>Ga0209689_1002642_pt1 | contig 13318 bp, 11 predicted proteins | sample GraSoiAngelo_149_FD_187119 | JGI IMG/M metagenome (GOLD analysis project Ga0209689, IMG submission 187119) | Grasslands soil microbial communities from the Angelo Coastal Reserve, California, USA - 14_1009_09_30cm (SPAdes) (version 2) | ecosystem: Environmental > Terrestrial > Soil > Grasslands ...
GACCGCCGGATTTGACATCCTGCAGGATGATACCCAGCAGGATACCCGCTATTACCTGCTGGGCAAGTCCGACTGCGAGACCCAACACGGCAGCATGCGCATCAACGCCGAGAAGTTCCTGGGCCGCTGCTGTAAAAACCCTTGATCCTTATGCAATCGAGTCGCCTTGTCAGTGCCTTCGTCAAGGGTCTGCTGGCGCTCAGTGTTCTGCCGAGCATCCTCGCGAACGACCTGGCTCACGCCGTCCGGATTACGAACGAGCCGAACGGGTTCAATGAATACACCTGGGGCGCACCCCTGGCCAGCTTTCCTGCCTTGCAGCAGACACGGGAGCTGGGAAGGGCTGAAGGCGGCGAGCGAATCAACGTCTATGAGAAGCCTGGTGAGGTCCTCACGTTGAACGGCGTGACGTTGAACAGAATCCGCTACCGCTTCGTGGACGGCCAGTTGGAGAGCATCGCGCTTTCCTACGAAGGGCGTGAGAGCCGGGACAAGTTGCTGCAGTGGGTCGAGGAACATTATGGAAAGCTGACGCCGCCCGAACGCCGGGTGCAATTCACTCAAGTCGAATGGCTTGGAGAGAAGACCGAGGTCACCCTCAGCTACTACCACACCAAGAAAGAAGGGGCGCTGCTGTTCATCTCTCCGGCCATCCGGTACCGCCTGTTCGACTCCAATATGGGGGGCGGCGGGATGCCGTGAGGCTCGCGTTCGCCGCCACAAGCATGACAGATTGATTGAAGACGCACGGCGCTTCCGTTGCGGGCGCGGTGGCCCTATAATTCCCTGTGTGACCCGTCGCGAGAGAGCCCACCACTACTTCCGCTCCTCGATTCTGGGGATCTTCCACGCCGCTGCGCCTGCCTCGCTGCACCCTCTGGCCTCGCTCATCGCGGACGAAGTGGAGAAGGTTTCCGAGACGTCCGACCTCTGGGAGCGCGTGCGTCCACAGTGCGAGCGCGAGCTCCGGAAGATCCGGAGCGGCTCCGGCACCCTCGCGCACGTCGTGGAATGGGAACTTATCAAGCTCCAGGTCCGGATCAAGCCCGAGCCGCAGACCGGCTGGCCGCAGTTGTTCCGCGACAAGCACGTGCACATCGGCAGCCTGATCCATCTGTGGCGTGACGTGGCGCGCGCCACCGAGGATCGCCTGGCGGAGCAGGGCAGCGTGACCTTCTTCGACGTGGGACCCTGGGGCGGCTTCAATTTTGTCGTCCGCCCTGATGGATACACCCGGATGCCGTTCGCGCGGCTGACGCTGGGCATCGGCAGCCTAGCCTCCACGCCGCTCGAGGAGAAGGGCGGGCCCTTCTTCGACGCATTCATGCCGCTGTACAAGGCCCGCCTTGCCGCCGAGGGGCTCGTCGTCCCAGAAGAGTGGCAGTACCGAAATCCCAAATGGGACGCGGGCGGCCGGCTACTGGAGATCTCTCACACCTATTATTTCCCCCACCACACGTACGACCGCCGGACGTTCGTGAAGGTCAGGCTCTCGCGCGAGTTCGAGACCTACGAAGAGATCATGGTCTGGGATTTTCTGGATCTGCTGGCGCGGCTCTATCAGACGACCGACTGGGCGGCCTATAGGCAGGACACGAAAGACGTCGACATCCGCTTCGACCTCCAGGACTTCGTGTCACTAAACCACATCATGGAAGGGGTGTACCAGCGGACGGAGAAGGAGGAACGGTTGCTCCAAGAGCTCAAGGAGGCGTTCCGCGGGACGATTCGGGAACGCCCCGTCCTCTACGAGTTCCTGGATCGGGTGGTCAAGTCCAAGTGGATCGAGAACCTCTACTGGGCCATCGCGGGCGCAGTCTTGGGCATCCGGAAATTCGAGCGGCCGGTCAATTACGGGCATGAGATCCTCACCTCGCCCTTGCCGCCCCCGTTGTTGATCTCTGTGAAGCGGCACGTGCAGGCCTACCACGAGCGTGTCGGGGCCTTGCGGCCGGAAAACTCCTAGGAGAGAATCAGGGCCATGGAAGACGGTTCACCAAAGGAAACATCCAGCTACCTCAAGGCGGTCCGAGACCAGTACGAAGCCTATCCCTATCCGCCGCGCAACCCGACAGATGAGAAGGTCCGGCTGGAGAACAGTTGGCACGACTTTCTGGAGCTCATCAACTTCTACTGCTTCAATGGGAGGAGTAATTTTTCTCAAGAATTTCGTGTACTTGTAGCAGGCGGCGGGACCGGCGATCAGACCATCTTCCTGGGCGAGCAATTGCGCTATAACCGGCGTGCCGAGGTCGTGCATCTCGACATCAGCGAGAAGTGCAATGAGATCGCTAGACGCCGGGCGGAGGTCCGTAAGCTCGCCAACATCACCTGGGTGCACGGCTCCGTTCTGGACCTGCCGTCCTTGAAGCTCGGGCCCTTCGACTACATCAACTGCGTCGGGGTCCTGCATCACATGGACGATCCCAGGGCTGGGCTACAGGCGCTCCGTTCCGTGCTCAAGGACGACGGTGCCATGTCCATTATGCTCTACGGCAAGTACGGGCGCACGGGCGTATATCAATTGCAGGAGCTGTTGCGCCGCATCAACCTCGATGCAACCGATCTGCAGGCCAAGCTCGCGAACACCAAAATCGTGTTGGACAGCTTGCCGAGGACGAATTGGTTCAAGCGCAGCGAGGACATCATCGGAGACCATAAGGAATTCGGCGATGCCGGCATCGTGGACCTACTGTTGCATGCGCAGGACCGGCCCTTCACCGTCGACGAGCTGTACGACTTGGTCGAGGGCTGCGGCCTGCACGTCATCGAGCTGATCGAGCGAGGGCGCTCCAAGTACAAGGTCGAGTCGTACATCCGCGACAAGCGAATCCTGGACAGAGTCAGCGCGCTGCCGCGGAGGCAGCAGCAAGCCATCGCCGAACTGATCGCCGGCGACATGATCGTCCACAACTTCTACGTGGCGAGGCGGGCCGACACGGTGGCCTCGCTCGAAGACTTGAGGAATGTGCCGTTCTACTTTCTAGACCCGCCCCGGAACGTGCTGGAGTTGATCGACCGCAATCCCGGACGCAGCGTCAAGGTGTCAAGCACATTGTACGCCGCGACCGTCGAGTTCGTGCCGGGCCTCTACACCCGAAACCTCTTCAAGTACCTTGATGGGGAGCACAGCCTGAAGGAGATCTTCGAGCAGATCCGGCGGGACCACGGGAAGACCGAGCAGCAACTCTCCAATGACGAGTTGCTCAACGAGTTCCGGCCGATCTACCAGCAGTTCAATGACCTGGGGTGGATGCTGCTGCGGCACAGGTCGGTCGGCAAGTTCCGCTCCCTCACGGAGATGCAGATGCCCGTCTGATTACAGTCTGGTTGCTTCCAGCGTGCCGATCTCGGGTGTGACCGTGCGGCGCGTGAAGCGCCCGAAACCCAGTTCCTTGAGCCAGCCTTCCGTCTCCCGCCAGCTATAGCATCGCCCGCTCGCGGTGAATTTGTACATCATCACTGAGAAAACGGAGGCCTTGGCCGGTCTGGTCAGGCTGTCATCCAGGAAGAATTCCACGATGAAGACCTTCCCGCCGGGGCGGATCGCGTCCCGCACCCGCTTCAGAAGGGCGCGGTTCTCCTTCTCGTTGAAGTCATGGATCACGTTCGCCACGAGCACGGCGTCGTAGCCGGAGCCCAGGTCGGCCGTGAAGAGGGAGCCTTCCCTGGCCAGGAGCCTATGTTGCAGGCGGTGCTTCCGGATCAACTGCCGAGCCACCGTGGCAGTCTGATCCAAAACGACGCCTTTCACCTTGGGGTAGCGCTTCGCCAGGGCGATCGCGTAGGAGCCAGGCCCGCCGCCTAGATCGAGGAACCGCCTGGCCTTGGGCGGGAGGCGGAACGTGGCCACGGTGGGTTGGGCAAGCATGAAGCTCCGCTCGTGCATGGCGAGCGAGAATCGCCGGCGGAACTCCGGAGTCTCGGTAATGGGGTCCCAGCCCGGCCGGCCGTGCCGGAGCGCGTGCGGGATGTCCGTCCAGTCCTTCCAGTGGTGCCCGAGGAGCCAGAGGAGGTTGGAGATCGCCTCGGGGCTGCGGCGATCCAAATGGCGGCGGGCCAGTAGCGTGTTGTAATAGCGCCTCTTTCGGAGCGTCAGCAGCCCCAGGCCGACGAGGGCATTGAGGAGCAGGAACATGCCCTCCGGGTCGGCCTTGCAGCGTCGGGCCACCTCGCCAGCGGTGCGACCGGTCGAGCCGATCACCGTGAATACGTCCAGGTCGTTGGCCGCCAGCAGGGTCTGCGACTCGCTGAAGGCGTTGGCCAAGCGCATCAGATCGGCATAGGTGTTTGCCATGGTGCGCCACCATACCGGGGCGTCATGAGGAGATCAAGCTTCGGGCTTTCAATCGCCGTGGCGGCTCTGCTAGAGTGCGGCCCATGAACCGCACTCCCCTGTTCGAAAAGCACCGTCGGGCGGGCGGCAAGCTCGTGGAATTCGCTGGCTGGGAGATGCCGATCCAGTACGGCGGCGTGATCGAGGAATACCAGACTGTCCGGACGGCCGTCGGCCTCTTCGACGTGAGCCACATGGGGCGGGTGGCGGTCGCGGGCCGGGACTCCCTGGCCTTTCTCCAGCAGGTCACGACCAACAACGTCGCCAAGCTGGCCGTGGGCGACGCTCATTACTCAATGGTCTGCAATCCCGCCGGCGGGATCAAGGACGACATCTTCGTGTACCGCCTGGGAGACGCGCGGTTCCTCCTGTGCGTCAACGCCTCGAACCGCGACAAGATCGTCTCCTGGCTCTTCCAGAAGGCGCCGCAGGGGGACGTGCGCCTCAGCGACGAGAGCGACGAGCTGGCCCAGATCGCGCTGCAAGGGCCGCGCTCGACGGAAGTCCTGCGCGCCATCTCGCCCCATGCGGCTGAGACCCTCAAACCCCGGCAATGCATGCAAACGGACGTGGGTGACATGCTGGGCATCGTGTCGCGGACCGGCTATACCGGCGAGGTCGGCTACGAGCTCTATCTCCCATCCCACAAGGCGGCGACGGTCTGGGAAACGCTCATAAATGCCGGGGAGGAGGCCGGCATCAAGCCCTGCGGGCTGGGCGCGCGCGATATCCTGCGCCTGGAAGTCGGCTATCTTCTGTACGGCAACGACATCGACGAGCAGACTACGCCGCTGGAGGCGGGCGCGACCTTTGCCGTGGACTTCACCAAGGGCGAGTTCATCGGCCGTGCGCCCCTGCTCGAGCAGAAGGAGAAAGGGCCGGCGAAACACCTGGCGGCGTTTGAACTGCTCCAGAAGGGAGTCCCCCGCCACGGGATGAAAATCGTGGCCGATGGACAGGAGATCGGCATGGTCACCAGTGGCAATCTCTCACCGTTCCTACAGAAAGGCATCGGACTGGGCTACGTGCCGACCAAATTCAGCGCGCCCGGCACGCAATTCCAGATCGACATCCGGGGCCGCCTGCATCAGGCCGTGGTGGTGAAGCTGCCGTTCTACAAACGGAAGGCGTCATGACCAAGAACATCTACAAGGGCCGTATTGTCAACCTCAATCTGGAAACGGTGACGCTTCCGAACGGTGCCACGGTCGAGCTGGAGGTGATTCACCATCCAGGCGCAGCGGCGGCGGTGCCGCTGAAGGACGCGCGGACCGTGATCCTGATCCGACAGTACCGGCATGCGGTCGGCGGTTATATTTACGAGATTCCAGCCGGCAAGCTGCACTCCGGTGAGGACCCGCGCGAGTGCGCCCTTCGAGAGCTGGAGGAGGAGATCGGCTATAAGGCCGGCGTATTGGAACTCGTCTCGAGCGCCTACACGACCCCGGGCTTCACCGACGAGGTGATCCACATCTACAAGGCGACGCAGCTTCAACGTGGGAAGCAGAACCTGGGACATGACGAGGTGCTGGCGATTGCAGAGTTCCCACTGGAGCGGACCATCGCCATGATCCGGGAAGGGATCATCAAGGACGCGAAAACGATCGTGGGCTTGCAGTGCGTGTATCTGCAGCTCCTCGGAGAAAACATCGGGGAGGAGTGACCATGAAGACTCTTCTGAAGGTCAGCCTTATCGCCGTTCTCCTCATCGTCGTTGCCCTGACAATGATCGGTGTGTACTTGAACTCGATGATCAAGGCAGGAGTCGAGGCTGTGGGGCCGAAGATCACCGGGACCACCGTTAAACTCAATGCCGTGGATCTTTCCCCGTTTTCCGGCCAGGCGCGGCTCAAGGGGCTGGTGGTCGGCAATCCACCAGGGTTTCACACCGAGAACTCGTTCAAGCTCGCCGATGCCAAGGTCAAAGTGGACCTGAAAACCGCCCTGTCGAACAAGCTCGTCATCGAGGAGATCCTGATTGACGGCCCCGAGATCACGTACGAAGGCAGCCCGTCCAGCAGCAACATCAGCAAGATACAGCAAAACGTTGCGGCGTTCGGCAAATCCGTCGCGCCGAAAGACGCCGCCGAGCCGAAACCGCAGAAGAAGGATCCGACTCAGAAAAAGGTCCAGATCAATGATTTCATCCTGAAAAACGCCCGGCTCAATGCGAGTACTCCCATGCTCAAGGGGAAGACCATGACGGTCACGATGCCGGACATCCATCTCAAGAACATTGGAAAGGACTCGGACGGGGTGACGGTCCAGACGGCCGCTGCGGAGGTGTTCGCGGCCATCAACAAGTCCGTGGTTCAGACCGTTGCAGGGGCCGGCAAGCTCTTGGAGAAGGGCATCGGGGCGGCAGGGGAAGCGGCCAAGGGCCTCGGCAGCGAGGCGGGAAAGACCGGGTCGAAGGCCGTAGAAGGCATCAAAGGACTGTTCGGCAAGTGAACCCCACTAGCCGTTAGAGAAAAGTAGCTTGTCCCCTTTTTTGTGTCACATTCCTCCAGTAAAAACCTGATCCGTCCCTCCTGTAAACACCGGATTCACTTTTTTTTTAGCGCGTTGTAAGAGACACTCGTACCCCTTTTCCACCAACTTGTTCTGGGAGCCTTTCTCCCAATAGGCCTTTTTGTAAAAGCGAAAAGGAGGATTCCGTGGGCACGTTTACTGATCGATATTCCAGGCCCTTACCAAACTGGGTCTCTGATATCAAAGAAGGGGTGAAGCATAAGGTCATAAGTTCAATCGCCGCGCAGGCGTGCCGCGAAGGCAATATCCCTGCCCTGCGCCAACTTTTAATCGTCTTCTGGCCTTTTGTGGATGAGTTTCCCAAGATTATCAGGCGTGGGTGCGTCAAATTCATCAAACATGAATTAATCACCGATCCTGGGAATGCACACGATCTTCTTTCACTCCTCGTTCTTGCTGATAAGACTCTCACGCTCATTGAAAGAGATGAAGCAGATCATCGTGAACTCTGGATCAAAGCAGCGGAAGCGGTAGGCCTCACCCATCGGGATCTCGAGCAGCCCCCGATCCCTCTTGTGGAGCAGCTGATCACTGAAATGGAAAGGTGGGCTGATCCTGCCGCCATGTTTCTGCGGTTTGCCGCCGTCGAGATTATGGCAGGGGTGGCAAGTTGGCATTTCCTGGAATCTCCACAGTTTCGGCAAGCGGTGGGGACGAAAGGGTCAGAGTGGTTTTTAGCGCATACGGAGCACGGAGACGAGTCGCATGAATCGCTTACCTACCGGCTTGCCATTGCCTTTCGAGAAAGTGGAATCACCCACGAAGAGGCCAGTGGGCTGATCCAACCACTCATTGATCTCTTTGTGGAAGCGGCAGAGAGCGCGGTTGTGACAGTCGCGTAACCAGCGTTATGTCCGCTGACCCCTTCCTTCTTCGATATCCCTCCTGACCGCTCCCCTGCTGGATCTGGAATGTAGCTAACTACGCTGCCCTGTACCGCCGCTCCCCATCGTTCTCCTTGACTAGTTCTTCCGCTCCTGAGCGGCCCCTCCTGACCCCAACCTCAGGATTCTTCCGGTAACAGTTTCAGGTGTTTACTCGATTATTCGGTAGTTCGCGGCGTGCTACGTGTCACATCATTCAGGGCTTTCAGTGAACACAGACTTATGTCTTTCAGTGAATACAAGCTTAGGTCTTTCAGTGGACAACATCACAGGTTTTTCAGTGAACCCCTACAGCTTGCCTGGGACCGTGGCACGGCCGCGCGCGACACGGCACGGCGCGAAAGGAGGAGGCTATGAGCAAAAAGGTAAAAATATTTGCCGTCTTGGCTATGATGGCGGCCATCAAGCTTTTTGGCGCAGAGGTGGTGCTCGCCGACACGGATGGCATCACTGTGCACTGCGTAGATGTCACAGTGTTAGATCCCAGATTTGCTTCCTGTCAGGATCAGCACATAACAATCCAGGCCGCAGTTAACCACGCCGAGTCAGGAGAAACGGTCTTCGTGGGTATGGGAGTATTTCCGGAGCAGGTGGCCATCACCAAACCACTCACGCTTGAGGGCGCCGGCATCGGATCCACCGTCATCCAGCCCCTCATCGTGGTCGCCAACACGACCAGTCTCTTCTCAGGCGCTCCGATTGCCACCATCCTTCTCGTCGACGGAACACCGGGCGTAGCCGTGTCAGACATAACGATCGACGGCAGCGTTGCTGCCTTCAATACCTGTTCTCCTGGCTACGTAGGGATCTTTTACCGTGCCAGCGCTGGTGTAATCCAATCCACGCACGTGACACACATCCACCATCCCGCCGCCTCGGGGTGCCAGGCTGTCCTGGGCATCTTCGTGCAGAGTGGCAACGGCGGCCCTAACCTCAATTCGAATGTGACAATGCTGCAGAACATCGTCGACGACTACGGCAAGAACGGCATCACTGCGAACGAGCCTGGCACGTTCGTCACCGTAAGCAACAATTCAGTCACGGGAAGAGGCCCTACTGGACCTGGTGATGCTGCCCAGAACGGCGTTCAGATTGGCTTTGGCGCACGCGGACTGGTGTCAGGAAACACCATTTCCATGCATGACTATGTGCCCCCGGATTTTGTCGCCTGCGGCCTACTTTTCGTCCAGGCCGGCGGCGGACTGGGGCGGGCCAAGAGCAACACGTTCATCGCAAACGAACAGGATATTTGCACTGCGGGCGTAGGTCCTTCGCCAAATTCGCCCTTTAACTAGTGAAGAATGGGGACAGGATACTTTTTGACTCTCAGAGCCTATACGTTCGCTGTTATTTCACCACAATGGAAAAGTTGCCTGTCCCCATTTTGCATTTCGAGTAGAGAGAAGGAGGGATTAACGATGATGCGCAAATTGCTGGTACTGACAGTTCTAACACTGTTTGTGACTGTGGTGGCAACTGGGCGGACGTCGGCGGCCCCAGAGGGCGACAGCGGCGGACTGCTGGGGATCCTCGACCTGGATACCCAGACGCAGATCGAAGACCTGTTCGCCACCGAGGATCCCACCATCCTTTCATCGGACCCCGGAACGATGCAGTTCGGTCCATATCCTAGCACTACGGGAGATCAAGGGACATGCGGGTTTGACTGGGCGACCGACACCGTCAATCGCTTCTTCATGATCAGGAAGTTAGCTGCGCCCCCTGATACGTACAGCGTCACCCAGAAGTTCAAGAGCGGCACGTTTGTAACGCCTGGGCCGCCGCCGTTTGGGCCGGACCCTTTGAGGCACAGTCCCGGTGCCTGCGACAGCAGTGACGGAACTCCGCCAGGCACGGTGGCTGACGGCGTTACCGGCAAGTTCCACGGTTATCTAGACATGACCATCACCGCTCTTGTGTACAGCCCCAGCACCGCGAGCTGCCCACCACCATGCTTCTTCACCGGCGATTTCCTAATCTCAGTATTCCCTGCCGGGTTTGTACGCACGGATAACGCGTTCTTCTTCCACTTCGTCGCAGTCGATCAGGCGCTGGTCTTCCACGAGTGGAAGAACGCCTCGTGTTTCCGTGGCGGCAATCACGGGGATATCCAATCGGTCGCTACTAATGGCGCAGCGATTCCTTCCTGTCCGTAGCAGTGTAAAATGGGGACAGGCTACTTTTCGTAAAGGAAAAGTAGCCTGTCCCCTACGCTGAGTAACTCTCTATCGGAGGGCAGGTGCAGACGAGGTGGCGGTCGCCGTAGGCGTCGTCAATGCGCCCGACGGCCGGCCAGAACTTGCACTCGCGCACCCAGGGCAGCGGGAACGCTGCCTGTTCGCGGCTATACGGACGGTTCCACTGCGTGGCTGTCACTGCCTCGGCCGTGTGCGGGGCATTCTTGAGCGCGTTGTTGTCGCGCGGCACACGGCTCTCGACGATCTCCTGAATCTCCCCACGGATTTTGATCAGCGCGTCACAGAAGCGATCTAACTCGCCCTTCGATTCGCTCTCCGTCGGCTCGATCATCAGGGTCCCCGGCACCGGCCAGGACACCGTCGGCGCGTGGAAGCCGTAGTCCATCAGCCGCTTGGCGACGTCCCTTGCTTCGACGCCGGCGCTTTCCTTGAACTGCCGTAGGTCCAGGATAAACTCGTGCGCCACGAACCCGTTCTTGCCGGTGTACACGATCGGGAAGTGCTTCTCCAGCCGCTTGGCCATGTAGTTCGCGTTCAGGATCGCCACTTGTGTCGCCTTGGTCAGCCCGTCGCTGCCCATCAGCGCGATGTAGACCCACGAGACCGTCAGGATGCTCGGGCTCCCGTAGGGCGCGGCAGCGATCGGTCCGATCGAGTCCTTCCCACCCAGGTTCGTGACCGGGTGTCCCGGCAGGAACGGCGCCAGATGCGCGGCCACGCCGATCGGCCCCATGCCGGGCCCGCCGCCCCCGTGCGGGATGCAGAAGGTCTTATGGAGGTTGAGATGGCACACGTCAGCGCCGATGTCCCCCGGCCGGCACAGCCCGACCTGCGCGTTCATGTTGGCGCCGTCCATGTAGACCTGTCCGCCGGAGTCATGCACGATCCGGCAGACACGGCGCACGCTCTCCTCGAACACCCCGTGGGTGGACGGGTAGGTGATCATCAGCGCGGCCAGCCTGTCGCGGTGCTGCTGGGCCTTGGCCGCCAGATCGCCGAGATCGATGTTGCCGCGCTCGTCGCAGGCCACCGGCACAACCTTGAGTCCGGCCATGACCGCGCTCGCCGGATTGGTGCCGTGGGCTGAGACCGGGATCAGGCAGGCGTCGCGCTGGCTCTCGCCCCGGTGGCGGTGATAGGCCCGAATGACCATCAGTCCGGCGTACTCGCCCTGCGAGCCGGCGTTTGGTTGCAACGAGACTGCCGAGAAGCCCGTAATCTCTGCCAGCCAGCCCTCCAGTTGCTGAAAAAGCTCCTGGTACCCGCGCGTCTGTTCGGGCAGGGCGAAAGGGTGAATGCGGCTGAACCCCTTCCAGGTGACGGGGATCATCTCCACGGTGGCGTTGAGCTTCATCGTGCAGGAGCCGAGCGGGATCATGGAATGCACCAGCGAGAGGTCCCGCGACTCCAGGCGATGCATGTGCCGGAGCATTTCGTGCTCGGAGTGGTAGCGGTTGAAGACTTCGTGGGTGAGGTACTTGCTCGCCCTTGCCAGCGCCGGCGGGAAGGAGTAGTCGGCCTTGGTGGCGAGGTCCTCCACGGAGAAGGGCACCGGCCGGCCTCCGCCGAAGATCTCGAAGAGCGTCTGGATCTCCGCCGTTGTGGTGACCTCGTCCAGTGCGACGCCCAGGGAGCCGTCCTCGAACTGCCGAAGATTGATGCGGCGCTCCTGCGCCAACGCGAGCACGCGTTTCCCGGAGTGCTCGTCCCGCCAGACGCGAATGGTGTCAAAGAAGGGCGCGCTCCCGAGCTTGTAGCTCATGCGCCGCAGGCCTTCGGCGAGCACCACCGCGAAGCCATGCACGCGCTCTGCGATCCGCCGCAGCCCCTCCGGTCCGTGATAGACCGCGTACATGCTGGCCATCACGGCCAAAAGCACTTGGGCCGTGCAGATGTTGCTCGTCGCCTTGTCGCGGCGGATGTGCTGCTCGCGCGTCTGCAGGGCCAGCCGGTAGGCTGGCTTCCCATGGGCGTCCCGAGACAGGCCCACGATGCGGCCGGGCATCTGGCGCTTGTACTCATCTTTCGTGGAGAGGAACGCGGCGTGCGGGCCGCCGCACCCGAGCGGCACCCCGAAGCGCTGGCTCGAGCCGACGGCGATGTCGGCGCCGAACTCGCCCGGCGGGCGCAATAATGTGAGGGCCAGCAGGTCAGTGGCGACCACCGCCATCACGCCGGCCGCGTGAGCCTGTTCGACCAGAGCGCTGTAGTCGTGGATGGCGCCGTCCGTAGCCGGGTACTGCAGCAGGATGCCGAAGAGGTTCTGCTTCTGGAAATCAATCGCCTCGGGCGGGCCGATGTGCAGGGTGATCCCGAAGGGCTGGGCCCGTGTCTGCAGCACCGCGATGGTTTGCGGGTGGCAGTCCTGCGCGACGAAGAACCCCTTCTTCCCATCGCCCTTGATGCGGAGGCACATCATCATGGCTTCGGCCGCCGCCGTCGCCTCGTCCAGCAGCGACGCGTTGGCGAGCGGCAGGCCGGTCAGGTCGGCGACCATCGTTTGGAAGGTGAGCAGCGCCTCTAGGCGCCCCTGCGCGATCTCCGCCTGGTACGGCGTGTACTGGGTGTACCAGCTTGGATTTTCTAAGATATTCCGCTGGATCACCGGCGGGGTGATGCAGTCGTAGTAGCCCATCCCGATGTAGGACCGGAAGACCTGGTTGTGGTCGTGCAGGACCCGCAGTTTCGCCAGCGCCTCGAACTCGCCCATGTTCGGGTCGAGCGCCAGGGGCTTACGCATCCTGATGTCTTCCGGGACGGTCGCCTCAACCAGCGCGTCCAGCGACTGCAGGCCCAGCGTCGCCACCATCTCCTGGATGTCAGCGTCCGTCGGGCCGAGGTGGCGGTGGACGAACCGGTCGGCCGAGAGGTTCAACTACGAGCCTCCATGGTCACACATCGAGTAGTATAGATCCTGGCGCGGGGGGCCAACACGTTGGGGATGGGTCCGTGGCAAGGATTATCACTTTGGAAGGTTAGCATGGACACGGTGATTTGCCAAGGGGGTGCGCGGTAGGGTATTGATGACCCGCGCGTTATGGGTCGCCTGGAGAAAGTCCATGACGTTCTGATTGTCGGGGCAGGCTTGGCCGGCATGCGGGCGGCCGTGGCCGCGCTATCTGGTCCCGTTGGTCCTGGGGGCCTCGACGTGGCCATCGTCTCGAAGGTCCATCCCGTCCGCAGCCATTCCGTCGCCGCACAGGGCGGCATCAACGCGGCCTTGGGCGAGAACGACTCCTGGGAGAAGCACGCCTACGACACCGCCAAGGGCGGTCTGTGGCTCGGTGATCAGGACGCCATCGAGGTGATGTGCCGCGAGGCACCAGACGACATCCATGCGCTCGAGCGCATGGGGGTGATCTTCAGCC
>Ga0209689_1002647_pt1 | contig 13307 bp, 12 predicted proteins | sample GraSoiAngelo_149_FD_187119 | JGI IMG/M metagenome (GOLD analysis project Ga0209689, IMG submission 187119) | Grasslands soil microbial communities from the Angelo Coastal Reserve, California, USA - 14_1009_09_30cm (SPAdes) (version 2) | ecosystem: Environmental > Terrestrial > Soil > Grasslands ...
GTAGGCACCGAGCATAATGCGGTCGGCCACTTTCAAAAGATCGCCCCCGAAATCTGCGCCAGCGCCGGCTGTCGATCTTTCCCCGAGATGCGAAAGTCCAAGGCCACGCTGCGGGATGAGGTCCGCCATGCGCGGCGTAGTAACGACAGTCTTCGCGTAAATTTTGTTTTTTTTGTCCGCCAATTTGAAAAGCTCGTCGTACAAGCCCACCGATTCGGCCGGTCCCAGAATCAAGTAGCCGCCGGGATTGAGGGCGTAATGAAACTGCGGGATGCAGCGCTTGTGCAGTTCCGCGCTCAAGTAAATGAGCACGTTGCGGCAACTGATCAGGTCGAGGCGTGAAAATGGCGGATCGGCCGTGATATTTTGACGGGCAAACGTGCAGATGTCGCGCACGTTGCGATGGATTTGATAAGTGCCGTCCCGCTTCACAAAAAAACGTTTCAGTCGCGCCGGCGAAACATCTTTTTCGATAGCGCTGGAATAAATTCCCAGCCGCGCATGTTCGATCACCGATTCGCTCAGATCGGTGCCGAAAATCTGGATGCGTATTTTGGAAGGACCGCGGCCGAGCGTTTCCAAAATGCATATCGCGAGCGAATAAACTTCTTCGCCACTGGCGCAACCTGGCACCCACGCGCGCAGCTCTGGTTGTCGATCGTTGCTTTTATTTTTGAGCAGCGCCGGCAAGAAACGTTTCTTCAAGGCGCGGAAGAGGGCTTCGTCCCGGAAAAACCGAGTCACGCTGATAAGCAGATCGTCAAAGAGCGCTTCGATTTCTCTTTTGTTGTCGCGCATAAACCGCGCGTATTGACTCATCTTGTCGATCCGGTGCAGCGCCATCCGCCGCTGGATCCGTCGAATCAGCGTGCTTTCCTTGTAGGCACTGAAATCGACGCCCATTTGCTTTTTCAGAGACAGAAAAATGCGGCCCAGATCGTCCGCCTGTTTGTAGGCGGCCTTTTCGATTTCTTCCGGATCGCTCAGCGGCCGGCGGATATAGGGATGATTGGAAATGCGCTCGATTTCCCGTGCGATTTCTCGCGGCGTCAGAACAAGATCGACGAACCCCGCGCGAATCGCGCTCCGCGGCATCGCGTCGAACTTGGCGCTCTCCTCATTTTGGGCGAACGTCAAACCCCCGGCCGCTTTGATCGCGCGCAAACCGGCCGTGCCGTCACTGCCGGTTCCGGAGAGCACGACGCCGATGGCGCGCGATCCACATTCTTCGGCGAGCGATTCAAAAAAGTGGTCGATCGCAACGTTGAGCCGTTCTTCACGTCGAACCAATGTGAGCGCGCCATTTTTGGCGATGACGCATTTGTTCGGCGGTTGCACATAAACGGTGTTTGGTCTTGGTGTCGTTGTTCCTGTAACCTCGCTGACTGGCATCGCCGTGACTTTGCCGAGCAAATTGGAAAGCCGGCTGGCGTGATGCGGATCGAGATGTTGCACGATCACAAAAGCCATCCCCGTTTTCGATGGCAACTGGCGCAAGAATTCCATCGCTGCTTCAAATCCGCCGGCCGAACCGCCAATTCCCACAATCGGGCAAAGTGCCGATGATTTCTCTTTTTCTGTAGCGCCATCGGCGCCGAACTGCGGTTTGGGGTTGCGCTTAACGGATGGGCGCTTCGCACCCGAGCTTTTCGTCTTTCTGTTCGCGGGCATGGCCCTCATTTATTAATGATGCGCGGCTTCGGCGGCCCCAAGCCGCGCCTTTACTCTAGCCTGAACTCTCTCAGATGCCTAGGCGCAACATCACCGCAAGCCCAAACGCGGGGAAAGAAACCCAGCTAACGAGCGCGTCGTTTCAACGCTATCCTTTCGTCGAGTAGGGATTTTAAGGATAAGAAGGCCAGATAGTTGTCCGATTGCGGCATCGACGGCTGAGCGTAGCGTCACGCAGGCGGACGGAAATGCCAACGGCAAAGGTACTGACGCTTGATGGTGAAATCGATTTCCACCTCTCGCCAGAGGTCGCTGCATCGATTCGTGCGATCGTTGCGAACAAACCCAAACGCGTGGTCGTCGATCTTTCCAAGGTCACCTATTTGGACAGCTCCGGCCTGGCCGTTCTTATCGACGGAATGCAGAATACTCAGGAATACGGTGGCGAATTTTCGCTCGCCGCGATGCAGGAAAATCTCCGGCCCATCTTCGAAATCGCCTGCCTGGACCAGGTCTTCAAGGTTTTTCCCGATGTTGAGTGCGCTCTGGCCGCCGACGCAATAGCTGTTCGCGCAAACGGTTCCCGAACCGCTAAGAATTTTGCGTTCAGCCAGAATTGAGCGCGCTTGCGCAACGACGATCGCAGTTTCGTTGATGACCGGGCTGGCGCTCAACGCCTGGATCGCGCGATAAAAATTCGGCAAATCGGACGGGCTCGCCGGATTCTTGCGCGAATCAAACGCAGATCTACCGGCACACGTTGTCATTGATCGTGCTGGCCGGGATCGTTTTGTCCCGGATCGTCGCTTATTGTGCCGCAAGCGACCGAGAATCAGGCCCCGGTCAGTCTTGAATTATAGAGTCCGCGGCGGAGCGCTTCGGCCGGCGGACGTAGACCGGCGAGATATTGGGCGTCAAAGGCCCGAAGCGCCGCTTCGACCGTTGCGCCGATGCCAACAATTCCTTCCTCCACGCTCGGACCCAGGAGCGCGATCCAAAGGTGACTGCGAAGGAACAGCTGCGGTCGGCGCGCCGCTGACGGACTGCCCGGATGCGCAGCACAGTAAAGGTCCATCCGTTCCATCGCCCCCATCGTTGAATCAACGGCATGCCTTCCATTTGAACTGAACCCTTTAGCCTTTTTCATCCACCCTCAAAACGCGCACCTCGCCTCGACTGGATGTGGGTTTTATGAAGAAAAGTGCGCGCCGCCTGGGGCTGGACCTCCCGACGACATGATTTGCCCGGTAGTCAGCGAGCGGGCGGCTTCGATTATCAGATTTTCACCTATAATTGAATGTGCCGTTCGTCTGATTGCGTAGCGGCTTGCTCATCTGCGATTCTCCATCGCGATGCAATTGCTCGCTCCCATCGTACTCTCCGGCACGGAGAAATTGGAGATTCTGCAGCGACTCGATCGCTTCCGGAAATGGCACTCGCTCGACGACAAGCGTTACTGCCTTGCCTGTGGTCAGATCATTGAAGGACGCGATGTTCTCGTTGTCGGCGGCACGCGCGGCACCGGACCGCTACGCTTGATCTGCCCAACTCGGAATTGCCATTCGATTCCAATGGATTGGGTGATTCCGACCGACGAAGTGCTGACACGGATGTCGACGTTGCCAGAGGAAGAGACTTTGCCGCGAAAAACGACCGCTCGACCGCGGGAAAAGTTTTCCACGCGATTTCGCAAGTTCGCGATGCAATTTCGTCCGGCCGCTTGATCGACGCTTTCCAAACCCAACGCGTCTAAGGATTTGACCTACTGCCGAACCGGTGTGCAGCCCGATTGCGCATCCGCTCTGGGTTTCTCATCGTTGGAGTTACGCAAACAAGCGCGATGAAAGGAACGACAAAAACTCGTTAGGGAAGGACTTATGTTGAATCCAACTTTGCAGTACAGCACCGCAAACGGCGCAATGGTTTCCGATGAAGCACTCATGGAAGCCATCACTGACCATCGACCCGAAGCGTTGCACGAATTTTATTCGCGCCACGGCGGCAGACTGAAATCGGTCATCGGCAATGTCGTGCATGAGGAAGGGGACGCTGACGATGTATTGCAGGACATCCTGCTGCAGATCTGGCACGAGGCCGACCATTATTCGCCCAACGCCGGCAAGTTACTTGGCTGGGTTGTCACACTCGCGCGCCGGCGTGCGATCGATCGGCTTCGCCGGAAGCAGGCTTATTGTCGCGCAAAAGAACGTTACCAGGAGCATCTCAACGAACAGCCGGCCTCGGGCCCGGACAATCATTCGTTCGGCGACAACATCTCGCGCTCCGACTTGCGGCATTTTCTCCATCGTCGGCTCAATGTGCTGCCGCGTCATCAGCGCGAAGCGCTCGAGCTGGCGTTCTTTGCCGGAATGAGTCACCGCGAAATTGCGGCCGTCACTCGCGCCCCGCTCGGCACGGTTAAGACGCGCCTCGAACTTGGTTTACAAAAGTTGACCCAATCGCTCAGGCCGATCCGGCACAAAATTTAGAATTTAGGGCGCCGGGAGCTCCGCCAAACACGGCCTCAGGGAAAATCGGAGCTCCCGGCAGGGCTTTTAGTCAAGTCGCCGGCGTCTTGTCGATCTTATATTCGTAAAAAAAGCGATCTGGATGTGTTGGGGCTGAAATTTCCGGTCGCTGTGTTATGTTCGTGACAAATGGATACGCCCCAAATCATTGCTTACCTGAAAACCTATTGTGGCTGGAGTGCTGGAGTTCGTGCCGTGCTCGCCAAGTATAATTTGCCTTACACGGAAAAGGACATCATCCAAAACCCAGCCTTTCGTTGGGAGATGGAAACGAAGAGCGGCCAGCCGCTTTCACCCTGCGTTGAAATCAACGGCAAAATGTTGGCCGATGCCAGTGGTGAAGAAGTCGAGAAATACTTGATCGACAATCAGCTGGTTCAGGCGAGCGCAGCGCAAACCGATGTGCCGTTGAATGCGCCCTGTCCGACCGAGCAGCACGAAAGCGAAGTAAAACTGCGCTTCTGATCGGCAAACCCGCCAAAAGGCTAGTCTTCGGACTCGGTTTCGGGATCCGGCTTGAGCCCTTCTTCCTCCATTTTGCGGAGGACGTCGCTCATGTCATCGACTTCATCCCAAACTTCCTGGCTGACGTAAATCGGCGCTTTCTGTTGGGTGGCGATAGCGATGCAATCGCTTGGCCGCGCGTCCAGCTCGATGATCTTTTTCTGCTGCAATTCGTTTTCCGCCCGAATAATCGCTCGCGCATAGTAGGTCGCGTTTTTCAGGTCGTTAATGATCACGCGCTCGACTTTCGCGCCGAGCGCCGTCATCAGGTGCGCCATCAGGTCGTGCGTGAGCGGGCGTTCCTTGGTGATGTCGCGCATGAACATGGTGATGGCGCTCCCGACCGTTTGATCGACATAGATAATGAAAACCTTGTCGTTGTTCCCAATGAAAACCGCGCACCCGCCACTTGTCGGCAACACCGCCCGGACCTGCACTTCGATCACCGTTTTATTCATCCCCGGCGAACGTTATCCGCGCGGCCCGGAAAAACAAGCTGCCGTCAAAATTGTGAATAAGTTGGCAAAATTTTTGCACGCTTTTCTTGCATGTTGGGCGCGCTGAATCATTATTCGTCTGCGGTTTGGCGCCGCGCGCTAAAGAAGAGATGAAAGACTGGGACGTCGAGTCCGCAATCGCGACTTACAATGTTGATGGCTGGGGTAGCGGTTATTTCACCGTCAACGCCGAAGGCAACGTTGTTGCCAAACCGCTTCAGGAAAACGGCGGCAGCATAAATATTCTCGAAGTTGTAAATGAAGCCCGCACCCGCGGTCTCAGTTTTCCGCTCGTCATTCGCTTTCAGGATCTGCTCCGTCACCGCGTCGAATCGGTCAACCTCGCTTTCCAAAACGCGATCACGGAATTCGACTATCGCGGTCAGTATCGGGGCGTCTTCCCGATCAAGGTCAACCAACTGCGCGAAGTCATCGAAGAGATTGTCGATGCCGGCCAGCAATTTCATTTTGGACTCGAAGCGGGTAGCAAGCCGGAATTGGTCGCCGCGCTCGCGATGCACAAGGACGCGGAGAGTCTGATCATTTGCAACGGTTACAAGGACCAGGCTTTCATTCGCATCGCGCTTCTCGGTCGCAAACTTGGAAAGTTAGTCGTTATCGTCGTCGAGAAACTGGAAGAACTTGAGCAAACCATTCGCGCCGCAAAAGAAGTTGGTGTCGAGCCGGTCATCGGGATTCGGGTGCGGCTGCACAGCAAAGGTTCCGGCAAATGGTCACCGAGCGGCGGCGAGAACGCCAAGTTCGGTCTCGACACGACCAATCTCGTCGCCGCCAGCCAAATGTTGAAAGAGGCGGGCTTCGCGCATTGCCTCAAGCTGATTCATTTTCACGTCGGCTCACAAGTTCCCGACATTTCCACAATCAAACGCGCGGTGCGCGAAGCCGCCCGGTATTACGCAAAACTTTCGAAGCTCGGCCACGAGCTCGGATATCTCGATGTTGGCGGCGGTCTCGGCGTTGATTACGACGGTTCGGGCAGCGATTTCGACAGCTCCGCCAATTATTCGCTTCAGGAATATGCCAATGACGTCGTCTGGAACATCATGGACGTGTGCGATTCCGAAGGCGTCCCGCATCCGGCCATCGTCAATGAAGGCGGACGCGCCGTCGTCGCGCATCATTCGGTGCTGGTGGTCGAGGCATTCAGTTCTATCGAGAAGACCGCGCCGAAGATCAGAGTCGAAGGGACTGAGAAAGATCACAAACTCGTTCACGACATTCTCGATGTGAAACAGCGGCTCAAGCGCGGCAATCGCATTGAGAGTTTGCACGACATTCAACAAATCAAGGAAGAATCGCAGGAGACGTTCAATCTCGGTCTGCTCGATCTCGAATCGAAGGCGAAAATTGACACCGTTTACTGGCAGCTTGCCCAACAGATCGCGAACATGCACCGCGGCCTGAAGTTTGTACCCGAGGAAGTGAAGGAATTGGAGACAACGCTGAGTGATCAATACATCTGCAACTTTTCCGTCTTCCAATCGCTCCTCGATCACTGGGCGCTCGGTCAGCTTTTTCCAATCATGCCGATCCATCGCCTGACGACTCCGCCGGATCGACAGGGCACCATCGTTGACATTACCTGCGATTCAGACGGCAAGGTTTCCAAGTTCACCGATTTGCAGGATGTGCGCGAGACGCTCCCGCTTCATCGCGTCATTCCCGGCGAAATTTATTATCTCGGCGTCTTCATGGTCGGCGCTTACCAGGACATCATGGGCGACCTTCACAATTTGTTCGGCCGCGTTACCGAAGCGCACGTCTTTCTCGATCCCGATGAAGAATCCGGCTGGTACATTGAAGAGGTCATTGAAGGCAGCACCATCGGCGAAGTGCTCGCGATGACGCAGTGGGACAAAGTCGAATTGATGCGATTGCTCAAATCGCAAGTCGATGTCGCGATCAAGACCGATTTTCTGAAGCCGAACGACGCGATGAAGCTTCTCTCCGATTACGAACGGCTGTTGCAGGAATACACGTATCTCTCCCTCAACGGCACGAAGCTCGTGCCGCAACCGGGCAACTGGCTCCCGCTAAGTTAGCTAGAGATTGTCATTTCAAGCGAAGTCGAGAAATCTCTTACTGTTGTCTTTGCTTGCTGACTTCGTTCGCGAAGGTTGCAATCGCACCTAGAATTCGTTGATCGACATCGTTCTGCGTCTCGTTCGCCAAATCCTTTTTGCGGACGAGGAGGGAATGATCGCCGCCTTCGACGACGTGAATAAAATTCGGCGCGGTCATCTTTGATCGAACGGATTCGAGCAAATCCAAAGGACAAAGCGGGTCGCGTGTGCCCTGGACAAAAAGAATTGGCGTGCGCAAATCTCGCAAGACCTGATCGCGCAATTTCGAACGGTCGCCACCGCCGCAGAGTGGATAACTGAGGCAGACAACGCCATTCACGTTCTCTCCCAAAGCGACATGACAACCAATGCGTCCGCCCATGCTCTTGCCGATCAGAATGATTGACCCGGATGTTTTCGCGCGCACTTTGGCGAAAGCTGCGCGATGCGCTGCGATTAATTGCGGCAAGCGATCGGGACGTTTTCGTGCTTCGCGCATGTAATCGTAGTCGAATGTCTCAACCTCGCCGATTTCGCCAAGCCGCTTCCTCCAACGCTGCATCCACGGATGTGTTGATGGCGCTCCCGCTCCTGGAGCGAACAGAAAAAATGATTTCATAAGATAAAAGCCTCACCTGCCGCTTCGCGACTTCCTCTCCCTCAATGAGGGAGACGATTGAGGTGAGGGTTGCCGCATATTCGAATGTCGATTGCGACTTGTTGACCTTGCACGATGTCGGAACAGTCGCTACAAATTTCACTCAATATGGCTGGCGTAAATCGACCGCTGCCGTCGGCAGCGTAATTCGAAACCTTCGCCATGCTTTTTAATTCGCTCACGTTCGTCGTCTTCTTCGTGATCGTCGTCACGCTTTACTGGAGCATCGGTTCTTGGACGGCGCGGAAAAATCTGCTGGTTGTTGCCAGCTACATTTTTTACGGCGCCTGGAATCCGCCGTTCGCTGCCCTTTTGTTCTCCACCACGGCAATGGATTTCTGGCTCGGGCGGCAAATTGGCAAAGCCAAAGATCGACACAAAAGGCGCGTTTGGCTGGTCGCGAGCGTCTGCATGAACCTGAGCATGCTCGGGTTCTTCAAATATGGAAATTTCTTGCTCCAAAATTTCCAATGGCTGCTCGCGCACATTGGAATCATCTATCAGCCGCCGCATCTCGATATTCTTTTGCCGGTCGGCATTTCGTTCTACACCTTCCATTCACTTTCTTACACGCTCGACATTTATCGCGGCGTTTTGCAGCCGACGAGATCGTTGCGCGATTTTATTCTCGCCGTTTCATTTTTTCCGCAGCTTGTTGCCGGTCCAATCGTGCGCGCCGGAGATTTTCTCCCGCAACTGGTCAGACCACAGCCTCTGCGCGCCGGTCAATTTCTTTGGGGAGTTGCGATGATGACCCTCGGGTTATTCGAGAAAATTGTGCTCGCCGACACTTTGCTGTCCGGTTCGGCCGATCGCGTCTTCGGTTATGCCGGCCCGCTTGTAGCGCTCGATTCCTGGGCGGGCGTGATCGCGTTTGCCGGACAAATCTTTTTCGATTTCGCCGGTTATTCGACTTGCGCGATCGGCGCTGCTTTGACTCTTGGTTTTCATTTGAAGGACAACTTCCGTTTTCCTTACGCCGCGATCGGTTTCTCCGATTTCTGGCGGCGCTGGCACATTTCGCTTTCCACTTTCCTGCGCGATTACCTTTACATTCCGCTCGGCGGCAATCAGGTCCGGCCGTTTCGCGCCGCGCTGAATTTAGTTATCGTCATGTTCCTCGGCGGTCTTTGGCACGGTGCCGCCTGGACGTTTGTCGTCTGGGGTTTGTTGCACGGCTCTTATCTGGTGATCGAGCGCATCTGTCGCATTCTGTTCGAAGACAAATCATGGGCGAATAATCTAGCCACGCGCATTCTGGCCGGCGCCGCGACTTACGCAGCTGTTTCCATCGCCTGGGTTTATTTTCGCGCGTCTGATTTCACGATCGCGAGTAGAATGCTCGGCGGAATGTTCGGCCAGCACACCCATGGAGATGCCATTCTCTCCACCCGCGAAATGCTTCAGGTCGCGCTCGTCACGATTGGCATGATCAGCGTCCACTGCTCGCTGCGTGACAGTAACATCGAAACAGCGGTGACACGTTTGCCGCGCTGGATCGTGACTGCCGCCTGGGCGCTGATGGCCTGCGCAATCATTCTCACTCAAGGAACCAGCAATGCGTTCATTTATTTCCAATTTTAAGGAAAGACTTCGCCTTCCACGGTTGTTTTTCCGAAAACCGTCGCGCGCCGAACAAATTCACGGCGGTCCTCCACTTGAATTCGAGCGGCCGATTCCGCCGGTCCCGTGGCGAGGCATGGCCGTTGTCGTCGTTCTCGTTGTCATTACCGCGAGCGTCGGGTGGGAATTGTACTGCCGTGCGATTGGTTATGGTCCGACTCTTAATGATAATGAAGACCTTTGGACTTTAAGGCGGCGCGCCGTCACGCCCGAGTCGATCGTGATCATCGGCGATTCGCGCGGCTGGTTCGATCTCGATCTTGATGAATTGCAAAAAGGACTGGGCAAACGCCCGGTGCAACTGGCGATGGGCGGCGGCTGCGGTTACCCCCTGCTCGCGAACCTGGCGAAGGATGAAAGCTTCCACGGCACCATTATTTGTAGTGTCGTTCCGCGTTTATTTTTTGCTCCGCCCGGCACGCCGCCGATGGAGCGCGCCGAAAAAGCGGTGAAACGGTTTCATTCCCAAACACCGGCCCAACGCGCGAGCCAGTATCTCGCTTTTCCGTTGGAAGAACAGGTCGCCTTCCTAAAACAGGAAGAACTGACGCTCGACGATCTGCTGAAGCGCCTCCCGATTCCAAATCGCCCTGGTGCGCTTGTCCCGCCGCGGCTTCCGCCCTATTTCGGGACGCTCGATTGCGAGCGGCGCGCCCGGATGATCGAAGCATGCGCCCGCCCCGGCAGCGAATTGGCGCAGCGTATTCAGCAAATCTGGATCCCTCTTTTCACGCCGCCGCCGCCGCCGAGTTACATTCCAAAAGAACAGTTCATGGCGAAGATTGGGGAGGCGATCGGAAATCGTTTTCGCGATATTACGATCGCGGTGGAGAAGATTCGCTCCCGCGGCGGCAAAATTGTTTTCGTCCGATTTCCACATAGCGGCGGATTGAAAGAACTCGAAGATCGCGAAACGCCGCGCGCAAAAACTTGGGATCCGCTGTTAAAAATGACCGGCGCGCCCGGCATTTACTATTCCGACTTTCCGGAACTGGCCGGATTCAATTGTCCGGAATGGTCGCACTTGTCCGCCGGCGATTCGGTCGAATTCAGCAAACGTCTCATCCCGCATCTGCGCACCGCGCTGAAGATGTAAATGTAACCGGCTCGATCTCAGTCACCCTGCCGGACAGCCTCGGCAAAAGCGACGTCGCCGGATTTCAAATCCAGTTCTGCTTCCTGCAGCGTTCCGAAAACGCGCGCCCGATTCTCGTCGAATTCTTTTTCCCAGCGCGCCACTACGACGGTGGCCAGACAATTCCCGATCACGTTCACGCAGGTGCGACCCATGTCCATCAGCTCATCGACGCCGAAAATAATCGCCACGCCGATGGGACCAAGGCCGGCCGGCACAAACGTATTTAGCGTTGCCAGCAAAATGACGAGTGATGCGCGTGGGACTGCGGCAACACCTTTGGAAGTGAGCATTAACGTCAGCATCATCGTGATTTGCTGGCCGAGTCCCATGTGCCAGCCCATCGTCGTCTCGGCAGCCTGCGCGACGAACACGGACGCCATCGCCAGATACAGCGTCGAACCGTCGAGATTAAACGAATAGCCCGTCGGCATGACAAAGCCGACGATATGACGCGGCACACCAAATCGTTCCATCGCCTGCATCGCCTTCGGCAACGCCGATTCGCTGCTTGTAGTCGCAAAGGCCAGCGCCGCTGGTTCGCGGACCGCGCGGAAAAATTGCCGGATCGGTAGGCGCACGATGAACGCCACGATTCCAAAAACCAGTACGACGAAAATGATCAGCGCTAGATAAAGTGAAAGAATCAGTTTTCCCAGATTGACCAGCACGCCTGGTCCTTGCGTGCCAATCGTGTGCGCCATCGCCGCGCCCACACCGACTGGCGCAAACATCATCACGTAGTTTGTGAACTTGAACATGATCTGCGAAAGACTGTCCATCGCGCGCACGATCGGTTTTCCTTTTTCGCCAACTGCGGACACGGCGAGCGCGAACAGCACACTGAAAGCGACGATTTGGAGAACGTCGCCACGTACCATCGCGTCGATCACGCTCGACGGAAACGCATGCACAATTGTTTCGACCAGTGTTTTGGGATGGCTTTGCTCGATCGTCTTGACGATGTCGATGTTGCCGGCCGCGAGAGTCACGCCAGCTCCGGGCTTAGTGAAATTCACAACCGCGAGTCCGATGAAAAGCGCGGCGGTCGTGACGATTTCAAAATAAACCAGCGCTTTGACGCCCATCCGGCCGACCTTTTTCAATGCGCCGGCGCCGGCGATGCCGACCACGATGGTGGAGAAAACCAGCGGGGCGATGATCGACTTGATCAGGTTGATGAAAATGTCGCGCAGAAAATAGACTTTGTTACCCCAATCGGGCTGCAGCCAGCCGATCAATGCGCCGACGACAAGTCCAATCATGATCTGCGTTGTCAGCGATGGACGGTACCACGGCCGGCGAGCCTGGGTTGGCGGCGAAAGGTTCATTCCGGTCCGCAGATTTCGCAGATTGTCGCAGATTAAGAAACGAAAAATCTGTGTAAATCTGTGAAATTTGTGGAGAACTATCTTTGTTTATGTTTGTGACGCATCTCGAGTGCACATCGTGCGGGCTGCGGCACGATTGGTCGCGGTTGCAAAATCTTTGTACCGCCTGCGGCAAACCGTTGTTTGCGGTTATTGATCTTGGCGCCGTTGGCAAGCTTGACGGCTTGAAGCCGTCAAGCTTGCGCGAGACGTTGCGAGCACGTGAGGAATCGCTTTGGCGTTATCGTGAATTGTTGCCGCTGCCGAAAGATGCAGAGCCAATCTCGTTAGGCGAAGGCGGAACACCCTTGTTGCCGGCGAAGAAATTTGCCGCCGGTTTAGATGTCGATCTTTGGATCAAAGACGAATCGCTCAATCCGACCCAAAGTTTCAAAGCGCGCGGAATGAGCGTGTCCGTTTCAATGGCGAAATATCTCGGCGCGGAGAAACTCGCCGTTCCGAGTGCTGGAAATGCCGGTGGCGCGCTGGCCGCTTACGCCGCGCGCGCCGGACTCGAAGCCCACATCTTCATGCCGCGCGACACACCGCGCGCAAACATTATTGAATGTCGCGAGCTCGGCGCTCACGTCACGCTGATCGATGGGCTGATTACCGATTGCGGCGCGGAAATCTCACGCCGCAAAGAGAAAGAAGGTTGGTTCGACATGTCGACGCTCAAAGAACCGTATCGGGTGGAAGGCAAGAAGACGCTCGGTTACGAAATGGCCGAGCAACTGAATTGGAAACTGCCAGGTGTAATTCTTTATCCGACCGGTGGCGGCACCGGACTCATCGGGATGTGGAAAGCGTTCGACGAAATGGAAAAGCTCGGTTGGATCGATCAGAAGCGCCCGCGGATGTTTTCCGTTCAAGCAAGTGGTTGCGCGCCGATCGTGCGCGCGTTTGAAGCTGGAGAAAAATTCGCAGGCGAATTTGCAAACGCGCACACGGTCGCATCTGGTTTGCGCGTTCCGAAAGCGATCGGCGATTTTTTGATGCTGCGAATTCTGCGTGACTCGAACGGCGGCGCGATTGCCGTTGAGGATGAGGAAATGATTCGGACCGTTCGCGAAGTTGGATCGGCGGAAGGTCTTTTCGTCGCGCCGGAAGGGGCAGCTTGTTTCGCCGCGCTGAAAAAACTGCGCGCCTCTGAAAAGATCGACAGCGGCGAGCAGGTGGTGATTTTCAATACCGGTTCAGGCATTAAATATCTCGACGTTTTTAAAAGTATTTAGCG
>Ga0209689_1002648_pt1 | contig 13303 bp, 12 predicted proteins | sample GraSoiAngelo_149_FD_187119 | JGI IMG/M metagenome (GOLD analysis project Ga0209689, IMG submission 187119) | Grasslands soil microbial communities from the Angelo Coastal Reserve, California, USA - 14_1009_09_30cm (SPAdes) (version 2) | ecosystem: Environmental > Terrestrial > Soil > Grasslands ...
GAGTGCGATCATGAGGATGGCGACGAATGCGAGACCAGCATTCAACTGGTTGGCAACTGTTGGGCACGCCTTGCCCAGAGTTCTCCAAGCTCCGATCAAGACAGTGCCACTCGGGGTGCCTGTGAAACTGCAACTCGTGGTCTTTATCGCGAAGAGGTTAGCAGTCTGTAATGCGGCCTGAACCCCGCCTGTGTCGCTCATTGCCTTTGCCAAACATAGGATCGCGCCCGTGGCTATTCCAGACCTGAACAGCGGCAATGTCACCGTCCTTGATGCAGTAAGAGGAGAAGCGCCCAATGTCCTAGCTGCGACCTCGTACTCTATGTCCAATTGCTCAAGTATCGCAGACAACGATCTTACCATGTAGGGGAAGGTAGTCGTGAAGTGTAACAGCATTAGCAGAACGAATGGAGTATTCGTGAAATTCAACGAGAGGGTTTGAGGCTTCACTGCAGGGTTCAGGGCCCAAAACAAAGCAGCTGAGAATCCCAATCCGGCCGTGGGTACAGCCAATGGTGAATCTACAATTGTATTGAGTACACTCTTTCCACGGAATTGACGTCGCACGATGAACCAGGCGAGGGGAAGACCGAAGACGAGATCGATGGCCGTGACAGTCAGAGCTACTCCGAAGGAGAGACCGACGGCGGACCATATCTGACCCATCACGCTAGGGTTCGCGAAAACGAAAACTTGGAGGTCGCCCCAGCCCGTGTAGAGGAAGGATAGAACGAATAGGGTTGGTACGAGCACGAAGAATACAAAGAAGACGAGGACGAGCATGTACCAGCCTTGGACGAAACGGCTGCTGGATACAGTGTCCAGAAGAGTTTTCTTGAGCGCTCGAGGATGTGCAGTTGAGCGTTCCCTTACGCTCGTCTCTTGGGACACTGATATCGGTTCGTATCAGTAGATCGTTTGGATAAGTACCTATTCGATAGTAGATACGATCAGACTACGTATGTCAGTATAGCACTGTAGTCAAAGGCGCACAAAGAGGAGGACTCTACACACCGTTCCGCTCAAGTCTTGCCCAAATGAGTCAATGTATTGGACGCAGGCGTGCATTTTCGGTATTGATTGGGAGAACGATTGGCTTCCATTTCTTGGTCGTAAGTCTCCCCTGACTCTCCAGTGTCCGGATTCTCGTTCTGGTTTTTCTCAATCATTATCAGCGATTCCACGCCTCTTTACCATAAGTCAGTAGATATGCCAACAACTATATAGTTGTGCCATGTACATCCGTATTCCACAGTAGTAGGAGTAAACGAATGGGCGACCTCGAACTTAGAAAGTTACAGATGACAGGTGGAGCGAGCTATACGGTCTCGCTCCCTAAGGATTGGATAAGGGCCCAAGGACTGAAGATGGGCGACGTTGTCGCCGTAATGCCACGACCTGACTCTTCCCTCACAATAGTTCCACACCAGAAGGTAGCACTTGGACAGGAGAAGGGCTCAGAAGTCGTTCTGACCCCTTCGAAGGATCAGGACAAGGAACAGATACTCAGAACATTCATCGCCCAGTACCTCGCAGGATACGAGGTCATCAGAATTGTTTTCCCAGCTGCAGCAAAACCTGATCTCAGGACATACGTGAAAGAACAGGCGAGACGAATGTTCGTCGGCGCAGAGATCATCGAGGAGTCAAAGGATGAGTTGATCGTCCAATGCCTCTCGAGCTATGGAGATTTGCCGGCTCCCAAAGTTATCTCGAGAATGAGTCTAATCGCAAAACTAATGCTTCGCGACGCTGTCGAGGCTTTCCGAAGCCGAGACAAAGCGCTCGCCGAAGAAGTCGTCCATCGGGACGAAGAGGTTGACCGGTTCTACCTCTTCTTAATACGACAGTTGACCCTCGCCGTCCTAAGTAGGAGCGTAATACAGGAGATCGGATTATCAGATCCTCGGGACTGTCTCGTATACAGACTAGTTTCTAAGAGCCTCGAACGGATAGCAGATCATGCTGCTACCATGGCTAGATTATCCAAAGATGTTGAGGACGCTCCTCCGCAACGACTTCTTGAAGGATTGACAACAGTCAGCACTTTGGCTAGCGGCGTATTAGAGGACGCCCTAAAGGCAATGACGAAAGTGGACGCAGTTTCCGCTAACAATTCCATACTAACGGCGCAAAGAGTCGAGAGAGACGCCGATGTGTTAACGGACAAGCTATACGAGATGCATCTGAACCCTAAGACAGTAGTAGCTATCCGATTAACACTTGAAAGTCTCAAGAGGATAGCGGAATATTCTGAGGATATCGCAGAGATGGCGATCAACCTCACTGCCCGAAGAAAAGGACTCTACTAGATCTCAAGACCGAATCGGCTCTAATCAATTATCGCGTCCACTTCGACTTCTACGAGCATATCCGGGTCGATCAAGCTTGTTACCTCTACCATCGAGTTAGCAGGTTTGGCCTTTCCAAAGAATTCGCGGTGCGCCCGTGCGATCTCTTTCCATTTTGTAATGTCCGTCGTGTAAATTCTCGTTCTCACCACTTGATCCAGCGAAGCCCCTAATTCCTTCAATGCTTTCTCGATCTTGTGGATCGCATAGACTGTCTGAGCGTATACGTCTCCTTTCCCGACAACGTTTCCTTTCTCGTCTGACGGGGCCGTTCCAGATACTATGATCATGTTGCCCGTTCTAATCGCTCGAGAGTAGCCAACGACGTCGCCCCAGATTGTTCCGGCTGATACCATTCTTCTCAACGTGATTCGGTTTCTACAATGATCGTATGATCTTAAAAGTGAGTTCTCTCGGAATCCGTCGCCGAACCAAAATTGGCGTTCAGACACTTGGAGATCTCTTCAGTGGAAACTCCACAGGATGGACTGGGCCATTCCCGTTCCAGCACTAGGATTGTTGTTCTTGTCTTAGTTGCGGTTGCATTATTCGGTCTACCGACACTCATTCATACTGTATTTGGTGCCACGTATCAGCCACCATCAAACCTGAACACCTACCCAGCCCCAGCAGTGCCATCATGGCTCGACACAGGAAGCAATGCATGGATGCTGACCGCCGCAACCCTCGTCGGCCTAATGAGCCTGCCGGGTCTAGCCATCTTCTACGGGGGCTTGGCAAAGAAGCGGTTCATCCTGAACACACTCTTCATGATATTCTACGCCTACGCCGCTGTTCTAATCGTATGGTTGCTCTTCGGATACAACCTCGGCTTCGGCCCAGCAGGATTGAAAATTGGAAACTATGGCATACTAGGAGTGCCAACACCGACGCTTGATGCCGGGTTCATGGCCAGCCAGGCCACCATAGGTCCCAGCGGATTCGCGATCAACATTCCAATGTCAACGATCGTCTTCTTCCAATTCGTCTTTGCAGCAATAACACCCGGGTTGTTCGCGGGCGCAATCATCGAAAGAATGAGCTTCAAGGCCTGGATGATCTTCGTACCCGTCTGGTCAGCACTCGTCTACAGCCCACTCTCCTACTGGCTATTCGCCGGAGGATGGCTCAACCAGATGGGCGCAGTAGACTTCTCCGGAGGATACGTAATCCATCTCTCCGCAGGCATCACCGCCCTCGCTGCCGCAATAGCCGTTGGGCCAAGACTATCATCCGATAGACGATCGAAACCTAACAATGTTACACTCGTATTCATCGGTGCCGGTATACTCTGGCTCGGTTGGAACGGATTCAATGGAGGAGACCCCTACGGTGCGACGATAGACGCGGCAATCGCGGTGCTCAACACAGAACTCGCCGCTGCGGCCAGCGTGATTGCTTGGATCCTTATGGATATGAAATTCAAACATAAACCCACCCTCATCGGAGCCACAACAGCCGCCGTAACAGGATTAGTAGCAATTACACCGGCAGCCGGGTACGTCAATGGATGGGGAGCATTCATAATTGGAATCGCAGCAGGAACTATCCCGTGGATTGCGACCAATAAGCTCGCTCCCAAACTGAAATTGGACGATGCACTTGGTGTCTTTCCGGCTCACGGTGTTGCCGGCTTGACAGGAGGACTTCTGACGGGAATCCTCGCAGATCCGGCCGTCACTGTCTTTGTGGCCCCTGGTCTTAAGGGAGCCCTCTATGGCAACCTGAGCGAGCTCGGTGTGCAAGCCTTTGCTGCTGGTGTTGTAATCGTCTATGTTTTCGCAGTGACCTTCATTCTTCTGAAGCTGATAGGTCTGTTAACACCACTGCGTGAGAAGGATTCGACTCTGAAGGTTGGCGATATGGCTATTCACGGAGAAATAGGGATTGATATGCAAGACTGAGCCTTGCGGTTAAAGAAGAATTGTGTTCTTAGATGTCAGCCTACGATTTCTTTCCGCCCCAGCGGCTGACGACAACTATCAATGTAACCATTACAATCGTCAACGCAATGGCAATGACCACGAAGTAAAGCCATCCATATAGCGTCGGTGTAACATCTAGGTTGACACCGAAAGTCTTCAATCCTCCCAATACAACGTTCGACCAGACGAGCGCAATTACGAGCCCGAAAGCAGTCGCGAGAGACGCCGCGATTGTACGACGGACTTCTGCTCTGGATAGCTGTTTTTGTTCAGCCAAACGTGTAACCTGAACGATCCCGTTTTGATATGCGGATATAAGATGTATGGCATATTAATCGATATTGAAATGTGGGTATCGTATTAGATATACATAAATACTCAGTATCCAACACTGGGCGAGTCATGGTCAGTAAATCCCAGAAGGAGCATGAGGCTAGCTGTCGACTTGTGTTCCTGCAGCGTCCGCATGGTGCTCCTCGCGGATTATTGATGCACTACGCACTGTACAAGATTGCACAGAGACCATCTCACGGTTACGAACTCCTCCAAGACATTGAGAGCCGGACTGAGGGAGCCTGGCGTCCCGGTGCCGGGTCGATCTATCCGATGCTGAAGAAGATGGTTGACGAGGGGCTAATCACTGACGAGCCCAGCGGAAAGGGCAAAGTGGATCATCGAACCTACCACATCACTAAGAAAGGATTGGAACATGTTCGCATGGCGAAGGGCTTCTTCGCAAACTTCGGACAACGCTGGGGATCAATGAGACGTATCTTCATCGAAATGCTCGAACCACAAGATGTTGGAAAATTCCTTGTAGACGGTTCCAAGACACAGTTCCAGATCGCACAGGAAGCCGTGGAGTCGAAAATGGGCGATCTAGCGCCATCAGATGCTCGATTCATTTTGAAAGAGTACGCGTTGAATCTCGAGCGACAGTTGGATTGGGCAAACTCCACTTTGAACAAGGTGGGAGAAGAGAGAATAAGACCGGTTCAAACCATCCGAAAGACTAAGGAGCATTTGTCAAAATGACGGAGGTAATTAGCGTCAAGGATCTCGTCATGATCTATCCTGACGGGACGAAGGCAGTCGACGGAGTCTCGTTCCATGTGGACGATGGTGAATTCTTCGGCTTCCTGGGACCTAACGGTGCAGGAAAAAGCACCACGATCAAGATCCTGACTACTCTCCTTCACAAGACGTCTGGAGAAGCCAAAGTAGCAGGATATGATGTTGAGAAGGGTGCTAGGGAGATTCGGAAGATTGTGGGATTACAGGCCCAGGAGACCGTTATCGATTGGGACCTAACCGGCAAAGAGAACCTAATTCTTGAGGGCAACCTGCACCAGATGCGAGGAAAAGGACTGGAGGAACGTGTTAAGGAGCTGTTGAAGATCGTTGGACTAGAAGAGGTCGCTGACAAGCGTGCGGCCTTCTATTCGGGCGGGATGAAGAAGAGACTCGACTTGGCCTCGGTACTAGTGCATCGCCCTAAGATACTCTTCCTTGATGAGCCTACGACTGGACTGGACCCACAGTCTAGAGCTGGGATGTGGGATTATCTCAGGCAGTTGAATCGGGACGAGAAGATCACGATCTTCCTAACTACTCAGTACATGGAAGAAGCTGACAGATTATGTAGCCGATTGTCGATCGTGGATCTCGGAAAGATTGTCGCCCAAGGAACTCCTTCAGACTTAAAGGGCGAAATAGGCGCGGACGCAATTAACCTAACATTTGAGAACATGAACGGAAAAGACTCCAATGGATTGAAAGAGGAGGGGAAGAAAATCCTTGGTGGACTCCGCGGCGTCACAGACATCGTGAACTCAGACATGGGACTGACGGTCTATGCAAAGAACGGGGCTTATCTTATCCCTGACATAGTTAGGGCCTTCGATGAGGCACAGATCAGAGTAGCATCCTTGAATCTATCCACCCCGACATTGGATGACGTCTTCCTCAAACACACCGGAAAGCGTATCAGAGTCGAAGAATTGAGCAAACAGTATGGCGGCGGAATGTTCGGAAGGAGAAGGAGGTAAGACAAGATGACACTATTGTTCGACACAGGCTATCTGTTCAAGAGATCCTTGAAGAAGCTCGTCCGCAACCCGATCCTACTCTTCTTCTCGCTATTGCAGCCCGTAATCTTCCTTTTACTGTTCACCCAGCTCTTCAACAGATTCTCGAGTATCAAGGGCTTCGAGTCAACAGGGACCACGAGCTATGTGACCTTCGCAATCGCAGGAATCGTCTTGCAGAATGCATTTTCAAGCGCCTTCCAGTCGGGAACGGCGGTTGTCGACGACGTCAAATCAGGCTACCTGGAGAAGATGTTGGCAACTCCGGTCAGTAGGCCTGCAATCCTTCTTGGGCGTCTCTTGACCGACGCCTTTAGAGTCGTCGTCCAATCATCGATAATACTAGGTCTAGGCGCCTTAGTGTTCGGCGTCTTCCCAGCAACTGGACCACTCGGTCTGTTGCTCATACTGGTTACAATTGCTTTCTTCGGGCTGGCCTGGGCCGGCATCTCGCTGGCGCTAGGATTGAAGACCAAGAGCGCGGAGTCGGTATTCGGGATCGCTGGCTTTCTCACGTTCCCTCTGCTATTCATGAGCACTGCGTTGTCTCCCCAGTTCTTTCTGCCTGAATGGATGAAGTCGGTTTCAGCTTACAACCCTGTCAGCATAACTGTCGACGCCATCAGAGCGCTTGTAATCGGACCAGATTGGACCAATGTGTGGAACCCGCTGATAACCGCCTACGCAGTAATCGCGATAATCGCTATCGTAACGTTGGGTGCGACTATGTACCTATTCAGAAAGGTCATCGGCTAAGCGACGGTCCAAAAAATAGAAGGGGATATAATCGTGACTGTGGTTCACACAAGTCTCTTCTCTAGAACCTGAATCTGACTGGCCTCAGCAACAACCGGTCCACCCGGAGGGTGACCGATAGTCCTGCCTTCGCATCCTGACTAATCTTCGCTAGAAATATCTTGAGACCTCGCTATCGTACTGGAAGGTTATCGGTGATCCTCCTGTGTGGAGGAAGACAGTGTTCGAGTTCTCATGGATAATCTTCTTCTCGATCAATCCCTTCATTCCGACCATTGCCTTTCCAGTGTAGACAGGATCAAGGATCAAACCCTCCGTCCGAGCAGCAAGCATCATTGCGTCGACAACTTCCTGAGTGATGACGCCGTACCCACCACATGTATAATCATCATAGATGATGATCTCCTCATCTGGAATTGACAATTTCACCCCGAGGAGTTTTATTGTATCGTCTATTAGATGCCGTACTAGCTGTTTGCCCGTGGCCTCGTCGGGACCATTGCTCACACCCAGGACCTTCACCTTGGAATTCAAGATATGGAATCCAATTATTAGCCCTGCCTGAGTGGGACCAGTGCCCGTGGCATGGACGACATAGTCGATTCTCAATCCATCATGACGCGCCTGCGCGAGGATCTCCCGAGCAGCATTCACATAGCCTAAGGTCCCGACAGCGTTCGCCCCACCACCAGGTATGACATAGGGAGTGTGTCCCTTCGCCCTCAATTCCTCTGCCACATTATTCACGGCAGCATCTGGCTGCTCTTCTGTGAATCTGATATCAGCGTCCAACAACCTGTCCAGAAGCAGATTGCCCTTAGGCGGGGATGGTTTTCCGCGAAGGACCAAAACCGGCTTGAGTCCCATCTTTACTGCGGCGGCAGCGGTCAATCTTGCGTGATTGGAGTGTTGAGCGCCTGTTGTGATAATCGTGTCAGCCCTCTTGTTCTTCGCATCCCCCAACAGAAACTCCAGTTTCCTCACCTTATTGCCTCCGAGAGCGAGACTCATAACATCGTCTCGTTTCACGAGGATTCTTCGACCAAGCCTAGTACTCATCGACCGAGCATGCTCTAGCGGTGTAGGAAGGGGGGTAAGACTAACCCTGGGTCTCGCTGCGATCTCGGCATATACTCCGAGATTGTCACGAATATTCATCATCGCGGATGTACTCATGTATTCGAGAACTCCCTGCGAAGATAGGACGGAGGGAGAGTCTTCAATAAATATTCGATAATGGTTCCGTCGACCGGGCACAGCTTATGGAGCATGGCGCCGTTACTGGGCTGGTCTCTTTTGCAGACTTTCTGAAAGTAGATATCCGGTCTGGGACCATAGTTAGAGTGGAAGAATTCCAGAAGGCTAGGAAGCCTGCGTACAAGTTGTGGATCGATTTTGGTCCACTTGGCGTTAAAGCCTCAAGCGCACAATTGAAAGCATTGTACACGCCTGAAGAATTAGTGAGACGACACGTTCTAGCTGTGGTCAACTTTCCCAAGAAGCAGGTCGCAGACTTTGTCTCCGAAGTATTGGTTCTCGGATTGCCTGATGAGAAAGGGAACGTTGTACTCGTCCATCCCGAGCGTCCCGTTCCCAACGGAGCGAGATTGTTCTAAATCACTCGGATTGTTTCGCAACTATTTCAGACTGGCCCGGCCGACAATTTCATACCCATTACCTCAGCCTAGGATTTATCGCCGATTTCATGGGCGAATTCTTGAAGAAGCTCTCGTTGCCTTTTCGTAAGTTCCAAGGGGACATCCACGTTGACCCGGACAAGCTCGTCGCCCCGCCTGTGACTCTCCATGCTTGGTAGTCCCTTCCCTTCCAACCTGAAAAGAGTCCCGGGCCTTGTCCCAGGCGGAATCTTTACCTGGGCTCTGCCATCCAGAGTAGGGACATCTACTAATCCTCCCAGTGTGGCCTTTGGAAAACTCACACTCGTCTCATACAATACATCATCCCCATCTCTTTTGAACATTGAATGCGGCTTCAGATGCAATCGAATATACAAATCACCGGCGTGGCCATTCTGGACCATGTTCCCTTCACCTCTCAACCTCAGAGTCTGGCCATTATCCGCACCCGCCGGCACATGAACCTGCAGCTTCTTCCTTGCCGGTTGAACTCCGTTCCCCTTGCAAAGTCTGCAAGGTTTCTCGATCACGCTTCCAGTTCCACGGCATCTTGGGCATGGGGCTATCTGGATGAACTGTGCAAATCCGCTACGCTGGACACGTCTCACTTGACCGTGCCCTCCACATTCCCGGCATGGCTTCCGTCCACTCCCTGCTGCTGCCCCTGATCCTTTACATTCCGGGCAGGTGTCCAGACGAGGAATTTCGAGTTCTTTTGTAGCTCCTCGATAGGCGTCGTCGAGTGTTACTTCCATGTCGTAGACCAGATCGTCTCCTCTTTCTGGTCGTGGTCCGTACCCGCCGAAATTGAACGTGCCCGGTCCACCGCCTATCCCTCCAAAGAATCGTTCGAAGATGCCTCCTAATCCGCCGAAGCCAAGGTCTCGGAAGATCGAGTCGAAATCTACGCCGCGGAAAATATCTTCTTGACTATAGCGCTCGTATACTCCTGTCCGGCCATGCTGGTCGTACTGGGTTCTCTTTGCATCATCGGATAAGATGGCGTACGCTTCGGTAATCGCTTTGAACTTCTCTATGACACCCGGGTCCTTGTTCCTGTCAGGATGATACTGGAGGGCTAACTTTCGATAGGCCTGTTTGATCTGATCACCTGAGGCATCCTTCGGGACACCTAGGGTTGCGTAATAGTCCTGTTTGTCCAAGCCTTACTTAGCCCACCTTCCCGCCCTATGTCGCGTCTTCGTCGGGACAATAGGAGAGGGGCTCTTTCTTACTTTGAACCTTCTCCTTTAACCTCGCGATACTCGGCGTCCACAACGCGGTCCTGAGAGTCTCCAGAACCTTGCCCTGCGTCCGAGTCTGCCTGCGGGACCGGTTCTTCCGGGCCTTCCTGTCTACCACCGCTGGCACCTGCAACCTTTTGATAGACTTCTGACCCAACCTTCTGCAGGACGCGACTTAGATCGTCGACGGCCCTTTTGATCTTGTCCGACTCCTTCCCAGCCACAGCTCCGCGTAAGACGCCCGCAGAATCGTCGATATTCTTCATCTGTTCCTGACTGATCTTTTCCTTCAACTCCTCCTTTGTCTTCTCCGCTGTGTACAATAGACTCTCGGCATTATTGCGGAGCTCAACTTCCTCACGACGCTTCCGATCCTGCTCGGCGTACTCTTCTGCTTCATGGATCATCTTCTCCTTCTGATCCGATGGTAACTTGGTCGAGGCAGTAATAGTGATCTTGTTCTCTTTTCCAGTCGCGAGATCCTTCGCGTGTGCATTCAACATGCCGTTCGCATCAATGTCGAATGTGACTTCTATCTGGGGTATGCCCCTAGGCGCGGGAGGAATGCCGCTCAGGTTGAACATACCTAACGAAATATTGTCCTCTGCCATCGCGCGTTCACCTTGTAATACGTGAATCGTCACGGTGGTCTGCATGTCCGCCGCTGTCGAGAATACTTGACTTCTTTTTGTTGGGATAGTCGTGTTTCGTTCCAATATCTTGGTGAAGACTCCGCCAAGTGTCTCGACACCCAATGATAATGGTGTCACGTCGAGAAGGAGGATGTCTTTCACTTCGCCTGCAAGTACTGCGCCCTGTATCGCGGCTCCAACTGCGACGCATTCCATCGGGTCGACTCCCCGTTCGGCCTGTTTGCTAACAACCTCCTCAACGAATTTTCGGACCAACGGCATGCGCGTCTGTCCTCCGATTAGTATCAACCGATCAACATTCTTCGGCTCCAGCTTCGCATCCTGTAATGTACGAAGTATTGGTGTCTTGACTCGGCTGACAATCGGATTCGCCAACTCCTCCAGTTTGGCCCGGGAAAGGGTCGTATGGAGATGTTTCGGTCCCGAGGAGTCTGATGAAACGAACGGTAGATCGACATCGGTAGTGAATAATGTTGAAAGTTCGATCTTCGCCTTCTCCGCCGCCTCCTTCAAACGGGTCATTGCCATCCTATCGTTGCGGAGGTTGATCCCGGTCTGCCTCTGAAACTCTGAGAGGAGGAAGTCGACGATCGCATTGTCAATATCTGCTCCACCAGTCGCAGTATCACCGCTAGTAGCCAATACTTGGAAGACCCCGCCGCCGAACTCCATCAATGTAACATCGTGTGTGCCGCCGCCGAAGCTGAAGACCATGATCTTCATCTCCTTGTCCGCCTTGTCCAGGCCGAAAGCAAGACAGGCCGCGGTGGGCTCGTTGATTATCCGTGAAACCTCGAAGCCAGCAATTTCTCCAGCATCTTTCGTAGCTTGTCTTTGATTATCGTTGAAATGTGCTGGGACGGTAATGACCACCTTCTTCACGGGTCGACCGAGGAATTGTTCGGTATCTTGTTTAATCTTCTGGAGAATGAACGCTGAAATCTGCTGTGGAGTGTATTCTTTTCCGTAGACTCGTACTTTGTAGTCGGTCCCCATCTTACGTTTGATCTCTGCCACTGTCCCGTCGGGGTTTGTAGCCGCCTGACGTTTCGCAGGTTCTCCAACGATCAATTGTCCTTCTTTGGTGAATGCAACGACTGAGGGGAACATCTTTCCCGAGGCTGTCTGGCCTTCAGCGCTGGGGATGACTACTGGTCTGCCTGCCTCCATGATGGCGGCTGCTGAATTCGTGGTTCCTAGATCGATTCCGAGTATTTTCTCGGCTTCTGGCTTGCTCATTCCTCTTCCTCTACTATATTCTCCGTTTTATATTGACCATTCTTCGTTGATGATGAGGGTTCGCTTCCCTCTGCGACCTTGACGATGCTGGGTCTGAGAACTCTTCCTTTCAACGTGTACCCAGATCTTATCTCTTCGATGATTGTTCCCTCCTCCTTCTCTGAGGGTACCTTCAGCGCGGCCTCATGTAATGAGGGATCAAACTTGCTACCGACGCCCTCTATCCTGATCACTCCTTCCTTTGCCAGGAGTCCTTGGAATCGTTTCAAGACCATGCTAATTCCTTCAACAAGTGCTGGGCTGTTGTCTCCTTCACGAGCCTTCTCCAAGCCAAGCTCTAGCTCGTCAACGACGACCAATAAGTCGGAAAGTAACCGTTCATTACCATATCTCTTCACCTCTCCCATTTCTCGCTCTGCTCTTTTCCGATAATTTTCAAAATCAGCTTGTAGATACTGAAGTCGTCTAAGGTAGTTCTCCGATTTTTCCCGTTCCTTCTGCAGCTCCTCTTCTACCTCAGGAGGTCCGGTAGGGGGCTGTTCCATTGAAGTTGGACCTTTGATCTTATCATCGCTCCTTGACTCGGACGCTTTGGCCTCTTGAGTCTCCCGTGTTGCTGTAGTTGTCTCCTGGTTCCCATGCATCGATGCTCGCTTCCGACGAGGATACATCGCAGGCGTCTTGAAGAGCTTTCTCTCCATCCGAAGGGATGGAAAAAACCTTACGCCGAAAGCCACCCGTTTCCCATCTTGCAACAGCTAGGTTACGCTTCCTTGATAGGCGGCCCGGTCAATCCGTATTTTCAGCCGAAGAATCATTTAACGGAGCAACGATCAAACAAATGAGTTTTCTGAAAAGATTAGTTCCGATGAAAGCAAAGGTGTGGATATCGCTCGACAAACCGACATTCATAGAAGGAGAGGCTGTTACAGGAAAGGTGCACATCGACAGCAAGGAAGGCTACATTCCTGCCGAAGAGGTCAGAGTGGAAGCCCGCGTCAACGAGCACTACCAAGAGATGGTCCAAGTAGTCATCAACAACCAACGTATCAACCAGATGGAACATAAGACCAACACTCTATTCTCCGACAACGTCCGGGTCTCCGGACCCACAGACTTCGGGAATGGAGAGAGGACATTTCCATTCAGTGTTGGAATGCCAGTCTGCAGAGCCACCCACTCCGGAGGCTCGATACAAAACAGTCTCAAAGGTGTCGTAGCCGTAAAGGGCCGCCCTGACATTACCGGCGACGTATCAGTAGGCTTCTCTCCGCCCAGTAGCGTCTCATACATGCAACAGCCTCAACAACAGTACATGCAACAGCAAGCGTACGGGCCTCAGTATGGGCAATATGGTCAGCAGATGCCACCTCCGCAATCGTATGGTCAACAACCGTACGGTCCACAGGGA
>Ga0209689_1002649_pt1 | contig 13300 bp, 15 predicted proteins | sample GraSoiAngelo_149_FD_187119 | JGI IMG/M metagenome (GOLD analysis project Ga0209689, IMG submission 187119) | Grasslands soil microbial communities from the Angelo Coastal Reserve, California, USA - 14_1009_09_30cm (SPAdes) (version 2) | ecosystem: Environmental > Terrestrial > Soil > Grasslands ...
TCCGTATTTCTACAAATATCTTAGCGGAAAGGAAACGTTGCTATTTTTTGGCCGTCTTTGCGGACTGCGAGGCGCCGTCCTGAAGAATCGTGTCAACGAATTGCTCGACCTCGTCGGGTTAAGCAAGGCGCGCAACCGCCGGCTGGGCACGTATTCGAAAGGGATGTTACAACGCATCGGCCTCGCGCAAGCGTTGATTCATGATCCCAGGCTGGTGGTGCTGGATGAACCGACTGCCGGTGTTGATCCGGCAGGCTCGCGAGACATTCGCGATTTAATCCTCGATCTGAAGCGCCGCGGAATCACCGTCCTGCTTTCTTCGCATTTGCTCGCTCAAGCGCAGGAAATCTGCGATCGCGTCGGCATTCTAGCCGACGGGGTGCTAGTGCGCGAAGGGCATTTGCAGGAACTGATCGCGATCGAAAATCAAACCGAACTTGTGATCGCCGATGCTTCCAATGAGCTCATCCGGGAAATCGAATCGTTCGTTAAACGGTCAAACGCTAAACTGATCGCACGGCGCAAATCGACAACCACACTGGAGAGATTGTTCCTCGAGGCGACAAAAAATGACGAAGCTGGAATGTCGAATGTCGAAGGAAGGACGAAGCAGAAATGACCAACGGTGAAAAGGCTTCAACGCTTGAACAGTTGAACGCCTCAACATCCGCGAAGCGATATCGACCTTTCGCTTTCTCTCGCATTTACGCAATTACGATCAACACGGTCACCGAGCTGACACGGCTGAAGGTTTTTTATGTCCTGTTGATTTTCGGACTTGTTTTGATCGGCAGCTCGATCTTCATGGCGCAGTTCTCTTTTCAGCAGGAATTTCAAATCCTAAAAGATGTTTCGCTCGGTGCGATTTCGCTTTTTACCTCACTGCTCGCAATCGTTGCCACTGCGCGGCTGCTTCCACAGGACATCGAGGACCGCACACTTTACACCATTCTGGCCAAGCCGGTGCCGCGCTTTGAATACGTGTTGGGAAAGATTACGGGAGTTCTTTTGTTGCTGGCGATCAGTACCGTAGTCATGGGAGGAGCGTTTCTGCTCGTGTTGTACACGCGCGAACAGGCTGTCCTACACACGACATTGAGACAGATGTCCGGTGCACCGCCCGACCAGATCGCTGATGCTCTGCGTGTCATCCGTTCTTCCGCGTTCAACATCGATATCCTCCCCGGAATTGTCATCATTTACCTGAAAGCATGCCTGCTCGCGGCGCTCACCCTCTTTGTTTCCACGTTCGCCACGTCAAACATTTTCACCATCGTGGTCATGGCTTTCATTTATTTTATCGCGCATTTGCAAGCCACTGCCCGTGAGTATTGGCTGCAGGAACATGGCAGCGGACTGATTACTCGTGTTTTTCTCGCCGTGGTAGCACTGTTCTTTCCCGACTTACAGGCATTCAATTTGGTGGATGATATCGTCGCAGGCACTGCCATTTCGCTCACCCTTTTTGCCAAGACGGCCGTGCTTGGCATTTTCTACACCACAATTTACACGCTGCTGGCCACCTTCGTGTTTTACGGGAAAGAATTATGAAGCGGACTGTCGTGGTGCTGGCTGTGTTGATCGTGGTCGGGGCGCTCAAATTGCCGGTTGAACGCAATCTGGTGGCGCTTCATCGACAGGAACATTTCCGCGGCGTCGAATTCAACCTGGATCTCCGCGAAGAAATCGGGCAACTCGGGTTCATCGCCGCCTTGAGCGGATTTCGAGCGATCGTCGCCGACGCGCTGTTTATCCAGGCATATTCGGCATGGGAAAACACGGAATGGGGCCGCATGTTGTTATTGTTCCGGCACATAACAACCCTCCAACCACGGGTGCTCCTGTTTTGGGACACGGCGGCCTGGCACATGGCTTGGAACGCCAGCGTGGCCGCCATGAACGATCAAACCCAGCCGCGCCTCGCGCTGCGAGTCAAAGCGCAGCGTGAATATTTTGCGCTGGGCAAGGATTTCCTGGAACGCGGGATAAAAAACAATCCTGATCGCCCGGACCTTTACGAAGCACTGGCCCGGCTTTACAAGGAGAAATACAAAGACCACGAGCGCGCTTCGGAGTACTACGCCAAGGCGGCAGCAGTGCCGGGAGCGGCGCCATGGGACAGGCGCTTTTCTGCCTACGAGCTTTCTTACTGCGAGGGGCGCGAACGCGAGGCTTACGACCGTCTGCGCCACTTGTACGAGGAGGGCCCGAAGGAACGGCTGCCTACTTTGATCAAGCGGCTGAAGTTCCTCGAAGAAAAACTTGGAATCCCGCAAGACCAACGAATTCAGGAGAAGGAAAACAAAGTCGTTAAATAGCTAAATCGTTGGATTGTTGCATCTTCGCGGCAACCAAGCGATTCCATTGTAACGTTTTAACCTTTTAACGGTTTAACTTTTGATAATGCGTTTCGCACTTTTGAGTGATATCCACGCTAACCTCGAAGCGCTCGAAGCAGTACTGGCGGACGCGCGCGAGCGTAGATGCACCCACTTTGTTTGTTTGGGCGATGTCGTCGGTTATAACGCCAATCCCCGAGAATGCGTGGAACGTGTCCGGAAACTGGATTGTCCAGTGGTAAGAGGCAATCACGACGAGGAGGCAACGCTTTCCGAGTCCTCGGAACGTTTCAACGAATTAGCCGAGCGCGCCATCCAGTGGACCCGCGACAATTTGACGGATCAGGACAAGGAATGGCTGCGCAGCTTGCCGTTACAGAAGCGAGTACACGATTTTACAATCGTGCACGCCACACTCGATACGCCCGGCCAATGGGGCTATGTGTTTAGCAATCTCGACGCTGTCGCAAGTTTCACGTATCAGCGCACCGCCGTCTGTTTTTTCGGCCACACGCACGTGCCCATGGTATTTATTCGGGACCAGGGCGTTCGGCAGGAAAGGATCGAACACATCCGAATCGAGCCGGCCAAAAAGTATTTCATCAACGCAGGCAGCGTCGGGCAACCACGCGACGGAAATTGGCGCGCGGCATATTGCATTTACGATGTTGACAACAATCTGGTCGAACTGTTGCGGGTAAAATATGACGTGGCGAGCGCGCAAAAGAAGATTTCTAAAGCAGGTCTGCCGCAGCTCCTCGCCGAACGTCTTGCAATGGGAAGATAAAATCTGGGCGGGGAAGCTGCGTTTGCGGGGTTAGCAACGCGTTGAGCCGCCTTCGCATTGCTCCGGCGTGCCACAGGACAACGCGTTCCACCTTCGCGTTCGCGAAAGGTGGATCGGCTTCTCCGAAGGCAATGTCAGAAGAATCGCCGAAGGAGCAACCTCTCCGCATCAATCAAGTTGACACTGCCAGGATGCGAAAACGCAGCCGGCGTTTTAAACGCAAAAATGTCTCACTCGTGGTCGAGCTGCTTCGTCGACTGGAGCCAGTCGATCCAATGTTTGCTTAAGGGTAAGCTTCTAACTCTGCCAATAACTTCTCGTATTTTTTCGTGTTTGGATGATCGGGCCCAGAACTTTGCGCGCGCCTTCAGCAGCTCGCCGCGCAAGCTCTTTCGCTTGAGGCAGCTTGCCCTGACCCTTTAGGCACTCTGCATAGCCTTCGCACAGCTCCAATGTAGCTGGGTGGTCGATTCCCCATATCTTCTCGAACTTCGGCAAAACCTCCGAGAACGTCAGCTCAGCTTCCGTGTATTTCTGCTGTTCCGCGATAGCCGTAGCTAGCCCGCCCCGAGTGGCAACCGTGTCAGGGTGCTCGATGCCCAGAACTCTCTGTCTAAGGTTGAGAACCGTTCGATACTCCGCTTCCCCTTCGGCATACTTGCCTTCGTGAACTAACGTGCCGGCTAGAGTATTCCGCGCCTCTAATGTGAGAGGATGCTCCGGGCCGAGCACCTTTTGTTCGACAGCTATCACAGCGCGATTCTCCACTTCTGCCTCTGCGTACCTGCCTTGGTGATTGAGGACGATGGCGAGATTATTGCGCCTTCTCAGTGTGCCAGGATGTTCGGGGCCGAGCACCTTCTCTCGAAGGTTGACCACCGCTCGATACTCCTCTTCCGCCTCCTCGTATCTGCCTTGTTGTTGGAGTGTATCGGCCAAATTGCCGCGTGTAATAAGAGTGCTAGGGTGTTCTGGGCCGAGAACTTTTTCTTGGAGCTTGAGCACCGCTCGATACTCCTTTTCCGCCTCGGCGTACTTACCTTGTTCGTCGAGCGCGACGGCTAGATTGTTGCGCGTCGTGAGCGTTTCAGGATGTTCCGGGCCAAGCACGCTCTCTCTTAGCGTGAGCACTGCCCGAAACTCCGCTTCCGCCTCTGCACGTCTGCCTTGCTCATCGAGCACGATGGCAAGGTTGTTCCGCGTTTCCAGCGTGTCACGATCCTCGCGGCCAAGCACCTTTTGTTCGACACCTATCACAGCGCCATACTCCGCTTCCGCCTCTGCGTACTTGCCTTGATCATCAAGCACGGTCGCGAGATTCGTGCGCGTAATTAGCGTGTCACGGTGTTCCCGACCAAGCACCTTCTCTCTTAACTTTAGCACGGTCCGATACCACGTTTCCGCCTCTGCAAATCTGCCCTGCGAATGGACCGCACGAGCAATATAGTGGCGGGTCGCAAGTGCGTCGGGGTGTTGTGGGCCAAGCAGCCGCTCCCGCTCTTTAAGGACTTCACGCAGGACGCTCTCGACTTGTTGATACTGTCCTTGATCATAAAGAACCCAACCAATAGCAAACTGCACACGCGCCCATTCCAGAGGATCGCGGGCACGGTCAGTCAGCTGCTCGGCTTTGCGCAGATGCTCGAGCGCATCAGCGTATTGGACCCGCTTCTCGGCGGACCAGCTAGCAAGTTCGTACGACTCCAAAGCAGCTTTGCGGCGCTCATCAGCCACACGGTTTGCAGTTTCGTACGCCTTTCGATCTTGCTCCCCGGCTTCCAAGCTCAGTTTCTCGGCTTCGTCAAACTTATTCAAAGCATACGCGGCACGGGCACGTATGAGCGGTGTTGTGTCAGCACGGCTGTAAAGCTCCAGAGCAAAGCCAGGCATTTCCTTCGCCAATATTCCTGCGGAAAGACCGAGTTCCTTTTCCAACACAGCATAGGCGCGAGCGCGCTGTTCCTCAGGTGTGAGCTTTTGCCCGGGCTGCTTTGATTGCGCTTCGACCTGCGCCAGACGCACCAGCGCCTGTTGCATCTTCTGGTTGCGCTCAAGAATCGCGCCGACTTGCTCGCCTTGGCTTTGGATCACAGCAACCTGGCGATGCTGCGTCTGCACCAGCCAGATGACAATTCCTGAGAGGAAAAGAAGCAACGCAACTATCCCCAGCACTTGTTTGCGCCCAAAAATTCTCTCCGCCTGGGTGCTAGGCTTTTCCCCGCCCGACCCGATCTTCTTTGTTTGATACTCTTGGGAATTTCCGAGTTGCCAATCTCCTCGTTGTAAAGGCTAACTAACGAAACAACCACGCCATGTTTAACCTCGCATTCTCCGAGATCGTGGAGGTACTGGTGCCAACGACTGTATTGGGTCAGATCTTCTGCGGCACGTTTTGATAGAAGGATGTGGCCGGCGTCGCCGCAATCCATCACTCGCTGCGCCATGTTGATTCCTGACAAGACACTGCAGATCACGTGTATTTTCCCGTAATCGCGCTCGACAAACCGGCGTGTTGGTTGCAAAAAGGACATGTGATGAAAGCAACATCGATCCTGGCCATTGCCGCTGTGGCCGTGCTGAGCGAAAGCTGCGCAAACAACCCTCTCGGCGGCTCGACGGGGGAATCTCCCGCCGCTCAGAGAGATTACGAGCTGCTGTCGGGAACCTGGCAGTTGACTCGTGGAGTGGACAACGGGAAGCCGGTACCCGCAAGTGTGGCGCGAAATACGATCCTGGTTACCGACCGGAACACGTTCCGATTTCCAAAAGCCAGCGGAGTCGGGACACATCCAGCCGGGCACTTCACCGTCAACCCAAACGCAAGACCAAAACAAGTGGACTCAATTGCAGAAGGTGGGTCGAATGCCGGTCAGGTGACGCACGGCATATACGAGATCATCGACGCCACGCATCAGCGTGCCTGTTGGGGTCCGCCGGGTGGCCCGCGCCCGACAGAGTTCAAGTCCGCTCCGGAGAAGCGGACGGATTCTACAGTATTGGAAGAAAATCGGGCCCGTGCCGCCGCATTGATCCTGTAATTACGCCATCCCAGCACGAAATCACATTGGTCTCGAGAAGCAGCAGCTTCCTAGCGCCGAGCAGTCCTAGAAATCCCTTTTCTTGGTCTAAACCAGATTGAACCTGAGATCGCCTTTTTCAAGCAAACCATGCTTTACGCACAGGTTGGCGAAAGTTCGCAGGCCTTGCTTCTCCTTTTTCCCAAAGCTGAATCGGAGATGTTTGCCGTAATAGCGGGCAAAGAATTGCTGATTGAGTTGTTCACGAAGACCGAGGTCATCCGCCTCCGCTTTGGGGCTAGGGTGTGACAAGACGACCCCGGCTACAACTTCTGCGATTAACTGATCGAGATTGGCTAGGTTTACATCGCGTAGAACGCGCAGCTTGTTCGCGATTGTTTGTGCGTGGGCAACTTCGGGACGAATCAGCCAGAGCGCGTAAACAAACGGAAAACCAATAAGTTTCTTCCACTGTTCGCCAAGATCCCAAAATTGAAATTTGCCAGTATGACTGTGGCGAAAACGAATGGCTTGATCGCCGATAAGCAACTGTGCTCTAGAAGCTGAACATGATTCCGCTGCGGCAGGCGAGACGCCCGTGTTACGCTGGACCAAACGCGGATTGAATCCTACCTCGGCAAGCAGACAGCGTAGGAGATTGACCGCAGTCTCCGATGCGGGATCGAGTCCGATCTCGTCGATCTCGGAAATTTCGCCACGGTGCGCGACCACCACGCTGTAAACCGGGCCGTCAGATGAAATCGAAACAAAATCAATGATTCGATAAATCGGGTTTCGCAGAAATTCGAAACTGGAGACAAGGGCGACATCGAGTTGACCCTTCGCCAATCGTTTGCATAGCGTCGAGGGGTGATCGAACTCGACACTACCTGGCCAACCGCGGATGAGAGGACGCGCGTTGAGATATTTTACGCAACCGATGCGGAGCATTCGTTCGCCAACGCCCCACCAATTACGCGCAGGCGAGCTCGGGCGGCGGAGAGGCTGCGTGTCTCTCGCTGGTTGGACGCGGCGATATGTGGCGGTAATGACTGTCGCGCTGGACTGGCTCGCGTCCGGCTTCGCGAATGGCGTGTTCCAGCGCTGCTACAGTTTGTTGCTGCGGTGTGGTTGCACCGGCCATGTGGAAAATTTTTTCCTCCAAAATCGTGCCGTGCAAATCGTCCACGCCGTAGCTAAGCGAAACCTGCGCGAGTGGCAATCCCAGGCTGACCCAATAGGCCGTGAGGTGGTCAATGTTATCCAGGTAAATTCGACTCACCGCGAGATTGCGAAGTTGTTCAAATGCAGAGGCACGTTTTATGTGGGCAAGGATCCCGTGGGATTGGGACGGTTCGAAAGCAAACGGAACAAACCCGGTAAAACCGCCGGTCTCATCTTGCAGTTGACGCAGCTGGCGCAAATGATCCGCGCGGTGATCCAGCGTCTCGATGTGACCATAGAGCATGGTGCAGGTGCTGCGTCCGCCCATTGAGTGCCACATTCGATGCACATTGAGCCATTCGGCGGCGGTTTCTTTGCCGCGGCAGATTTGATCGCGCACGACCGGATCGAAAATCTCGGCGCCACCGCCGGTGATCGACCCGAGACCGGCTTCGCGCAGCGTTTCCAGTGTGTCACGGATCGGTATCCGAAAAATTCGTTGGGCCAAATGACGAACTTCGATCGCGGTGAATGCTTTGATGTGAAGCTGCGGATCGAGCGCGCGCAGTCTGCGCAAAAGATCCAGATACCATTCCTTTTTTAAGGTAGGATGCAGCCCGCCTACCATGTGCACCTCGGTGATTCCGAGGCGAAGCGCGTCGCTTACTGCGCAGACGATTTCATCGATCGCATATTCAAACGCGTGTGCATCGCGCTTTTTGGCGGCGAAAGCGCAGAACTGGCAGGATAAGATGCAAATATTGGAATAATTGATGTAGCGATTATGAATGTAGGTGGCGTAGTTGCCGTTCTTACGCTCGCGCACAACGTTGGCAATCATTCCAAGGGCATTAAGATCGTTTGCTTGATACAGACGGAGAGCATCCGCCTCTGAAATCCGCTGTTGCGCCTCAACTTTTTCGGCTATCCACCTGAGCTCTTTCGGAATAAGCTGGTAATTCATGCGTAGGCTGAGGGTAACGCCCTCGGCAGCCAAGCATGCACAGGCCGCTTGTGGCTTGCAACAAAAACCGTGGCTACGAATGTGGTGCAGGGTAAATTTTGGCAAGTTGCCATTTTTCTTGCCAACCTTGTCTTGTGCGAACGTCTAAGTGACCGATGTCTGGCAACGATCGCGGAAACGCAGGGAGATCGGACGAAGACGCTGACGACGTGCGGCTCATGCAGCTGGTGGGTCGAGGCGATACTGTCGCCTTCGAGGAGCTCGTTGAGAGGCATCAGGCTTTGGTGGCGGGCACGGTCGCGCGCATGCTGGGCAGTAACTCGGACGTGGAAGACATCGCGCAGCAGGTCTTTATTCGCGTCTGGAAAAGCGCGCGCCGATATGTCCCGCGCGCCAAATTCACGACATGGTTGCTGAAAATTACGCGTAATCTCGTTTTCAACGAAATGCGTCGCACCAAGCGGCACGCGCAGGTTCCGCTTCAGCCGGAACCGGGCGCAGAGGATCCACCTTTGAAGGATGAGATGAATCTCGCGCCGGATGCGTCCCTTTTGGAGACGGAACTTCAGCGGACGATCGAGGAAGCAATTCTGCAGCTACCAGAAACCCAGCGGATGGCGCTGGTGCTGCGGAGATATGAGCAGCTTAGCTACGAGCAGATTGCCGAGGTCCTCGATCTCTCCGTTCCCGCTGTAAAAAGCGTACTCTTTCGCGCGCGCACAGAACTCCGTTCGCGCCTCAGCAAATATCTCAGCTGATCAACCCGAATTTATCACATTCGGCGGCGCTCGTCGTCTTCAATTACCCTCCCCTGGACGCGGCGCATCTGAGTGTGATGCGTCAGCACATGCACGTGGCCATCACTCCCGCGGAAAAATGCGCTCAAGATCCAGCTAACGATGCTGATGACTATCGCGCCCCAGAACGCACTCCAAAAGCCATCTACATGAAATCCGACGATGACACTCGGCACTACAAGCAACAGCAGGCCGTTTAGGATGAGAATGAAAAAACCGAGCGTAACGAGAATAAGCGGCGCACTGAGAATTAACAGAAAAGGGCGAACAAACGCGTTGAGAATGCCCAGCAAAAGTGAGGCGCCGATCAGCGCCGCGACAGTGTCATAACGGATTCCGTGGATTATCGAGGAAGCAACCATTACGGCAATCGTTGTGGCAGCCCAGCGGAAGACGAAATGTTTCATGCGAATGCGTTTCGCTTAATCTACGCCTCTGTTAACGAAGAGCGAGAAAGCACTTGCCAACCGACCGATGAACGATAAACGAATTGAATCCATCAACACCAATCAACCTGTGCCGAAAAAAACGAAAATTGTCCAAAGCAAAAACCAGGCGCCAGCGGAAGCCGGCGGATCACCTGCGGGAATGAAAATCAGAAAAACGCCGGCAGCACGTCGGACATCGACGACGCGAAAAACCAAGAGTCCGGTTGCGCGGACAGAAAAAGTCTCAATGCCCGCGGAAGCAGGAAAGATGGCGCACCCGTCGGACGACGCAATTCGTCTCCGCGCCTACTTCATCTCCGAACGCCGGCGCAGATTTGCGCTGCCGGGCGACGCAGAATCCGATTGGCTCGAAGCGAAACGACAGCTGCTCTTTGAAACAGGCCCGCGCTAACCCTAGCGGCCTCTAACCACGAATGGACACGAATGAACACGAATTTAGAAAGAGTTTCCAAAATTATTCGCGTGAATCCATGTAATCCGTGGTTCTTAAACCGATGGAAAACGTGTTTCGTTAAAAAATGCTAACCACGGATTTCACGGATGGGTACGGATGAGGTCAGAAATTGGAAACCTCTGTTTTTCTATCCGTGTCAATCTGTGTAATCCGCGGTTCTTAAACCAATGGAAAAGGCCATTGTCGATCTTAAAGAAGCTTTGCGCGAGCGTCTCGCAATCATCGGCGACGAAAAAAGCCGCCGGAATGCGGACACGCACATCGCGCGATTGCGCGCCGTCTCGGAAAAGATCGAAAAGTTGCAAGCGGCCCTTCCGCAGCCGACCGATCCGCGCCTGGCGCATTATCTTCACCGCAAAAGTTATGACAAAGCGCTGGAGCTTATCGAGAACACGATTCAGCAATAAACTGACCCGTTTACGATTTAAGCTGGTTATCTTCCCGAAAACCATTTGGGATTAACTGCAGCGATTTGTCAGATAGCAGGTGGCGCCTTCGTTTTTACTTCGTGGCTAAGAAAGTCCAATACCCTCGTCAGTGGCAATTTCAAATCGTCGGGGTAACGGTAACCTCGCAGGAGATAAAATCCCAAAACCATACCGTCTTCGATTGGAAATTGGCCGGCATAAAGGTTCATTGTATCAAAATGGCCTTCACTAGAGGACTTCCTTAAAAAGACGATATACTCGCCTTCGGTTCTATAGATGACATTCGGGCATCCAAATCCATTTGTATGATTTAACTTGAGTGTGTCCCCCGCCTTGCAGCCCTTGAGAGGAGTAAGGACCGTCGCTGTTGCAATCTTTTTGTATTCTCTTGTGTCGGCTTTCGGAGTATAGGGGACGAGCTGAACGTCCGAGATAATGCGAATATGAGCAATAATATCCGCTTCTTCAATAGCCTTCTCCAAAGATAATCCCGCAATCTTTCCTGACATGTTCATGCACGAAAGGCCAAACAGGAAGGTGGCGAGGAATACGGTTTTCATGGCTTGACGAGACAGAGCTGAGCCACCGGCTGGCCGACAGCGAGTGCGACTGTAGCAAGCGTGGCAAAGGTCAAGACCTCCTCCATAAAATCAAACTTTGGTCATGGGCGTCGGTCCACCAGCGGGCGGATTCACCGTGGCAGGCCAGCGGCCTGCTCGCGAACGCTTGCTGAGGTGGCTGCATCGGCTGGTTAGGTCTTGACGCGGCTTCATTACGAGCGTGCAGCTAGCCCGCCATCTGCGCCCCCGCATTTCGAACTCCGACAATCTCATGAAGGGTATATCTGCCAGTCTTACCTGGAAGATTTACCTCGATAGATCTGCCCACGTGAACCTGATCACGAACTTCGCGGAGTGCAGCCTCTGTTACCAAAAACTCTGTCTTGGCTTTCTTATTCGCTCGCTCAACCCGGCTCGCAATGTTTACTGCGTCTCCAATAGCAGTGATTCGCTCTTGCAGGCCACCTCCCAGAGTGCCAACAACGGCTTGGCCAAAGTGTAAACCAATCCCAATTCTAAAAGCGCGTTTGAACAATCGCTTGACATAGGGCTGTACATCCTGTTTCACGCATCGGAGCATATCAAGACCAGCGAGAACGGCCTGAAGGCACGCACATTTCGACGTCTCAACGCCAAAAAGCGCCAGTAATCCGTCGCCGGTGTAACAGGCCACATGGCCGCCGTGATCAATGACAGCCTTATCCATATGGTGATAGAAGCGCCTGAGAACGTGAATCACATCGAATGGAGGAACGGAATCGGCAAACCTTGTTGAATTTCGTATATCGACGAAGAGAATGGCGATCTGCCGCTCTTCACCTACCGACCCATGGGTTGTTGTGTCCTTCCTTTGGTCCGTTAGTCCGGCGTCGTTCGCGTCCAGGATGAGTCGTCGCACCGCCACGTTCCCTAGGATAGTGGTCTGGCACGCGAGACGAACTCTTTCGGCGAAATGTAGCTGCGCCGCAAGCGCCTGTTCTTTCTCATTTCGCGGACGACAGAACTCCAGACCGCTAAGAATGAGTACACGGCACGTCGAACACCGCGCGTTTCCACGGCATTCATTTGTATGAGGAATCCCTGCTCGTAAGGATGCGGAGAGGATACTCTCTGATATGGAAGCCTCAACGGATCGCCCGGCGGGTAGGAATAGGATTTGAGGCACAGCTTGATGCTAGAACGCAATGCTCGCTGCCATCGAGCGAAAACATTTGAAACGCGTCGCAGATACCGGCTCTCCGGTGACCTAACGAGAATAAGATCAACCACCGCGAGTGGCAGCGAGCGTGATTTGGAACGAGTTTGTTTTAATCGTGTAAAATGAGTCTCTACGTCGACCAGCGGTTGGCTGCGTCGTCTGGTTAGGCTCCTTTCATCCACTCGGCAAGAAGCTCTGCAGTTCTTCTGTTCACTTCCTCCTTAGAAATGCCGCGCGTTTCCAGGTACTCTTCGGTTGCAGCGTCAAATAACTTCATGAGCGCGAGGGCTTCGTCAGCGATGGCTTCGATACGAGCGATCAGAGCGGTGCGTCCTGCCGCGGAATACATCTCTTTATGGCTCTCGTGTCGGCTGTGGTGCACGAGCCAGTTCCTCTTCGGAACAAATCCGTCGAGCTGGTCAATCAGATGCTGCGGCGCATCCTCTGCAGCTTTAATTTCGCGCAGTAGCTGCCCAAGCGTGCTCTTGCCGGCCTTAGCAAACATGGTCTCCACCTCTGCCCGAGCGATGGCTAGCGTAGCTTTATGGACTAGGACCAGATAGGCGCCGACGGCTCTTTCTAGTACTTGTATCTGCCAAACGGCGAATCCGATCTGCGACGTGACTTCGTGAAGTTGCTCAGGCGATAAGGGCAGCGTCATGAGGCCTAACGAGCTCAACAAGCTCAGCCACGGCTCAGGAGAGCGCAAGTGGCAGCTGGTGAAAGCACACTAGCCAAGCTCGATATAGAAGGAACGACGCCGTCTGAGCCGTTGGCTGCAGCGCCTGCTTAGACCTCACGCGATCAATTGTCCGAAAACTGGCCGGCGTGAATCATCGCAAAATCCTCCTGCTGGTCGAGTGCTTCTAATATCCATGGCTTCGATGCGAGTCGCTCGCGAGATGTCGTTCCGCTCTCTGTCATCTTTATCAAGTGCCACTTCTCGTCGGCTAGGAAGTCTTTTATCTTGTCGGCGAAGGTCTGCAGATCGGGAACAACTGCATAATAAACCACCCAAGCCCCAAATGCGCGTCCGTGATAGGGATTGCCCGGAAGGGGCTCAACATGCAATCGCGCCAAATGAATGTTCATAAAGGTCTAACGAGTATTCGGACCCATAAATCTGCCAGTAAAGCCGGAAAA
>Ga0209689_1002650_pt1 | contig 13300 bp, 5 predicted proteins | sample GraSoiAngelo_149_FD_187119 | JGI IMG/M metagenome (GOLD analysis project Ga0209689, IMG submission 187119) | Grasslands soil microbial communities from the Angelo Coastal Reserve, California, USA - 14_1009_09_30cm (SPAdes) (version 2) | ecosystem: Environmental > Terrestrial > Soil > Grasslands ...
GCCGACACCGTCGCCACGCGCAATTACAAGGGCGACAACGAGCAGCACGGGTGGGTCGGGCTGCGCTTCCAGACACAGCCAGCGACCGATCCCAGCGACGTGCTTCTCCACGTCAACCTGATGGACCCGACCGCCCAGCAGCAACAGGAAGCCCTCGGCGTGCTCGGGGTGAATCTATTGTACGGGGCGCACCACGCGCGAGCCTCCGCCGACGAGTTCCTCGCGTGTTTGTCCGATGCGCTGTCGATCGACCGGCTGGAGATCGACGTCCTGGAGCTGAGGGGCCCAGCCTTCGTCGGACAGAACCCGCGCGCGTGGTGCCTCGAGCTGGTGCGCAAACAGATTGCCCGGGCCATCGTCTTCGACCCCGCCTTCCACGTCGTCGAGCCCTCGAGCGTGCTGCGCAAACGCCCGCTCATCATCGACCGCGGACGCTTCGACACGCTCGAGCGATTTCACGCCGACATGCTGCGCGCCGGCGACCGCACCCTTCGAGCCGAACGGATCGACCTCCGCCGCGATCCCCTCGGCATCGTCGAGATAGCCCTTCATCCCGTACTCGACGACGACGCGCCCGACAACGGCACACTTCTGGCGCGGATCGAGTCCGCCCTCGGGCTCGCCCCAACGCTGGTGACCGACCTGCCCGAGGCATACCAGCTCGCCCCCTACCTCCGTCGATACACCACCGAGCCCCTGCGCCTGGTCGGCGGCGTATCGATGCTGGCGCACATCCTTCAATCGCAGTTGTACGACGAACTCGCCGGCAGCCTGCTGGAGGGAATGGGAAAACTCTTCGCGAGCAACGTGAAGTTCTACGCCTATCCCATGCCCCGCGCCGCCGTCACCGAGGCGCTGGGCTCCGGTCCCAGCCGGGTCCGCATCGCCGATTCAAAGTCCGCCGTGGTCGGCGCCGACGACCTGATTCTCGAACCGCCCTTGCATCACCTCTACCGCTACCTGCGTGAAGCGGGATGGATCGTGCCGATCGAGGCGGCTCAGGGATGACGATGACTGCTCACTTACGATCGGGGAACATCGCCTTTCGCAAAAACGCCGACCGCTTTTGCAAGTCCGCCATGAATCCCTGGAAGATCGGGTCTGCTCGGATCGGATCCAGGTTCGCATCGCGCGCGAACAGCGCGTAGCACGGGAACCCGGTCTCGGCGGCTTCACGGAGCCAGTCGACAGCCTCCTTGGCACGTCGCATGCGCGCGCTGGCACAGGCGGCGAAATATGCGGCGTGATGGGCAGGGTTGACCGCCTTCCTTCTGGCGACGGTCTCGATGAACGCGGCCGCTTTGACGGGTTCGGACTCGGCCAATAGCATGGCTTCGATGCCGGCCAGATTCCCGCCCTTGTCGTTCGGGTATTTGCGCAAGGCCGTCTTCAGCTGCAACGACGCTTCCTCTCGTCTGCCCAACCGAAGCAAGGTAAAGACGGTGTTGGCTTCGACGAGCTCCGGCAAGACGGGTCCGGGAATGCTCAAGAATGTCGCGAGCGCTTCTTCGTCCTTTCCCATCCAAAGGAGGGCCTGTGCCCGGGAATTCAGCGCCTGCGCGTTGCTGGGGTTGATCGCGAGCGCGATGGCGGCGTGCTGAAGGGCTTCCTCGAAAAAGCCCACGTGCACGTACACGCGTGCGAGGCGTCGATGGGCTCCATCCGAATTCGGATTCAGACTCAACGCCCGGCGGAATTCCTGGGCGGCGCGTTCGTGTGCGAAATGATGCGAGTGGGTCCAGAGCAGGTCGCCGCGGGCCAGGTAGGCTTCGGGCAGATCGGGGTCGAGCGACAGGGCCTTTTCAGCAGCCGCGAATGCCTTCTGCTCCAGTTCTCCGGTCTCCTCGGGCGTGACGAAGGTCAGCCGAACGACATGAGCCACCGCCAACTCGGCGTAGGCGGGCGCGAACTCGGGATCGAGCGCGACGGCGTGTTCGAGCAGCGCGATCGCGGCCTTGCTGTCGGCGTCCGTGGTCCGCACGCTGAGATACCGCGCCCGCAATACGGACTCGTACGCCTCGGGGTTGACCGGGCGCAGCTTGCCCAGACGCGCCTGCTCCGGAGCCGTGACCCTTGCGCGCACGTGGCCGGCGATGGCCACGGTGACTTCGCGCTGGAGGGTGAGAACGTCGCGCAGGTCGCGCTCATAGACTTCTGACCATGTCGGGCGGTCGGAGTTGGGGTCGATCAGCTGCGCCGTAATCCGTAGGCGATCGCCAGAACGCAGAACTGAGCCGGCTACGAGCGCCTGCACTCCCAATTCGCGAGCGACCTTGCTTGGCAGGGTATGCGTTCCTTTGTACTTCATCACCGAGGTGCGGGCGATGACCCGCAAGCTCCCGATCTTGCCCAGCTCGGTGATGAGCGCCTCGGTCATGCCGTCAGCGACATATTCCTGCGTAGGGTCATGGGAGAGGTTTTCGAGTGGCAACACCGCAAGCGAGCCGATCTCTGGCTTCGTCCTGTCACCAGCCCGGTCGAATGGCGACACGTACGCGATCGTCACTACCATGCCGAGCGCAACCAGACCGGCTAGAACGAGCCACCGACGCGCCCACTGCACGCGTCCAGGATTGGCATGATCCCCAGGATCGAGCGGCACGTGCGGCTGCGAGTCCTCGCCGGTCTCCAGTGTTGCGGGCGTCCCCGTCGTCTCCACGGCGAGGGCTTGCTGCTGGGCGAGGCTCAAACCGCGGCTACGCCACCAGGCATCGAGTTCCGGGCGGAAGCCGTACACCGTGCCGAGCCTGTCGTGCACGTGACGATGCACAGGCATCCGCTCGCGCTTTTCCCAGCGCTGGACGGTGCTCACATCCCGCTTCAGATAGGCGGCAATGTCCTTCCATGAATCCAGCCGATCGGAAGGTCCTTCGTCACCGATTCGTGTGGATGACGGCGGCGAAAGTTCATTCGGCATCCTTGCCACCAGCTGACCACGCGGTCAGGCCGCGACTCTAGCGCGCGCCCACTCAACACCGCAACCCACCGCATTCCGCCGCAATGCGCGCTGCCGCACTCTGCAGCTTGAGTCGAACGATGCGGCAGCGCGATCGATTGGGGGCACTCGCCAGCCGCTGACAACGTGAGGGTGCGGACAGGTCCGGTTGGAGGCTGGCCATCCGGTACCCAGAAAAGGAGCGGTCAGATCATGGAACACAACTGGAAATTGAACCCTGGTGTCGTGCTTATCCTCATCGCGTCGAGCGTTCTCGGGTGCGATCCTGGAGCAACCGCACGGGAGTCTTCCGAGTGGTCCGCCACGGTCAACCGGGGACAGGCCGTCGATTCGGTACGCGAACCCGGCGATTGTGGGGAGGAGGAGAACCCTGACCAGGTGCTGGAGTGGAATCAGATCTTCATCGATACGCTGGTGGCGACGGGTACCCCGAACTCGTCCAGTCAACGGCTCGGGGCGATCGTTCACACGGCGATCTTCGACGCGTACAACGGTATCGAAGGCCGCTACACGCCGATCTTCGTTCAGAGCTGGGCTCCCAAGGGAGCATCGCGACGAGCGGCGGTTATTGCTGCGGCCTACACAGCGCTGGTCGGCCTGTTTCCGTCCCAGCAGCCGGCGCTGAATGCCCGATATACAGAGTCGCTCGCGGCGCTGACAGACGATGGTGAGGATGACGGCCGCTCGCATGAGCGCGGGATCGCGTGGGGAGCCGAGGTCGCGCAGGCCGTGCTCGCCTGGCGCGCGACCGATGGGTTCAGCGGCAGCTACCCTGCGTTCATCGGCGGAACCGCTATCGGCCAGTGGCGGCCGACACCGCCAGCGTTCGGGCCGATGAGCGCCCAGGGTCTGGCATTCACCGCGCCATTCGTCCTGCCAAGCGAGACCTGGTTTCGTACTGAACCGCCTCGAGCTCTCACCAGCGCCACCTACACAGACGATTTTTCCGCGGTAAAGGCGCTTGGCCGTAGGACCTTATCGACGCGTACCGAGGAACAGACGGCGCTCGCCCTGTTCTGGGACGGCAACGCCAGCGTCCACTGGAATCAGGCAGCGAACCAGATGGCGCGCGCCAACAACCTGTCCCTCTCCGACAACAACCGGCTACTCGCGGCGGTGAACCTCGCGATGGCCGATACGGCAATCACCATCTGGAGCAGCAAGCGATTCTACGGCTCCGTTCCGACCGAGGTGACCTGGCGTCCGGTGACGTCGATCCCGCTGGCGGACTTTGATGGCAACCCCGAGACCGCTGCTGATCCGGAGTGGCTGCCGCTCATCAACACGCCATCGCACCCGGAATACCCTGCCGGGCACCCCAGCCAGAACGGAGCGGCCGCGACCGTTCTCCTCAGCTACTTCAAGAGACGACCACAGATGTTCACACTGACAACCACCGGACAGCGGAGCCGCACGTACACCAGCATCGCGGAAGCGCGCGCTGACGGTAACAGCGGCCGCGTTTGGGGCGGCATGCACTATCCGAGCACCGTCCGCATCAGCGACGCCGTGGGGGAGGCGATTGCCGAGTACGTCAATCGAAACGCCATGCAGCGCCTGGACTGAGGTGTACAGTCAGGCGCGCACCAGCGCAGGCGGCGGCGACCTTGGACCCCTGGGCTCGCCTCCGCCCTCCACATCGCGTTGCAGGTCCAGAAGAAGAACAAGCCACGGTGATCAGCATTGTCGGTTCTCGCGTTCGTAGGCCCCAGGAAGCACAGGCGACCCGTGCGACTACCGGGCGAGAACACCACTCTTTGCCGCTGCCCCACTTTCCGGACCGCCAGCTATCCGCTGGAGATGGAGCTGCAGAGCCTGGCCGCCGTCAGCGACTGCACCTCACGCGAGCTCGCGGGCACGATTCCATCGGTCATTCGTCGTCTTCCATCTGCCCCCTCTCCGGCGTAGGATCGCCAAGGTCGCGATTTCGTCGAGTGCTGGGGACAACGCGATCTCCAATTTGACCGGGGGCTCCGGTGATGCATGCAGCATTTGGTTGCGACCGGCGAAGTTCGCGCGCGAGCGCGCTCGCCATCGCGATGCTCCTTCTGACCGCATCGAGTGGCCATGCAATCGTCACCGCGCCGGCTCCAAGAGGTTGGTCCTGGGATTGGGAGAACGACGACGAGGCGGTTCCGGAGCAGGTCTTTCGCCAACTCTTTTCCTTCAAGCTGAAGACATATCCACGGATCGCCGGCATCAACTTCGATGTCGAAAGCGGGAACGAGCACTGGATCGCGAACGAGATGGTGTTCGTCGAAACCAGACTTCGCGGGAAGCTCGCGCTCATTCCACCGATGAGGTCCCGCCAGATCAGGCTCTCCGCAAACCTCAGCGCAATCGCGTTCCCCATCTATCTATGCGACGTGTGCAAGGACGGCGTCCCGCAGTCGCTGTTGGTGATGCCGACCGGGACCAAACCGGCCGAGGACACGGCCCGGGACGACCCCGGCAAGAAGCTGCTGCAGTTCGTGTTCTTCGACCCCGCCTCGAATCGTGTGCTGGGAAAGCCCGACGGGTACCCACTCGAGCTCAACCACTGGGACCGGCGTGCGCCCGAGGGTGACTGGAAGCCCGTATTCGAGGTGACGTCCGTGACGGCCGTTCGCGATTGTCCGTTCTGCGTCGAGCTTCACGGCATCACCGAGGAGAACGGGGCCTCGTTGCCCTTCCTGCAAGTGCTCGCGTATCAGCGGCAGGGGATCTCCGCGTCGGTGCGTTCCGTGGCTGGCCAGCTCGCCTACCCGGCGCATCGGGGTGATCCGAGGGTCGTGGTCACCTATGAGGAGATTCGCCGGGAAGGCTCGAAGATCGTCGCTCGAAGGCTGAGCGAGTCGAACGTGCAGACAGCGATGTTTGGCGTGCCGCCGGGCGACCACGTGACCGATGTCGTGCTGCTCTCGCTGTTCAAGGACGCGGGCACCGAGCCATGACGCTGAAGCTCCACATCTCCAAGGACCCGATTCCCGACGCGGACCGCAACGAGCTGGTCGCGAAGGAATACAGCTACAAATCGACGCACTTCAGCGACCGGCGGGGAACGAAGATCACCCACGTCGTGATCCACATCGTCGGGGGAGAGGACCAGAATTCGAATTTCTACGAGGGCGCCTACAACAGGTTCTACGAGAGCTCAGACCAGGCGAGCGCTCATTACCTGATCACCAAGGACGGGACGATCTGCCAGTTCGTTCCGGACAAGTACCAGTCCTGGCACGCCGGAATCACCGGATTCGAGGCGCGCGCGTACGCCCAGGGACTCGACCATTGGAGGCGATTCATGCTGCGCGACACCGGCGTCTCACCCGTGGACGCCGGCGCGCGCGCGAAGGAACACCTGGTTGAGTCGGATCACCACGTGTACGGAGTGCGCGACGACTTCTGGGAGGAATACGAGTTCTGGATCGAACGCTACGGCCGCCGTCAGTTCCCGGTGAACTTCGAGAACAGCCGGAGCTCGAATGCCTACTCGATCGGAATCGAGCTGTGCAACGTCGGGGCCCTCAAGAAGCAGGACAAAGACGACCCCAAGAAGCAGCAGGCATGGGCGTCGCGCTACGGCTTCGACCGCGGATTGTACGACGGTCTCGACAGACTGCTCACGAAGCTTTGCGAGCTGCACCAGATCCCTCGGACCCGCGACTTCATCGTCGGACATGAGGACGTCAATCCCATCGCGCGTGCCGGATGGGATCCGGGACACGCGTTCGACTGGGACCGTATCTGTGACAGGACGCGCTTCGTCTTTCCGCTCAGCACCGGCGAACCCGTTCCGCCTGCGGCTCAATATCTCGCCAATGAAGATCCGGACACCGGCGACGGAGGGACGTTTGCCCTGGGTTCCAATCGGACCCTGCATGGAGGAATCCACCTCTTTCCATCCGTGAAAGGCGCCCTCGCGCGATGCATGGCACCGGGATACATCGTCGCCGCTCGCTTGCCGCCGCTCGGGACGCCAGCGACGTCACCCAAAGTAATGGGCGTCATCAACAACTGGACCGGATTCGTCCTCGTCAGGCACGAGTTGGAGGAGCAGCCAGCCCGGGGGGCCGGGGGCGCCACGGCGTCGGCTCCTCCTGCTGCCGCCCCGCTCGTGCTCTACAGCCTGTATATGCACCTGGCGCCTCCGAATTACGAGCGGCTCGGAATGGAGGAGTACGTCAAGTCGGTTCCCTGGTTCACCAGCCTCGTCAGACGCCGCTACGGTTCGTGGACGTGCGCCGGCCTCGACGGAGATCCGCCGCCCGGGACGCTGTACTGGTCGCGCGAGCCGCTCACCGGCTTCGACCGGGACTATTCGGTGTTCGACAACGACAAGAAGATCCGGCCGCTCCGGCCTGACGGAAAGGCGCGCTGGATCTTCAAGCAACCCCCTCTCGACTTCGACAAAGTCCTCGCGCATCTCAAATCCGGAGACGTCGTCACGTTTCCCGAGCCGTTTCTCACGATTGAAAAAGCCGGGGACCCTGTCGGGATCCTGCGACAGCTCGACAAGACTTGTCCGCGCGAGGCGCCGGACGGATTCAAGCTGGAGGACATCTCCCGCTCGGGATTCTTGCACTGGGAAGTCTTTGCTCCGGCCCAGGGGACTGCCAGCGACGTGGGAAAGCTTCTCAACCTTCTTTCCCAGAGGATGCCTGGAGAGTTGCAGAGCCTTGTCGTCAACAACCGCGTCACCGAGTCCACGCAGGACAATTTCTGGCAGGTCACGGATCTGCGCAGCAACCTGCTCCCGAAGCTCTCGGGCGCGGAGCGCGCCATCCTCGACCAAGGCATTGCGGTCGTGGCCGCAGAGGAGCAGAAGCCGGACCCCGACGCTGAGGTCCTCCTCACCGGCCACAAGGAAGCGCTGGAGAAGATGCTGCGCGACGGAGCGACCTTCGCCCCGCAGGCGCGCTACGACGGGATCACGCCGCCAACAGGCTACACCTACCCGCTGAAGCTGGAGATCGAGAGCAGCCTTCTTCCGCCGCCGGATCAGAACGCCGGCGGAGTCTCTCCATACACGGTGAACGTCGATTACCTGAAGCTGGGTCCCGGAAAGGCGACGAGCGTCCTCGTCAGGGATCAGGTGATCATCGACCAGGCAAAGTTCAGGGAGACGGCTCCGCCGCACCCGCCCGGCCCGAAAGTGGTCGAGCTCATGCTCAAGGCGCCAGCGGGCGCCAATGCCCTGCGCATCGCGGGCGCGTCCGACCGACTCAAGCTCGTGCGGGCAGACGGTCCCCCGAGCGACGACGGTGCGCTGCTTCTGGACGGCTTGCTGAAGGCGCGATTCCGCTCCACGCGGCTGACGCACATGAATGAATGGTCGCCGAGCGGTGCCACGCTGTTCGACACGCTGAAGAACCTGAAGATCTTCCAGTCGTCGTTCGTGGTGAACGACGTCCTCCCGCTGACCTGGTGGCACCCGAATGGCGCGGTGGCGACGGAACGGATCCCGCTGTCGCAATACCAGGCCGCTGCACCCGACGTGGAATTCAGCGGCTTCGTCCTTCCTGCGGGCCACGATCCGACTCCCGTCGACCGATCCGGTTCGCTGTTCGGCACCGGAACGGGGCAGCTTCCGGTCGACGCGACCATCGACAATCTCCATCCGGTGACCTTGCTGTGGCTTCTCGAGATCCTCTGCAAGCGCGGCATCGTGAAGGTCCAGGATTCGTGGGACATCAAGACGTTTCGCAACCCGCGCGATCCACCGCTCGCCTGGGGCTTTCTCTCGGTCAAGGAGCCGGAACGACTGATGCTCGGCGATACCGTCCAGGCTGTCATCATCGACGATGACTACGGCTACGACACCACCAACGCAACCACGCTGCTGATCGAGCTGGAAACTGGAGAGCAGATTCCCCTCGCACACCAGCCGTACAAACCGAACGGATTCATTCTGCAACCGGTGGTGATCGACTTCTGGGGCAAGAGCACCATGCTCGTCGCGGACGCCCCCCGCACTCCCGCCACCGTCCTCAACACAGCGACACTGACGATCGCTGCTCCGAGTTTCGACCCTCCCACGGACGAAGAGAAAGGCGCGCACACATTCCGCCCGTTCGAGACGGCCGCAGACTGGGTGATGCCCGTCAAGCTCAGCGCATCGGATGCGCGGCCACGCGCGGTCGGCGGCGTCGTCGGGATCGAGCTCCTCGACGGCGGGCAATGGAAGGATGCGACGATCGGAGGCGAGCGCGTCTTCGTCCCTGCCATCGCACGAGCGGCGATTCCCGGCGATCAGCTGGCCATCGCCGAAGATCGCTTCATCATCAAGGCGGGATTCGTCGTCGGAGTGACCACTTCGGGACGGCTGCAGAAACCGCTCGCCTTCAGTCCGCGACTTGCCTATGAGCCGCTGCGCCAGGTCCAGTCCCGGGAGGAGATCGTCGTCGCCGCATCGCTGGCCGTCGCCGTGCAGGAGCTGCGCGATGCGCTCAAGGCGCCCGTCTCGATCACCGAGCTTGGCCGCGACGGACGGCGATGCATCCTCTACTCGCCAAAGCGCGCCTACCGGCTCGCGTATCTGGCCTGTCGAAACTCCCGGCTCTCCGCCGTCCGCGTCCCTGGTGATCCCGGCTCGCTGACCGGACTTTCCGAGAACCCGGACGACCACGAGCTCGAGAAGAAGCTCGGCGTGCTCGGTGTCGAGCTGGAAGTCGACTCGCTCCAGACGCGCCAGGAGCTACTCGGACAGACCCCGTGCCCGCTGGCGCCAAATCCGGCTGCGACAGGATCGAGATGGGCCAGGGCACTCGATCCCGGCAGCCTCGTCATGACCGACGACGATCTGTACATCAAGGGACCCGGTCCTGCGGCGGTAACGCGGAAGACCGGAGGTCACATCACGGAGAGCTTCACCCTGGCCGAATACACCGACGTCGCAGCTCTCTCCATCAGCCGGCGGCTCCTCAGCGGGCTCGACGAGCTCGCAAGGAAGGTCAAATACCGCGTGACGTTTCTCGATCACGTTGGGACGTTCTGCAGGGTCGAAGGTGCCGAGGTGGCGAAAGCGGCGAGGGAAATCCCGGCGTTCGCGTCGGTCGAGGAGAAAGAGAAGCGAGTCGTGACCCTCTATGTCCCGCCGCAGGACATGCTCTTTGCATCGTTCAACCCGCAGCAGGCGTTGGACGCTCTCTTCGTGGAGCAGATGAAGGGTGGTTCGCCTCCGCAGAGCACGCCCTATCGCTTCTACTTTCGCGCCGTGAACGCGCTGAAAGAGGTCTATCCCGATCTCCCGCCTCACGCAGAGTCCGGCCGCCGTCGATACATCGTCGAACACGAGGTCCCCAGCCTGGCACAGGCGCCGTCCGGTTCGCTCGTCTTCCGCGGGACCGACGAATCGCTGGGAAGCCTGCGCAAGCTGAAGTTCGCAGAGCCCGAAGTCAGACTGATTGAAAAACAGCTCCAGGTCTCCTGCCAGCTGAGCGGCAACCGGAGCGGCTGGGGCCCGTTCCAGGTGAAGATCACGTGGATCAACGGCGCCCCCAAGCCCCCGTCGGCGACGATCGACGTCCATCGTGGAGACGAGCTGGTCACCGCCGGTTTCCCGATTCCCGGGAACTCCACCGGAGACCAGAAGATGCGGATCGAGGCGGTCGTTCGCGGCGATCCCGCGGAGCTCGAGTATCAGCCGCCGGCTTCTCCGCCCCCAAAAGAATTCAAGATGACGCCACGTCTTGGCGCTCTCACGGTCACGCCGAACGAAACGTACGTGCTCGTCCAATGCACCTGCGAGGGGCTGGAGGCCGCGAGCCAGGACGCGGCGGTTCCAACGGCGGTCCTCGATGTCGACGACATCAAGAAGCTGCCGAAAGTCGCGCCGCAGACGAACGGCAGGGTCCTCCACCTCGAACTCGCGCCTGCCGCGCTGGCCGCGGGACACAGGGTCCGCTACCTGCTGCAGACCACGGACGCAGCGGGCGGCAGCTGCGGCCTGCCCAATCACGATGGCGTCTTCTGCGCGTTCATCCTGAGGAACCGCGGCGTCGCCCCGAAGCAGTACACGATGACGGTCAAGCGCGTCGGCGCCGTGCGCGGCGCTCCGGCGCCAGCCAGCGTCACCGCTTCGTACACCTGATTCCCGGGAGGGCTCATGGCGATCGAACCCGTCGAATGCAAGCTCGGTTTCGTCGGCGCGGTGCGCGTCAAAGGCCTGCCCCGGATCGCGCTCAAGCTGCAGCCTGCGAATCCCGCGAAGACCCTTTCGAATCTGAAGGAGAAGATCACGCTCTCCGGATCCTGCGAGAACGTTCGCTCGGCAGTACCGTGCCGGATCACCTGGATTTTCGAAAGCGAGGACGATCCGGCGAGCAGCCGGAGGATTCCTCACAGCGATCTGGGCGTGATCGTTCCGAAAGATGCGAATGGAGTGCTGCGCAAGACATGCGCGCTGCAGCAAGCTGGCGCGACGCCGGCGGCCTCTCCGGCTGCGGTGGAAGTCGACGTTCTGAAGGTCGGGCTTTACGGGAAGGGCCGGCTGGGATGCGAAATCGAATTGTGTTTGCCGACGGAAGATCGAGCTGTGCTGACCGCAAGCACCTCGAACCTGACCATCGACACGAACATCGGCCTGCGGCTGCTCGATCTGAACAACCAGCGGATCGGAGACACCTCGGCGCTCGAGGTGGGGACGCAGGTGCGGGTCCAACCGGTCTTCGCGCCGGTCTTCGCGAACAAACGCGTCCGGATCTCCATTCGTGAAGTCGGTGAAAGCGATTCGGGCGAGAAGGGAAAGCCCCACGAGTACACGTACGACCTGACCAGCGGATCGGTCGACTACGAAAGCATGATGATTGGCTTCGACGGTCTGCACTTCGACTACCGGACCGGTGCCGACGCGCAGGTGCTCGAGTACGGATACACGATCCAGTTCCTGAAACCCGGAACGGACCAGCCGCTCGCCAACTCCGTGCCGCTGACCGGAACCCTGCTGAAAGTGCAGAAACCGCGCCTGAGCGAATTCTCTCTCTCCCTGGAACCTGCACCGATTGGCATGGATCCTGACGATGCGACGCTCGATCCGTTTCCACCACCATTGGACGTGTTCGACACCTGGATCCTCTACGCTGCGGGTCAGTTCGAAGGCATCGCGCACAAGCACTGGACGCCGCTCGCGATGCAGGAAGATTTCACCTTTGCAGTGAACGTCTCCCTCTTCGCCCGGTATATGGAAGGTGAGGGTCCGGCGCTGACGCCGAGGCATGTTCCGATCGAGTTGCCGCCGATCGCATTGACGGTCCGCGACGGTCGGTTCGGTGGTGCGTTCGACCTTCGCTGTCTCTCGAATGAAGCGCGGCGCAACCTCGCCGCTCTCGGGGAGCGGCAACTATCTTTCTTCGCCGTTCTGGAATTCTCGACGGAACTCGGAATCCGGGCCGAAAAGCTCAAGACAGGCGAGCAACCCCACCCAATCGTATTCGCCAACGTGGCCGATTACGCGGCGAACGAGCCGGGCAGTGGCCATTCCGGATTTTCACCGATGCGAGAGCGACACATGACGACGAAGTCTCTCGGCGACGGCGTTTGCTCCAATCTAGTCGATGCATCCGGCAAGTGCACGCCGCTCGACTTTGACCAGTCTTGGTAAATCGCGCACGGTGTTCGCCGGAACTGCACTTGCCACGGGTGCCCATTTTGACACCCGACCGCCCAAGGTCATATCAGAGACCGCTCATGACGCCCCCGCTCTTCCGCGTACACCGGCTGCGCAAGGAATTCGCCGGCAATGCCGTGCTCCGCGACGTCGATGCGGAGATCGGCCGCGGGGAGATCCTCGGGCTCATCGGCGAGAACGGCGCGGGGAAGTCGACGTTCATGAAGATCCTCTCCGGCATCTACGAACCGACCTCCGGCACCCTGGAGCTCGAGGGCAAACCGATCGCGTTCGACAGCCCTTCGGACGCCCGGCGCGCCGGGGTGAGCATCGTCCCGCAGGAGTTCAACCTCGCCAAGGACCTGAGCGTCGAGGAGAACGTCTTCCTCGGAGCCGAGCTGCTCAAGCTTCGCCGGGTGCTCGACCGGACCGGGATGCGCCTCCGCACCGCACAGCTCCTCGCGGAGCTCGGCGCCAACGTGTCGCCGCAGGACCGGATCGAAGGCCTGAGCGCGGCGCAGAAGCAGCTCGTCGAAGTGTGCAAGGCGCTGGCGTTCGACGCGAGCCTGCTGATCCTCGACGAACCCACCACCATGCTCACCCGGCGCGAGATCGACCGCCTCTTCGCGCTCATGCGCTCGCTCAAGGCGCGCGGCATGGCGCTGGTCTACGTCTCGCACAAGCTCGCGGAGGTGAAGGCGATCTGCGATCGCGTGATCGTCCTCAAGGACGGCGAGCTCGTCCGCGAGGCGCCCATCGCC
>Ga0209689_1002652_pt1 | contig 13292 bp, 14 predicted proteins | sample GraSoiAngelo_149_FD_187119 | JGI IMG/M metagenome (GOLD analysis project Ga0209689, IMG submission 187119) | Grasslands soil microbial communities from the Angelo Coastal Reserve, California, USA - 14_1009_09_30cm (SPAdes) (version 2) | ecosystem: Environmental > Terrestrial > Soil > Grasslands ...
GAGGACGGAATAGCCGACGCCGAGGTCGTCCAACGTCCCCGGCCGGAGGTTCTCGACGACGACGTCGGCGGTCTTCACGAGCCGCAGGAAGACCTCGCGGCCGGGCGCGGACTTCAGGTCGAGCGCGAGGCTGCGCTTGTTGCGGTTCACCGCCATGAAGCCCGCGGCGTGCCCGTCGACGAACGGTCCGGCCAGGCGCGTGAAGTCGCCGCCCTTCGGGTTCTCCACTTTGATCACGTCGGCGCCCATGTCCGCGAGCAACATGCCGCAGTACGGACCGGCCATGAAGTTCGTGAGCTCGAGGACGCGAACGCCCGCGAGCGCGTAGTCGCCCGTCAGCGGCCCTTCCACCGGGGGGCGCGCTTGGCGAGGAACGCGTCGACCCCTTCTCTGAAGTCCTCGCTCTGGTACGCCATCTGGATGAGGTCGTCGACCTCTTCGGTGCGGGCGTGCACGAGGAGGCGACGCACCATCTCCTTGATCGACCGGATCGTGAGCGGCGCGTTCGCCGCGATCTGCTCGGCGACTTCGAGGGTCCGCGACTCGACGCGATCGGGTTCTACGACCTCGCTGAATACACCGGCGGCCTTGCCCTCTTCGGCGTCGATGAGCCGGCCCGTGAAGAGCAGATCCTTGGTCCGCGCCGGACCGATGTAGGCCATCATCCGCGCGACCGCGGCGATCGAGAGGGTGTTGCCGAGCGTGCGGGCGATCGGCACGCCCAGGCGTGCGTCCGTCGCCGCGATCCGCAGGTCACAGGCGAGGGCGATGTTCGCGCCGCCGCCCACGGCGAAGCCGCGGATCATCGCGATCGTGGGCTTGCGCACCGCCTCGACGCGGCCGACGTTGCGGTTCTGCCGCTCCTCGTATTCGAGCGCGTGTTGCGGCGTGGTGAATTCGCGGAACTGCGAGATGTCGGTCCCGGCGACGAACGCCTTGTCGCCCGCGCCGCGGAGGACGAGCACGCGGACGCGGTCGTCCTGGTCCACGTGCTCGCAGGCGTCGTAGAGAGCCTGGTACATCGCCCAGGTCATCGCGTTCCGCGCCTCGGGTCGGTTGAACGTGAGGATCGCGATCGCGCCGCGACGCTCGTACAGGAGCTCGTCCGTGAGCGGCGCGAAATCCGTCTCGACAGTCACGTGGTCATGGTAGAGACTGGCGCAGCCTCGGCGCGGACCAGAGAGTGGGAGGAACTGAGATGCGGCTTTCACCGTTCGCTCTGCTGTTAGCGACGCTCGTGACGATCACCGCGTGCGGAGGTACGGCCGCGCCGAGCGGGAGCGCGCCGAGCGCCGCGGCGAGCGCGACGCCCACGTCGACCGAGCTCAAGAAGACCGCGTCGGGGTACCCGGCGCGCGCGATCAGCTTCGTGGTGCCGTACGCGGCCGGCGGTGGGAGCGACATCCTGATCCGGTCCCTCGACAAGATCTCGCAGGACCTCAAGGTCTTCCCGCAGCCGTTCACCATCTCGAACGTCGCCGGCGGCAGCGGGTTCACCGGGAAGCAGCAGGCCCTCAGCAAGCCGGCCGACGGCTACACGCTCACGATCGGGGACGATTCCAGCATCTTCGGCCAGCTGCTCGGACAGGCGCCGATGAAGTACACGGAGTTCACGTACGTCGCGCGGCTGGTCACCGACCCCAACATGGTCGTCGTGCGTACGGAGTCGTCCCTCAAGACGCTGAAGGACTGGCTCGACGCCGCCAGGGCCAAGCCAAAGGGCGTCAGCGTGGGAGGCACGGGCATCGGCAACGCCGACCACGTCCAGCTGGCGAACATCGAGAAGCAAGCGGGGGCGTCGTTCAACTACGTCCCGTTCGACTCCGGCGGTCAGGTCATGACGAACCTGCTCGGTGGCAAGGTGGACTCCGCGATGGCGAACCCCAGCGAGGCCTACGAGCAGATGCGCGCGGGCAAGGTCCGCGCGCTCGGCATCACCACCGACAAGCGCATCAGCGACCTGCCCGACGTGCCCACGCTGAAGGAGCAGGGCGTCGACTACGTCGTCGCGCAGTTCCGCGGCGTCGCGGGACCGAAGGGCATTCCGGCGGACGTCGTCGCGTACCTCGAGGAGGCCTTCCGCCGCGTGGCGAAGAGCGAGACCTGGAAGACCGATTACCTCGCGAAGTACCAGCAGGTGGACGGGTACATGGGCTCGGCCGAGTTCACCGCGTTCATGGACGTCTTCTTCAAGGAGCAGGAGCAAGCCTTCAAGGATCTGCCTTCGCTGAAGCAATAAGTGGCGGTCGCGCTCGCGCTGCTGGGCGCGTTCGTGCTCGTCGAGGCGTCCCAGCTGAAGATGACGAGCCTCGGCGGAGGGCCTGGACCGGGCGTCTTCCCGGTCGCGCTCGGTGTGATGCTGCTTGGGATCGGCGCGCGTCTGGCGCCGGCCGCGCTGCGGGAGCGCACCGAGTTCGGGCACCTCCGCCGGGTGGCCGTGCTCATCGGCGCGCTCGCGGCCTACGCCGCGCTGCTCGACCGGTTGGGCTTCGTCATCACGACGAGCGCGACGATCGTGTTCTTGCTCGTCGCCTTCAACCCGCGCCGACGCCTCTGGCTCGCCGCGCTCGGGCTCGCCGGGTCGGTCGGCTCGTACGCGCTCTTCTCGTCGTTCCTCAAGGTGCAGCTGCCGCCCGACCCGTGGTTCCTCTGGCCGTAGATGGACCCGGTCGCCGGGCTCGGCCTTGGCTTCCAGCTCGCGCTCACGCCGACGAACCTGCTGTTCGCGCTCGTCGGCTGCCTCGTCGGCACGGCGATCGGCGTCCTGCCCGGCATCGGGCCGGTCTCGGGTGTCGCGATCCTCCTGCCCGTCATCTTCGCCAGCCGCGTGGATCCGACGAGCGGGATGATCATGCTCGCGGCCGTCTACTACGGGTCGCAGTACGGCGGCTCGACGACGTCGATCCTCATCAACACGCCCGGCGAGTCGTCGAGCGTGATGACCTGCCTTGACGGCTACGCGATGGCGAAGAAGGGCCGCGCCGGGCCCGCGCTCGCGATGGCGGCGATCGCGTCGTTCGTCGCGGGCACGCTCGCCGTGCTCGGGCTGATGCTCCTCGCGCCGCCGCTCACCGAGTTCGCGCTCGGCTTCGGCCCGCACGAGAACGCCGCGCTCATGGTGCTGGGGCTTACGACGCTCACGCGGCTCGCCGGGAAGTCGGTGCTGAAGGCGTTGCTCATGGCCGCGTTCGGATTGCTCCTGGGCACCGTCGGCATCGACTCGATGAGCGGAACGCCGCGGTTCACGTTCGGCTCCGGGGCGCTCCTGAACGGTTTCGACTTCGCCGTCGTCGCGATCGGCCTCTTCGCCTTCGCCGAGCTCCTTTCGAACGCGGAGGAGTCGCTCGACCGTCCCGTCATCAGGACGAAGCTGCGCGACCTGTGGCCGACGGCGGCCGATTGGCTCGCGGTGCGCTGGACCTTGCTACGCGCGACGGTCATCGGATTCCTCATCGGCACGCTGCCGGGCGCCGGCGCCACGGTCGCGTCGTTCATGGCCTACGCCATCGAGAAGCGCGTCTCGAAGCACCCCGAGCTGTTCGGCACGGGCGTCATCGAGGGGGTCGCCGCGCCGGAGGCCGCGAACAATTCCGCGACCGGCGGCGCGATGGTGCCGCTCCTCACGCTCGGCCTACCGTCCTCGGCGACCGCCGCGATCCTGCTCGGCGCGATCAACATCTTCGGCTACCGACCGGGCCCGCTCCTCGCGATCGAGCATCCCGACTTCTTCTGGGGCGTCGTCGCCTCGATGTACATCGGCAACGTGATGCTGCTCATCCTCAACCTGCCGCTCGTCGGGGTGTGGGCGAGCATCCTGAGGATCCCCTACGGCATCCTGCTGCCGTTCATCGTCCTGTTCACTTTGATCGGGACGTACGCGATCAACAACGACATCTTCGACATCTGGGTGATGGTCGCGTTCGGCGTGCTCGGCTGGATCATGCGCAAGTTCGACTACCCCGCGGCGCCCGTCGTGCTCGCGCTCGTGCTCGGGCCACAGCTCGAGACCAACTTTCGCCGCGCGCTCACGATCTCGCAGGGCGACTACACGTCGTTCCTGGTGCACCCGATCGCCGCGACGCTGCTCGTCCTCGCCGTCCTCTCGCTCGTCTGGCCGATTCTCGTTCGGCTCGTGCGCGGACGGCCCACGGAGGTCCCGATCGCGGTCGAAGAGGCCTAGCCTTGGGGCGATGAACGGACTCAAATTTGGCCCGCCCAGCGCCCGCGAGCCGGACCGATCTGGTTCGCCCGCTCGCGCGTTAGTCAGGTGATGCGCCTGGTGGGTGCGGTACTGGTACTCCTCTTCGTCGCGTCGGCCTGCGGTCGCCCGGCCGTCGTGCTCGAGGCGCCCTCGCCGGCGCCTGCCGGCAACGCACCGCCCGCCGGGTCGCCGAGCTCGACTCCGAGCTTCCCACCGGCCGCGTCGTCCGGTCCGGGCCCGTCGGTCGCGCCCGTGCCGAGCCTCACCCCTTGCCAGCGCGAGCTCGCGTGCAACACCGTCGCGAACGCCATCGCGGCGATCGACCCGGCGAAGATGAACGACCACCTCATCGCGCTCACCAGCGTTGGCTCGCGCGACCCGCGCCATCCCGGACACGCCAAGGCCGTCGCGTACATCAAGGAGCAGCTGGGCGCGCTCGCGTACTACGGCTGGACGATCGAGTCGCAGCGCACCGTCTACCAGGGGATCCCCCTCGAGAACATCTTCGCGAGCATCGAGGGCGCGACCGCGGCGTCGAGCGGGTCGGCCATCCCGCCGCCACCGCCCGCGACGACCTGGGTGCTGGTCTCGGCGCACTACGACTCGACCGCGAACCGCACCCCCGGCTGGCGGCCCGCCGCAGATCCGGCGCCCGGCGCCGACGACAACGCGACCGGCACCGCCGCGCTCCTGGAATTCGCGCGGGTCGTCTCGATCACGAGCCGGGAGCAGCTGCGGAGCCGCCTGGTGCTCGCGTTCTTTGACGGCGAGGAGCTCTTCTTCAAAGGGAGCGCGGCCTACGTCGCCTCCCTGGCGAAGCCGTACAAGTACAAGGCCGCGATCAATCTCGACATGGTCGGGTTCAATCCGCTCGCGGACCGGCTCGATCTGCTCTGGTACACGAGCGCGTCCGCCGAGCTGCGCGACCGCGTGCTGCGGGCGAACCAGACCTACGGGATCGGCGTGTCGCCGCTGAACGCGCAGTTCGCGGCCGACGGAAACACGATCATGGATGCGGCGCCCTTCGGGATCGCCGGCATCCCCTCGATCGCGCTCTGCCAGCGCTACGGAGAGAACGACGCGACGTTCCCCGGCAATTACACCTTCCACACCATCGCGGACACGCCCGACAAGATCACGAACAAGCGCCTGTGGCTCAAGGCCGCGAAGCTCACCCTCGCGACCGCCCTCGAGCTCGCGCGAAGCTAGCCCCGCCCGGCCGCGCCGGCCGTAGCCGCTGCGCGATCCAGATCACCGCGACGACCGTGAGGATCGTCCAGCCCACCGACGCGACGAGGATGCCGGCCGCGACGTCGGCACGGATGGAGAACGACGTCTCGTCCTGCGTCACGCAGCAACCTATGGCCGCGGCGCAGTACGGCATCCCCGCGGCGAGCAGCAGCACGCCGATCGACGCCCACACGCGCAGCGTGAAAAGCGCGTGCACCCACGCAAGACTAGCCGCGTGGCCTCAGGCGGTGAGGCTCAAAGCGGAATAGATCCGGCCCAGGAATCGGCTGGGGACGGTGGCGAGCCGGCGGGTGTCGACGAAGCCCGCCTCGCTCGCCACCTGTGTCCAGGTCTCGAACGAGAGCGGGTAAGGAACCCAGTCGTTGCCGCGGTCGGAGTCGTACTCGACGAGCACGAAGCGTCCGCCCGGCCGGAGTATCGCGCGCACGCGCTTCAGGACGGGCGCCTTGTCGGCCACGAAGTGAAGCGAGTTCGCCATGACGACGCCGTCGATGTCATGCAGCTCGAGCGGCTTGGTGAAGTCGGCGACGTGGACGCGCAGCTGGGCCACGGGCACGGAGGACACGAACGACGCGCGAAGCTCAGCGAGCGCGCCACGGTCCCGGTCCACGGCGTGGATCGTCGCCGCCGGACCGAGGATGTCCGCGAGGGCGAGCGTGAAGGCGCCCGTGCCCGCACCCAGGTCGGCCCATGTGTCGCCGCTTCGTGGCGGCACGCCTCCTGCGAGAAGACGGACGTGATCGGCGTGGTCCATCAGGCCCTCCCGAGATCCGCTTGTGCCCAGCCGTCGGTCGACAGCACGAGCGTTACGGGTCCATCCGCCTCGAGCACGACACGCATGAGGGCACCGAATCGCCCTTGCTCGACCGCGAGGTCTTTGCCGCGCAGCACTCCGCAGAAGGCATCGTACAGACGTCGACCGACGTCTGGCGGTGCCGCCGCCGTGAAGTCGGGACGGCGACCGTGACGCGCATCGCCGTAGAGCGTGAACTGCGGGATGACGAGTATCGCGCCGCCGATGTCGGCGACCGCCCGCGCCATCTTCCCTCTTTCGTCATCGAAGACGCGGAGCCCGGCGACCTTCGTCGCGAGACGCTCGCCGTCCTGCGCGCGATCGTCGGCGGCAACGCCCAGGAGCACGACGAGGCCGCGGTCGATCCGCGCGACACGCTCGTCGCCGACGTGGACCGCGGCCGAGCGCACGCGCTGCACGACGGCGCGCAGCTAGCCGATCACTCCAGCATCCAGGGATTGTCGCCGCGGACGACCGCGGCGACCTCTTCCGCGCTCAGATGGCCCGGCGTAAAGACGGTCATGCTCTTTTCGATCGGCAGGCGCGTGATGTACGTGACTTTGCCAAAGCGGTAGCCGTGCTGGAACAGGAACTTCTTCCCGTCGATCTCGACGAGCTGCTTGCGATCGGTCGAGGTCGTCGGCACGCGCTCAGTATCGCGTGAGCGCTACGTTCCCTATGGCAGCTGCCAGCCCTCTGGGTCGTCCGGAAAGTCGGTTGGCGTGGGTACGATCGTCGAATCGACCGTGGGATCGACGATCGGCACCGGGTCCAGCGTCGGCGTCACAGTACCGTCGTCCGCATAGGTGATCCTGCCCGCGAGCGAAACGAGGAGCGCCACGGCGAGGACGGTGAGTGCGAGCCGGCTTCCAAAACGTCTCATGTCTCCACCACCCCTATTGTCTGCCCCGCGTGCGCTCAGTTACAGTCACGCCAGTCTACGGACGCTGATCTGACGTGGTCAACGCGGACGCCTGTCAGTTCGGTCTCCGATCGGGGAGCGTGCGTGGTAAGTAGTCCTGAGACCGTCCAGACGCCGACGACGTTGGGCGAGCGCGTGCGGGCCGCGCGTCGCGAGCTCGGGATGAGCCAGGCGCAGCTCGCGGGCGAGGAGCTCACCAAGGGCTTCATCAGCCAGATCGAATCCGGGCTCGTTCGACCATCTGTTCGGTCCCTGCAGATCATCGCCACCCGTCTCGGACGTCCCCTCGATTACTTCGTCGGTGACGAGCCGCTCGCGGCGGCCAAACGGGTCCGTTTCCACCGGCTCGCCGCGGAAGCCGCGGTCGAGCGTCGCGACTGGCCGGTCGTCCGTAGCGAGGCCTCGGCCGCCCTCGCGTCCGCGGTGCCCGCTCGTGAGCGCGGGGCGCTGCTGCGGCTCGTCGCGCTCGCCGACCTCGCCGCCGGAGACGCGGAGGCCGTCTTCGAACGCGTCAGCGAAGCGCTCCGGATCATCGACGTCACCGTCGATGCGTCCGAGGTCGCGCGTCTCCTGCACCTGCGGGGCCAGGCGTACCTGCGTCACGGACAGCTCGGCGCGGCGGTCGAATCCCTCGAGGCGTCCCGCGACACGCTCGACCGTCACGAGGTCGCCGACCCGCGTCTTCGCGCGCGCGTCCTCGTGACGCTCGCGACGGCGTATCGCCGTCTCAATCGCGCGGCGAAGGCCCTGTCGACGTACGAGTCCGCCCTTGCGCTCGCCGCGCGCACGTCGGAGATCCGCACGGCGGCGCAGGGCTACATGGGCATCGCGGTCTCGCTGTACGACTCCGGCGAGCTCGACGGCGCGATCAACAACTACGCGCGCGCGCTCGAGCTGTTCGCGCGTCTGGGTGACACGTCCTTCGAGCTGTCCGTCCTGCAGTCGCTCGCGACGGTCCATGTCGAGCAGGGCGAGATCGAGGCTGCGCGCCGCGCGGCGGAGCGCTGCCTCGAGCGCGCTGACGCCGTCGACGACCCGAACATGCGGGCGATCGCGGAGACGATCCTCGCCCGCGTCGCGCTCGCGGAGGGCGACCACGAGCAGGCGCTCCGCGTGGTGACGAAGGCCGAGTCGGCGCTCGCCGCGCTCGGCGACGAGCGGCAGCGGGCGGACGCCCTGCGCGTCATGGGCCTCGCGCATCACGCGGCTGGGGATCACGCGGCGTCGGACCGCGTCTTCCGGCAGGCCGTCGCGATCCTCACCGAGATCAAGGACCAGCCCGATCTCGCGGCCGTCGCCGGCGAGTACGCGCGGCTCCTGCGCGCGCGCGGCGACGCCGAGGCCGCCTTCGACATGCTCGAGCTGTCACGAGGTCCGAGCGCGAGGCACTAGGTCGGGGTCCGAGGTGCGGAGCCCCTCGACGTAGCATCGAGCCGTGCCTCGCGAAGCCCTCCATCTCGACAACGACGCGGTCGCGCACGTCCTCGACGAGATCGCGGACCTCCTCGAGCTCAAGGGCGAGAACGTCTTCCGCGCCGTGACCTACCGTGCGGCGGCGCGCTCGATCCGCGACCTGCGCGAGCCGCTCGCCGAGCTCATCGAGCAGAAACGGCTCAAGGAGATCCCGAAAGTCGGCCCGTCGGTCGGCGAGGCGGTCGAGCAGCTCGTCGCGACGGGGAGATCGATCCGTCACGAGGAGCTGCAGGCGGCCGTGCCGACCGGGCTCCTCACGCTGCTGCGCGTCCCGGGGGTGGGGCCGGCGACCGCGCGAGCGATCTACGACCACCTGCGTATCACGACCATCGACGAGCTCGAGCAGGCCGCGAAGGACGGCCGTCTCCGCCAGCTCCCGAAGATCCAGACGAAGACGGAGGAGAACATCCTCAAGTCGATCGCCGCGCTCCGTCAGCGGACGGGACGCGCGCTGCTCAACGAGGCGCGCGCCGCGGCGAACACGATGCTCGCCTGGCTCCGCCAGGAGACCGGACTCGAGCTGCTCGCGATCGCGGGCAGCCTGCGGCGCTTCCGCGAGACGATCGGCGACGTCGACATCGTCGCCGGCAGCGACGACGCGCCGCCGATCATGGCCGCCTTCGTCCGCGCCCCGACGGTCGAACGCATCCTCGCGAACGGCGACACGAAGTCTTCGGTGCTGGTCGCGCGCGGGATGCAGATCGACCTGCGCGTCGTGCCGCCCCGCTCGTGGGGCGCAGCGCTCCTCTACTTCACCGGCTCGAAGGAGCACAACGTCCGCCTGCGCGGGATCGCGCTCAAGCGCAAGCTCCTGCTGAACGAGTACGGGCTCTACCGCGTCGGCGCCGAGGCGCGCGGCCAAGAGCTCGCCTGCGCCAGCGAAGAGGAGATCTACGCCGCGCTCGAGATGGACTGGATCCCGCCGGAGCTGCGCGAGGACCGCGGCGAGGTCGACGCGGCGTCGCGGCATGCCCTTCCCGCGCTCGTCGCGGTCGGCGACATCAGGGGCGACCTTCACACGCACACGAACTGGACCGACGGCCGCGACCCGCTCGAGACGATGGCGCTGCGGGCGAAGGCGAAAGGCTACGGCTATCTCGCCGTCACCGACCACTCGCCCGGGCTTGGGATGACGAACGGGCTTTCGCTCGAACGGGTCCAGGCCCGCCTCGCCGAGGCCGCGGCGCTCAACGCGAAGCTCGCGCCGTTCCGCATCCTCGTGGGCACGGAGGTCGACATCCGCGCCAACGGCAAGCTCGACTATCCCGACGATGTCCTCGCGCGATTCGACATCGTGACCGCCTCGGTGCACTCCTCGTTCAGTCAGCCCCGCGATCAGATGACGGCTCGCATCGTCGGGGCCATCCGCCATCCGCTGGTGACGGCGCTCTCGCATCCCACGGGCCGGCTCCTCGAGCGGCGCGAGCCGTACGACGTAGACCTCGCCGCGGTCATCGCCGCCGCCGCCGAGACGGGGACGCGGATCGAGATCAACGGCGGCCCGGAGCGGCTCGACCTGCCCGATACCTGGATCCCCCGGGCCATCGCGAACGGGGCCACGCTGGTCGCGAGCTCGGACGCGCACGCGATCGAGGAGCTCGAATGGATGGAGCTCGCCGTCGCGACGGCGCGCCGCGGCTGGGCGACCCCGGGCGCGATCGCGAACACGCGCGATCTGGACGCGATGCTCGCCTCTCGCAAGAAGGCCTGATGCGCGCGCGATTCGTCGTTCGCGGCGTCGTGCAGGGCGTGAATTTCCGTTCCGCGACGATGCGCGAGGCGCGGCGTTTCGGGCTGAGCGGGCGAGTGTGGAACCGCGACGACGGCGCGGTCGAGCTGATCGCGGAGGGCGACGCCGGCGCGCTCGCATCGCTCGAGCGCTGGCTCCACGAGGGACCGCGCGGCGCCGAGGTGAGCGACGTCGCGCGCGGCGAGCTTGCGGGCGAGCCGCGCTACCGCGACTTCAACGTGACCTGGAGCGCGCCGCGGGACGGTTAGCGCCGCCGCCGCGAATAGCCCTCCATCTGGACGGTCGAGGGGGCGATAGCGAGGTCGACCTTCGGTCCGGCGTGCGGCTGAGCGAAAGCTAAGCACACAGCCAGGCTGGCACGCCGCGTGCGGAATCGGCCGCGCACGACGAGGTGGGATTCACCGGATGACAAGTCGATTTCCCTTCCGCGCCGCGCGCGGCCCCGCCCACGGCGTGGTCGGCGTCGTCGCGATCGTCCTCATCGTCGCGGGAGCCCGGATCGCGACCGCTTCCGTGTCGGCGATCAGCCCGACCGCGCAGGGCGCGGTCAGCGGTGGCGGCACGGTGACCAATCCATGCGGCGATGCGAGCTTCGGGCTGAACAGCGTGCGCCCGAACACCTTCCCCGGCGGGCAAGCGCTCGGACGGATCAACTACGACCGGCTCGGGAGCTGCGCGAACGCGCACGTCAACGTCCCGGTGGTCTTGAAGTCGGTGACGGTCAGCTCCACGCCCACGCCGAACGGCACCGGCGGCGACGCGGCCATCATCGGCGACTGCACGACGGGGGACACGAATACCGCCTGTCCGACGGGGTCGCCGCCCGTCACGCACGTGCTCGTGTTCACGCGGGACGTCGCCGATAGCGGAGCGGGCCAGGACCAATTCCAGATCCATTTCCTGAACTGCGTCGGCACGCCCACGCCGCCGACGTCGTTCGGCGCGACGCCCGACAACTGCACCGAGCCGCTGCCGTTTGAGGGTGGGCTTCTGACCACCGGCAACATCCAGGTGCGCCTGCCACCGTGAGAAGGGAGTGACGTGAGCGTGATGAACCGAAAGGCCCGGTCGCTCGGCGCGGCGCTCCTCGCCGTCGCCCTTCTCGTCGGCGCTCGACCGACGACCGGTATCACGGCGGCCGCGCCGTCGCCGGCGGTCGGCACGACGCTGCTGGCGGGCACCACGCTGGTGACTGGCGCCGGCTCGGGCGTCTTTCCAAGCGGCGCCGTCTGGGGTGGCGTTGCGCTCAGCGGCGGGTCGTTCGGACAGGGTATGGCGGTCTTCGGTGACGGCACCGCGAGGGGAGACTTCCAGATGATCCTCGCGGGGACGAACGTGCTCGGCGTCGCGACGAAGATCCTCGTGGTCGGCTGGGTGACGGCCGGGGCGGCGAACCCCGATGGGAGCGCGAGCATCAGTGGGACGTGCCGGGTGGACATGCAGGACGGCACCGTGCCGTCGACCGGTGTCCCCTTCACCGCGGCGGTCACGACCGGCGGCCTTCAGCTGACCGTCGGGGCGACGGCCCTCCCGACCCTGGTGAAAAGCGCGGGCTGGATCTACCTCGAGTAGCCGGCCGGCTCCGGCGTCACGGTGCGGTGGCGACGGACGAGCGTCGGCGTGACTTCCACACGCGGATCCCGAGCGGCAGCGTCGGCGCGAGGAGTAGCAGGCCCGCGACGCCTTCGGGGACGATCGTCGCGGTCATAAAGCGCGAGGGGAACGTCGAGGTGCCGGCGGAGAAGAACGAGTTGTTGCAGTTGTTTCCGGGGCTCGTGAAGGTGACGCTGAACTGAAGGCGGTCGTTCGTGACGAACGTCGCCGCCAGGCTCGCGAACGTGACCGCGATCGGCGTGACAGGGGTGTTCGGGGCGAGGCTGGTGGAGCCGGTCCCCAGCGACGTGGTCGTCGCGGTCGCGGCGTGATACCAGAGGAGCGCGAAGCTGACGTTGCACGTCTTCGAGGTGCTGTTGTTCCACATGTAGACGCTGGTGCTCGTCGTGCCCGCTCCGAGGGCCATCCCGGTGGTGAACGTGTCGGAGCAGAAGGTGTCCTTGACGCCGGCCCCGCCGGGGAAGCTGAAGCTGCCCGCCGCCGTCGGCGCCGTCTGGTACATGTCGTACGCCCCGGCGCATGCGAACGTCGTCTTCGCATCGGAAAGGTAGAAGGTGCTCGACGTGCCCGCGGACGCGTCGGCCGGAACCGCGTTCGCGAGGAACACGACGTTCACCGAGAGTCCGAGCGCGAACGCAAGGAGCGCCGCGGTGAGGCGCCGGCGGAGGCGTAGCCAGCCGAAGACGAGCAGCGCCAGCGGTACGGCGGTCCCGAGCACGGCGGGGACCGCGTAGTCGGTCGGCTCGCGTGCGCCCGACGCGCTCGCTGCCTGCACCGAGAGCGCGCCGACGGTGATGATGCCGGCCGCGAGGAGCACGAGGACCGACATGACGGCGATCCGGACGCCGAGCGAGCGCCTCGCGTGCGGCCGCCGGCGCGTCGGCAGCTCCCACGGCAGGAGGCGCGCCAACCGGAAGGGATCGAGCGCTTCCGTGACGCGCCCGGACTTCGGCGTCCTGACCCAGCCGCCCTCGTCTCGTTCGAAGAGCGCCTTGAGCGAGGCGTAGGCCTGGAACGGCACGAGCAGCCAGGAGAGGCCGACGAACGACAGGATCCCCGCGGCGTCGCGCCGCAGCGAGCCCTCAAGCAGCACCCCGGCGAGGTTCATGAGCGGCAGCGCCAGGGCGTTGGACACGATGAGCGACCAGCCGAAGACTTCGCCCCACATGGGGAGCTTTTGGTGGAACACGAAGGTGCCCAAAAGCCAGGTGAGCGTGCCAAAGCTGAACAGCACCGACTGCAGGTAGTAGGGGGCGTAAAAGCAGAACTCGAGCTTCTCCTTGAAGCT
>Ga0209689_1002656_pt1 | contig 13283 bp, 11 predicted proteins | sample GraSoiAngelo_149_FD_187119 | JGI IMG/M metagenome (GOLD analysis project Ga0209689, IMG submission 187119) | Grasslands soil microbial communities from the Angelo Coastal Reserve, California, USA - 14_1009_09_30cm (SPAdes) (version 2) | ecosystem: Environmental > Terrestrial > Soil > Grasslands ...
CGCTTGCGCCGACGGCTCGCGCGCTTAGGCCACCACCGGACGGAGGCTATCCTAACGAAACCACCGCCGAGGGTGATGGTGCGCTCTTCAGCCTTACAACCGGCGAAGGCAACACGGCCCTTGGTTCTAACGCGCTCCACGCCAACACCACCGGCTCCAACAACACCGCCACCGGTTGTAACGCGCTCCGATTCCATATACTCGGCGACCACAACACCGCCACCGGTCGTGCAGCGCTCGCAATCAACACGGACGGCGAAGCCAACACCGCCACCGGTCGTGCAGCGATGGGTAACGGCACAACCGGCAATAACAACACCGCCACCGGTTGGCAAGCGCTCTTTAACAACACCGGCGACGCCAACGTGGCCAACGGTGCTTTTGCGCTCTGGAGCAATACCACCGGCGAGAGGAACGTTGCCAACGGCAACCTGGCCCTCTATAGCAACACAAGCGGCGGATTCAACACGGCCGACGGCTTTGACGCGCTCGAGAGCAACACAAGCGGCGGCAGCAACATTGCCTTGGGCGATTTCGCCGGCGCCGATCTCACCACGGGCGACTTCAATATCGACATCGGCAACATAGGTGTTGCTGCCGAGGCCAACACTATCCGCATCGGCACGAGCGGAGACCAGACAAGAACCTTTATCGCTGGCATTAGTGGAACAGCAGTTGCAGGTGCAGCGGTTAAAGTGAACGCCGATGGTCAACTCGGCGTGGCACCCTCCTCGGAACGTTTCAAGGCGGAGATCAAGCCAATGGACAAGGCAAGCGAAGCGATCCTCGCGCTGAAACCGGTCACCTTCCGCTACAAGCACGAAGTTGATCCCAATCGCATCCCGCAGTTCGGTCTCGTGGCCGAGCAAGTGGCAAAAGTGAACCCCGCTTTGGTCGATCGCGATGGCAAAGGTGATATCTACACCGTGCGCTATGAAGCGGTGAACGCGATGTTGCTAAACGAGTTCCTCAAAGAACACCGCACCGTGCAGGAATTGGAAGCGACCGTCGCGCAACAGCAGAAGGAAATTCAAGCTCTCACCGCGAGCCTGAAAAAGCAGGCATCGCAAATTCAAAAAGTGAGCGCTCAGCTTGAAGTGAGTAAACCCGCACCGCAAATGGTCATCAACAATCCGTAAAGCTGGTAGATGCGATTGACCTCAATCGCCCGGGCGGTTCGGTGAGCCGCCCCTGCCTATATTTCCCAATCAGCCGTCACGCTTCACCGCGTGGCGGCTTTTTGCTTTGCTTCAAATGACACGCGCTCACAGGCGCAAGATCGCCGTTGCAATTACATGAGAAGCCGAATGACGAAGACGCTCCAAGTCCGTCATCGTCGCGCGTTGCTCTAGAGTTTTGCGTTCGTCGTTCATGGAAAATGGTAAGAGATGTCTCGACTCCGCTCGACATGACAAAAGGCTAGGACATGCGAGGCGGAATGACGTCGACGTTCGATGTCGGCCATCGTTGCGCGTTCTTCTAAAGTTTTGCGTTCGTCAGACATTGTATTGAGAGATTCCTCGGTCCGAGCCGGACAGCGCGGTTTCGCTCGGAATGACAAGCAATGTGCACTATTTTGTCGGATGCGACGAGTTTGGCAATGGCTGATCCTTGCAGCGGTTGCAGCAACCGGTTGCAGCCAAAATGCGGCGCCGCCTACGGAGTTTGCAGCGGAGCGGCAACGGATGGTCCAGCAGCAGCTGATGACGCGCGGCATTCACGAGGAACGCGTGCTTGCAGCGATGGCGAAGGTGCCGCGCGAGGAGTTTGTGCCGGCGGATGAGCGCGCTGCTGCTTACACGGACCATCCATTGCCGATTGGTTATGATCAGACGATCTCGCAACCGTATATTGTTGCTTTTATGACGGAACAGTTGCACCCGAAACCGAGCGATCGCGTTTTGGAAATTGGTACCGGCTCCGGTTATCAGGCGGCGATTTTAGCAGAGCTAGTGTCTGAAGTTTACACGATTGAACTTGCTGAGCCGCTGGCGAGAAACGCGGAGGCGACTCTCGCGCGTCTTGGTTACAAAAACGTTCATGTGAAAGTAGGCGATGGTTACAAGGGCTGGCCGGAAAACGCGCCGTTCGACGCCATCATCGTGACCTGCGCGCCCGACCGCGTTCCTCGACCGCTCACCGATCAGCTCAAAGACGGCGGACGCATGATCATTCCCGTCGGTGATCGATTCGCTCAGGAGCTGTACCTTCTCGAAAAGAAAAACGGTCAGCTGAAAGAAAGTGCCGTGTTACCGGTGCGTTTCGTGCCGATGGCGGGGGAGGCGCAAAAGGGAAAGTGAATAGTGATAAGTGATTAGTGAGAAGTAGCGCGACGGTCAACTTGTACACTTCTCACGTCTTACATCTCACCTCTCGCCTCTCACGGTCAATTCAGTGCAGCGTCACTTAATCGCGGCGAGTTTTTTCAGATCGATGCGCTTGATCCATTCCTGCAATTCCTTGGGATCCTGATTCTGCAACTCGATCTGAAGAAAGTAGCGCTTGGCGATCATCACCCAAAGCGTGGCGTGTTTCCCCTCCTTTTCGAATGCTTCGAAACCAGGATTACCATCGATGGCGACGGACTTGCTGTAACCTTCGCTGGTTTCGCTGTTGTTATTCCACGCGGCGGTCGTGGCGGTGACATAATCGGGATTCGCCACCGAATCGAGAATGCTGACCGCCGCGGTGGGAACCTTTTCGCCTTCGCCCTTGCGGTAATCGCGATGCACATTTGTGATTCTGAATCCACCGACGTCTTCCGTCGAGCCCTCCGGTTTATCCGCGAGCCATCCTTGCGGCGCGTCCGGTAAAACGGGAAGCAATTTCTGATAATCGACAGCGTCAGGGACGAGAATCGGCTCGTTCTGGGCGTACACGCCACCGATGAATAGAACAAACAGCAGCGCAAACATGATTGTGGCACAACCTTCCAGTCCGCCACAGGACCCACTCGCTGCGGCGAGCCCGTGAGGCGAGCGGGTGTCTCGCCTGCTCGTGGAAACACGCAGCCAGGATGGCCGCGTGCCCCACAGACAAGATGTCTGTGCGCCGCCAAGACGTAACGTTTTCATTCGGCCCCCGTAATCGATTGACTTTACCTGGGCCGTTTGTCAAGACGCGGTTGCATGACGCGGACGATCAAGCTTGTGGCGACGATGTCGATCTTTGCTGTAGCCGCACGGCTCGTTCTGGTTAATCAGCAATATATCGACCACTGGAGTTGGCGACAAAGCGATGTCGCGACAATTGCCCGCAACTTTAGCGAGAACGGTTTTCCTTTTGCCTATCCGCAGATTGATTGGGCGGGCGACGCGCCCGGGTACGTGGGCACTGAATTTCCCATTTTGCCGTTTCTCGCGGCCATCTGCTACAAATTTGCCGGCATTCACGAGTGGATCGGGCGCAGCCAAGCTGTAATTTTCTTCGTTGTTTCGCTGCCTTTTTTCTTTTTGCTCGTCCGCAAAATCTTCGGCAGCACAGCAGCGATTTGGGCCACGCTTTTCTACAGTTTTGCGCCGCTGAATGTCTTTGCCGGCCGTTCGTTCATGCCGGACGTGCCCTCGCTGAGTCTCGCGCTGATTGGTTTATATTTTTTCCTGCGTTGGCTCGACAATGAAAGGCCGATCTTTCTTGGAGGGGCAGCCATTGCCATTTCATTGGCGCTGCTTATCAAATTGCCGACCGCCGTCATCGGTGCGCCGCTCTTGTTCCTGGTGTGGCAAAAATGGGGCTGGAATTTTCTGAAACGACCCGGCCTTTGGTTTTTCGCCGCAATTACGCTCTTGCCTTCGCTCGCGTGGTACTGGCACGCGCATCAGATTGCCGAGAGATTTTATCCGCATCATTTCTTCGGCGAGGGCGGAATCCGGATCGAAAGTTTTTCATGGTACTGGAATATCGCGTGGCGAACCGCGACATTGAGCCTCACCCCAGTTCTCGCGATAATGGCGATCATCGGTTTGCTCGTCGCGCCACGCGGGAAATATGCATGGCTCTTTCATTGGTGGCTGGCGGCGATGGTTCTGTTCATCATCGCAGTCGGCTATGGCAACCGCCATCCTTGGTATCAGCTTCCTCTCGTGCCGATTGCTGCTGCTTTCGCGGGTGCCGCTTGCGCTTTTTTTACATCGAAAATCTCTTCGCGTATTGTCGTGATGACATTGTCGATCCTGCTTGCGAGCTCGTTCGCAATTATTGCCTACCTTTATCTGCGACCGCTTTACGAGTCGTCAGCTGCTCAACTTCGCGATGCCGGTCTGGAACTGCGAAAAACAACAGCACCAGATTCGTTGATTATCGCGGCCGATACCGGCGATCCGACAATATTTTACTATGCGGAGCGCAAGGGCTGGCACTTTCTCGAGGAAGATGGGATTTACAACGGCAATCCGGGCGATAGCCACCAGGCGATTGCCGATCTTGAGCGGCTGCGCCATCGCGGGGCAACGCATTTGGTGTTCACGGCCAATACATTTTGGTGGCTGGAGTCTTATCCCGAGTTCACACGCCATTTGGCTGAAGTCGCAACGCTGCCGAACGCCACTCCCCGGTTCAGAATCTACAAATTAACTGGCCCGGCAGAATGAAAGAACTTCCGAAGCCTCGCCGTGAGCTTGGATTGTTCGATGCCATCATGATCGTAATGGGCGGCATCGTGGGCGCGGGAATCTTCGCGAATCCTTCCGAGGTGGCGCACCGTGTTCACACGCCGTTTTTGATCCTCGGAGTATGGGTGCTAGGCGGGTTCATCGCGATGTGCGGCGCGTTTATCTGGGCCGAGCTCGCCACTCGTCTGCCGGCAACGGGCGGCCAATATCTTTACTTGCGCGAGGCTTACCATCCTTCGGTTGCGTTTATGTACGGCTGGGGACTCCTGCTGGTCACGCAGACCGGCGGCATGGCCGCAGTGGCGGTTATTTTTTCGTCTTACTTTCGCGCGCTCACGGGAGTGGCTTGGAACGACAGCGTGATTGCAGCTGCGGTGCTACTCATACTGACTGGGATTAACTGTCTGGGAGCACGCGCCGGCAGCAACGTGCAAAGCGCTCTTATGTTGCTAAAGATTGGGGCGATTGCGGCACTCGTGACGCTTGGATTCGCGCTCGGCGGTGGATCTCTCAAATCGGGGCCGTTGCTGGCACAGCCGGTTTCATTTGGCCTTCTCAAGAGCGTCGGCGCAGCCATGGTTCCCATCGCCTTTACCTATGGCGGATGGCAAACCGCCACTTTTGTTGCGGGTGAAATGCGCAATGCGCAGCGCGATTTATCACGCGGGCTGCTGCTGGGCGTGGCCGCTGTTGTCGGGCTGTACCTTGCAGTCAACCTCGCATGTCTGCGTGTGCTCGGTCCGACAGGCCTCGACGCAACAATGACTCCGGCTTCTGATGTGATGCGAATCGCACTGGGTGAGCGTGGGGCGCAATGGATTGCCGTCGGGATCGCAATCTCGACGCTCGGATTCCTCAGCCAAAGCATGCTCACGGGTCCGCGCGTCTATTACGCGATGGCCCGCGACAGGCTTTTTTTTGAAAGCGTCGGTAAACTGTCGCGACGCTCGAGAGCGCCGGTCGTCGCGATCGTTCTTCAGGGTCTGGCGGCAATCGTTATCGCCTGTTCCGGGACATATGGCGAGATTTTGAATTTTGCAATAACCGTTGATTTCATTTTTTTTGGGATGACGGCAGCATCGCTCTTCATTTTGCGCCGCCGTCAGGTCGGGTCAGAGAGCGGCATTTACCGCGCGCCCGGGCACCCTGTCACGACGATCCTGTTTGTCTTGTCCTGTGCTGGAATTGTCGGAAGCGCTATTGTTGCGGCACCCGCCAATAGCGCGACGGCGCTGTGTATCATGCTCACCGCGCTCCCGGTTTACTATTATTGGAGCAGATTCAGACGAGCCCACTCATGAGACACAAACATTCCGACTACATGCATTGGTCCAAGACGCAGAGCCGCGCGCGGTTCAATCTCGCTACAAGTGGCGTGGCTTGGTTTCCTCTTCGCGAACTACCAGTCGATTTGGACAAACTCGAAATTAACGGGGACAACAGTTATGGCTACGCGCCTTTGCAAGAAGCCATCGCCGTGCACCACGGTGTTGATCCCGAGTGCGTCGTGGAATCCGCGGGCACGTCCATGGCAAATCATCTGGCGATGGCTGCGATCATCGAACCGGGCGATGAGGTTTTAATCGAGCATCCGGCATACGGCCCAATTCTCGATGTTGCCCAGTATCTTCAAGCGAACGTGAAACGCTTTCCGCGCACCGAAGAAACTGGCTGGGCCGTCGATCCGAGTGAGATTCGGCGTCGGGTGACGGTGAAGACGCGGCTCATCGTGATCACGAATCTGCACAATCCAACGAGTGTCCTGACGCCGGATTCGGTTCTACGCGAAATTGGCGACATCGCGCGCAGCGTTGGAGCGCTCGTGCTGGTGGATGAGGTTTATCTGGATGCGGTGTATGAGGGGACGCCGCAAACATCGTTTCACATTGGGCCTGAATTCGTGGTGACCAGCAGTCTGACAAAGGTTTACGGCGTTAGTGGCCTGCGCTGTGGATGGATCCTGGCGCGCCCTGACCTCGCCTGGAAGATGCGGCGTCTGAACGATCTCTACAGTGCGACGGCAGTTTATCCCGGCGAACTTCTCAGCGTCGTTGCATTCCAGCAGCTGAACCTGCTTCGCGAAACAGGCCGCCGCATCGTGGAAGCAGATCGCAAATTGTTGCGCGATTTTTTAGCGCAGCAGCCCGCTCTTTCCACGGTGCAAACCGATTGGGGCACAACCTCATTTGTGCGATTGGCCCACAGTCGCGGGAGCAAGGCTGATGTTTTCCTTGAGCGGTTACGATCCCAGTTCGAAACGTCCGCAGTTCCGGGGCGTTTTTTCGAAATGCCGGACCACTTTCGCATCGGCATGGGCGTAAATACGGAAATGTTCTCCGAAGGACTGAGCCGCGTTGGCCGCGCACTTGCAGGCGCGAAGGACAACTAAGCCCGTAATTGTGCGGCTAGTTGCTTACGTATATGTGTGATCGACAATCAGCAGGAATATGAACATTCAAAGTAATTTCGAGATTCGTCCGGCGCGCGTAGAAGACGTGCCGGTCATTCTCGGATTGATTCGCGAGTTGGCTACTTACGAACGCGCGCCAGACGAAGTCACCGCGACAGAAGAACGGCTTGTCGATGTTCTATTTGGCGAAAAGCCTGTTGCAGAAGTGTTGCTCGCCTTTGAAGGAAAGTCGCCGGTTGGCTTCGCCGTTTTCTTTCACAATTTTTCGACATGGCTCGGGCGTCCGGGGCTGTATCTCGAAGATTTATTCGTAAAGCCAGACAAGCGCGGAAAGGGCTATGGCCGCGCGTTACTTGTCGATCTTGCCAAGGTTGCCCGCGATCGCGGTTGCGGACGGATGGAATGGGCGGTGCTCGATTGGAACGAACCTGCGATTAAATTTTATCGCAGTCTTGGTGCGAAACCAATGGAGGAATGGACCGTGTTTCGATTGACGCACGATGGGATCGCGAAGCTTGCGCAGTCCGAATCAACTTCGGCGAAGGAACCATGACGACGAACGGAACAAAGATCGAAGATTATGCGTTTTTGAGTGATACGCAGACCGGCGCGCTCGTGAGTCGCGATGGCTGCGTTGATTGGCTTTGCCTTCCCCGGTTCGATTCGCCGGCGTGCTTTGCCTCGCTCCTCGGTGAGAAAAAAAATGGGCACTGGCGGTTTTTCCCCGAGGAAAAGGTCGAGAAGACAACTCGACGGTATCGGGACGACACGCTCATCCTGGAAACAGAGATTGAAACCAAGAACGGCGCGGTTCGACTGATCGACTTCATGCCTCCACGCGGAGAGAATCCCGACATCATTCGAATCGTCGAGGGGCTGCGCGGCAAAATGTCCATGGAAATGGAGCTGATTATCCGCTTTGATTACGGGCAGATCGTTCCATGGGTGCGACGGCGCCACGGCGGACTCGAAGCGATCGCAGGACCTGACGGTCTGATCTTGCGAAGCCCGATTGAAACGTGCGGCAAAGATCTAACCACGGTCGCCGAGTTTACCGTGGCAAAAGGGGATCGCGTCCCGTTTGTGCTCACGTGGTTCGCCTCTCATGCAGAACCGCCGAGGAAAGTAAATGCCGAGCACGCATTGCGGGACACCGAGAAATATTGGGGAGACTGGTCTAGCCAGTTTCAAAGCAAAGGCGAGTGGCGCGATGCGGTTATGCGCTCACTTATCACGCTTAAAGGATTAACCTATGCGCCGACCGGCGGCCTGGTGGCGGCGCTTACGACTTCACTACCGGAGGAAATAGGAGGCGTCCGCAACTGGGATTATCGCTTCTGCTGGCTACGGGATGCAGCTCTAATTTTGCTCGCGTTACTGCGATCAGGTTATCGCGAAGAAGCCAAGTCCTGGCGCCAATGGCTTCTGCGTGCCATCGCCGGTAGCCCGGCGCAAATGCAGGCAATCTATGGCGTGCGGGGCGAACGCCGCCTCGAAGAGTTTGAAATTCCCTGGTTGTCAGGCTACGAAAATTCCAAGCCGGTCCGCATCGGCAACGCGGCTTCTAATCAATTTCAGCTCGACGTTTATGGGGAGATCCTCGCCGCTATTTGGCAGGCCGATCGTGCCGGACTCAAACTGGACGAACCGGATTGGGCTCTGATGGTTCAGTTGATAAAATTTCTGGAATCAAATTGGCAGAAACCGGACGAAGGAATGTGGGAGGTGCGTGGCGGCCGCAAACAATTTACGCATTCGAAAATGATGGCCTGGGTTGCGTTCGATCGCGCGATCAAACTTGTTGAGGAATGTAGCTGCGCGGCATACGAACATTTTCAGCGCTGGCAAAAAATTCGCGGTCAAATCCACGCAGAAGTCTGCGAGCGCGGTTACAACCCTCGCAGGAAAGCGTTCACGCAGTTTTATGGGTCGGACGCGCTCGACGCGAGTTTGCTCCTGATGCCGGTGGCTGGCTTTTTGCCGGCCACTGATGAGCGTGTGCGCGGCACTATCGAAGCGATCGAACGCGAGCTTATGCAGGATGGCTTGGTGCTGCGTTATCGGCCGCAGGAAGAAAAGGTCGATGGATTACCCGGTCGCGAAGGCGTTTTTCTTCCGTGCTCCTTTTGGTTCGCCGATTGTTTGCATCTTCTCGGGCGCAAGAAAGAAGCGCGTGAATTGTTCGAGCGCCTGCTCAATCTGCGCAACGATCTCGGACTTCTTTCAGAAGAATACGATCCTCGCGAAAAGCGTCAGCTCGGAAATTTCCCACAGGCCTTTTCGCACGTCGCGCTCGTTAGCGCGGCAGCAATCTTAGGCAATGAAAGGTTCCGCCCTTGGATTGATTAAACTCGCGCTTCAGTGGAAGAAACGAGACGACGGATCAAGTCCTCAATGGTGACGATTCCACGAAGATTTTTCTTTTGATCCAGAACGGCAGCCAAGCCAAACCGGGCCGCACGTAACTGCTGCACAATCCGATAAGCCGACTCTTCCTCATTTGTCGTTACGATGCGCCGGACATAGCTGCTTAGTGGCTTCTCACCATTTTGCTCGAGCAGAATATCGAGGACGTTGACCAGTCCGGCTGGCTGCCCTTCCTGCGTAATGACAGGGAGACGATCCAGACCCGAGGAAGCGCTGAGCTCGAGTGCTTCCTGAGTTGACGCGCTCGGTTGCAATGCGACGACTTTCGCCAAGGGCAGCATTACATCGCGAACTTTGACGGCGCGAAAATCGACGACGTTGTGAATCATCGCGCGCTCGGTAGCGGTGAGAGAGCCTTCCCGCTCACTTTGCGTTGTGATCTGCTTTAGTTCTTCGCGGGCGGCAAAGAGCCGAGCGTGTTTTGCCGCGCGATCTGGCAGCAGCAACCAGCCTAACCGCGCGCCAATTGCGAGCAGTGGCGAAAAAAGGACCGAGACAAATTCCAGTATCCCGGCAAGATGCGCCAGAGCACGGAACGGAAATCGCCGAAAAAGCGACTTTGGGAAGACCGAAAGCAGAAGGAGATATATGGGAAACGCGATTGCTAACGCGATAAAAAATCCGGCATATCCGAATGAGTGGACCAATTGGCGCGTCAGCAGGAGCAGTCCGAGTATGTCGGCCGCATTTGTGAAGAGCAAAACGGTCACGAGCAGCCTTTCCGGATGTTTTAGCAACCGATTGAGCCGCACGGCCGCTGGTGCGCGACGTTTCACATTTTGCCGCAACCGCACCGGATCGATCGATAGCAGCCCGCTTTCGATTCCGTTGAAGAAGAACGAAACAATCCAGCAGCAGAAAATGATGAAGCCGATCATCATGCCGCAGCACTGCTTTGATCCGATGTTTCTTGAATGCCGCTGCCGGTTGTTTTCTCCAGCAGAACTTCCTCGATCCTTTTACGCCCGGCGCGCCGCACGGTAATAGCTAGTCGCGGAATCTCGAATCTTGTGCCGGAGGGCGGCAAATAGCCCAACCGCGTGAATACAAGTCCCCCGATCGTGTCTATTCCTTCTGCATCAACTCGAAAGCCGAGGTATTCGCTTAAATCGTCCAGGCGCGCGTTGCCGCTCACGAGAAATTTCCCGTTCTCGAGCGGCTCGATGTACAGATCGACATCGCCGCGGGGAAGCGCGTCGCCAAGAATCTCTTCCACGATATCCTCCATCGTGATAATGCCTTCGGTCCCGCCAAATTCGTCAACCACCACCGCCATTCCCTGGGGATGAGTCAGAAACAGCTTGAGTAGCTCCACTGCGCGCATCGTCTCGGAAACAAAAGAGGGAGCGATTAATTTTTCCGTGTAATGTTCGGAGGGATCGAGCAGGAACAGTTTTACATCGATGATGCCGACGATTTGGTCGGGCGTGTCGGCGTAAACCGGGACGCGTCGATGGCGTTTCTCCTTCAAACGCGCAATCGCTTCTTCATTGGTCAAATCATCCGGCAGGGTGAAGCTATCGACGCGCGGCGTCATGCAATCTTTCGCCGTTTTATCGCCAAGTTTGATGATTTCTTCGATCATCTCGGCTTCTTCTTCCTGCAACGCGCCCTCCTCTTCGCCGACTTCAAGCAGCGTGTGCAGTTCTTCATCGGTTAAGCCTGGCCGGGTGCGCAGATGCAATGGTGTCAGATGATCAATAATAAAGGCGCTGACGCGCTCGAGTCCGTGACCGACACGATCGAGCAGCGGCATCGAAATCTGCAAGGCCAACGCTCCGATTGCGGAAAGCCGATACGGCGCCGAAACAGCCAGGAGCTTGGGAATTAAATCGCAGAACAGCACGACAATTGCGAAGATCACAATTCCGGCCAGCCATTGTGGAATGCGCGAGGCAAATGGACCTTCCCATAAGAGGACGAGACACAAAATGACCAGTGGCACTTTCACCAGGCCATCGCCTAGGAGCAGGACATTCAAAACATGACGCGGATTGTCCCGGAAAAGCTGTATGAAGTTGGTGAGACCGGGCCGATGCTCTTCCAGGCGGCGGAGTTGATGCGGCTTGAGTGAGAAAAGCGCTGTCTCCAATCCCGAAAATAGAGCGGAACAGAAGATCAGAATTGAGATAACGACCAGGAGAATGGCCAGAGCCGCGTCTGTCATCATCTATCGTAGCACAGCCGGACTGGTCATGTGAGTTCCCGCGCCTGCGGCGGGTGGCACATTCGCTTGAGAAAAGACAATGCCTGCTTGTTTGCTCATCATCAGAGCCACGAGCAGATTAAGCCCTTCATGAACAAAGGCGAGAGGATTTCGCGATTTGTGGCGGAATTGAGCGGCAAAGATCTCGATCCCGGGAAAATCGAGGTCGCGAGCCATCCGTATTACCGCGCCTATTTTCAATGTTGGAACGAGCAACGTTATTATGAGGCGCACGACGTTTTGGAGCAGCTTTGGCTCAACGAAGATTCGGACGACGACAATTTCTTCAAAGGTCTGATTCAGGCAGCCGGCGCATTTGTCCATCTTCAGAAGAATTTCGTGCATCCGACGCATGCGAAGCACAGCCGGCGTTTGCCGCCAGCTGTGCGCCTGTTTCGGCTGGCGGAAAAGAACTTATCGGCCTTCGCTCCGCGACATCATGGATTGGATGTCGCGGCGCTTTGCGGGCTTTTGCGCGCATACACCGATCAAATCGTCGCGTCCGACTACATAACCAACCCATGGTCGCCGGAAACGGCGCCGAAGCTAAAGCTTCTGTAACAACTGGCCTGCGGCCGGTTTTCCTTACGCGCGCACAGTGCCGTTGCTGCAATATATTTACCTCGTAAAAATTAGTTTCGTGCCGGCAATAAGGAGGACCGTCGCTAAGAAAAGCGAAATTACTCGGACAGCGAAACGTCTGCTGCCCAAATGCGAACCTGCGATGCCGCCAATGATCGCAGCTGCTGCAAGAATAAAACCCAGCGAAGGAATAGAACGAACTTTTGTAAAGTAACCAACTAATCCAGCGATCGAATTCACCAGAATGAATAACGCCGACACTGCGGCTGCCTGCCGAATGTGCGCCCATCGGCAGAATAGCAAGAGTGGCGTCAGGAATATTCCGCCGCCGGTTCCTGTCAGCCCGGAAAGAAAGCCGAGGCCGGCCCCTACGCTGATGGCCGTCGGTTGCGACGGGGTAAGAAGGTTTGGCGGATCATTGCGGTGAAAGATCAAACGTACAGCGGAGAAAAGCAGCACCAGTCCAATCAAAATTCTCAAGACGGAAGCGGATGGTTGCAAGTATCCGCCGAAATAAGCAGCCGGAATTGAAAGTAGCGCAAATGGCCAGAACAATTTCCACACAAAATGGCCGGCGCGCCAAAATTGGAACGCACCGATGGACGCAACGAGAATGTTGAGCACCAGCGCAGTTGGTCTGATCACGGTCGGCGCGAGCCCCCACAACGTCATCACTGCGATGTAACCCGACGCTCCCGCATGACCTACCGATGAGTAGAGAAATGCGATCAGACCGACGGCGATGAAAAGCAAAACGAGATGTGCAGCATCCATTTCTTGTCATGTCGAGCGGAAATGCCAGTCCGGCTCGGACCGAGACATGTCTCAGTCTAACGAGAACGTCGTCGCTACATTCCGCAAGAAACAGTAAGAGATTCCTCGACTTCGCTCGGAATGACAAGAATGGTAATGTGAACGTGCGGGTGCGAATTGAAGGCGCAGCTCCAGGCGCGGTGGCGGCCATCACAAGCCGCTTCCGCTTTGGAATTCTCGCGGTAACGTGGTTAGTGACATCAACTCATAGCATTGCCGATCCGACGCCTGGGCG
>Ga0209689_1002660_pt1 | contig 13279 bp, 10 predicted proteins | sample GraSoiAngelo_149_FD_187119 | JGI IMG/M metagenome (GOLD analysis project Ga0209689, IMG submission 187119) | Grasslands soil microbial communities from the Angelo Coastal Reserve, California, USA - 14_1009_09_30cm (SPAdes) (version 2) | ecosystem: Environmental > Terrestrial > Soil > Grasslands ...
CGCATCCTTCGCGTCGTCATCAGCTACCACGCGATGCTGTCGGACCGTCCGTACCGCGGGCAGATGCGGCCCGAGCACGCTCGCGCCGAGCTTCGCCGCTACGCGGGGACGCGTTACGACCCGCGCGTGGTGGAGGAGTTCGTCACGCTCCTGGAGGCGCGCGGCGCCGTCGCCGCGGTCGAGGAGGAGATGGGCGCCGGCCGCGAGCTCGCGATCCTTGCCGAGCTCACGCCGGAGTTCCACGCGATCCTGGACCTCGAGCAGCTCCTACGGCGCATCCTCGGGATCATCGAGCGGCACATGCCGGGCGCGAGCCTCACGATCATGCTGCGCGACGAGCGCACCGACGAGCTCATGGTCCGCGCCGTCGCCGGTGCGTGGACGTCGGTCGAGTCGCCCTCGCGCCTTGGCGCGGGGCGCGGCATCTCCGGCTGGGTCCTCGCGAGCAAGGAGCCGCAGCTCGTCGAGGACGTGCGCGCCGACCCGCGCTACGTCGGCGACCCCGCGGTGCGCAGCGAGCTCGTGGTGCCGCTCGTCTCCGGCGGACGCGCGATCGGCGTGCTCGTCCTCTCGCACCGTTCGGTCGGCGCGTTCGGGCAGCGCGACCTCACGCTCATGCAGGCCGTCGGCGCGCAGATCGCGGCGGCCATCGACGTCGCGGACATGCACGAGCGCCTCAAGAAGGCCGCGAACACCGACGCCCTCACCGGGATCCACAACTACCGCTACTTCTACGACCGCCTCGAGGAGGAGGTCGCACGCGCCGAACGTCGCGGCGCGCCGCTCACGCTCGCGTTCTTCGACATCGACGACCTCAAGGTCGTGAACGACACGTACGGCCACCTCGTCGGGAACGAGGTCCTGCGCACACTCGGTCAGACGATCAGCAAGCACGTGCGCCTGGAGGACGTGCCCGCGCGCTACGGCGGCGACGAGTTCGCCATCGTCATGCCGGATACGCCGCGCGAGGAGGCGGAGAAGGTCGTGGCTCGTCTCATGGAGGAGATCGACGAGATCGAGATCGCCCTGCCCGCCGGCGGGACGATCAAGATGCCGTCGCGCTCGTGGGGCGTCGCCGCGTACCCGCGCGACGGCCGCACCGCGGAAGCGCTCGTCGAGAACGCGGACACGCGCGCGTACGCGCACAAGCGGAGCCGGTGACTGGTGCCCTCTAAACTCGGGCCATGCGCGTGCGAATGAGTCGAGATTTCCGCAGCCTCGTCGATCGTGTCAACAGGATGGAGTGGCCATCCCAAAACGCGATCCCCGCTGAAGACCGCTGGGCGTACACGCCTGAAGCGATCGCGTCGCTTCGGCGCGCGCTTGCCGACGTGAAGGCCGGACGCATCTTCGAGCTCAGCGAAGAGGACCTTCTGGCCGGTGAATTCCCCAAGCGCCCTCGTCGTCGCGGTTAGATTGGGGGGCCGCCTCAGACGCGCCTGGCGAGCACCTCTTCCGCCTCCCGCACGAGGTCGCGCACGATGTCGCCCGCCGGCTTCACGTCACGCACGAGCTCGACGGATTCCCCCGCCCAGAGCGGCGCGTACTCGGCCTGCCCGTCGAACTCCGGCGTGAGCATGAAGGGCGCGTAGCGCTTCACCTCGACGTCGCCCCACGGCCGGTGCTCGATGCCGATCGCGACCCCTTCGGCCGGACGCTTGCCGATCGGCGGTCGGCCGGCGGCCTCCCACTCCTCGATCGCCTTCGTCCGTAGCGTGCGGTGCGGCGCGTTCGGCCAGCCGACGTCGTAGAGGTCCGTGTAATAGGTGTCCTCCGCGGTCGCCGAGACGAGCCGCTCCTTGTACTCGTCGCGGACGTAGGCCTCGCGGCTCGCCACGAAGCGCGTCCCGAGCGAGACGCCCTGCGCCCCGAGGTCGAGCGCCGCGACGATCCCGCGGCCGTCCGCTATCCCGCCGGCCGCGAGGACCGGCAGCGGCGCGACGGCGTCGACGACGGTCGGAAGAAATGTGGCGAGCGCGATGTGGCTCTTCACGTGCCCGCCGGCCTCGAAGCCCTGGGCGATGATCGCGTCGACGCCGGCGTCCTTCGCCGCGCGCGCTTCGTCGACCGAGCCGGCCTGGAGGACGACCTTTGTGCCGGCGCGGTGCGCCTCGTTGACGAACTCCGCCGGATCGCCCCAGAAGAAGACCATGACGGGCGCGCCGACCTCGAACCACCTGAGGATGCGCTCGCGGATGAGGTCCGCGAGGTTCGGCAGGTTGACGATCCCCTGGAGGATGAAGTTCACGCCGAAGGGCTTGTCCGTGAGCGCGCGGACCTTCGCGACCTCCTCCGCGATGCGCTCGACCGGCACGTGCGTCCCGCCGATCACCCCGAGCCCGCCCGCGTTCGATACCGCAGCGGCGAGCTCGGCGCGCGCGCCCGAGCCGAAGCCGACGTTCCAGATGGGATAGCGAGTTTTGAAGATGCGGCAGATTTCGGTGTCGAGGAGCGAGGGCCGCGCCACGGCGCAACAGGATAGGTCTGACCGCTACGATGCATCCGCGCGGCGTCCTGCCGCGTAGGGGAAAAGAAGATCCCGGGGAGGTCCCACCATGCCGAGTGCATCCCTGCGTGCGTTCGTGGTCGCCGCTCTCGTCGTCCTCGCGGCGCCCGTCCAGGCCATCGCGCAAAGCAGTACCGACGCGCAAGCGAACCAACCGCAGATCGCCGGCGATGCCGGCTCCAACACGACCGCGCGCTTCCCCACGAACAAGCAGAACGAGCCGACGGTCGCCCTCGCGCCCGACGGTGCGCACGCGATCGCCGGCTCGAACGACGAGCAGAAGCAGCCGCCATGCGGGCCGGGCCCGGTCCGCGGCGCGACCGCGCCCGCGAACGACTGTTCGTTCTTCCCGGGCGTCGGCACGAGCGGCGTCTACACGTCGAGCGACGGCGGCGCCACGTGGACGAATCGCGGCATGCTGCCGGGGTACAACGACACCGGCGCGGCGGTCGCCCCCTCGGCCGGCCCTCTGCCGACGTCCGCGGCCGCGGGCTCGCTCGTCTCGGACGGCGACCCGGTCGTCGTGTTCGGACCGAAGCTCGTGAGCGGCACGTTCACCTTCGCGAACGGCGCGCGCGCCTATTACGCGAACCTCTCCGCGTTCAGCAGCGCCGGTCGGCCGGGGAACCAGTTCGCCGAGCAGATCGGCGTCTCGATCTCCGATGACAACGGCGCGTCCTGGTTCGACCCGGTCGTCGCGGCGCAGTCGCACGGCAACGTCTTCAACGACAAGGAGTCGATCTGGGCGGACCGCAACCCGAGCTCGCCGTTCTTCGGCCGGGTCTACGTGAGCTACTCGGAGTTCCGACCGCCCTCAGAAACGGCCGAGCCCATCGTCTTCGTGTTCTCGACCGACGGCGGGCTCACCTGGTCGGGACAGAACCAGATCTCGCAGGCCTACAACAACCGCGCGCGCGGCGGAAGGCAGGGCTCGGTCATCCGCACCGGCCCGGGCGGCGAGGTCTATGTCATCTTCGAGGACAGCGACAACAAGATCGGCGATCAGCAGGTCGTGGTCGTCTCGCTCGACGGCGGCGTCACGTTCTCGCACAAGATCACGATCAGCGCGATCAGGTCGATCGCCGATCCCATCCCGGGATCGAACTTCCGCACCGACAGCTTCGCCAGCTCCGGGGTCGACCAGACGAACGGCGCGGTGTACGCCGCGTGGGCCGACGCGGGGAGTGGCAGCGGGCGGATCGTCGTCTCGCGCTCGAGCGATAGAGGCCAGACGTGGTCCGCTCCCGCCACGGTCTCTTCGGCGAAGCAGGGCTACGCGTTCTTTCAGGGCCTCGACGTCGCGCCGAACGGGCGCGTCGACCTGGGGTTCCAGGGACAGACCGCAAAGAAGACCGCGACCTACGGCACCGGCAACGCGTCCATCAACAGCTACTACACGGCCTCGACCGACGGCGGCGCGACCTGGTCGACGCCGCTGAAGATCTCGAGCGCCGCGTCCGATCCGGCGGCCTCGGCGCAGAACAACCTCCAGCGGCAGTTCTGGGGCGACTACAACACGCTCGCCTCGAACGACGCGACGGCGCTCTTCATCTACACCGACACGCGGAACGGCCAGGGCTGCGCCGCGGTCGACGCGTACCAGCACGGCGTCGACGGGAGCGGCCCGGCGACCGCGAAGCCCGCACCGCCGAACGTCTGCCCGGCGCAGTTCGGCAACAGCGACGTCTTCGTGTCGAAGGTCACGCCGTAAGGCGGTGAGCGGTGATCGTTGCGGCAGGGCGCATGTGTCCTGCCGCAACGGCACCGCGTGAGCTCAGCTCGCCCTAGCCACGCGGGCGCTACGCATCACGACGCGGGGCGGCCTGCGGACCGCGCATCTCCTGACGACCGTTCCCATCCCGCGGCACGCTCACGACGAAGCGCGTGCCGCCATCGGACGGCCCGTCGAGGCTGAGCGACCCGCCGTGGAGCGTCACGATCTCGCGCGCGACGTGCAGGCCGAGCCCGACGCCCGGCAGGCCGGTCTCACCGCGGTGGAACGGCTCGAAGATCTTCTCGCGCTCGGCAGGGGGCACGCCCGGGCCGTGATCGCGCACGGCGATCCGCACCTCGTGGTCCGTGCCCGCGACCTCGACTTCGACGGGCGCGGGAGCGGGGCTGTATTTCACGGCGTTGTCGAGCAGGTTCGCCACGACCTCCTCGAGGCGAAGCTCATCGACGTTCGCCCTCGTCGCGCCGCGGTCGCCGGTCGCGCGGACCTGGATCTCGCGCCCGGATATCTCGGCGAGGGAGGAGGCGGTTCGGCGGACCAGCTCCGCGACGTCGGTCGGCGCGCGCTCGAGCTCGAGCCGGCCCGAGCGGATGCGCGACATGTTGAGGAGCCGTTCGAGCAGATCCCGCAGCCGCACCGCGGCGTCTTGCGCCTCCGCCATGTCCCGCCGCGACGCCGCCGCGTCGTGGTCGGGCCGCGCGAGGCGCCGCGCCACGAGCTGCAGCCGGCCGTAGAGGATCGTGAGCGGGGTGCGCAGCTCGTGGGCCACGACGGAGATGAAGTCCTCGCGCAGACGGAGCGCCTCCTCAACGGCTCGCTCGTGCTCGCCGACGTCGCGCGCGATGGCCGACGCGCCGATGATCGTGCCGCTCGCGTCGCGGACCGGCGAGATCGTCACCGAGACCGTGATCCGCTCGCCATCCTTCGTCACGCGCGTGGTCCGGTAGTGCTCGATGCGTTCGCCGCGGCGGAGCCGGTCCAGGATCTGCGGCAGCTCGTCGGGGTGCTCCGCGGGGACGATGATGGAGATCGGCCGGCCGATCATCTCGTCCGGCGTGTAGCCGTAGAGCCGCTCGGCCCCAGGGTTCCAGCTCACGATCGTCCCGTCGAGCGTCTTGCCGATGATCGCGTCGTCCGACGAGTCGACGATCGCGGCGAGATATTCGGGCGACCACCGCGCAGGCGCGTCGGCAGGCGGCAGCTCGTTGACGGGCATCGGGCCTGGCCATTGCAAGCCGCTCGCCAGCCGTCGAGCCAGAACCTGTGTCGCCCGTCTTACATTCGAGCCGTCGGCACCCCGACGCTCCGGGCGTGGCCCGGCCCGCGTCCGTGAGCGCCGTTCGTCCCTAGACCTCGCTCTGCTCCGGCCATGCGCCGGCGCGGAAGGAAGAGGGACGATGGAAGGGCACTCTACTAAGTCGCTTCTTCGCGTACTTTCGCTTGCGCTCGCGCTGTCGCTCGCAGTACCGCTCATCACGCCCGCCGCACACGCGCAGGCCGCGTCGCCGACCACGGTGTACCTGCCGAACGTCACGAAGATGCTCGGTGGCCCCGACGGCTGGCAGACGCCGTTCATCGTGCAGAACGTCGGCGCCGCGCCGACCGACCTCACGGTGAGCTTCTACAGCTTCGCCGACGGCTCGCTCGTCGCCCAGCGCCACGTGACCGGCCTCATGCCGGGCACCTCGTACGCGGACGTGCCGAACAACGACGCCGACCTGCCCGCGGGCGGGCAGTTCTCGGTCGTCGTGCAGAGCTCGGCCGCGCCGATCGTCTCGGTCGTGAACGAGCACCAGGGCACCGGCAACCGTGCGGAGGCCCTCAGCTACGTCGGCCTTTCCTCGGGCGCGCTCAAGGTGTCGCTGCCGTACGTCGCGAAGAACGACAACGGCTGGCTCACCACGTTCGTCATCCAGAACCTCGGCACCGCTCCGGCGAACGCGAAGATCGCCGTCGCCACGGACATCGGCGACACGACCGCGTCCGTCACGATCGATCGCGTCATCCAGCCCGGCCGCTCGGCGTTCGTGGATCCGCGCTCCGAGCAGCTCCTCCCAGCCGGCAGCGGCGCGGCGACGATCACCGCCGATCAGCCCATCGCCGTCGTCGCGAACGTCCACAACGACGCCGCGGGCACGCCGTTCCCGCGCGCGTACTCGTACAACGGCGTCGTCGCGACCGGCTCCAGCACCACGTACCTGCCGTACGCGGCGAAGAACGCCGACGGCCAGTTCCGCTCGACCAAGCTCTGGGTCCAGAACGCCGGCGCCGCGCCGGCGGGGATCCAGATCGAGCTCCGCAAGGGCGGCAAGGTCGTCGACACGTTCAGCTCGACAAACCCGCTCCGTCCCGGCCAGCACAACTTCCTCGACCTCGGCAAGGTGCCGACGTCGAGCGTCCCCGACGGCGAGTACGGGGTCGTCATCACCGGCGGCCAGTTCGCCGTCCTCGCGCAGACGACGACGCAGACGACCGCCACCGGCTACACGGGCGCGATGGCGCCCGCGACCAAGCTCTACCTGCCGAACGTCACGCGCACGCTCGGCGGGCCCGCCGGCTGGACGACGCCGATCGTCCTCCAGTCCGCGGGCGCGACCATCGCCACGCTCCGCTGGTACCGCTTCAGCGACGGCGGCCTCGTGAAGAGCCAGTCGCTCCCGCTCGTCACCGGCGACAGCGTGAAGATCGATCCCCGCACCGTCGACGGGCTCGCCGACGGCACGCAGTACTCGGTCGTCGTCGAGGCGACCGGCGGCACGATCGCGGGCGTCGTGTTCGAGTACGCCGACGGCGGCGACAACGCCATGGCGTACGAAGCCTTCCCCGCGCTCACGACCGACGATCCGAAGGCGTACGACCCCAAGCAGTACTTCAAGTCGCTGAACGGCTACACCTACGTCACGCTCGACGCGGACGCGATCCGCGCGTACCGCGACGACTTCAACGACCTCTGGGGCAAGCAGCTCGTCGACCTCGACGCCCGCGGCGTCATGCAGGGCGGCAACCCGGTCGGCGCGCTCGTCGTGTTCGCGCTCAGCCCCGACTACTCACACAACGCCTCATTCCGCCAGGACCTCCTCGCGAGCTACGGCGCGATGAAGACGGCGAAGACGACGACGAACCTCGGGCAGACCGTCGTGTTCGTCGGAGCGCCCGGCGGGCCGACCTTCGCGATCTGGCTCCAGGGGAACTACCTCGTGCTCCTCTTCGGGAGGGATCAGCAAGCGATGGGGGCGTTCATCGCCGCCATCGTCGCCGCCAACCAATAGTCCGTCCCTCCTTTCGCGGCGCCCTCCGCCAGACCCCACCGGCGGAGGGCGCCTCATGTTCCCGCTCATGGCGACGACGCACGAACACGCGCTAAGATGACCCCGCGAGCTGGATGAAGAAGATGACGAAGCTCGTTATCGGCCGTGTCGACCTATCGGAGATCGCCCACGCGCTCGAGGACCACAGCGGCGAGACATCGTGGTATCTCGATCCGAAGAGCGGCGAGCTCCACATGTCCAGCTTCGGGATGTGGGATGGCCAGGACGTCGACGAGGCTTTCGAGCCGCCGGCCCACCTGCGACGCGTGGACTCGCTCGACTCGCGCGAGAGCTACTCGGATCTCGCGGATTTCACAGAGCGCGTGCGCGACCCGAGGACACGGGAGCTGCTCGAGCGCGCGATCGCCGGGCGGGGCGCGTTCCGGCGGTTCAAGGACACGCTGGGCCAGTTCCCCGACCTGCGGACCGCGTGGTTCGCCTTCCACGACACGCGGATGGAGCGTCGCGTGATCGAGTGGCTCCTGGACGGAGAGCTCATCTCGGACGAGGAGGCCGAACGCGCGCTCGCCGCGCGGCCGGATCCAGTCGTCCCCGGTATCGAGGGCGCCTTCGACGCGCGCCGTATCGCGCGCGATGTCGCGGCCGACCTTCGCGGGGTATTCGGGCAACGCTTACGTCAAGTGGTCCTCTTCGGATCTTGGGCGCGCGGCGACGCGCATCCGGAGTCTGATATCGATCTTCTCGTCGTCCTTGACCGCGCCGATGACCGCTGGGCGGAGCACAAGCGAATGCGCGATGTGCTGTGGCGACACTCACTGGAAAACGACACCGTCGTCTCTACGCTCGTGGTCGATGAAGCCGACTACAAACACGCGCTGCGGCCGGTCCTCATGCGGATCAGGGCTGAAGGTGAGGTCGTCGAGTGACTCCGGAGATCGAGGAGATACTCGGACGGAGCCGGACGGAGCTTGCTGCGGCCGAGGCGCTGCGCGACGCGTATCCGGCGCAATCCGTCGGGCATTCGTATTACGCAGCATTCTTCGCGGCAGAGGCCGCACTTCTATCGCTGGGGGAGAGCCGTTCGAAGCATTCGGGCGTCCTGAGCGCGTTCGGCAGGCTTGTCGTGAAGACCGGTGGCGTTGACACCGAGGTCGCGTCGCATCTTCCCGAGCTGTTCGAGCTCAGGAATGAAGCGACGTACGAACGCCTACCAGTCGACACCGGGACAGCAGGGACGGCGATCGCGGACGCCCGGCGATTCATTGACGCAGTCGAGGTGTGGCTGGCGGGTCGACCGCGTTAGGGATGCCGATCGCGGAGAGCGAACGGGCCTAATCTCCCGACCGTGGCGAATCTCTCCGAGCTCCGCCAGCGGCGCTTGCGCGAGCTGCGCCTCACGCCGGATCGTGCACTGCAGACGCTCGAGGAGGCCGCCGCGTTCCTCGCGGAGCGGGGGATGCTCACCCTCACGCAGGACTCCGCGCTGCCTTCGCTCTTCGCCGCCTGCCACGAAGAGCCCTATAAGAAAGGAGCGAAGGGCTTTGGCTCGTGGCCGAAGACGAAGTACCCCTGGGCGTTCCAGCTCGCTGAGCGCACGGACGTGCTCGCGCTGAAGGTCCATCGGGGGAAGGTCCTGCTCTGCACGCCCGCCGTCTGCCGCGCCGTCGACCCGCTCGCGCGTGCGGCGCTCGCCGAGGCCGAGAAGGCTCCGGACGAGCGCGCGCGGCTCGTCCGGCATCTCGGGTCTGCGGGGCCGACCACGATCGACGACGTGAAGATGGAGCTGGGCCTCCCGCCGCCGACGCTGCGCGCGGTCCGCGAGAAGCTCGAGAGCCTCGCGGCGGTCGTGGCGCGCGAGACCCTGGTGCCCGACAGCAAGGGCGGCCATCGCCACACGAGCGAGCTGCGCCGGTGGGATCACGCCTGGAACAAGCCCTGGCGCGCGACCGATGACGCCGCGCTCGCCGAGCTCGCGATCCTCGGCGTGCGCGCCGCGGTGCTCGCGCACGAGGACGAGGTCGCGAAGTGGTTCAGCTGGCCGATCGAGAAGGCGCTCCTCGGCGAGCTCGTGCGCGCGGGGCGGCTCGCGCGTGCCGGACCGGGCTGGCTCGCGGCGCCGTAGCGCCGGCCGGCGGTTTGTTTCGGCCGCCATACTCCGTGGCGGGGAGGGGCAGTGGTCCGCCGCTTCGCGATCGGCATCGTTCTCGTCGTCGCGGCGACCCCGTGGTCGTCGGCGGCACACTCGTCGCGCGCGGCGTCGGAGCCGACGACGACGGTGTACCTGCCGAACATCACGAAGATGCTCGGCGGTCCGGACGGGTGGCAGACGCCGTTCATCGTGCAGAACGTCGGTGACGGCCCGACGGACATCACGATGGACTTCTACGGTGGTGGCGAGGGCCGCTTCTTCAAGACGCGCACGGTGACGGCCGTCGCGCCCGGGACCTCGGTGGTGCACGACCTGAACGGCGACCCCGATCTCGGGGCGGGCTGGGCGGGGTCGGTCGTCGTGAGGTCGTTCGGCGCCCCGATCGTCGCGGTCGTGAACGAGCACCAGAACGTGCGCGATGCCGTTCGCCAGGAGGCGCTCTCGTACAGCGGCATCAGCGCCGGCTCGACGATGCTCTTCCTCCCGTACCTCACGCGGTCCGCCGGCGGCTGGCTCACCACGTTCATCGTCCAGAACATGGGCGCGAGCGTCGCGACCGCGACGGTCCAGTTCCAGACCTTCGAGGGCCCGCCGATGCTGAGCCTGCCGCTCTCGATGGCGCCGGGCCGCTCGCAGTTCGTGGATCTGCGCTTCACCGGCGGGCTCGCCGATGGCCTCGAGTACTCGGCGGTGATCACGTCCGACCAGCCGATCGGCGCGGTCGTGAACGCGCACCACGACGCGCCGGGGATGGCCGATCCCATGGGCTTCAGCTACAACGGGATCCCCGCGTCCAGCGCGCGCGAGGCGGACCTTCCGTACTTCGCGCGCAGGGTGGACGGACGAAGCAGCAGGATCGTCGTCCAGAACGCGGGCACCTCGGCGGCCACCCCGACGGTCTCCTTCTACCCGCTCGGCAGCCCGGCGGCTCTCACCGTCGTGTCGCTCCAGGCGCTCCAGCCCGGCATGGCGCTCGTCTACAGCTACGCCGCGCCCGAGGCGGCGGGCGAGTACTCGGTCCGCGTGACCGGTGGGCAGTTCGCCGCGGTGAGCTCGACGATCGGCAGCGGCTCGGCGATGGGCTACGCCTCCCGGACCGGCGTCGAGACGCGGCTCTTCCTCCCGAACATCACGCGGCGGCTCGGCGGCCCCGCCGGCTGGTCGACCCCGATCTACCTGCAGTCCACGGGCGCGCGCTCGGCGACCGTGAGCTGGTACCGCTTCGCCGACGGCGCGCTCGTCTTCAGCGTCACCTACGCGACGCTCCGCCAGGGGATGAGCCTGCGCATCGATCCGCGCGACCTCAGCGTGCTCGCCGACGACACGCAGTACGCGGTCGTGATCGAGAGCGACCCCGGCGGCGTCGCGGCGATCGTGAACGAGCTCAACACGGTGGGCGGCGACGGCGCGATGCAGTACGAGGCGTTCCCGCCGCCGCGCGGTGCGTTCGGCGCGTCGGGCTGCTCGCCGGCGATCGCGCCTGCCGGCACGACGTACACCTGCCGCGTGTACGGGCTCAACCCGGGCTCCACGGTGACGTTCACGATGATCGCCGCGGCGCCGCCCTTCACCGACACGAGCCCCGATGCCGTCGCGGCCGACGGCAGCTGGACGCTCTACTGGCCGGCGATCGTGGAAGGCCGCCGCACGATCACCGTGACCGCCGCCGGCGTGTCGAAGACGATCGACTTCACGGTGACGCCGCCGACGTTCGCCATCACGATCACGCAGTCGCGCTGGGGCTTCGTGACGGCGTCGACGCTCCCCGGCCTCGCGTGCTCGCTCGGCGCGAAGCTCCCGACCGGGACCTTCAGCACCGCGGCCGGGCTCGACGAGATCAAGATCGCCGACGCGTCGGGCCAGGTCTCCTGGTCCTACGCCACCACACCCGGGACGCAGAACGGCACCGGTCATCACTTCGTCGTCTGCACGAAGGGCAGCCTCTCGCCGGAGGCGGAGGCGGCCTTCAGCGTGCCCTGAGCCGGGAGTGGGTCCTGGATGTACGTGTCGATTCTCTGGAAGCCGCGCCACGCGAGCCACCGCCGCGACCGCGACTGCCGCAGCCTCGGCTGCCCGTGCTAAAAGGACCGTCCCCGCTAGCGGACCCGTCGTGTGAGACGCACAGTTGAGCCGCCGCGTTAGCGCTATTTCCCTCGCAGCCATGACGTATCACGGTGAGTTACGATGTAATACAATCATCGCGTGGCTCGTAAGGCGATGTTGCCAGCCCGGATCGACGCCGAGACGTTCCGCCGACTGGACCGGCACGCGAAGCGGCTCGGCAAGCCGCGGTCGAACCTCGTAGAGAGATACGTCGCGGAGGGCCTTCGCATGGACGAGCACCCGGGGATCGTTTTCGTTGAGGGACCTGCTGGCCGCCGCCCCGCCGTTCGCCGCGGCCCCGATGTCTGGGAGGTCATCGCCACGCTGCACGACAACGCTGGCGATGTGGCGGAGACAGCCAAGGTCCTGGATATCACCGAAGGCGACGTGCGCCTCGCGCTGGCGTACTACGCCGACCATCGCGCCGAGATCGACGACTGGATCCGAGCAAATGACGAGGAAGGGAAGCGGATAGCGTCGGCGATCAAGCGGCAGGCGGAGGCTTCCCGCCGTTGAAGCTGCTGCTCGATGAGCAGCAGAGCCGCCACCTGGCAGAGGTGCTCCGGAACGAAGGCCACGACGTCGTCGCCGTCACCGAGCGCGCAGGGCTGCGCGGACAGAGCGACGACGCCATACTCGCGGCGGCTGTATCCGACCGCCGCGCCATCATGACCGAGAACATCCGTGACTTTGCCGTTCTCCATCGCCGATCGGTCGACGAAGGTCGGACGCACTACGGCATCGTCCTGGCCTCCCGAGAGCGCTTCCCCCAGCGCGGGCGGGCCAGTGCGCGGCTGCTGACCGCACTGCGGGGCTTGCTCCGAGCGAATCCATCAGTCGATGCGCTGCGCGACCAGTTGATCTGGCTCGGGTGAGGTCGAAGGGTTGCCGAGCTCGCTCGGGCGATCGCGAGGAAGAGCCGAGCCGACCGGGCTGGCTACCTCAGGGCCACGTTCTCCGGTACCGTCCCCCGCGATGTTCGGACCGATCCTGCGCGGCACGCGCGTGACGCTGCGCCCACCGCGCAAGGAAGACCTCGAGACCTACCTCGCGTGGTTCGCGGACCCCGAGGTCACGCGCTACCAGCCGCGCTCGACGCCGTTCTCGCCGGCGCAGGAGGAGGCCTGGTTCACGAAGACGGGCGAGGACCCGAACAGCGTCGTGTGGGCGATCGAGGTCGACGGCAAGGCGGTCGGCACGACGGGCATCGGCCAGATCGACTGGCTGCACCGCCACGGCACGACCGGCATCACGATCGGCGAGAAGTCGCTCTGGCGGCAGGGGCTCGCGAGCGAGGCCATGGCCCTGCGCACGCGCTACGCCTTCCGCGAGCTCAACCTCCACAAGCTGAAGACGCAGGCGTACATCGAGAACGAGGGCTCGCGGCGCGCGCTGCAAAAGACCGGCTACACCCAGGCCGGGATCCAGCGGCAGGAGTTCTATAAGGACGGCCGCTGGCACGACGTCTGGGAGGGCGAGCTCCTGCGCGAGGACTGGGAGAAGGCGCAGCCCGCCTAAGG
>Ga0209689_1002663_pt1 | contig 13263 bp, 7 predicted proteins | sample GraSoiAngelo_149_FD_187119 | JGI IMG/M metagenome (GOLD analysis project Ga0209689, IMG submission 187119) | Grasslands soil microbial communities from the Angelo Coastal Reserve, California, USA - 14_1009_09_30cm (SPAdes) (version 2) | ecosystem: Environmental > Terrestrial > Soil > Grasslands ...
TGCGAGTGCTCCGGCTCGGCGGGGAGGCCATCAACAGCGACGACGTCCAGAAGTTCAAGCGTCACTTTCCCCCGCCGTGCGTGCTCATGCACGTCATGGGCCCGACGGAGACCTTCAGCATCCGGCGGCACTTCATCGGCCACGAGTGGCACGGCGGCGACGGCAAGATCCCCGTGGGCTACCCGGTGGCAGACAAAGAGGTGCTCCTGTTCGATGAAAACGGCCGCCCGGTGGGCCCTGACGAGACAGGGGAGATCGTCGTGCGGAGCAAGTATCTGGCCGTCGGCTACTGGCGGCAGCCGCAGCTGACGGAAGCGGCCTTCTTGCCGGATCCCGACGGAGGAGAGGCGCGGCTCTATTTCACCGGCGACCTCGGCGTGATGCGCCCCGATGGTTGCTTGATGCATCTGGGGCGCAAGGACTTCCAGGTGAAGATCCGGGGCCACCGGGTCGAGACGGGAGAGATCGAGGCCACACTTTCAAAGCTGGCGCCGGTCAAGGCCGCGATCGTGCATGCCCAGCCCGACGGCCACGGCGAGCAACGGCTTGTCGCCTATGTCGTCACCGCGCCAGGAAAGATCGCCACCATCGATGAGCTCCGCCGGGCCCTCGCCCGGACGCTCCCGGAGTTTATGATGCCGTCGAGCTTCGTGTTCCTCGAAGACTTCCCGCTGCTCCCCAACGGCAAAGTCAACCGACGCGCCTTGCCCGTCCCCAGCGTGGACCGCCCGGTGCTGCCGGTACCGTACGCGGCGCCACGAGGCCACACGGAGTCGACCCTCACGGCGATCTGGATGGAGGTGCTCCAGCTGGGAAGGATCGGCATCAACGACCGGTTTCTCGACCTGGGCGGCGATTCGTTGCGCGCGACCCAGATTCTCGGCCGGACGATGAGATCCTTCGGCTTGGAGCTGTCCATCGGCGACCTGATCCAGACGGAAACGATCGCTCAGATGGCGGAGCTCATCACGACGCGCACGGCGGCCGATTCGGGCGATCCTTTGTAGGCAAAACCCCGCCTCGCGGCCACGATTTCGCGCCTCCAAACTCTTCGGCACAGGTGCGATCGCCGCGCAGCCTCGGATCAGGCACCGATGGATAGCGACGGAGCAGGGCCGCGGCCTCGCCGCAGACGTTGTGGCCAGGCCGCTGGACGTTACCCTGGAATTTCTTGACCTCGAGAAGGAAGACGACCGTCTCCCGCACCGCATCCGTCTCGCTCAATCCCCAGAGCTGCAGGACCTGAATGGCGACGACGTTCGCGTCGAGCTCCTGCGCATAGCTGGTGCCGCAATGATGCAGCACGTGATGGCCCAGCTCGTGCGCGAGCCGAAAGCGGACATAGCCCGCCCTGATCGCCAAGCGAATCTGACCTTCGCGACAGAGGTACGCACTGTTGTGCCCCGCGACCGGCTGCACCGAGACGGCGGCCACCCGAAAATGCGCGGTCGCCTGGTTGGCGAGGAGTTGCCACTTGGCCGTCTCCGCCGGATCCGCCACCATGGTGGTGCAGCCGGCAAGGAGCAGCACCATGGGCAATGCGCGAATCGTTTTCAGCGCCATGTGCTTTGCTAGGACTACCTCTTCAAGTGCTGCGATGGATGCTGGACTGCGCCGCAGGCAGCCCGACCGCGCCCGATTATGTCTCAACCCGCACTCATCGGCTAGCGTGCACATGCTCTCACCATGAACACGACGATCCTCCGGGCGGGACATCTGCGCGTATCAAACATTTCACGTTGACGGCTCCCACACCGCGGCTTAGGTTGCGCGCATGAAGTCTTCCAAGAGACGGATACTCTCCCAGACACTTCGGCGCCACTGGATTGATCTCCTTAGGCGGCTCGTGGCGGCGGGAGCTCTGCTTCTGATCCTTGTCGTCGGGTACCCGTTGACGGGACTGTGGCACAGGTGGGTCGAGGTCGAACGGCCGGCTGCGGCTGAGAGCATCAAGCCAAGGGAGGCACCGGTGAAGGTCAAAGGAGTGCGAACGATTCCGCTCGACGCGCCTGGCTATGCGAACGTTGTGGCTTGGGCGCCCGACAGCCGGCGCCTGGCCGTCGGCGGTCTGTTGGACAAGCGGATGAGCGTCTGGGACGTGCGGACCGGTCAGCGACTGCCTGGGCCGGCGGATCAGATGGGCGGTACTCACGGCCTCGCCTATAGCCCAGACGGTTTCTACCTAGCTGTCGCGCGTGGAGTGATTCGATCGGGTCCAGATGAGCCCATGCCAACGGGGGCGGACCGGTATGTCGTGAGTGTTTGGGATGGCAGATCCAGCACGTGGCTTCAAAATCTCGCCGATGAGACCGGAGAGATTCAGACTTTTGGAGTCAGTTCAATTGCTTTCGCGCCAAACGGCAAATACTTGGCGGTGAGTTACACGGGAGGGCTCGCACTCTACGCCCGAAATGGATCCGTGTGGCAACGTGCTGGGGCTCTCGCCCCTAGTGCCGCACGGATAGCATTCAGCCCGGAAAGTGTTCGCCTCGTCGGGAGCACCGGCAGGGAGATATTGCTCTACGAGGTGCCAAGTGGCCGGGTAGTCGATCGCTGGCCCGGTCTTCGTACGGGGACTGAGTTTGGATTTCCGAGCCTCGCAGTTCGCCCTGACGGCAAGCAGGTTGCCGTTGGGGAGGGAGTACGTCTGGGGTTCTTCAAGGCAACAACAGGAGAGTTGATTCAAGCGCTAGAGCCGGCTATCCCTTTTACGATCTCTGGACTGTCCTTTTCACCGAATTCGCGCTATCTGGCGATGGCTCTCCGCGGCTCTGTCTATCTTCTTGATGCCAATAGTCGGACAACGGTCGCGATGCTTAACGAACATCGTCACAGCGTTGACCGCGTGGTGGTGAGCCCCGATGGGACAAGTATTGCTGCTGTTGGTGGTTCTGCCGTTACGATCTGGGAAATGACAGGCTTCGAGCATCTAGTGCGCTGAGATTTCAGGCAGGAGGCTTGAATGGGCTATTCGCCGACCGTTATCGATGCGAAAGAACTGATTCGGCTCAATTCACATGCATACGATAGCGGGGCTCCGGTTCCTGCGGGCTGGGTCGTTATCGCTTCAACGTTTGACCTAGAATCTGGATTGAAGGTGGTCGCCTATCAGAACAATTTAGATCCAACGCGTATCGCGGTGGCAATAGCGGGAACACAGTTCAACGGTGCCGGTACCCTCGACACGGATGGAGCGGTGTTGGGGAACACCTTTCCACAACGATACAACGACCAACTCCGGGGCTTTCTCGATGCCATCACTCGTGACCAGTCCAGGGATCTTCAGATCGCCATCACGGGGCATTCGCTGGGAGGTTTTGGCGTTCAGCTGTCGATTCCGTATCTGATTGATCAGGGATTCACCAATGCGTACGGAGTAGCCTTTGGCGCGCTCGGTGCGGCGAATGTTGCAGGAGAAGCAGGATTTCGTTTGCCGCTATCCAGCTATTCACCCTACATCCTGAACATTGTCAATGCAGGAGATCCCGTGGGGACGTTGAAGACGCAAATCGGCCAAGTAGTGCAGATCGGAGAACAGGGACCGATCTGGCGGCTCCTGGATGTGGTGACGTCGATCCTTTTTCCGACGCGGCCTCTGTATCTGGCGGGCGCGATCGCGGCTTTCCATTCGCTCGACGAGTACCAAGCGAAGCTGGACACGATTCCCTGGACGGCAACCTTGCCTCCTCTGCCGATCGACCCCACCCGGGATACCGCCGACAATGCGTCGGCGCTGTCGAATGCGTTCCTCAGTCTTCGGGATGCCACTGAGAGATTGATCGACCCGACGGGGGAGATTGATCTGGAGCGACTTGGGAAGGCTTACGTGTTGCTTGGTGGCGACCCAGGGACCTCTCCCTCCCTCCTGACCGTCCCGGCCGAGGGTGGGACGGAGGGGATGCTCGTCGGACTCAATCGAGACGGCGCACCCAGCCTCCTGGCCGCTCCGGGCTCGATTGAGAGCATCGGGGGGCTGGTGGGCGGAGGTGCACGGCTCATTCTGAATTCTGGATGGGCACATGAACTCGCGATGATCGACGAGAGGGCGGATGGCTCGGGGACCTTGACGTTCACAGATGGGCGGTCGGCTAACGTCGATCGAGGCATGTTGATTCAGATCGGCGGACCGGCGAGCGAGGCGATCGCCGGAAGCGATCGACCTGACGTCATCGTGGCTGGCGACGGTGGGGACGTTCTTCTGGGCGCCGGACACAACGACCAGCTCGTCGGCGGTTCGGGAAACGACAGGCTGGATGGCGGGCCGGGAAACGACTGGCTGCTCGGGGGACCGGGGAGTGATCGCCTCGAGGGCGGGCCGGGCAATGACGCTCTCGGCGGCGGACCCGGCGACGACGCGATGGTCGGTGGCAGCGGTGGCGACAGTTACCTGATCGACGGGTTGGGTAATGACTGGATCTGGGACCAAGACCTCACGCCCAGTGCGGACGAGGTGGACCTAATCGAGTTCAGTCCCTCTATCAGCCCCGATCAGGTGGAAGTCTTCCAATCGGGCAACGATCTTGTCTTCCGCTTAGGCGGGGCGGGACCTGTCGATCGGGAAGGTACGCTCTGGATAGAGGATGGCGTACCCGGTTGGGGCGACGGCGTCGACTCCACCATGGAGCTGATTCGGTTCAGGGACGGGACCGTGTGGTCATGGAAGGAGGTGCTGGAGAGCGCGGAACCGCTGCCGTCCGAGCTCGCTTCGCTCGATCCATCTCCCGAGCCGTCTGGCCAGCCGGCGACGCCGCTTGCCATGGTCGTTCCGCGGTCATGGGTCGATGACGGGATGGTGGCCATCCGCAAGGAGTTCAATGATGCGGAGGTCATCATCTCGCCGATCGTGCTCGACCTCGACCGGGACGGCGTGGAAACAGTGCCGACGGTGGACGGCGTGCCTTTCGATCACGAGGGCGACGGGTCCAGGGAACGGAGCGGTTGGGCGGGGCCAGACGACGGTCTCCTGGTCTGGGACGGAAATGGCAATGGCCGCATCGACAACGGATCGGAGCTGTTCGGGAACCAGACGCCACTGCGAAGCGGCGGCGTTGCCGCCAACGGCTTCGCTGCCCTGGCCTCGTGGGACGATAACGTGGACGGCCGAATCGACGCCAATGATCTCCTGTGGTACGGCCTCCGGGTCTGGCGCGACGGCAATGGCGACGGTATGAGCACGCCGGAGGAGGTTGCCTTCCTCGACGATCTCGGCATCACGGCCATCAACACGGCCTACATCAACTCGTCGACCATTGATGCCCACGGCAATGCCCACAAGCAGATCGGCAGCTTCACGAGGGCCGATGGCAGCGCCGGAGCGGCCGAGGACGTGTGGTTCAAGGTCGATCGCCTCCACGCCATTGCGGCTCAACCGCTCGATGTCCCCGCCGATATCGCAATGCTCCCGGATTTCCGAGGATATGGGACTGCGCACAGTCTGCACCAGGCCATGGTGCACGATATGGCCGGCACGTTGAAAGGCTTGGTTCAATCCTTCGCGACCTCGACCGACCCCGCTCAGCGCGGCGTGCTGGTGGAACAGATACTGTTCCGGTGGACGGGAAGCGATGGCATCAACCCTACGAGCCGCGGCGCGCTCATGGATGCGCGGCAGGTAGCCGTGCTCGAGGCATTCATGGGTCAAGGGTATGTGGGCTACGCCGGCGCCACCAATCCATATCACACGTCGGCACCCATACTTCAGCAGGCCTTCATTGATCTCAAAGAGCTCGTGTACGCCGGTCTCATGGCGCAGACTCACCTCTCCGATCTCTATGCGCGAGTTGGGCTCACTTGGAACGACGCGCAGGGTCTCGTGGGGGATCTGACAGCCGCCGCCGCGGAGCTTCAGCATCGGCTCGCGACTGATCCCGTGAAGGCCCGGACGGACCTGGCCGAGTTCGCGCGTGGCCTCCGAGCATTTGGCGCCGAGCAGGCACCCGACTACTGGGCATTTCGCGACGTGTTGGTTGCGCAGGATCCAGCACTCGAGTGGATCATCGACTCGCTCGGGCGGAACCCAATCACGGGCACGGCGGGGCGTGACGTCCTGTCAGGAACGGCCGGCGCGGATGCGTTGCGCGGCGGACCCGGGGACGATGTTCTGCGAGGCGGGGCGGGGAACGATGTCATCTATGGAGACGAGGGCGTCGATGCGCTGTGGGGCCATGACGGGGATGATGTTCTCGTCGGGGGAGCGGGCAACGACCAGCTCTACGGGGAGAATGGCCGCGACCGGCTGGAGGGCGCGGACGGAGACGACCTGCTCTCCGGAGATGGGGGCGACGACACGCTGCTGGCCGGGGCGGGCAATGACCGACTGAATGGCGGGGCAGGTGATGATGTCCTGCGAGGCGATGAGGGGGCCGATCAGCTGTTCGGGGGAGATGGCGCCGACGTTCTGGAAGGAGGACCGGGCTCCGACAGCTTACAGGGCAACCGGGGCGGCGACGTCTATCTCTTCGGGCGGGGAAGCGGCCAGGATTCCCTTCAGGATATAGGCGACACGTCGGGCGCCTCTGACGTTATTCGTCTGGGGCCGGGCATCGGCGCGCGTGATGTCTCGATCAGACGGAGTGGCGATCATCTCGTCCTTGCCGTCACCGGGACTGCGGACCAGTTGACCGTGTACTACGCATTCGGGCAATTCAGTGCCGGCAATGAGGTCGAGGCGATCGAGTTTGCTGACGGTACCGTCTGGGATCTCGCTCGCATCAAGGCCATGCTGATTCAGGGCTCGGCGGGGCCTGAGACCCTCATCGGATACGACACCGCGGACACGATAAGCGGCCTGGACGGCAACGATGTCATCTCCGGCCGGGGAGGCGATGACACGCTCGACGGCGGGCCGGGAGCCGATCGGCTAGAGGGCGAGCCAGGAGATGACATCTTGCTCGGCGGCTCCGCTAACGATCAGCTCTACGGGGGTGACGGCAACGACACCCTCAAAGGCGAGTCGGGTGACGACTACCTGAATGGCGGCCCCGGTACAGACCTTCTCGACGGAGGCCCGGGCAACGACTCGACGGAAGGCGGCCCAGGGCCTGACATCTATCTCTTCGGCCGCGGGAGCGGTCAGGACACCATCCAGGACACGGACGCGACCCCCGGGATGATCGATGCGATTCAGGTCGCCTCGGATCTCGCGCCAAGCGACATCTCGGCCAGGCGCAACGGAGACCATCTGGTCCTCACGATCAATGGCACCACTGATCAGCTCACCGTTTGGTACTGGTTCTGGCAGGATCGGCCTGACAACCAGGTCGAGGAGATCCGCTTCGCGGATGGGACGGTCTGGGATCTCGCCACGGTCAAGCAGAAAGCGATGACGGGGACCGCCGGGGCCGACACCCTGATCGGATATCCGACCGCCGATACCCTCGATGGTCTCGCCGGGAACGACATCATCTTCGGTCGTGCCGGCGACGACACCGTGCAAGGAGGTGATGGCGCGGATCGGCTCTATGGCGAGTCAGGCAACGATACCTTGCTGGGTGGGGCGGGCGACGACTATCTCAACGGCGGCGCCGGCGCGGACGTCCTGGACGGCGGGGCCGGCAATGACTCGCTGGATGGCGGCCCAGGAGCCGACACATATCTCTTGGGTCGAGGCAGTGGCCAGGACACCATACAGGATGTCGATACGACGGCGGGAGTGGTCGACACCATTCAGCTGGGCGCGGGAGTCCAGCCGCGCGACGTCTCCCTCGCTCGCAATGGCGATCATCTGGTCCTCACCATCAACGGCACCACCGATCAGCTCACCGCCTACTACTGGTTCTGGCAGGATCGGCCCGACAATCAGGTCGAGCAGGTCGGTTTCGATGACGGCACCACGTGGGATGCCGCCACGATCAAGCAGAAGGTGCTGAACGGAACAGCAGGAGCCGACACGCTCGTCGGCTATGCCACGGCCGACAATCTGAGTGGGGTCGCCGGCAATGACGTGCTCTTCGGCCGAGCTGGCGACGACACGCTGGACGGCGGGCCGGGCGCCGACACCATGTACGGCGAGGCCGGCGACGACACATATATCGTAGACAATCCCGCCGACGTAGTCATCGAATCAACCGGCAATGGGACCGACACGGTACGAAGCTTTGTGACCCACACACTTCCTGCCAATGTCGAGAATCTCACGTTGGTCGGTGGTGCCGCCATCAGTGGTACCGGTAACGCGCTCGACAATGTCCTCACGGGCAATAGCGCCGCCAACGTCCTCACCGGGGCGGCGGGCAACGACACCTACGTATTTGCTCCCGGCTGGGGGCGGGATATCGTCTCGGAAAATGACTCCACGCCCGGCAACAACGACCTGACGCTCTTCGGAGCGCCTGTCCGTCCACTGGATCTCGTCCTGGGCCGCGCGGCCAGTAGCCTGGCCATTGCGCTTCACGGGGCGACCGATACCGTCACGGTGCAGGGGTGGTACAACGGAAAAGCCTACCAGACGGAAGTCATTCAGACTGGAGAGGGCAGCAAGCTGCTCAGCAACCAGGTTGATCTGTTGATTCAGGCCATGGCGAGCTACACCGCCGCCACCGGTCTCACGTGGGATCAGGCCATCGATCAGCGACCGCAGGACGTCGAGACGGTGCTGGCCGGCTACTGGCAGCGCCCGTCCTAGGCGGCGGAGACGGTGGGTGTGCAGCCGACGAACGTCCCCGTGGGAGAAGGTGCCTCCGTGGACCTGGACACCGGCCTTCTCTCTCTGGTGCTGGTAGCCCGCTGTCTAGGCCGGCCCGCCGACCCCGGTCAGTTGAGGCACCTATTCGGCACCCCGGGTACGCCATTCGGCGATACGGAGATCTCTCGCGGAGCCAGGTCCCTCGGCCTCAAGGTGGGGCGCCTCTCGAGCTCGTTGAAAAGGCTCGACGCGACTCCCATGCCCGCCATCGCGCTCCTGAAGGATGGCCACTACGTGGTGCTGGCGCAGGTGCGCGACGGCCAGATCGTGCTGCAGGATCCTCGAGAGCCTGCACCGTCCGTTCTCGCGCGCGCGAGCTTCGGGGAGGCGTGGTCGGGTCGCCTGATCCTTCTGGTCCGCCGCGCTCTCGATCCCTCTTCCGACCGGCGCTTCGGCTTCGCATGGTTCCTTCCTGCTCTCATTCGTTACCGACGCTTTCTGGGCGAAGTCCTCGTCGCCTCGTTCTTCCTCCAGATCTTCGCGATCCTGGCGCCGCTGTTCACGCAGGTCGTCATCGACAAGGTGCTGGTCCACAACAGCCTCACGACCCTTCACGTGCTGTCGGTGGGTATGCTGGCCCTCACCGTGTTCGAAGCACTTCTGGGGGGGCTCCGAGCCTATGTCCTGTATCACACATCGAGCCGCATCGATGTCGAGCTGGGCGCCCGGCTCTTCAGCCATCTGCTCGCGCTTCCCATGGCGTATTTCGAAGCGCGGCGGGTGGGGGACACCGTGGCGCGGATTCGTGAGCTGGAGAATATCCGCCAATTCTTGACGAGCTCCACGGTGACCCTCCTCGTCGATGTTCTCTTCACCGGAATCTTCCTGGGCGTCATGTTCATCTACAGCCCGTTCTTGGCGTGGATCGTCGTTGGACTATTGCCCGGGTACGCAGTTCTCTTCGCCGTGGCCACCCCGATGTTTCGCGCACGGCTGAGCGAACGCTTCAATCGAGGCGCCGAGAACTATGCGTTCCTGGTGGAGGCGGTGAATGGCATCCAGACAGTCAAGAGCCTATCCGTCGAGCCCCAGATGCAGCGCCGCTGGGAGGAGCAGCTTGCCGCCTACGTGCGGGCGAGCCTGAGCGCCGTCAACCTTGGCAATGTGGCGGGGCAGCTGGGGTCGTTTCTCAACAAAGTCTCCCTGATCGCCATTCTTTGGGCCGGAGCCTATCTCGTAATGCGCGGTGAGCTGAGCGTGGGCGAACTCATCGCGTTCAATATGCTGGCGGGACGGGTAACCGGACCCGTGCTCCGGCTCGTCCAGCTGTGGCAGGAGTTCCAGCAGGCCGGCGTGTCCGTTCACCGTCTGGCGGACGTGCTGAACGCTCCTGCCGAGCCGAGCCGTCCATCTCCCGCCGCCGCCTCGGCCCTGCAAGGGCACGTGGCATTTGAGAGCGTCACTTTCCGCTATCGCCCGGACCGCCCGGAGGCGCTCCGCCGCATGTCATTCGTGGCCCGGCCCGGCTCTGTCATCGGCATCGTGGGACGATCGGGGTCGGGCAAGAGCACCATCGCCAAGCTCATTCAGAGACTGTATGTGCCGGAGAGCGGCCGTGTCCTCATCGACGGCATGGACGTGGCCCAGATCGATCCCACCTGGCTCCGTCGTCAGGTGGGGGTCGTGCTCCAGGAGAATTTTCTCTTCAATCGCTCCGTGCGGGACAATATCGCCCTGGCCGATCCTGGCCAGCCCCTGGACGCCGTCGCTCGCGCCGCGCGGCTCGCGGGAGCTCACGACTTCATCGCGGCTCTTCCCGAAGGCTACGACACTGTGGTCGGCGAGCACGGCTGCTCGCTGTCGGGCGGCCAGCGGCAGCGGATTGCCATCGCGCGGGCGCTCATCGTCGATCCCCGCATTCTGATCTTGGATGAGGCCACGAGCGCGCTCGACTATGAATCTGAGCGCATTGTTCAGCAGAACATGAGCGAGATGTGTGCAGGGCGCACCGTCTTCCTGATCGCGCACCGCCTGAGCACCGTGCGGAGCGCACACCGAATCGTGGCCGTCGACCAGGGCACCATCATCGAGGAGGGAAGCCACGACGAGCTGATCGGGCGGGGTGGATTCTACGCCCACCTTCACGGCCTCCAGGATGGACGCTCGGTCGCGTCACCCGCGGGGTGAGGGATCGCCGCCTCGCGCCCCGTCGTCGAGAGGCCGAATTTCTGCCCGCGGCCCTGGAGATCCAGCACTCCCCTCCGTCACCAATAGGCCAGGCCGTGATGTGGGTGATCGTTTCACTGTTCGTCGTGGCCATCGGATGGACGACCTTTGGCAAGATTGACGTCGTTGCGGTGGCTCGAGGGAAGCTGATTCCGAACGACCATTCCAAGATCATCCAGCCCCTTGACGCTGGGATCGTCCGCGGCATTCACGTCCGCGAAGGGCAGGACGTCCGGCAAGGCCAAATCTTGATCGAGCTCGATCCTACGGCGAGCCGCGCGGAGCAGGAACGGGTGGCCAAGGAGCATTCCGCCGCCCGCGTACGGGTGACACGGCTGCGCGCGCTGCTGGCCGGAGGTCCCTTCGAGGTGCCGTCGGATGCGGACCCGATCTTAGCGACGCTGCAGGGTGAGCTCCTGCGAGATCAGAGACGAGAATTCGAGAGCCGACTCGAGGCGGCTCAACGAGCCATCGAGCAGCGCGAAGCAGCCATGGCGGCGACCCAGGCCGATGTGCAGCGGCTTGAAACCACCGTCCCCATGCTGACGGAGCGGGCGGAGGCCTTCAAGATTCTACTGGAAGGTGGCTTCGTCGCCCGGATGCAGTATCTCGAGATCGAGGAGCAGCGAATCACCCGTGTCCAATCGTTGGCCATGCAAAGAGAGCGGCTGGTTCAAGATCAGGCAGCCGTGGCGGAGGCCCACCAGCAAAAAGTCGCGCTCGAGGCCGAGCTCCGTAGCACCTATCTGACCGAGCTGGCCGAATGGGAGACGCGAGCTACGTCGTTGGCTCAGGAGCTCGTCAAAGCTTCTCAGCGATCGGCCATCCAGCGTCTCACCGCTCCCATCGATGGCGCGATCCAGCAGATGGCCGTACATACCCTGGGCGGTGTCGTTACGCCTGCGCAGCAGCTCATGGTCGTCGTGCCGAACGATCATCCTCTCGAGGTGGAGGCGTGGATCGAGAACAAGGACGTCGGTTTCGTCAGCTCCGGCCAGCCCGTCGAGATCAAGATCGACACCTTCCCCTTCACGACATATGGAACCATCTCGGGGAAGGTGCTCCTTATCTCACGGGATGCGGTGCAAGTGGACAAGGTCGGTCTCGTCTACGCTGTGCGAGCCAGCTTGGATCGGTCTGCCATCGTCGTGGATGGTCGGTCGACGCCCCTGCTGGCCGGAATGGCCGTGAGTCTCGAGATCAAGACGGGACAGCGTCGGCTAATCGAATTCTTCTTGAGTCCGCTCATTCGCCACGCTCGCGAGAGCCTGCGCGAGCGATAGCGCGTCAGCCGATGACCCGGATCGACGCTGTCTTGTGCACGGACTCGTAGACGCTGAGCTGGCGCACCCAGGCCACGGCCTCCTCCAGATAGGACAGGGCGTCCTTCTGGGCCTCCCGGCGCAGATCCTTGATCCAGTCGTTGGCCCGCTCGGTGGGGCGGAAGACCGACCAGGGCGCGCCGGGCTGCCAGCTCTTGCTCACGAGGCCGTCGGCCACGAGGGCGTCCAGATCGGCGTAGAGGGCCTGGGAGAACGGGCCTTCGGCTTCCTTGGCGGCCGAGCCGTAGTTGTGGGGCTCGAAGTCGTAGAAGTCGGGGCCCAGGTCTTTCTCGCGCTTGAGGCTGAAGAGAAACACGCTCTGCTGAAGCTGGATGGGAGAGATGCCGGCCTCATCGGCGGCGGCAATGGCGAGGACCAGCCACTCGTCACGCGTCATCTGCGGTGATCCGTCACCCCGGGGGCACCTCCCCGTGCAGCGTGTGGTCCATCGGCGCCGAAGACCCGACGGCATCGCCGGCTCGGGCGCTTCGCTTCGGGTAACCCTAGCACAACCGCCCGCGGGCGAGCCTGCCTGGTTGCGCCTCCATTGCGCGGCGTGTTAGCTTCGGCCCGGATTTGGCTCTCATCCATGCGCGATCCGCAGGACTTGGAGGATCTCGATGAGCGAGCAGCAGCCCCGGCAGGCCGAGCTGGCCCACCTGGCCGGCGTCATCGAGCGGCTGGCCGGCGAGCTGGCCCTGGCCGAAGAGCCGGCCGGCTTCGAGGCCGCCCTGGAAGACGGCGCGCCGAGGACCCCAGAGGACGCCGGATAGGATGAGCGAGCGTAGCCTCGTCACCATCGCCGCGGCCATCCGCACGCGGCGCATGTCGCCCGTGGAGGCGGTGGGGAGCTGCCTGGATCGCGTGCGGCGGCTCGACAAGCGGATGCGCGCCTTCATTCGTCTGGACGAGTCGGGGGCGCTCGGCGCGGCGAAGGCCCTCGAGGCCGATGCCGCGGCAGGGCGGTGGCAGGGGCCGCTGCACGGCGTGCCGGTGGCCTTCAAGGATCTCTGCCATCTGCAAGGCCTGCCGACCTCCTGCGGGACGAAGACGGCCGAGTACTTCACCTCCTCGCAGGAGTGCACGGCGGCG
>Ga0209689_1002666_pt1 | contig 13257 bp, 16 predicted proteins | sample GraSoiAngelo_149_FD_187119 | JGI IMG/M metagenome (GOLD analysis project Ga0209689, IMG submission 187119) | Grasslands soil microbial communities from the Angelo Coastal Reserve, California, USA - 14_1009_09_30cm (SPAdes) (version 2) | ecosystem: Environmental > Terrestrial > Soil > Grasslands ...
GGGCCTGCCCCTCAAGGACACCGTCAAGGAGAAGTGGCTCTACGGAAACGCCGCGCGGGTGTTCGGACTGGAGTGACGGACGGAGGCTCCATTGAAGAGCGCTTCTCCGACGCTTCGCCCCTCGTAATGGCTCGGGATGGGCACCCCGAAGAACTCGAGCACCGTGGGGGCGATGTCCTCAGTCCGGACCTCGTTCTTGATCTCGCCTGACTGGAAGCGCGGGCCGAGGCCCGCGAGCAGCCCATTGGATCGATGGTCCCCGCTCCGCTCGAACGGGAAGTCCTCCGCGACGGTCCCGATCCGGGGAGAGCGGACGGCCCTGATCGGGAAGCTGTGCTCCCACTCCACGAGGAGATCGGGAAAGTCGGCAAGGTGGGGGCCCTGGTAAAGCTCGGCCGGCCGCGCGACCCACTGCACGACTTTCCGGCCGGTCTCAGCATCCTCGAGCGAGAGCAGGACCTCCGTCAGCTCCCGGCACAGCGCTTCGTGCTCGGCCCCGGGCTCAACGGTTCCCGCCGGTTCTCGCCCGCGCAGATTGATCCGGATCCCGCTCGTCATGTAGTGCTCAGGCACCGCAAAGGCGCGAGCCCGCTCCCAGGGGCGCACCTCGTGGTGGGTTTGCCGCCACAAGGCGGAGGCGAGCCGGGGCAGCCAGCCCTTGACGTGCCGTCGCACTCGAGCTGGCACGAGATGGCGAAGCTTCCAGGTGGATTGCTCCACCACCGACGAATCCGACGCTGAGGGAACCATCCCACTCATCCCGAGGCGATCGAGCACCGGCTGCAGCAGGTGCGGGCCGGCATAGAAGGGACCCATGCCGTGGCTCAGCATCACGAGCGCGTGGGAGTCCGCACCGACATGCTCGAGAAGCGCGGCTACCCCCGTGTCGATCTCCCGATACACGTCGAGAATCGCCGTCGCCAGCTCCTGCGCTGCCGACGGGTCATGGCGGGGATGCCCCGGATCAAGGAAGTGCCAGAAATGGTGGCCGACGCAGTGAGACTCGGAAAAGACGCCGAGAAAGAGGTCCCAGTCCTCGAGCTCCAGACAGTGGCGAAGCAAAGCCGTCTTCCTTCTGACGCCTTCGATCAGCTGTTCACGGAACCGCTGATACTCCGCCGCGGTGCGCTTCCGTCCCAGATTGCAGCTCGGGACGGGATGATCGCCGAAACGCCGCACGAGGTCGTCGATCAACGAGGCGGGGTACGAGGAGCGCGCCCACGACCAGGCATCGTGGGCGCCCCAGTTGGTGACCTGCATACCGTTCAATCTCTTGGCTGTTCGGGCGAATGGCGCGTCGATGATGGTGACCCGCTTTCCCGCCCGGCTGAGGTGCTCCCAGAAAGGTGGCACGGGCAGACGATCCGCGTGCAGCGCCACTTCGAGATCGTACGTGCCGCGCTTGAGCTGCTGATAGGCGAACATGCCGTGGGTGGCTGGCGACTGGCTCGTCAGAAAGGTCGGCCACACCCCGCCTTCGAGCACCGCCTCCGGGGTGACGATCGGAGCGACCGCGCCCGAGGCGAGCAGCCGGGCCATCGTCGGGAGATGGCCCTCTCCGGCCCATCGCCGGACGAGCGCGCTATCAACGGAATCGAGGCCAATGAGGAGCAGTTTCGGTGATTTCATGCCCTGTCACGATCGCAAATGAAGCGCCCACATTCAACAAAAACCATGGGGCGCGGGACGGCCACCGCCAAAAAACTGGGCGGTAACCCTGGCACCGCCCGCAACAATTGACGCCCTTCGCGGTCCTGACATAGATTCGAACTGTGACCTCCACCTCGTCGGCTCTCGTGACCGTCATCGTCCCATGCTTCAACTACGGTCATTTCCTTCCCGAAGCCCTGGAGAGCCTGTCGCGTCAATCTCACCCCCGCTGGGAATGCATCGTCGTCGACGACGGCTCGACGGACGATACCCAGGCGGTCGTCCAGTCGTATGTCCGTCGAGACCCCCGCTATCACTACATGCATCAGCACCACCGTGGCTTGTCGGCCGCCAGAAATCTCGGCATTCGCGCGGGGCGCGGAGAGTATTTCCAGTTCCTTGATGCCGACGATCTCATCGAGCCGCGCAAGCTGGAGCGCCATGTACGCCATTTGGCGGAGCACGAGGAGGTAGGAATCGTCTATTCGCCCGTTCGATACTTCACGACGACGGGGAGCCGGGAACGACGGTACTCCATGCGCGAGCCGGACGAGCCGTGGATGCCGCAGACGTCGGGGCGCGGACGGCCGGTCATCTCCGCCATCGCCCGGGACAACTTCATGGCCGTCAACTGTCCGCTCGTCCGCCGGGATGTCACCGCCCTGGCGGGTGGCTTCGATGAGACGCTGCCCGCCCTCGAGGATTGGGAGTACTGGATCCGCTGCGCCGTCCAAGGTACCTGGTTCCAGTATCTCGACGAGCCCGACACCTACGCCCTCGTCCGTCACCATACGGCCAGCATGAGCAACGACTCGATGCGGATGACCAGAGGGCTGATTGCGCTGTGCCGGCAGGCTCTTCGGTCGGCCCCCGATGCCGGCGCACGTGCCCTCTTTGCGTGGAGACTGGCCTCCGCCCGGCACAACCTGTATGCCCTCCAGCTGCGAAAGGGCATGCCCGTGCGCGGGCTCCTGAACGGCCTTGCCCTCGGACTTTCGGAAACTCGGTACCGGCTCTCGCTCCGCTGCCTTCTTGGCCTCGCGTTGCTGCCTCTCATCGGCAGACGCCGCGTGGCCGACCTTCTTCTCGAAGTCTCCTGGTCACGTTCGATCCGGAGCTACATCTCCGGCTGACCTCCGCGTCTCCGAACCCAGCGCGCGATCCTCCGGAACCCTCCAAGCACCATACGGCCCGGCAGTGCGGGCTGCCATCGCACGGCCCGCGCCGCCGCGACAAGTCCACGGATGATGCGGCCCCGGGCCAGGCTCGCGCGGGCGGCGGCAACGTGGTGCCGGCTCACATCGTCGCGCGTCAACCCGAGTTCCCGCGGGCCCCGCCATGCCTCCCTCGCCAGGGCCACCGCCGTGTCGTGATAGCCCGCCTCGCCCATCACGTTGGCCCAGCTACCAGCCACCGTGGCCACCTCCTTCTCGATCTCGGCCGCCGTCATTCCGAGTCGAATCAACGTGTCGCGAGTCACGGCATTCATCGCGTCGAACGGGTCGGGGCGCCCGGATCTCCGAAGTCTTGCAGACAGACGCGCACCGATGGCGGCCAGCGTCTGCTCCTCCAGCCTCATCGTAGTCGTTTGCCGGCGATGCACACGATAGCGCACGATCACCTCGGCGAGATTTGCCGCCTCGTACCGCTCGACGATCCGGAGCCATAGATCGTAGTCTCCGGCCGTATCAGAAAACGCGCGCCGATAGCCGCCCACTGCGAGGAGGGCGTCACGCCGCATGACCACGGCACTGTGCACGAACACATTCCGCTCCGGTAGGATGGCCTTGATCTCGTCGTGCTGGGTGGGTACGTCCACCGTGAACAGCACGTCACCCGACTCATTGATGAATTCGGCCGCGCCCCCGAGGAGGGCCACCTCTCGGCGGCGCTGCAAGAAGCTGAGCTGCCGTTCCAGTCGATCGGGCAGGCTGATGTCGTCGGCGTCCATCCTCGCGATGTACGGAGTCCTCGCGAGGGCGCAGGCTCGGTTGGCGGCGTCCACGACTCCACTGTTTTGCTGATGGACAACCTGCATACGCTCGCTCCGCCCCGCGTATTCCTCCAGGATCTCCGCGGTCCGGTCGGTCGAGCCGTCATTCACGACGATGATGGTGAAATCCCGCATCGACTGCGCCATGATGCTCTCGAGCGCAGCGGGCAGGAACCGCTCGCCGTTGAAGACTGACATCACGAGCGTCAGCTCAGGCATGGGACCTCACTGGTGAGCCGGCCGCGAGGCTCGTCGTCCAGGACGGCGGACCAGATCGTCTCGGACAGCACGGGATGGTCCTCGCACAGAACCGTCGCAGTAATGCCGAGAACCGCGATCACCGGGTTTGGCAAGGGCATGCGGAGCCTTTCCCGAGCTTATCGCAGGCGGCGGGTAATCTAGAAAGGCCAATGCGCCCGCACGAAGTCCGCGTACCGGCGTGCCATGGCCACCGGCAGGAGCGGGCGACTCCGCCGGGTGATGACCAGCACTCCCGCGTCCACGCGGGGAATCGGCCGGAACCCCGTGGCGGGGATCCGGGGGCCGAGTCGGAACTCCCACCACGGAGCCCACGTGGTTGACAGCATCGTGGAAGGGGGAGCCGCCGCCCGCTTGCGCGCCACCTCCCACTGCACGACCACGTCCGCGCGCTCGAGCGGCACGGTCGGATTGTCGAGAAGGTGGCGAAGGATGCTCGTCGTTTGTCCGAATGGGAGAGATCCGATTGCCCGGAATGGGCGCGTGGGCAGCGGCAACGACAGGATATCTGCTTCCATGACCTGCACCCGGGCTGGCGCGACCTGACGGACAAGGTCTCGGAGCCGCCGAGCCCACACTGGATCGACCTCGACGGCGACGACGGTGACGGCTCGGCGGGCGAGCGCGAGGGTGATCGGGCCGGGGCCGGCGCAGACCTCGACGACAAGCTCACCACCACGAAACGCAGCGTCGGCGACTAGGCGGTCAGCGAGCTCAGGGCGAAGGAAGTTCTGGCCGAGACGGCGGCGTCGCTCGTCCCGGGGCGTCCGCCGATAGGCGGACATTGCGGATCACCATCGTGACCATGGGGACAATCTAAGCCAGGTGGCGTCCCGATCGCAACAAAGTTTCGGGTGGCGGGTATTGCCGGTTACGATACCCTCGCCATGGAGCCCGCCAACCTTACCTGTCACGTCCCGCTCCGGATGGACGTTGGAAATGAGTGACGTCGGTCTCATGGGCATGCACGTGCCCGGCATGTCGTGGCGGGACATTCGGGACGCGGCCGTGCTCGCCGAGGAGCTCGGCTATAGCTGCATCACGATGGGGGAGTCGTGGGGTGAAGACGCGTTGACCTCGCTCGCCCAGATCGCGGCCGTGACCTCGCGCATCCGCGTCGGCACCAGCATCTTGCCGGTGTTCGCGCGGTCCCCGGCCAACATCGCCATGGCGGCACTCAACATGGACCGGATGTCGGAGGGGCGATTCTTCCTGGGGCTCGGGACGAGCGGCCGCCTGGTGATCGAGGACTTCCACGGCGAGAAGTTCGCCAAGCCGCTGACGCGCATGCGCGAGTACATCGACATTATCAGAAAGGCGGCGCGCGCCGAGCGTCTCGACCACGACGGGACGTTCTTTCACACGAAGCGGTTCCAGCTCCGCTTCACGCCCTATCGCCCCGATCTGCCGATCTACATCGCAGCCCTCAGCCCGCCGAGCCTCCGACTCACCGGAGAGCTGGCCGACGGCTGGCTGCCGATCTTTCTCGCCCCCTCCCGCATGGGACCCGCGATCGCCGACGTGCGGGCCGGCGCCGAAGCCGCGGGACGCTCGCTCGACACGATCAGGATCGCCCCGCAGGTGTCGATCTACGTGACGGACGACCCGGCCGCCGCCCGCGATCGCGAGCGGCAGCACATCGCGTTCTACATCGGCGGCATGGGGGTCTTCTATCACCAGTACATGCATCGCATCGGGTTCGGCGCCGACGCCGACCGCGTGCGTGAGGCGTTCCAGAATCGGGAGCGCGACCGAGCCGCCACCCTCGTCACCGACGAGATGGTCGACGCGGTGACCATCGTCGGCACGCCGAAGCAGTGTCGCGACCAGATGCAGAAGTACTTCGACGCGGGCGTCCACGAGATTCGGCTCGTGTTCAACGAGCCGAACAAGGACGCGTATCTCAAAGCGCTCCGCGCCGTCGCCCCGCGCGCCTAAGACGCTCAGCGGCCCTTCACCACCCGGTTCTTCTGCGCGCCGAGCCCCGTGATCCCCATCTCGACGACGTCACCCGGCTGAACGTAGCGCGGCGGCTTCATGCCGTGAGCGACCCCCGCGGGTGTGCCCGTCGAGATGATGTCGCCAGCGCGCAGCGACATGAAGCGGCTCACGTAGGCGACGAGTTGCCGCACGCTGAAGATCATGTTCTTCGTGTTCCCGCGCTGCCGTGATTCACCGTTGACCGTGGTCCAGACCTCGAGGCCCTGCGGATCGCCGATCTCGTCGGCGGTGACCAGCCAGGGCCCGATCGGCGCGAACGTGTCGCAGCTCTTGCCCTTGGTGGTCGTGCCGCCGTGCTCCATCTGGAACGCGCGCTCGGAAAAGTCGTCCACGACGCAGTACCCGGCGACGTGCTTCATCGCGTCGGTCTCGCTGACGTTCAACGCGTCGCGCCCGATGACGGCGCCCAGCTCGACCTCGTAGTCGAGCTTGAACCCCTCTCGAGGCTGCACGATGGGATCGGTGGGGCCGTTGATCGAGCTATTGGCCTTGATGAAGAGGAGCGGCTCGGTCGGGAGCGGCAAGTTCACCTCGTGAGCGTGGTCGGTGTAGTTGAGCCCGATGCACACGACCTTGCCGATGCCGGCGAGCGGGCAGCCGAGCCGCGGTCGACCGCGGACGACGGGACATCGCGACGTCTTGACCGCGCGCAACTTCTTGAGCCCGGCGGACGAGAGCACCGCCGGCGTGATGTCCCTCACCACGCGCGACAGATCACGCAGGGCGCCGTTCTCGTCGATGAGTCCTGGCTTCTCGGCTCCAGGCCGTCCGTAGCGCACGAGCTTCATCGCGTAGGCCCTCCCGTCACAAGTGATTGGAGAATAGTCAACATGAGCGTGACCAAAGCCCGGAGCGTCCCGAGGAGCGCCTGAGATCAGGCCGGCATCAGTTCGCCCGCATCGAGCTCCTCGATGGCCGCGCCCCGGCGCTGAAGCCACGCGCGGAACACCGCCATCCCCCGCTCGTTCGATGGATTCAAGAAGCCGGTGGCGATCACGGTATATACGTGGCAGTAGAGGACGGCGCGCCGATAATCGAGGAGCGCGTCCTCGAACGTGTAGTTTGGGCGCCCTCCGGTCGCGAGTTCGTACCAGAGGCGTAAAAGCCGCATCTCCTCTGCCCGCCGCACAGCCGGATCAAGGCAGCCAGAAAGGAAGTACGCTACGTCGAAGGCGCCGCGCCCTCGGAACGCGATCTGCCAGTCGATCACCGCCACCCCGCCGTCGTCGAAGAACAGGTTATCCAGGCGATAGTCTCCGTGTGCGATCGTCATCGGAGGGTGCGTGAAAGCGTTCAACAGATCGATGATGTGGGTGCGCATGTCCTCCGTGACCGCCCGCATCCTCGGCGAGAGATAGTCGCCAAACATCTTCAGAAAGTGGGGAAGGACCTGCTGGTATGCAGGCTCGGCCGTCTGGTGCACGGGCGCGTTGCTCTTTGGCATCCAGTCCAGCCGATCGAGATCGGAGTGCGCCCACCAGGCGGCGTGCAGTCCAGCGACATCCCGGATAGCTCGCTCGGCTTCTGCCAAAGTGCACCCCTTGGCGTCGTCGCCCATCGGCAAGGACGCGAAGTCTTCCAGCAGGAGGAGGTAATCGTCGGCAACGAGGTCCATGACACTCGCGTAGCATCGCGGAACGCGGACCGGAATGCGAGGCGTCAGTTGACGATAGAAATGGATCTCGCGCTCGTAGAATCTAAACAGTCGGCAGATCTCACGACCACCGGGATCCAGTGTAGGCAACTTACCCACGAGCGTCACCGGGGCAGCTTCGTCGGGTCGGTCATAGGTCAGCCGGAGGCGCGCGACCTGACCGAGGAAGCCGACGCCGATACCGATGGGCTCGATCCCGACGGCAGTCACCGCGCCGGCGCGCAGCGACCCGGCTTCCCGTAAAAGAGAGGTCAGCCAAGCGGGCTCGATGTCCGCGAATTGGCGCGGAGTCCCCTGTGCCATGATTGCCGGGGCACTTTACTAGACCACGCCCATCACATCAAGGAGCCGATGCCGTCCCACCGTGGCATGATAGGCGCCCATGAAATGTCCGAAGTGCGGACGGGACAATCCTCAGACCCCGCGGTTTTGTGGCGAGTGATCGGCAGAAGAGAAAGGATGAGGGACATAGACATGTTCAATCCCACCGCAGTCGTGATCGACGCGTTCGTGGAGGAGCTGAAGCAAGCCTATACCGCCACCTACACCACCCTCGAGCCGGACTACCCGGGCATAATCGCGTATGTTGGCCACATGGCGCTCGAGCTGATTGCCAACAGCGATGCACCGTATCACGACCTGAGCCACACGGTCTGCGTCACGCTGGTGGGCCAAGAGGTGATCAGGGGCAAGCATTTGCGGCAGGGCGGGGTGAGCCCGCGCGATTGGCTCCACTTCATCATTTCCCTGCTCTGTCATGACATCGGCTATGTGCGCGGGATCTGCGGGCACGACGGGGGCGGCAGGTACGCCGCCAACGCCAACGGGGAGACGATCGGTCTCCCGACAGGTGCGACCGACGCCTCGCTCGCGCCCTATCACGTCGAGCGTGGCAAGCTGTTCGTGCGCGAGCGTTTCTCGAAGAACCGAACCATCGACGTCGACATCGTCTGCGCCAACATCGAGTACACGCGGTTTCCGGTGCCGGCGGATAACGAGCGGAGGGCCGAATCCGAATATCCGGCACTGCTACGGGCGTCGGACCTCATCGGGCAACTGGCCGACCTCAACTACATGCGGAAGGGACCGGCGCTCTTCATGGAATTCGCGGAGACCGGCGTGGACAAGGAGCTCGGCTACCAGACCGCCGCCGAATTGCGTGCCGCGTATCCCGCGTTCTTTTGGAAGATGGTGAGTCCCTATATCGGCGAGGCACTCAACAATCTCCGTATGACGCAAGAAGGCAAGCAATGGGTGGCGAATCTCTACTCCCACGTCTTCGCCGAAGAGCACCATCTTCCAGTGATGGGCGCCGAGCGGCCGGCCATCTCGTAGTGTTGGCACAAATTTGAAGCACCGGAGGCGGGCCCTGCGGAGTCCGCCATACTGGCCGACCCCCTGCCCTTCGGCTAGAATCGCCCCGCCATGAAGCCCGGTCTCGTCGAGCGGCAGAGTATGTGGACAAGATCCTCAAGGTCGCTAAGCCTGGCGACCTGCCCGTCGAGCAGCCGACGAAGTTCGAACTTGTGGTCAACCTCAAGACGGCCAAGGCGCTCAAGTTGACGATCCCGCCGTCATTGCTGCGGCGGGCGGATGAGGTCATTCAGTAGGCGGCAAGAGGCGGTTCAAGTGAGCGGGAGGATAGACCATGGCGGATCCGCGGCTCATGGATCAGGCGTTCCAGCGCCTCATGCGCTCGCTCGTCGAGAGCGGGCGCGCCCTGCACTATGCCGAGCTGTCCACGGAGATGGGCTGCTCTGTTGAGGAGGGGCGCCAGCTTCTTCTCGCCGTCATGCAAGCGTATCCGATCGGATGGCTGCACCCGGACACGGATTACATCGCATCCTTCCCGCCGCTCAATAACCTGCCGACCCAGTACCGCGTGACCGTGCGCGGCGAGCAGAGGTGGTTCGCGCAGTGCGGCTTCGAGGCCACCTCGGTCACCTGGCTCTTCCCTGGGATGTCGGTGCGGGTCGAGGCGCCCTGCCTGGACTGCGGCGAGCGCATGGTGGTGGAGATGCGCGACGGGCGCCTCGTCACCGTGGACCCTCCGGGGATCGTGGGCCACCTGAACTACGGCTTCGGCCCGTCGCGGGGCCGGCCGCCGTTTCTCTGAACGGGTATGAACCTCTTCCGGTCGGAAGAGCACGCTCGACGCTGGTCGCAGTTCAACCCCCGGTCCGAGGAGGGCTTCATCAGCCTCCCCGAGCTCGCGGGGTTTTTCGGCACCGAGACGCGACACCATATGCTCGATGCGAACTATCTCTCCGCCTGGTTCCCGAAGCGGGCGGCAGAGCGCCGCGCGTTTCTCGAGCAGATCGGCAAGGCAAGCCCGTTCTGGCTGGGGACGCCGTCGCCATCATGAAAGCCTTTAGGTAGTCCGGGTTGCGCACCTTCGGATCGGGATGCTTCGCGGTCGCGGCGCGCTCCCCCGGGTCGTCATGGAACGGTGCATCGTTGGGCGCTCGCCCTCAGTTCGGGTACACGATCGTGCGCAGCATGATCCGGCGCTCGTCCGGCCGGTAGTCGCCGGCGCCGCGGTGCATCGTCGCGCGCTCGTCCCATATGAGGACATCGCCGACGCGCCAGCGGTGGTAGTAGACGAAGCGCTCCTGGGTCGCGTGATCAGCGAGCTCCTCGATCAGCGGCCAGGCCTCCTCCCGCTTCATGCCGACGAAACCATGCGTGTGCATGGGATTGACGAAGAGGATCGACCGCCCGGTGACCGGATGCCGCGTGACCGCGGGCCACTGAACTTCCTGATACTTCTTCTCGGTCACCCCCTTGTCGTCGCCATACAGGCGCTCGCCGGCAGGACCGGTGCTGCGGCCGTGCAGGCCGGTGAGGCCGGACAGCTGCTGTTTCCGGAGCCCGGGCAAGGCGTCGTAGGCCGCGCGCATGTCGGCGAACATGGTGCCGCCTTTCTCCCCGGGCACCTCTTTCGCGTGCAGCATGGCTAGCAGCGGCAGGGCGTCCTCGAAGGTCGAGTCGGTGTGCCAGTCGGTGGCACGCTTGACGCCATACCAGTCGATCCTGCCCGTCTCCTCCACGTTGGTCAGCCAGGAGACTTCCGGACAATCGACGTGGCGATACTTGATCAGCGCGTGGGGGCGGGGCACGCCGAAGCGGCGGCCGAAGGCGGCGAGCTCGGGCGCACCTAGGTCCTGATCCCGGAAGACCAGCACCGGGTGCTCGGCAAAGGCCGCTTGGATCCAGGCGAAGGTGCCTTTCTCGAGTGGATTCGACAGATCGATCCCGAGGGCCTCGGTTCCCAGCGCTTCGCCGAGGGGGCGAAGTTGCGGTGTCTGTGTCACGGCCGACCCTCCTTGGATGACGACGAGCTCCAACCCCACCAGGCACACACGGCCTGGCCCATCACGAGTTCCTTGTCGCGCTCCGGCAACCAGGGTAGCTCCTCGGTGAACATCGTCACGCACTGCCGCCAAGAGCACGGCATCTTCGTGATGTCGGTTCCCCAGAACATGCGCGCTGGCCCGAACGCATCGTAGATCTGGCGCAAGTACGGGTGCATGCTCGTGAACGGATACGGTCCGCTGCAATAGCCTGGTGCGCCGGTCGCCTTGACCGCGACGTTGGGATGCCGGGCCAGCTCGAGGAGCGCCGGTATGTGCTCCATCGCGGCGCCGTCCTTGAGGGTGGTGTTGCCACCCCGGCCGCCCAGGTGGTCGATGGTCAGCCGCAGGCCCTGATGACGCTCGGCGATCCGGCCGATGTACGGCAGCGAGTCTGTCGCCAGCATGGCGATCGGCACGCCGGCCCGCTCGGCGGCGGCCCACAACCAGTCGAGCGTCCCGTCGGCCAGCCAACCGCGCATCGGCTCCTGAAGAAACGTGTAGCGCAGGCCGAGCATGCCCGGCTGGCTTCGCCACGTCTCGACGATGGCGCGCTTGTCCGGCTGACTGAGCGCGAAGCTGCCGAGGATCGCGAAGCGACCTGGGTAATCGCGCACGGCCTTGAAGGCCATCTCGGTGGAATTGGGGTCCCAGCCCGGTGGGTGGATCACGGCAGCGTCGACACCACCTTCGTCCATGAGGCTCACGGCCTCCTCGGTGGTGAACGAGGTGACTTGGCGATGGGCCATGTTGCTGGGCAACCCGCTGCCCCAGAGATGGATCTGAGCATCCACGATGCGCATCACGTTTCCCCCGTTGACCCGGGTCACATCGCGGTGTAGCCGCCGTCGACGAACACGAACCGGCGTACCGTGGCCTCGCCAATCCCCGAGGCCCCGTCGGTCACGGCGGCCACCTTCCCGTTCAGTCGTGCCATGCTCGCTACCCCCTGGCTCCGTGCCGCGGCACTTCGCGAGCGCCGGCGAAGCGGCCGGGCGCGAAGGCGTCGAGCGCGATTCGCGGGGCCCGACCGAGAACGAGATCGGCGATCGCCTGCCCCATGGCGGGACCGTAGAGGATGCCCTTGCGAGCGCCGCCCGTGGCCACGTAGAGCTGATCGAGCCCGGGCACACCGCCGAGCACGAGGAGCCCGTCGGATGCCACCGGACGCAGGCAGGCGGTCTGCTGCGCGACCTGCGCGTCCGCCATCACCGGCAACATCCTCAGGAGCGCACCGCCGATCTCGTCGCGGGCCGCGAGCGTCGACTCCTCGTCGAACCCTGCCTCTTCCTCGGTGGTCCCCGCCCACAAGAGGCCGTCGGTCTTGGTCGTGGCGTAGTTGTGGCCCCAGCCGACGGAACATTCGACCGGCGGACCGGGAGCCTGCAGGCGGAGGATCTGGCCCTTGAGCGGACGGACCTCGATCGGCACGCCGATCCAGTCCGATGCCTCGGCGCTCCAGGGACCAAGCGCGAGCACCGCGGCCGCACAGCTGAGCACCTCCCGCTCCAGAACCACGCCGGTGACGCGCCCGCCGTCGCGCCGCAGGCCGATGGCGCGCCCGTGCCGGACCCGTACGCCGAGATGCTCGGCGGCCCGGGTGAGCGCCAGCACCAGACGATAGGGCTCGACGGCGCCCCCTCCCTCGACCAGCGTTGCCCCGAGCGTCTCGTCCGAGATCCGCGGCTCCACCCGCCGAGCCTCCGCGTTGTCGAGCCAGCGCACCGTGTGGCCTGGCTGCTGCTGCTGCCAGGGCAGCGCGGCCTGGAGCCTCCGCACGTCCGCTTCGGTGAAGGCCAGCGCCAGCGAGGAGCGCACGCGGAAGTCCACGTCGATCCCGGTCTCCTCGAGGAGGCTCTTCGTGAGCTCACGATGCAACTGCATTGCGTGCAGGGCCATCTCGGCCTGGGGCCCGGGAATGCCGAAGCCGCTCAACGGGCTCAGCCCTCCGTACGCGAAGCCCGAGGCGTGGCTGCCGATCGCGTCGCGCTCGACGACGACGCTCGGCACGCCAGACTTCGCCAGGTAGTAGGCAGTGGTCATGCCCGCGAGGCCGCCGCCCACGATCACAACGTCAGCAGAGCTTTCAGCCATCGTCCGGAGATCCTGTCAAAGTCCATGAGGCTGGTCAAACCGAGCCGTCGTGATGTGCGTGATGAGAATCTGACACATGGTGCCATTGGAAGCTCCATGGTGTTGGCACAAAATTGACACACAGGACGCGGGCGCTGCGGAGTGCGCTATGCTGGCCCATCCCCTGCCCTTCGGCTAGAATCGCTCCGCCCATGAAGCCCGCCAATCCCCCGACCTATAGCCGATACTCGTTGGGCCGCCGACGCTTTTTGGCG
>Ga0209689_1002667_pt1 | contig 13256 bp, 12 predicted proteins | sample GraSoiAngelo_149_FD_187119 | JGI IMG/M metagenome (GOLD analysis project Ga0209689, IMG submission 187119) | Grasslands soil microbial communities from the Angelo Coastal Reserve, California, USA - 14_1009_09_30cm (SPAdes) (version 2) | ecosystem: Environmental > Terrestrial > Soil > Grasslands ...
GAGGTGCCGCCCAAGGCGCTCGAGCCGCTCTTGCGGCGCGCGGCCGAGGCGCGGATCGCGGTACACGTGGGCTTCTGCGAGAAGGCCGAGGGGAAATACTTCAATAGCGCGCTCCTGACCGATCGGGACGGCCGATTCTGCGGGACGTTCCGCAAAATCCACCTGCCCGGCACGAAGGCCCCCGACGGGTTCGCCCAGGTCTTCGAGCCCTACTACTTCGCGCACGGCGACACGGGTTACAAGGTCTTCGACGCCGCCGGCGCCAGGGTCGGGGTCGCGATCTGCCAGGACCGCCGCTACCCCGAGAGCTATCGCTGCCTCGCGCTCCAGGGTGCCCAGATCATTCTCGTCGGATACAACACGCCCGCCTCGCCGCTGGCGCTCGACCTGAACGAGCTCTGTCTCAGGTCGGGCGCCTACGCGAACCTCTGCTTCGTCGTGGGCGTCGCCAAGGCGGGCGTCGAGGACGGCGTGGAGCTGATCGCGGGGAGCTCGATCGTCAACCCGCTCGGCCAGGTGCTCGCCCGCGCGGCCACGAGCGGCGACGAGCTGGTGGTGGCGCGGATCGATCTCGATCAGATGATCCCCGTCCGCAAGCGCTGGAACTTCCTCGGCCGGCGCCAGCCGCAGCACTACGGGCGCCTGCTGGAACCCGTCACAGAGAGGGAGCCGCACCGATGACGGAACGGGTCTTGGCCGGACGCAGCCGCGCCGTGCCCACGGCACGCCACCCACGAAGTGTGGCGGCCTCGCGGCACCCTCTACCATGATGACCTCCGGCGTCGACGTCGTCGTCCGCGGCGGCCAGGTCGTCACCGCCTCGGACGTCTTCGAGGCGGCCGTCGCCATCAAGGGCGACACGATCGTGGCGATCGGGCCCGAGTCGCTCCTGCCGCCGGCCGCGCGCGTGATCGACGCCGCGGGCAAGTACGTCCTGCCCGGGCTCATCGACTGCCACCTGCACGTGGGGCCCGAGTACGACGACTGGACGACGGCGCCCATCGCGGCGGCGCGGACCGGGCTGACCACGCTCGTGCCCTTCGTCGTCGGGGACGAGGGCGAGACGCTGCCGAAGGCGCTCGTGAGGCTCCGCGAGGAGGCCGAGGCGCGCTCTGTCCTCGACTTCGGCTTCCACTTCATCCTGAACCACGAGCCCCGCATCCTCGACGGCATCCCCGAGGCGTTCAGGCTCGGCGTCACGTCGTTCAAGCTGTTCATGACCTACAAGAAGCGCGGCAAGCGCATGGTCTCAGACGAGTTCATCGCCAAGACCATGGAGCGTCTCGCCGCGCTGGGCGGCATCTGCCAGCTCCACTGCGAGAACGGCGACATCCTGTGCTACCTCGAGGACAAGGCGATCGCCGAGGGGCGCACGGCGCCCACCGACTTCCCGCCGACCTGCCCCGACTGGACCGAGGAGGAGGCGATCAATCGCGCCGTCCTCATCGCGCGGCTCACCGGGTGCCCCGTCTACGTCGTGCACCTCTCGACGAAGGTGGGTCTCGAGCGCATCAAGCGCGCTCAGGCCGAGGGCCAGAAGGTCTGGACGGAGACGTGTCCGCAGTATCTGCTGCTCACCGACAAGGAGATGGAGCGCTGGGGGCCCTTCGCCAAGATCGGCCCGCCGCTCAGGCCGGCTGAGGGCCCTGACCGCGCCGCGCTCTGGGAGGGCTCTGCCGCGGGCGCCATCGCCACCGTGGCGAGCGATCACGCGCCGCGCGTCCCGGCGGCCAAGGAACCGGGGAGGACGAACATCTTCGTGGACCCCGAGGGCAAGCCGATCCCGTTCGGCGCGCCGTCGCTCGAGACTCTCGTGCCGCTCGCCTACAGCGAGGGCGTCGTCAAGCGGGGACTCCCCATCACGTGGCTCGCACGCGTGCTCGCGGAGAATCCGGCGCGCATCTTCGGTCTCTACCCGAAGAAAGGCGTGATCCGACCCGGCGCCGACGCCGATCTCACGATCTGGGATCCGAATCCCGAATGGACGATCCAGCAGTCGCACCACCTCTCCGTCGCCGGGTTCACGCCCTACGAGGGCTGGGCGGTGCGCGGCCGGGCGTGGATGACGCTGGTGCGCGGCCAGGTGGTGCTGACGCCAAGGGGCGAGCTCGAGCAGAAGCCAGGCTACGGGCGATACCTCGCGTGCGCGGGCCCGCGGCCGCCGCTCGGCGGCGCGGTCCGCTGACGGATCGCCGGTGACCGACTATCTCGACCGGCTCGCCCGCCTCGCGGCCGAGACGCGCTTCGACGCGCTTCCCGGAGCCACCATCGAGGCGACGAAGCGGGTGCTGCTCGACACCCTCGGCGCCATCCTCGCCGGCAGCGCGCTGCCCGAGAACAGGCGCCTCGCGCAGCTCGCCGCCACGCGAGCTCCCCACGGGATCGTCACGCTGCTCGGGCACGGCGCCAAGGCCGACGCCTCCTGGGCGGCGCTCACGAACGCCACCGCCGGCGTCGCGCTCGAGGTGGACGAGGGCAATCGCCTCGGCGGTGGCCACCCCGCGATCCACGTCATCCCCGGTGCCCTCGCCGTCGCGGAAGAGCAGGGGCTCGACGGGCCGCGCCTCGTCGAAAGCGTCGTGGCGGGATACGAGATCGGCTCGCGGCTCGGCGGCGCGACGACGCCGCGCGCGAACGTCCACTCCCACGGCACCTGGGGGACGATCGCCACCGCGGTCGCCGTCGCCAGGCTCGGCGACGCGCCGGCCTCGACGATCCGCGAAGTCATCAACCTCGCGGCGTCGATGAGCCCGGCGAACTCCTGGACGCCGGCCCTCGAAGGCGCCACGATCCGCAATCTCTATCCGGGTCGCTCGGGACTCCAGGGAATCCTCGCGGTCGAGCTGCAGCGGTGTGGCTTCACGGGCCTCGGCGACGCCCCGTCGGACGTCTACTCGACCATCCTGGGCGATCGGTTCGACGGGGCGCTCGCCGTGGAAGCGCTCGGCGAGCGCTACCGCATCGAGCAGAACTACTTCAAGCTCTACGCGTGCTGCCGGTACAGCCACTTCGCCCTGGACGCCGTGCTGGCGCTCCGTCGCGCCCACCCCTTCGAGGCCGACGAAGTCGTGCGTCTGCGGATCACCACGATCCCGTTCGGCGCACGCATGGCCGATCCGGAGCCCGCGAGCACGCTCGCGGCCAAGTTCTCCATTCCCTACGCCGTCGCCGCGGCGGTGGTGCTCAACCGGACCGACCCCGCGGCCTTCGAGCCTCCCGCGCTCGGCGATCCACGGATCCGCGAGCTGGCGCGCCGGATCGAGATCCTCACCAGTCCCAAGATGTCCCCGAGCCGGACGGATCATCCGACCGCCCACGTCAAGATCGCGCTGCGCGACGGGCGGATCGTCGAGGAACTGACGACCGTGGCCCGCGGGGACGCGGAGAACCCGGTGCCCGCCGAGGAGCTCGTGGCCAAGTTCCTCGCGCTCGCTTCACCCGTGCTCGGCGCGTCGCGCTCCCGAAGCGTGGTCGGCGCCGCGCACGCCGTCGAGACGCTGAGGAACGTCCGTGAGCTGACGGCGCTCCTGGTGCCCGAGTGACGGCGATGGGACTCGAGCGAGAGCTCGACGAGCGGCTCCACCAGGCGATCAAGGCAAGGGACACCCGGACCGCCAACGTGGTGCGCATGCTCAAGACCAGGCTCCAGGAGCGCCGCACGGCGAAGGGCTTCTCGGGCCAGGTGGACGACGCCCTCGTCCGCGACGTCATCGGCGCCTATCGGAAGCAGCTCCAGAAGGCGCTCCCCGAGTTCGAGAAGGCGGGCGAGCGCGGCGCCGCCCAGGTGGCGCAGCTCCGCTTCGAGGTCGCCTTCTGCGAGCGCTACCTCCCCAAGGGGCTCGACGAGACGGAGCTGCGCGCGCTCGTCAGCCAGCGCCTCGCCGCGCTCGGGATCACCGACCCCAAGCAGGTCGGTCGCCTGCTCGGCGACATCATGAAGACGCACAAGGGGCAGGTCGAGGCCGCCGACGTCAAGCGGATCGCCGAGGAGCTCCTCGGGAAAGTCTAGCCCTTCAGCGCAACGACCCGCGGCCTCATTCGACACCGTTGATCGCGAAATCGAAGATCTGGTAGCTCCTGAGCGGCCCGGCCGCGGCCCTGGCGGCATACTCCGCGCGGAGCGGCCGGCTCAGGATGAACGGCACCTTCGCCTCGGAGATGCCGCCGTGCGTCCGAAGGCGATGGCCCCGGAGACCGGAGAGGTCGTGGTCCTTCTGCGACGCGCCGATGCACGTGTCGGCCCGGCTGATGACCACGACGTCGCCCTCGCGGTCGAGCGGGAGCTCGAACCGCCGCGCGGCCGTCGCTCGGTCGCACACGGCCTCGACTCCCGGAATCGCTCTGGCGACCTTCATGACGTCGGCAGGGTCCAGGCTTGCGCGGCAGTAGACGCGGACGAAGCCGCCGAGCGCGCCGTGATGGGCGACGAACCGGTCGGTGATCGGACAGACGACCGTGCAGGCGCCTTTGCCGAACCGCGCATCGAGGACGTCCTGGAGCCAGATGACGTTCGGGGAGCCGTCCGGGTTGGACTTGTCGTTCATCCCGTGGTCGGCCGTCAGCGCGACCGTGGCGCCGAGCGCGTCGAGCCGCCCGAACATCGCGTCCATGTTCCGGTAGTAGCGGTCAGCCTCCGGCTCGCCGGGCGCGTACTTGTGCTGGATGTAGTCGGTCAGCGAGAGGTAGAGCAAGTCCGGCTGGCGCCGCTCCAGCAGCCGGATCCCCGCCTCGAGCACGAAGAGCGAGAGCTCGGGCGAGTACATGTCGGGCAGCGGCATGCCGACGAACTCGAGCACGTTCTCGATGCCGTGCTCCTCGAGCGTACACTGCTCCGCGCACTCCGAGGAGAAGTTGACGCTGCCACCCGCGAGGTCCATGTCCTTGCCGAGCTGCCGGCGCAGCTTGTCCTTCGCCGTGATGGACACGACCCTGGCGCCGTGGCGTGAAAACTCCGCCATGATCGTGCGCGAGCGGAGGAGGTCCGGGCCCGTCATGACCACCGCCTCGCCGGTTTCGCGATCGAGGTAGAAGTTGCCGGAGATGCCGTGGACGGCCGGGGGGCTGCCCGTCGTGATCGACATGTTGTTCGGGCACGTGAAGCTCGGGACGTCGCCGTCGGCCACAGCGGCGAACCCGGTCTTCATGAACCGCGCGACGTTCGGGACGACGCCGTCCCTCACGCCCCGGTCGAAGTACGCCGGATCACCGCCGTCGATGCAAACCACGACGACCGGACGCGACGGCCACCGATATCGCACGCCGTTCAGCTCGATGCCGGCTCGCGCCATGAGAGCTCTCCCTGCGATATCCTACTCCCATTGTCAGGCAAACAGGTCGCTTGACCGCTCCCACGCGTTCCCCTAAGCTCGGCAGGATTTGTTGATCGACCCGGAGTCCTGGAGGAGGCGGAACCGTTGAAGCTCAGCGATCGGATCGCGCTCGTGACCGGCGGCGGGTCGGGCATCGGCCGGGCCATCTGCCTCACCTTCGCGGAGGAGGGCGCGCGCGTCGTCGTCAACGACATCCGGCTCGAGGCCGCCGAGGCGACGGTGAAGGAGCTGAGCGACCCTGCACGCGGGCGTGCGATCCAGGCCGACGTCGCCGACAGCGCCCAGGTCCGCGCGATGTTCGCGACGATCGAGCGCGAGCTCGGCGGGCTCGACATCCTGGTGAACAACGCCGGCATCGCCCTTGGCGCGGACGAGGACCGCGAGGCGCTGCGACGGAAGTTCGAGACCCGGATCATGGAGACGGTCAGCGGGCAAGGCATCCAGACCCATCTGGACGTCACCGAGAACCTGAGCGACGAGGCATGGCGCCGGATGATCGCGGTGCATCTCGACGGGACGTTCTTCTGCACGCGCGAGGCGCTGCGGCTGATGAGCCGCCAGAACCGCGGCGCGATCATCAATCTGTCGAGCGTCGCGGCGCTCGCGGGGCTCGAGTCGGTGCCGCACTACAGCGCCGCGAAGGGCGGGATCCTCGGCTTCACACGCGCGGTGGCGCGCGAGGTCGCCTCGCGCGGGATCCGCGTCAACGCGATCTGTCCCGGCTACATCGACACGCCCATGACCCAGCCGATGTCGCCGCTGATGCGCGCGGCGGCCCGCTCCCGGACGCCCCTCGGGCGCTCGGGCGAGCCGCGTGAGGTCGCGGCGACCGCGCTGTTCCTCGCGTCCGACGACGGCTCGTTCTTCACCGGGCAGTGGCTGTCGCCGAACGGCGGCCTCTTCATCGGCTGATGACGGTCGAGCGCCGCGAGCTCTCGGTCCGCGGGACTCCCATCCATCTCTTGACCGCCGGCGCGGGCCCCGCGCTGCTCTTCCTCCACGGCGCCGGCGGCGCGGGACGCTGGCTTCCGTTCCAGGAGCGCCTCGCGAAGAGCTTCACCGTCTACTTCCCGAGCCATCCCGGTCACGGCGGCGCGCCGGACGCCCCGTGGATCGAGCACATCGCGGACCTCGCGTTCCACTACCTCGATCTGCTCGACGAGCTGGGGCTCGACCGCGTGCACCTCGTGGGCGCCTCGTTCGGCGGCTGGATCGGCGCCGAGCTGGCGACGATGGCGTCGCACCGGCTCTCGTCGCTCGTCCTCATCGACCCGGTCGGCATCAAGGTGGACGGCTGGATCTACCCGTTCCTCTTCGGGATGGACGTGCCCGAGGTGGTGGCGACCGTCTTCCACAACCCGATGGCGGCGCTGGCACTGGCGCCACCCGACCAGTCGATCGAGACGCTGGCGCTCCAGTACCGCCAGGGCGCCGCCCTGGCGCGCGTGAGCTGGAACCCGTACCTCTACGATCCGCTCCTCCGGCGCCGGCTCGCGCGGATCACCGCCCCCACGCTCGTCTGCTGGGGCGCCCACGACCGGCTGGCGCCCCTCGTTCCCTGCGGCGAGACGTGGACGAAGGAGATCCCGGGGGCGCGCCTCCAGGTGTTCGCGGACTCCGGGCACGTGCCCCACCTCGAGGAGCCGGCGGCGGTGGCGGAGGCGGTGATCGACTTCTGCCGTCCCGAGACAGGCGCCAGGTGAAGTTCTACTACTTTCACCTGATGCCGTACGTCATGGACCACGACGAGCCCTCGTCGTGGGTGACGCTCTCGAACCGCTACTACGACCCGAAGGTCGGCCAGCAGCTCTACAACCAGTACCTCGACCAGCTCGAGTACGCGGAGAAGCTCGGCTGGGACGGCCTGTGCGTCAACGAGCACCACCAGAACTGCTACGGGACGATGCCGAGCCCCAACGTGATGGCGGCGATGCTCGCGCGCCGCACCTCGCGCGCCAAGCTCGCGATCCTCGGCAACGGGCTGCCCCTCCGGGAGAATCCCCTCCGCATCGCGGAGGAGATCGCCATGCTCGATGTCGTTTCGGGGGGACGAGTGATCTCCGGCTTCGTGCGGGGCATCAGCGCGGAGTACTTCTCCACCGCCATGAACCCGACCCACTCGCGGGAGCGCTTCTACGAGGCGGCGGAGCTGATCCTGCGCGCGTGGACGGAGGAGGGCCCGTTCCCCTTCGACGGCAAATACTATCGGTACCCCTACGTGAACCCGTGGCCCCGCCCGCTCCAGAAGCCGCACCCACCCGTGTGGTGCCCATCGCAGGGCTCGAGCGAGACCGTCGAGTGGGCGGCGAAGCGGCGCTTCCCCTATCTCATGGTCTTCACGCCGATCAAGCGGATCGCCCAGATCTACGGCGAGTACCGCGAGGCCTGCGAGCGGTACGGCTACACGGCGAGCCGCTACCAGCTCACCGTCAACGTCCCGATCGCCGTCGCTCCGACCGACGCGAAGGCGCGCGAGCTGGCGCAGAAGCACGTCATGTGGGTCTTCAACGTCGGGCTCCGCATGCACCCGCCCTTCTGGCGCCCGCCCGGGTACCTGACGGAAGCCTCGCTCCGGCGCCTGCTCGCCACCTCGCCCAGACTTCCCAGTGAGCTGACGTTCGAGGAGGCCGACCGGGAGGGCTACCTCGTCTACGGCAGCCCGGCGACCGTCCGGGACAAGCTCCGGGTCTTCTCGGACGAGCTCCGCGCCGGGATCCTCTGCTCGGGAATGAGCGGCGGGAGCCGCGAGGAGACACTGGAGATGATGGAGCTCTTCGCCCGCGAGGTCATGCCGCACTTCCGCGAGGACGCGAACGTGGACGAGACGGCGGGCGTCGGTCGGTAGGCGAGGCGGAGAGATCTCGTGGGTCCCATCCCACGGCTGGTCGTCTCTTTGACGCTGGCGTTCGGCGTTCTGGCCGTTGCGCCCGCGGCGACGGCGGCGGACAAGCCACTGCATCTCGTCCTCACACCGTCCCAGAAGCCGACCGACCTCCTCGCGGTCGGTGAGGAATTCGCTCAGGTGCTCGGCAAGCTCGTCGGCGTGCCCGTGCGGGTGACGGTCGCGTCGGACTACGCCGCGGTCATCGAGGCGCTGCGCAACCGGACCGCGGACCTCGCGTTCGTGCACCCGGTCGGCTACGTCCTCGCTAACCGCGAGGCCAAAGCCACGATCGTCGCCCGGAATCTATGGCACGGGAAGAGCTCGTTCACGTCGCGCATCTTCGTCCGCGCCGAGTCCGGGCTCAGACGGCTCGAGGACCTTCGGGGCAAGACGATCGCGTTCGTGGATCCGGCCAGTTCATCGGGCTACATCTACCCGATGGTGCTCTTGATCCAGCGGGGGCTCGTTCAGAACCGGGACCCGAAGACCTTTTTCCGCGAGGTGGTCTTCTCCGGCGCCCACGACGCGTCGATGCGCGCGCTGCTGAACGGCCACGTGGACGCCATCGCCTCGTTCGACCTGGCGCGGGAGCAGTACCTCGCCGACCCGGTCGAACGCGAGCGGGTCACGTGGGTAGCGGAGACCCCACCGATCCCCGAAGCGGGGATCGCCGCCCGCGCCGGGCTCGACCCGGCGACCTTCGCCCGGATCCGCGCCGCCCTCCTCCAGATCTACGGCCCCGCCTACGCTCCCTTGCTCAAGCGACTCTACGAGATCGACGGGTTCGCGCCCGCCGAGGACCGCGAATACGACCCCGTTCGGGCAGCGATGGACCTGCTCGGCGTCCGCCCCCGCTGAGCGCTCAGCCCGCCGAGGATCCGCATGGACCCGATGATCGAGGTCGCGGGGCTCTCCGTCGTCCTCCCGCCCGCGACGGTAGCCCTCCAGGGGATCGACCTCGCCGTCCGCGCCGGCGAGTTCGTCGTCATCCTCGGCAAGAGCGGGGCCGGCAAGACGACGTTCCTGCGCTCGATCAACCGGCTGGTCGAGCCGACGGCGGGCGTCATCCGCGTCGCCGGACGCGCCGTGACCGGCGCGAGTGGTGCCGAGCTACGTCAGGTCCGGAGCCAGATCGGAATGATCTTCCAGCAGTTCAACCTCGTGCGCCGCGCCTCGGTGCTGGACAATGTCCTCGCGGGCCGGCTCGGCTACGTGCCGTCCCTCCCGAGCCTCGTCGGCCGATTCCCGCCGAGTGACCGGCGGCTCGCGCTCGAGTGCCTGGCGCAGGTGGGCCTCGCTCATCTCGCCGACCGCCGAGCCGACAAGCTCTCGGGCGGCGAGCAGCAGCGCGTCGCCATCGCGCGCGCCCTCGCCCAGTCACCGGCGGTGATCCTCGCCGACGAGCCGACGGCGAGCCTCGACCCGCAGCTCACGACCAGCATCATGGACATTCTCAAGGCCATCAACGTGGAGCGCGAACTGACGCTCGTCGTGAGCCAGCACCAGCTCGAGACCGCGCTCGCCTACGCCACGCGCATCGTCGGGTTCCGCCGGGGACGGATCAGATTCGACGGCCCGCCCTCGGCGTTGACGCCCAGCCTGATCGACGCGATCTATGGCGACGGGGAGGCGGGATGACGCGCGCCGCCGTGTTCGTCGGCGCCGTCGTCCTCGCGTGGCTGATCTGGGACACGGAAGCCGACCCCGTGCGTCTGGCGCACGGGCTCCCGTGGATTCTCGATTTCGTGCGGCGCATGATCCCGCCCGACCTGGGCGTCCTTCCCGCGGCACTGGTGGGCGCGGTCAAGACGGTGGAGATTGCTCTGCTGGGGACCGCGGTGGCCGCGGTCCTGGCCCTTCCCCTCGGGTTCCTCTCGGCGCGGAACATCGCAGCCGGCGCGGTCTTCTATCCGGCTCGCGTCGTGCTCAATTTCTTCCGGAGCGTCGACACGCTGGTCTACGCGCTCGTCTTCGTCGCGGCGGTCGGGCTCGGACCCTTCCCGGGCGTCCTCGCCGTCGTCGCCTACACGACGACCTCGCTCGCCAAGCTCTGTTCCGAGGCGATCGAAGGGATCGAGCCGGGTCCGGTGGATGCGATCACGGCAACAGGCGCTACGCGCCTGCAGATCCTGAGATTCGGCGTGCTGCCGCAGGTGCTCCCGCTCTTTCTCTCGTATGTCCTCTATCGTCTCGAGACCAACATCCGCGCGGCCACCGTGCTCGGCTTCGTCGGCGCCGGCGGCATCGGCTTCTACCTCCAGACCTATCTCAGGATGATCGACTACCCTGCCGCCTCGACCGTCCTCCTCGTGACCGTCGGGATGGTGATGGTGGTGGATGCGATCAGCTCGAGGCTGCGCGCCCGCCTCGTCTGAGCGCGCGGAGGCTTGCTTCCAGTGATTCTCCTTCTCTATTTCAGGGATATTACGGGTTGTCGCCTCGAGCCGGAGATTGATCTACTCGTACCATGATGTCCCGAGACTGCCGAAGCGCGGAACGGCTCGGGGTCCTCGTCGTCGAGCCCAGGGAGCTCGTAGCGGCCCGTCTGAAGGCGCAGCTGGAGAGGCTCGGCCATCTCGTCCTCGGACGCGCTCGGGACGGGGAGGAGGCGATCGCAGCGGCCCAGAGGCTCCACCCGAGCCTCGTTCTCATGGAGACCGCGCTCCCCGGGCTCGACGGCGTCAGCACGGCAAGGGCGATCGTCACCGAGCGGCCGGTGCCCGTCATCCTCCTCACCGGCTATGTCGGTGCCGAGCTGGTCCGGCGGGCCAGAGAGGCGGGTGTCGTCGCGTACCTCACGTCCGTGGACCGGGGGCCGCTCCTCTCGGCCATCGCAGTCGCGCTGGAACGCTTCGGCGAGTCCCAGATCCTCCGGCGGGAGGGGGGCGACCTGAGCGAGTCGCTGGCGACCCGGAGGCTCGTGGAGCAAGCCAAGAAGATGCTGGTCACGCGACTCCGGATCTCCGAGGCCGAGGCCTTCCTACGCATCCTGGAACGGCAGCTGAGCACGCGTCGAAGCCTTCGCGAGACCGCATGGACGATCATCGAGGCAGAGGGGGTTCTGTCCAGGGTCGACTTCACACACTGCCTCCAGTTGATCTTCCACGTTGTCCGCCAGGACCTGAGGGTGCGGTCCAAACGTCTGATGCTCTGAGCCGGGAGCATGGAGTTCACTCCCACATTTGTCCTGACCGTCCTCGGTATGACGGAGGGGTCGGGACACAACCCAGCGAGAATGCGCCTGATCGTCAAGAGACCGTATGCTCATCTCGAGGATCGGCTCCGCAGGGCGTTCGAGGAGCGCGAGGACGTCGAGGTCATCGTCGATCGGCGCCGCGGCCAACGGCGCATGAGCGACCGGCCGGTCCAGGCTGAGCAGCGGCGGACCGATCGACGGACGCCCCGGGAGGAGATGCTGGAGATTCTGGTCCAGGGCGATCCGCTCACCATGTTTCGATAGCCGCCAAAAACACGTCGGGCCGGAGGCTCGACGTCCTCCGGCCCGAGGGTGGAACGGATCAGCGCGACGCGTGCGATCTCTAGGTTGCGCTTTCCGAATCGAGCCAATCGTGACTCACGTACAGTCGACTCGACGGCGGGACGGAGCTCTTCACAGCCCCTCGTAGCTCCGCATCTTCCTCTCTCAGCAAGTTGGTATTGATCAACCCGCGCGTGATGGACTCATAGCAGAGCCGCGTCCTGCTCTCCAGGAGCGTCGGAACCCCTTGGGGCGCGCCCCGCCGAGATACGATCTTCATCTTTCGATACGTCCCGCTCAGAATCCGCTCGACGCTCTGCCGGGATGCACCAATATGCCATCCAATTCCGTCGTTGGTCACTCCAAGACAAATATAAATGAGGACCGTAAATTCCAGGTCGGTGAGCTCACGGGACGGCGACTCTTTCAGCCGCTGGTTGAAGATGTCGCTGAACGACAACTCGTAAATGAAGACTTGCTCCAGCGCATTTTGCGCCACGCGCTTTGGCACCGACCCCTTGTCCAGGAATCCCCATACGGTAGGTCTGTGTTTGTCGTCGGTAACAAGCTTCTCGATCTGACGCAGATATCCCGCATCGCCAGCATGGACCGTTCGGAACATGATGCGCGTGGAAAGCTTTTTCTCTTTCCGCCGCGCCTCGCGTATTTTCCGCGCGATGACCACACCGGAGGCCCGTTGCGCACCGAAATCGAGGTGGTTCCTGCTCGCTCCGCCAGTTCCTGCCAGCACGATGCCAAGACCGTGCTGGTTTGTTCCAGGGGCAGACGGCATTGCTCGATCCCAAGCTTTACGGTGCCGGCCCAGGGCAGCCACGCCCGCCGCTCATTGCCCAGTCGGGCGAGTTCCTTGATCTTTTCGTTAGCCAGGTCCAGCTCCTCACCTCGTACACCATGTTCAACGTTCAACTGTTCCAACTGGTGTTCCAGTCCACTCCTATGCGTTTGCATATCCAGGATTTGTTGCGATAATTGCAGGATGTTCCTTTTATGTTCTTCCTGCTCGGTTTGCAACTCATTCTCGAGCATGGTTATGTATGGACTGTAGCGCCAACCAAGTAAGACATCATACAACTCACGCTCAGCGCTGCGTTCCTTGCTGTTGAGCCGCAGGTTTTGCAGTTCAATCGTATCCCAATGACCCCCAACCAGTAAACCACCTAACGCACGCAGCGAGATCGCTAACCAATCGGGATGCAACACACTACCCCTGCCTACCGATTGACCGGCCCAGAGACCATATTCACCAAGCATCCTGGCATATTCACGAATATCTATATTTGGTGCAAAGATGCCCAGCAAACCGGCTGCTTCTGCGCGCAGCGTTGCCGGCGCGTCCGAGTCATGCAGCATCTCCAAAAGTGCCTCCTCTGCTTCCTCACCCAGCAGTAGTAATGCATAAAGGATGCGTGCATCGTGATTGGGGTAGTCATAGAGCACCTGCGTCACGTGGTCGATAATTGCGTGCCCATCAAGTAAGACCAACAAAGCCATAATACGCAGGCTGGCTCGCTCGTCACCGTGAGTTTGCACATATTCCAGCAGG
>Ga0209689_1002669_pt1 | contig 13240 bp, 9 predicted proteins | sample GraSoiAngelo_149_FD_187119 | JGI IMG/M metagenome (GOLD analysis project Ga0209689, IMG submission 187119) | Grasslands soil microbial communities from the Angelo Coastal Reserve, California, USA - 14_1009_09_30cm (SPAdes) (version 2) | ecosystem: Environmental > Terrestrial > Soil > Grasslands ...
ATCGTGAACTTCCGCTTGAATTCCCCGATCACGTCGTCGGTGCCGGCCGGGAGAAAGATGAAGTTGGTACGCAGCACACCGAACAAGGGCCCGAGGAAACGGCGGAGCAGCGACAGGATGATGGAATCTTCTTTTGCGAGGAACAGCACGCGCCCGTCCGGCCCCCACACGTACCAGCGTTTGCGGAACGCGTTGAACAACCAGTTCTTGCCCAGCTTGGCGAGCTTCCGACCGCGCGCGTCGCGGACGGTATAGGTCATCGTGATCGGCTGGAATTTCTTGTCCTGAAGGATGTCGAGCAGCTTCTCGCGCTTGGACTGATCGCGATAGAACGTGACGTGCCGCTTGACCGACAGCGCGATACCCAGCGCGATCGACCCGAAGAGAATCGCAAACACACCGACGATACCGAGGATCGTCTTGAGGCCCCCGGACGGCAGCGTGTCGATGAACTCGATCCAGGCGGGCATGCCGAGGAAGAGCCCCGCGAGCGTGACGAGCGCGGCACCGATATTCCGCAGCGCGTGCGCCGGGCGCTCGACGAAGATGACCTTGTTCCCCTGTTCATCGCCGACGTCGTACTTCTCGGAGATCTTGAGCATCTGCTGCCGCAGCAGGAAAATGTCGCGGTCGAACGCCGGATCGACCTGCTTCACCGCAGTGGCGACGCTGGGGGCGCGGGCGGGCCGGCCGCACTTCGGGCATTTGACCAGCTTGCCCGCGAATTCGTCCTTCAGATCGTAGGAGTTCCCGCATTCACAGGTCACGAGGACGGGCATGTACGCCTCCGTGGCTTGGATGATAGATTTGCCGCGCCCTCGTCTTGGAGCTCGTTCCGATGCGCGGTTTAGCGCTGTTGTGTACCGGTCTGATTCTGCTTCCCGCGGTCCACGCCCAGACGGCCCCCGCCCAGCAGATCCTGATCAAAGCAGGTCGCCTGGTCGATGGCCGATCGGCCACCGCGCAACCCAATGTAGGAATTCTCATCGAAGGCGAAAGGATTCGGGCCGTCGGCCCGCTGGCGCAGATCCAGGCGCAGGCGCCCAACGCCCGCGTCATCGACCTCGGCCAGATGACCGTGCTCCCCGGATTGATCGACGCCCATACGCACCTGCTGCTCCAGGGCGACGTCACGTCGCAGGATTACGAAGACCAGCTGCTCAAGCAATCGACCGCCTATCGGGCCATCCTTGCCGCCCGCAACGCGCGGCTCGCCCTGGAGCACGGGTTCACGGCGATCCGCGACCTGGAGACGGAAGGCGCGATGTACGCCGACGTGGACGTGAAGCTCGCCATCGACCGCGGCGAGATTCCCGGCCCGCGCGTCTTCACATCGACGCGCGCGATGGCGCCGACGGGGATGTATCCGATCACGTCGACGAACTGGGAGCTCGAGCTTCCCCATGGCGTGCAGCCGGTCGATGGCGTCGACAACGCGCGGCTCGCAGTGCGCCAGCAGCTCCAGCACGGCGCCGACTGGATCAAGTACTACAGCGACCGCCGCTACTACTTCACCCCGGACAGCGTGCTCCACAGCTGGGTGAACTTCACCGACGCCGAAGCCAAGGCGATCGTGGACGAGGCGCACCGGATGGGGCACATGGTCGCGGCGCACGCCATCGGCTCGGACGGCATCGCGGCGGCGCTGCGGGCGGGCGTGAATTCCATCGAGCACGGCGACGGCCTGACCGACTCGCTGCTGGATGTGATGGTGCGCAACAACGTGTACTGGGTGCCGACCGTCACGGTCGGGGCGCATGTGGTCGCGCGCGGCGGAGTGTGGGTGGCGCTCGTGAATCTCGAGCGGAAGGCGTTCGGTCGTGCTCTGAAGAAAGGCGTGAAGATCGCGCTGGGCACCGATGTCGGCGGGTTTCCGTGGACCGAGATCAATCAGGCGAAGGAATTCGAGTACTACGTGCAGTACGGCATGACGCCGATGCAGGCGATTCAGTCAGGAACTTCGGTTGCGGCCGCGCTGCTGGGCCAGGAGCAAAATTTCGGTGCGATCGCGTCCGGACTGTATGCTGACATTATCGCCGTTGCGGGCGATCCCACGCGCGATATCACGGAACTGCAACGCGTGAAGTTCGTTATGAAGGGTGGCGCCGTGTACCTTTCCCAATAGTGAAAGCGTGTGTCGTCGGGCTCCTGCTGAGCTTCGGCGCCGTCGGTGTGTCTCGGGGACAGATGTCCCCGGCCGGCACCGGCGGCGTCGCCGCGTTGGCCACCACGTTGCGACAGCTCGGCAGCAACAAGCGTGTTCTCATGATCGGCGCGCACCCCGACGACGAGGACACGCAGCTGCTCGTGCTCCTGTCGCGAGGCCTGGGCGCGCAAGCCGCGTATCTCTCGCTGACACGCGGCGAAGGCGGCCAGAACCTGATCGGCCCCGAGCTCGGCCCCGAGCTCGGGGTTATTCGTACCGAAGAGCTCTTGGCGGCCCGAGAGCTCGACGGGGCCCGCCAGTTCTTCACGCGCGCCTACGACTTCGGGTACTCGAAGACCGCTGACGAAACGTTCCGGTTCTGGCCGCGCGACTCGATTCTCAAGGACGTCCTCGACGTCATCCGCCGGTTCCGGCCGCAGATCATCATCGCGGTGTTTTCGGGGACGCCCGCCGATGGCCACGGTCACCACCAGGTCTCGGCGATTCTCGCGCGCCAGGCATTCGATCTGCTCCGCGATTCGGCGGGCGGTCCTCAGAAGTTCTACCGCTCGACGCGCGGTGATCCCTCGGCGACGACGCTGACGTTGCCCGTCGGCATCCTCGATCCGATTATCGGGCAGTCGTATTTCCAGATTGCCATGGCGAGCCGCAGCCGCCACCGCTCGCAGGACATGGGCCAGCTGCAACGAGCGGGTCCGGCGAGCTCCGGCGTAGCGCTGATCGCGACCAAAGCACCGAGCGCGGGAGCGGGAAGCAACGGCGGCGAGACGTCGATGTTCACGGGGGTCGACACGACGATTCACGTCACCGGGTATGCCGCCCTCATCGACTCCGCGCGTGCGGCGCTGAATCCCTGGCGCCCGTCGGCCGCGCTGCCGTACTTGCTCCGCGCGTCGCGACTGCTCGGCTCAGCTTCCGCGGATTCGGTGCAGCGTGGATTGCTGGACCGAGCCATCGCGATGGCCGCCGGTGTCACGCTCGACGGGACGGCGGATGACGGCATCGTCATCCCAAACGAACGGCTCCAGCTCGAAGTCTCGGTCTGGAATGCAGGTGACAGCACCGTGCGCGTCGATAGCATCGCCATCGCGGCGCCGAGCGGCTGGGGGATCGAGCGGCTGGAGTTGGGCGCGCCGGCGGTCGCACCGGGCGCTCTGGCAGCGCGCCGCTACGTCCTAACCGTTGCAGCGAATCCCGAGCGCACCCAGCCCTATTTTCTGCGCCGCCCGCTGACGAATCGCGGTGGGCTGTACGATTGGTCGGCCGCACCGCCCGACGTGCGCGGCCTGCCGTTCGAGCCGCCGCCGGTGACGGCGCGTGTACGGCTGACAATCGGCGGCGAGCCGGTCACGCTGACGCGCGAAGTCGTGTATCGCTATCGCGATCAGGCGATCGGCGAGATCCGCCGACCGATCTTCGTGACGCGTGACGTGGAAGTGGCCATTACACCTGACGAGCTGCTGTGGCCGATCGACGGGGGGGGGGGCGCGCTCGCCCCGCGGCACTTCATGATCACGGTGACGAATCGTGCGCGCGGAGCCGCGACCGCTCGAACCACCGTCACGCCGCCGACCGGCTGGCCGACCATCTCGCCCGAAAGTCTCTCGTTCACGCGCGAAGACGAGACGAAGAGTGTCGTCGTCAACGTGGCACCACCGGCGGCGGACAGCCTCAAGCCAGGGACCTACGATGTGCGTGCCGGGGGGGGCTCAGGATGGCTCGAGGTCATCGATTATCCGCACATCCGGCCGCGCGCGCTGACGAAGCCGTCGGTGGCGCAGATCCGGGCTGCGCGTCTCGCGCTTCCGGCGCTCTCGCACGTCGGCTATGTGCGCGGCGCCGCCGACCGCGTGCCGGAAGCGCTGCTCGCCGTCGGCGTGCCGGTCGAGCTCATTGGCCCCGATTCCTTGGCGCGCGGCGATCTGTCGCATTTCGATGCCATCGTCATCGGCAGCCGCGCGTACGAAACCGACCCCGCGCTCGTCGCCAACAACGGCCGGTTGCTCGACTACGCGCGCAACGGCGGGCTCCTGATCGTCCAGTATCAGCAGTATCCGTTCGTCGACGGCGGCTTTGCGCCCTATCCGCTCACCATCGCGCGCCCGCATGATCGCGTGACGGACGAAAACGCGCCCGTCACCGAGCTCGATCCCGCGCATCCCGTCTTTCACTATCCCAACACTATCGGGCCCGAAGATTGGCGCGGCTGGGTTCAGGAGCGGGGGCTGTATTTCGCGCACACCTGGGATACCACGTACGTCCCGGTGCTCGAAACGCATGATCCCGGACCGCCGAATCCACCGGCGGAGCTGAAGGGTGGGCTGCTGATCGCGCCGATTCAACGAGGGATGTACGTATACACGGGGTTGAGTTTCTTCCGACAGCTGCCCGCTGGCGTGCCCGGTGCGTATCGGTTGTTTGTGAACCTGCTGGGGCTGAAGCGACGCAATGTCCCATAAGCACCGGCTCTGGATGTGCGCAGTCATCGCGTTTGTGGTGGGATGCTCGCGGGATCACCGTACTCCCTTGGTGGTCTACAGTCCCCACGGGCGCGACCTGCTGACGCTGTTCGAGAAGCGCTTCGAAGCACTCCACCCCGACATCGACGTGCGCTGGCTCGACATGGGCTCGCAGGACGTGTACGACCGCCTGCGCTCCGAGCGCGCCAACCCTCAGGCCGACGTGTGGTTCGGCGGTCCCTCGCTGGTCCTGGCGCAGGCCGCAGCCGAGTCATTGCTCGACTGCTGGCGACCTGTGTGGGCCGACGCGATCCCGCCCCGCGGCCGCGGCGCGGGCGATTGCTACCTCGCGGCGTACGAGACACCGGCCGTCTTTCTCTATGCCGAGAAGGTCGTGCCGGCAGCGGAGGCGCCGCAGGATTGGGACGACCTCCTCGATCGCAAGTGGAAAGGCAAGCTGATCATTCGCGACCCGCTCGCGAGCGGAACGATGCGCGCGGTGTTCGGCCTCATCATCGCGCGTGGGCTCAAGCAAACCGGCGACACCGCCGCGGGATTTGGCTGGCTCAGGCGACTCGACGGCCAAACGAAGGTCTACGAGCAAAACCCCGCCCTCATCAGCGAGAAGATCGCCCGGCAGGAGGGGTTGATCACGATCTGGGATTTGCCGGACGTGTTGATCAGCCGTCGCCGCGGCATGCCGATCGGCTACGTCTTTCCAAAGAGCGGCACGGTGGCGATCGAGGACGGCATCGCCGTCGTGCGAGGCGCGAAGCACCTCGCTGCGGCGCGGGCGTATGTCGACTTCGTGGGCAGCGTGGAAATGCAGCTCGCGGCTGCGCGTGAGGTGTTTCGCGTGCCCGCCCGGCAGGACCTCCCCGCCGATTCGTTGCCCGATTGGGTGCGCGATGTACGTCACCGCATGGTCGTCGCCGACGTGGATTGGAATTTCCTCGCCGAGCACGGCCCCGCGTGGATGCGCTGGTGGGACCAGCACGTGCGCGGCACCGGAGGAGGGGGAGGCCGTTGACCGCGCCCTTCCTCGAGATTCAAGCGATCGAGAAACGCTGGAGCCTCGATGTCACGGTCGGCCCCGTCACGCTCGACATCGCGCGCGGCGAGATCCTGTCGTTGCTCGGCCCCTCGGGCAGTGGCAAGACGACGATGCTGCGCCTGCTGGCGGGGTTCGAAACGGCGGACGCCGGTCGGATCGCCGTGGCGAACGAGGATGTGACGGCCGTGCCTCCCGCGCGGCGCCATTTCGGCATGGTGTTCCAGCACTACGCGCTGTTTCCGCATCTCGATGTGGGCGACAACGTCGGCTTCGGACTGCCGAAGTCACCGGACCGCGATGCACGAATCACGGCGGCGTTGGGGCTCGTCGATCTCGCCGGCTTTGAGCGGCGCAAGGTGCACGAGCTTTCCGGCGGCCAGCAGCAGCGCGTGTCGCTGGCACGCGCCCTGGCACCCGAGCCGCGCGTGCTGCTGCTGGACGAGCCACTGTCCAACCTCGACCCAGCATTGCGCGAGCGCACGCGCCACGAGCTGCGTGAAGTCATCAAGCGCGTCGGGATTACCACCGTCTTCGTGACGCATGAGCAAGAGGAAGCGTTCGACCTGGGCGACCGCATTGCCGTGCTCAACCAGGGACGGCTGGAGCAGGTAGGCGCGCCGGACGTGCTGTACGAGCACCCGGCCAATCTCTTCGTGGCCACCTTCGTTGGCCGTGCCAATGTGTTTCGGGGCGACGCAGCCCGCGCGCTCGGAGGCAACGGCAAGGGCGTTCTCGTCGTGCGGCCCGAGCGTTTGCGATTCTCCGAGGCCGGGCTGCCGGGCCTCGTGCGCGAGCGGCGCTATGTCGGCGCGGCCGCCTTCTTTCAGATTGAAAGCGATGACCACCAGCACTTCGAGGTGCTCGCCGAGCCCGACGCCGCACGCGTGGGGCAGCGGGTGTACGTCGAAGCCACGCGCGTGATCGCCCTGTGATCCGCCTGCGGCGGTCGGAGGTCGCGGCCGCGGGGCTCACGCTGATTCTCGCGTGGGTGGTGATCTACCCGATTCTCGTAGTTGGCGCCGACGCCGCCGATACGACGGCGCTGAGCGCCTTCGTCACGCGGCCTGGTGAGTGGGCGGCGCTGTGGGCAAGCGTCTGGATTTCTCTGGTGAGTGTGGTGCTGGCCGCCGCGATCGGGATCCCGCTCGCCTTCCTGTTCGAGTGGTTCGATTTCCCGGGTCGCAAAACGCTGGGCTCGTTGATCGCGCTCCCGGTCGTGCTGCCGCCGCTCGTTGGCGTGATCGCGTTCCTGTTTCTGTACGGGGAGTCCGGGTTCATCGCGCGCGCGATCCAGGCGGCGCTGCATCTCGAAAATGCGCCGTGGCGGCTGCAGGGCGCGGCCGCCATTCTGCTCGTGCACGCCTACTCGATGTACGTCTACTTCTATCTCTTCACGCGCGCCGGCCTGGCCAAGCTCGACGTCGCGATGCTGGAGGCAGCGCAGGCACTCGGCGCCGATCGGCGCGCGACGTTGGGGCGCGTCATCGTGCCGCTGCTGCGCCCCTCACTGGTCGGTGCGGCGATGCTGACGTTCCTGACGGCGTTGGGATCGTTCAGCGCGCCCTACATCTTCGGCGGCGGATTTCGCGTGATGACCACGCAGATCGTGGCGACGAAGCTGAACGGCGACTTGCCGCTCGCGATGGTCGAGACGGTGGCACTCGCGATCGTCGCGGTGGCGGGTCTCCTGATCCTGCGTCGCACCGAAGGTGACGACATCCTGGTCGCGCTGGGGAAGGGGATCGCACCTCGGCCGCGGCCGATCCGACGCACCAGTGTGCGCTGGCTCGCGGCGACGCTGGGGTGGGGCCTCGCGGTGCTGCTCCTCCTGCCGCATCTCACGCTGGCCCTCGTCTCACTCGTCCCCTACGGCGCCTGGACGACCGAAATTCTCCCGCCCGTCCTCAATTTCGATAACTACCGCCGTCTCTTTTCGGAAGCGGAGCGGCTGCGGCCCATGCTGAACTCGCTGTGGATGGCCGCCGCCAGCACGGCCGTCGCCGTCGCGCTCGCTCTCGCGGCCGGCTGGCTCGTCGTACGGCAGCGCGTAAGGTGGCGGGGCGCGATCGAAGGATTGCTGGCGCTGCCGTGGGCGCTCCCGGGAACGGTCTTCGCGATCGCGCTCGCGATCACCTTCAGCGTCCACGCACCGCTCCAGTTGCGCTTTGTGCTGGTCGGCACCGCCGCGATTCTTCCGCTCGCCTATCTCGTGCGCGCGCTGCCGCTCACGGGCCGGGGGATTCTCGCGGCGTATCGGCAGCTCGATCCGTCCCTCGAGGAAGCGGCCGCGAGTCTCGGGGCCGGCCGCTGGCGCACGCTCACGCGCGTGACGCTGCCGCAGCTCAGGCCCGGCCTCGCCGCTGGTGCCAGCCTCGCCTTTGTGGCGGCGCTCGGCGACATCGTGGCGTCCATTGTCCTGTACACCTACGAGACGCGCCCCGTGTCCATCGAAATCCTGTCGAGCTTGCGGCTTGCCGAGACCGGCGTGGCCGCGGCGTTTGGCGTCGTGCTCATGCTGGTGAGCGCGCTGGTGTTGGGTGTCGGAGCGAGACGATGAAGCGGCTCTGGGTGCTGATGGCGGTGTGCTTCGTAGACATGATGGGTTTGATGCTCGTCGCGCCGCTGATGCCGTTTTATGCGCTCGATCTCAAGGCGCCCGAGTGGCTCGTCGGACCCCTGATCGCATCGTTTGCGGTCGCGCAGCTCATCTCGTCGCCGGTGTGGGGAAAGCTCTCCGACCGCTACGGCCGGCGGCCGGCCATGCTCATCGGCCTCGGCGCCTCCGCGTTCGCCTACGTCATCTTTGGCTTTGCCACAAGCCTGTGGATGCTGTTCGCGTCGCGCATCGTGCAGGGCCTCGGAGGCGGCACCACCGGCGTCGCGCAGGCGTACGTGGCCGATACTATGGAACCGCGAGAACGCGCGAAGGCACTGGGCTGGCTATCGGCGGCGACCAGCGCGGGCGTCGTGATCGGCCCATTCATCGGCTCGGCGGCGTATAACTTCGGCCGTCAGGCGCCCGGCCTCGTCGCGGCGGTGATGGTCCTGGTCAACGTGTTCTTCGCGTGGAAATGGCTGCCGGAATCGCGAGCGGCGCAAGCGCGCGGTCCCAGCGGACACTTCGTGGTGCCCGAGGGCCGATCGGTGCGGCAGGCGCTCTTGGAGATCGTGCGCCAGCCCGCCACGCCAGCGCATCGCGTGATCTGGATCTACGTCGTCGGGATGCTCGCATTGAACGTCGTGATCGGCGTGCTCGCGTTGTATTTGAAAGACACTTTCGCGATCAGCGCCCGAACCATCGGCTACTTCTTCCCGATCTTCGGGGTGGTCGGCGTCATCATGCGCGCCACGATCGTCGGCTGGTTCAACGCGCGCTTCGGGGAAATCCGCACCATGCAGATCGGCACAATCTCGCTGCTCCTCGGTCTCGCGTTGATGCCGCTGCCGGCGAGCCTGCTCACACCGGCGCGCGCCATGCCATTGTTCATTCTCTTCCTTATTCTCGTGCCGATGGGGACCGCGCTGCTGTTTCCGGCGTCCACGTCGCTGGTGAGCCAGCGAACCGATCGCCACGAGCTCGGACTGGTCATGGGGGCGCAACAGACGTTTCGCGGCATCATGAGCATCGTGGGCCCGGTCGGCGCCACGCTTGCCTTCGCGACCCTGGGGCATGGCGTGCCATTCCTGCTGGCCGCCTGCGTGGTGGCGATCGCCGGAGTGCTCGCGTTCCGGGAGCGGCCCCATGACCCGGTGGCGGCAATGGCTTGACCATTGCTAGTTTGGTGGCCATGAATCTCTCCGTCTATCTCGCGTTCCTGACGGGGCTCCTTGTTTCCCCTCCGCCGGCGCCGGCGCGGCCGAAGCTGATCGTCGTGATCACCGTCGACCAGCTTCGCCCTGACTACTTCTCGCGCTGGAGAAGCCAGCTCACCGGTGGCCTGGCGCAGCTCGCCAACGAAGGCGCGTTCTTGACCGACGGTTATCAGGATCACGCCGTCACCGAAACGGCGCCGGGGCATGCGACGATCCTCTCCGGCATGTGGCCCGCGCACACCGGCATCATCCGCAATTCGGAGGGCGTGCAGGATTCGTTGGCGCCGCTGCTCGGCACCACCGGCCCGGGCGCCTCGCCCCGGCGGTTCCGCGGCACGACGCTGTTCGATTGGCTGAAAGCGTCGGATCCGGCGGATCGCGCACTATCGGTCAGCCGCAAGGATCGGGGCGCGATTCTCCCTCTCGGTCAGGCGAAACAGCAGGTGTTCTGGTATCAGTCGGGTCTGTTCACCACGAGCCGCTACTACGCCGACACGCTGCCCTCCTGGGTGCAGGCGTTCAACGCCCGGCGGTTGCCCTTCAAGGCGGCCAGCACGTCGTGGACGCTGCTGCTTCCGGACAGCGCCTACAGGGAACCGGACAATGAGGTTTGGGAAAACGGGGGGGCGGACGTGGTTTTCCCCCACCGGCTGCCCGCCGACAGCATTAGCGCCGCCGCGGCGATCGCTGGCGTCCCCGCCATGGATTCGCTCACGCTGCTGTTCGCGCTCGAGGGCTTCGAGGCGCTGCGGCTCGGCCGCAGAGGCGGGGGCACCGACGTGCTCGCAGTCAGCTTGTCCACGACTGATGCCGTCGGTCACGCGTACGGCCCTGACTCCCGCGAGATCCACGATCAGGTGTTGCGCCTCGACCACTATCTCGGCTGGTTCCTGAAGCGGCTCACCGATCGCGTGGGGCGCGACAATTTCGTGGTCGTGCTGACCGCCGATCACGGTGTGACCTCATACCCGGAACGGACCCGGGCGAAGACCGGCGGAGCGGCCTATCGCGTCGGGCTCGACACGCTGATCACCGCGATCAATCGGGACCTCGACCGCCTGGCGAGCGGGGGCGGCGGACCCCCTTCGCGCGAGTGGCTGGAGTTCGACACCGGCATGCTGTTCTTGCGCGACAACGGCCGCCTGGCCGCGTTGGGAATCAAGACCGACAGCGTCCTCGACGCCCTTACCGCGCGCATCGTCCGGATCCAGGGCGTCGCGCGGGTGATCAGACCCGCCGACTTGTCGCGTGCCGACACGGCGTCCGATCCGGTAGCGCGGCGTTGGATCCACCATCTCGCTCCTGACGCCGGCGTCGTCCTCACCGTGACGTTGCAGCCCGGCTCGGTCTGGGACGTTCCCAACCTGCCGATCGCGATGCACGGCCAGCCGTCGGAGGACGACGCGCACGTGCCGATCATCTTCTGGGGTCGGGGTGTGCGCCGCGGGTCGTTTGCCGGGCGCATGAACACGGTTGACATCGCGCCGACGCTTGGCGTGCTGCTGGGGGTGACGCCGCTTTCCCTCGTAGACGGTCACGCCCGGACCGACATCCTCGCGCCGAGAAACTAGGCGTGGTGCAGAAGCAGTCGGCCACGCAGATCCGCCGCATCGAGGAGTTGCAGCACTACGTGCGGACGGTGGATCACGTGAAGAAGCTGGTCGCCGAGCTCGAATCGAACCGCGCCGCGAACCCGAAGATCATCAACGGCATCTGCGGAAACATCGCGCGCGAGCTGTCGCACATGCGCCAGCGCGCGCTTACGGCGAATCTCGGCACTCTCCCCGACGTGGCCGGTCAACTGGCGGTCGTGGCGGGCCGGTCAGGGACGGGGCTCAACATGAAGGTGCGTGCGCTGGCAGATGGTGTGAGCAGCATGACCATGCAGCTCGACCAGGCGCTCAAGGCGGCGCACGACGCGACTCCCGAAAAAGACAAAGAAGACAAAGAGAAGAAACCATCGTAGCGATCAACTGTCGCACGCTCACCAAGCGGTTCGGGGACGTCGTCGCCGTTGCGGGTCTCGATCTCGTCGTCCAAGCGGGCGAATGCTTTGGACTGCTCGGACCCAACGGTGCCGGCAAGACCACTACCATCGAAATCCTCGAGGGGCTGACGCTCCCGGATTCGGGTGAGGTCGAGATCCTCGGCACGCCGTGGCGCGACGGCGCCGCCGGACGGGCGCTGCGCGAGCGCCTCGGCATTCAGCTCCAGGAAACCCAGCTCGCCGACAAGCTCCAGGTCGGCGAGGTGCTGGCGCTGTTCCGGTCGTTCTACCGGCGGTCGCACACGGTCGACGAGGTGCTCGCGCTCGTCGGGCTCGAGGAAAAGCGCAAGGCGCGCGTCGTGACCCTCTCGGGCGGGCAGAAGCAGCGGCTCGCGGTCGCGTGCGCGCTCGTCAGCAAACCCGAGCTGTTGTTCCTCGATGAGCCGACGACCGGCCTGGATCCGCAGTCGCGCCGGCAGCTGTGGGAAATCATCCGCCGCTTCCGTGCGGACGGCGGGACGGTGTTGCTCACGACGCACTATATGGAGGAAGCCGAGCGCCTCTGCGATCGCGTCGCGATCATGGATCACGGCAAGATCATCGCCCAGGGAACTCCCAAGGAGCTGATTGCGTCGCTGGGCGCGGACCACGTGGTGGACTTCGCGCTGGCGGAGGGCGGGATTGCGGACGATCTGGTCGAGGTCTTGCGACAAATGGGGGGTGTGTCGGCGGTGCGGACGGGTCCCGACGGAGTCTCGCTCACGGTCGTAGAGCTGCACCGCGCCCTCCCCGCGTTGCTCGCGCTGCTTCGAGAGCGCGGTGTGGAGCTGTCGCTGCTCACCACGCATCACGCCTCGCTCGACGACGTCTTCGTCGCGCTCACCGGACGGCAGCTCCGTGATACGTGAGCATCCGATGTATCAGCTCGCGCTGTCGCGCATGCGCGAGTTTTACCGCGAGCCGGAGGCGGTGTTCTGGGTCTTCGGCTTTCCGATCGTGCTCGCGTTCGCGCTCGGCCTCGCCTTCCGCAACACCGGTCCCGGGAAGTTGCAGGTGGGAGTGGTGGCGGGGATCGGCGACAGCGCCCTGGCCGCGACGCTCGACTCCTCGCCTCGCCTCATCGCCACGGTGCTCGATACGGCCACTGCGCGGCTACGCCTCAAGACCGGTCGAGTCGCGCTGGTCGTGGTTCCGGGCGATCCTGTCGTCTATCGCTACGACTCGACCCGCACCGAGAGCGGTCTCGCGCGCCTCGAGGTCGACGATGTGTTACAGCGTGCGCGCGGTCGCACAGACCTGGTGGCCGTGCGGGACGACCGTGCCGTCGCGCCCGGGTCGCGCTACATCGATTTCCTTATTCCCGGTTTGCTGGGGATGAACCTGCTGGGCAGTGGGATTTGGGGCGTCGGGTTTTCGGTCGTCCAGGCGCGCCAGCGCAAGCTGCTGAAGCGCTACATGGCGACACCCATGCGCCGCAGCCACTACCTGCTGAGCTTCATTCTTTCGCGGCTCGTCTTTCTGATCGTGGAAGTCGTGGCGCTTGTGGGGTTCGGGTGGCTGCTGTTCGGCGTCGCGGTGCGCGGATCGTTCGCCTCGCTCGGGGGCATCACCTTGCTTGGCTCGTTCGCCTTCGCCGGTCTGGGCCTCCTCGTCGCGAGCCGGGCGAGGACGATCGAGGGCGTGTCGGGGTTGATGAACCTGGTGATGCTGCCGATGTGGATTCTGTCGGGGACGTTCTTCTCCTACTCGCGTTTCCCGAA
>Ga0209689_1002676_pt1 | contig 13208 bp, 9 predicted proteins | sample GraSoiAngelo_149_FD_187119 | JGI IMG/M metagenome (GOLD analysis project Ga0209689, IMG submission 187119) | Grasslands soil microbial communities from the Angelo Coastal Reserve, California, USA - 14_1009_09_30cm (SPAdes) (version 2) | ecosystem: Environmental > Terrestrial > Soil > Grasslands ...
CGGAAGGAAGATATCCCGATTCTGGTCCGCGGATTTCTTCGTCATTTCTGTAAGGAAAATAACAAACCTCTGCTCGACCTCGCGCCTGATGCGATGGATGCGCTACTGACTTACGACTGGCCGGGCAACATTCGCGAGCTGCGTACCGCAATCGAGCACGGCGTTGTAATGGCAACTGGCAAACAAATTACATTGCGCGATCTGCCGATGGCTCTGCGCCAGGCAGCCACGGCAAAGTTGCCGGGTGGAGTTTCACCAACCGAGGCGTTCGGTGAAAAAACCAGCCCGCTCGATCTGCACGAAACGGAAAGAAGGCTGATTGCCCAGGCGCTTGCCGCAACGAACGGCAACATAACCGCTGCGGCTAAAAAGCTCGGCATCAGCCGCCGAACGCTTCATCGAAAAATCAACGAAATGAATTTGGCCAAATCTCAAACCGAGAGCGCGAGCGAAAAGACGACCCAGTAGCCGGGATCGTTGATCCCGGTGCCGGCATCGCACGTCGAAGGGTAGATCTTCTTTATTACCATCGCGATCGATTGCCCTTCGGCTGCAGGTAATGGGCTGCCTGTCGTTACCGGTCGCCAGGAGTCGAAGCTGTATTCGGCGTCCCGTGCGCAAATCCGCCGCTACGCGGTCCCTCACGGTTAGTGTTGAACCGATCGGCGCCGGGATGAAGTACCGAGCGGCTCTCACTTTTCAGAGAGCCGCTCAGCCAGGCAGAGCTGAAATTCAGGTCAGTTGTTCTTGCCGTCTCAGCCTTACGGAACATCCGGGTTCGAGTCCGCGAACATTCCATTTGGATTCCCCTGCCAGACCCACGCGTGCAGAGTCCACAGGTGGAAATCCAGATTGTCGTCCCAGACATCGCTATCGCCGAAAAATCCCTCAGGAACCGGGAAACTATCGGGCACGGCATATTCGACCGCTACAAGCCGACGCCCTCCGTTCGGGGTGGGCGCATAGACCAGGATCTCGGGGTTTTCCAGATCGAAAGTATCGTCGATAAGACTCGAGTTGAGGTAGTGCCATCCTTGTCCCGACACAAAAAGACCGATGTCAACGTAGCCGGCCGCCTCGGCCTGGGAGACGTCGTGATAACGAGCGGTAGCTTGGCGCACCCGTGCTAATTGCTGAAGCAGCACTGCGTCAGTGTTCATGCCCGCGTGCGCGCTTTGCACACTGGCCATGGCTGCAAAGAGCAGCGCAATAATGTTTTTTTTGTTCATAATTTAATTTCCTTTTTTTGTTGTGGCCTTTTTGAACCCTCGTTTCGAGGAGTCCTTTCGGGGCCGTTCACTGATGTACTGTCCCGATTTCGGCCAAAGGTAACGCGGACGAGCGGGATTTTAGATCTGGGGGAACCGCGGACCCGCCTACGCCAAGCCGCTTTTGCCAAGGCCGGCGAGGCAAGGGCTTCGGCGTGCCAGGTTACGCGGATGTCACGGATGAGAAGCGACGGCAGAAACAGAAAGAGACATATCCATGTCCTCTCCTTCTGTCGCTAACTAGTGACTACTGACCGCGGCTTGTCGGGTCCACGCCGGCAAAGGTCAAAAAGTCGATCATCCGAAAACTTTGCGGCGTTCCGTCATGGGTCGGTAGCGTAGGTACCCAACCCGGTTGCACGCTGAGGTAAGAGTCAGGGTCTAGCTGGAGCAATCCGATAAATACTTCGGCCACGATTCGCGCGCCCATGGGGCCAAGACGTAGCCCGTCTTCCCTCAACTGAGCTTCTTTTAAGATGTAATAGAAAAGCGGTGTCGATTCGACAAACGAAGGACGAATCGTCTGCAACTCAGCCAGCTCGGTGTCACTGAGTGGTGAGATGCCCATTTCTTGCGCGATGCGTTGACCGGAGGGGAGCTGCCAAGTCAGACACCTTAATAGATTGCGTTGCATCAGCGAGTCCGGCGGCATCCCATTGAATATCGTCCCCAGCGGAAGGCGGAAGAGTGGCGTCGAAACTATTGTGTCGATCCTTTTGTTCGGGCGTGCATCGGCACTGAAAGCGCCGCCGAAGTCGAAGAAAGTCTGCCAGCCGATAAAGCGCCTCGGAGCTCTGGCGCCGCCACGCAAGTCCACCGGGTCGGAGCTGCCTTCCCCCGCCGGGTCGAAAATCATACCAAAGAATGGCTGTCCATTATCCCCGTGGAGGTTGGCACGGTATGATGGCCGCACCATACTGTGCCCAAATCGGTAGGTGATTTGGAACTCTACCGGAATAAACGCCTGGTTCCGTAACGGGTTATAGAAATGGCGACCATTTGTTAGAACATCATCTATCACCGACTGAGGGACAATGTGTGGCAGGAACTCGTGAACGATCATCCACTGGTAATGCCACACGGTCAGGCGGTGGGCTTGGAAGTAAGCTTGAATGTCGGTGATCGATGGATTTTGTGATCGAATGAGATCCACGGCATTGTTATGAAACAATAGAAAGGCCGCATGCAGACCGGCGATCATCATGTTCTCATCGTTGCGTGGGTCACCGATGATCGCTACGTGGTTAATCGGATCTCGTGGCAAGTCCTCGAACTGGCCGTCGCTTTCGATCCGGAATTTGATTGGATCAGCCGGATCGTATAACTCCGGGTTACCGCTTGGTCCGCCAGCGTAAACAGAGTCCAGATCAAAGAAGCAAGTGCGAGCGTTTTGTGAAATGATAGGCTGAGTCGGGAATCCGAGTCGAGACCTCTGGTCAAACGTCATATCATGGTCGAGGAACTGGCCGAAGAACGTTACTCCTGCGGTGTGGGTTGGATTGTTCCGGTTGATCAGTTGAAGGTTGGGATCCGTTATCAGCGCCACAGGACCTGCTGCCAAATCGTCGTTCGCATCCATAATCCCTCCCGGTCTACCGAGCTCCATAAGAGCGTTGCGAACCGCATCCGTTGGCGGGGCGAACGGTGGCAAATTACGGAACATCCGACCAAAATTTCCGGTCAGCGCTGGATCCGGAGGCGGTGCGGCGTTAGTGGCTTGCGCTCTCGATAAAACCCCAAAGCCGGCGAGCGCGAGGGCGATGAAAAGCCCAAAGCCGGCGAGCAACCCGGCGATTAGTAGATACGTCCCCCGAAGAGGCGAGCGGTGAATCGAATTTGTGGGGTCAATGTTTGAACCATTCATGATTTGATTTCCTCCTGTTGTTTTGGCCCTGTTTGAGCAGTCGTTTTTGAGAAGTCATTTCTGTCCCGTTTATCGTTTCCACTCATACACAGGAATTCCGAAGCGCGCGTTGCACGGCATTCTTAACATTTTTCTTTTTATTGTTTTGGCCTTTCTGGCTTCTCGTTATTGGGAAGTCATATTTGGCCGTTCACTGGTGTACTGTCCGAAATCTCACGCGAGGTTACGCGGAAAGTTTGGGAATCGTTGAAGGGTTGAAGCGCTAAGTCGGAACCGCGGATGGCGCGGATTTCACGGACCGGAGGGCATTGAGCCTTACTCTGAGCGAAGTCGAACGGGCCGCGGCGACTGCTCCGAAGATATTACTTCAGCGCGAACGGCTGCTTTGATTCTTCGACGAGCTTTTCAAAGCGCGGATCGCCGCGCAGCGGATCCCAGAACGGCAGCAGTTTCAAGTGACCATAGCTAAGGCTGCTTGGACGGCGGATGACGCTGGCAAGCTGTTCGCAGGCGAGATCTTTGTCACCGACCCATGCAGCGATCATGGCCAAATACTTGACCATGTTCGCGCCATTCATTGAATCTTTTTCCACTGGAAGAAGCTCGACCGCGCGTCGGCCTTCGCGCAGCGCTTCCTCTTTCCGCCCGAGACCGGCGTCGATCAAACCAAGCACGCACAGCGCTGGGCCGTAATTTGGTTGAGCTTGGACAATTTTCTCCTGCTCCGCGCGTGCAGCAGTGAAAGCCGACCGCGCTTTCTCATCGTCTTTCGTCATACGAGAGATAACGCCTTCTATGAATGGACGATTAAAAGGAACGTTGTCGCGAAAGAAGAATGCGTCCTCGCGTGATACAATTAGGGCATTCTTTGCGGCAGCGGCGTCGCGTTCGGCCAGTGCGCAAAGGAGCCAACCGTTGGCGATACTCGGCACCGCGGCAGGATTTGTGGCCCGAATGGAATCGATTGTTTGACGCAATGGTCGGGTATCGGCTTTCCAATCAAAGTCGACGCCTGCAAGCTCTACTTTCATGACGGCATCGTTAGGTTCGAAAGCCAACGCGCGGGCCAACCACGGTTTTGCTTCCGCATAGCGCCGAAGAAGCGAGTAATTATCTGCAACTCCCACCAGCATTTCAATATCGCGCGGGTCAAGCTCAGCCGCGCGCTCCAGATTTCGCGTAGATTCTTCCCAGTGCCCTTGACGCCTCTGGATATAACCCGTTAGCCCGAATATCCGCGCGTCATTAGCCAAGTTCTGGCGGGCAACTTCCAGTTCAGCCAGAGCGCCGTCATAATCGCGATAGCCATGGTAAAGATTCTGGCCACGCGCAAGATGCGTTTCACCAGCATCCGGACGAAGGCGAGAGGCGGCTTGAAGGGCTGCTTCCGCTAACGCCAGGCGCGCGGATGTATGGTCGACGCCAAGGAAGTAAAGCCAATCATGAGCCAAGACGAGCTCGAAATAGGCATCGAAAAACGATGGATCATGTGCGACAGCCTGGTTCAGCAGATCGATGGCCTGCAGCAAATCCGCTTTCCCCGTAGTGCCCGCCTGTCCTGTCAGAAGAAGATTTTTGGCGCGAGTGTAGAGATCGAAGGCGGCGAGGTCGGCGGTTGGTGGCTGCTCGATTGCCAGCCTTTCAGCGGCTGAGATTTTAGCGTGAAGCTGATCAGCGACTTTTTGCGCGATCTCGCTCTGGATTGCGAACATGTCACTCAAATCGCAATCGTATTCCTCTGCCCAGATGTGGGTGTCGGTGCGCGTGTCGATTAACTGGGCGTTTAAATGGATCCTGCCTGCGTTCCTGCGTACGCTTCCCTCCAGCACGTGAGAAACACGAAGCACATTCCCGATCTGACGAGTGTTTCGTGCGCCGCGATATGACATTACGCTTGTGCGGCTAATGACCTTGAGATTGGCAATCTTTGCTAGCTTGGTCAAAATGTCGTCCTGGACGCCATCGGCAAAAGACGCGTTCTCTTTGTTTTCACTGAGATTTTCAAATGGTAGGACGGCAATGCCAGTAGTCGGCGGAGGGCGGATCAAATCGCTTTTCCAAATAATCGCGCCTACCGTCGCTGTCAGGGCGAGCGACAACGCCACTATTACCGCAGTAGTTGGATTGCGTTGCAGCCATTTCCTACTGCGGATGAAAAGGCCAGTGCGTCGCGCCAGGATTGGCTGGCGCCGCAGCCAGCGTTCAAGGTCTTCGGCCAGCGCGAGGGCGGATGCGTAACGGCGCTGCGGATCTTTCTGGAGGCACTTCAGGCAGATCGTGGAAAGGTCGCGATCTACTTTCGGATTTAAGAGTCGCGGTTGTCGCGGCTCAGTTTCCAAGACAAGCCGGACAGTTTCGTAGGTTGTTCCCCCAGAAAAAGGGGGACAGCCGGTCAGCAGGTGGTACAACACCGCACCGAGACCGTAAATGTCTGTCGCGCTTGTTAGTGCCACGTTGTTGCCGCTTGCCTGTTCGGGGGCCATGTAGCTGGGTGTGCCTAGCACTTCCGTTGTGCGGGTAACGGTACTTTCTGTCTCGACCAGCCTCGCCAAACCGAAATCGGTAAGGTGCGGTTCGCCCTCTGTATCAAGCAGGATGTTTCCGGGCTTGATGTCTCGATGCAGAATGCCGTGCTCGTGGGCGTAATGCACGGTGCGCGCCAGTTTTGCGATGAGTTCTGCTGCGCGACGGATGGATATCGCCTCCCGCCTAACCACTTCGTCCAACTGGCCGCCTTCGATCAGATTCATGCTGAAGTAACAGCAGCCGTCGCGCTCGCCGATTTCATGAATTGGAACGATGGATGGATGGTTTAGGCTGGCGGCTGCCTCGGCCTCCAACCGAAATCGCTTCAAATGCCTGGCCGTGGCCCAATGGCCCAGGACGATGATCTTAAGCGCGACCGTTCGATTAAGACTTTTCTGCCGCGCACGGTAAACAACGCCCTGACCGCCACGTCCAATTTCTCCCTGTAACTCGTAATCGCCAAAATGCGTCGGGATGCGCACGGGTGGGGTTTCGCCATTTTCCTCCACAAACCCGCCGAGGCCGGTCTTGAATAAACAAACGCTGCAAAACCCGCGGGGCGCGTCGGCGAAAATTCTAGCTCCGCATGTTGGGCAGACTCTTGGAGCGCTTATCATTTTTTTCCTTTGTCGATCTTTCCGTATCAGCTTGTACTGTCCGAAAATTGTGCCCAGGTCACGTTTGCAGAACAGAAATGAAATGCCGGAGCTCGTCTTCGACATCGGCTGGTAATGCGACGGTGTGCGCGATCTCCTCGCGTAGTACCTCCCGGTAGCGCTGTCGCAAGCGATAGAACGCTTGCTTCACCGCGTGTTCGGTCATGCCCAATTTCTTCGCGATATCGGCTTGCGAAGGCCCACCAGATTCGCCGGCGAGCAGTTCGTTCAGGGATTCGAAGAGCAATTCTTTGCCAGCCACTCGATATTCCTCTTCCAGCCGGGCGAGCACTTGCTCGAGCAAAGTCAACGCCCAGCGACGCTCATAGACTTTATCTGCGCTCAACGCGCTCGCCAGTTCCAGATCGCCGCGCTCGCGCGCGAGCAACTCATCGAGTGGAACCAGAGATCGGCCCTCGCCGCGTTTCAGCGCCAGCGACCGACGGTGTGCCTTTCCAAGGAAGTTTTTAAGCGACACGAGCAGATACGAACGCAGTCGTCCTTTTTCGCGACGAACAGCATCGAAATCTCTTCGCTCCAGGAGCAGCGCGAAAAAACCCTGCGTTAAATCCTGTGCTTCCTCGGGACTATAGCCCTGTCGCCTGACGAATCCATAAAGCGGCCACCAATAAGTGCGGCACAATTTTTCCAGCGCGGCGTCAGCTGCGGGAGATCGCTCCTGCGCCGTGAGCACAACGCTCCAATGCGTAGTGGTAAACGCCATCGCGCCGTTTTGCGCGCTTCCGCCAACGCCCACCGCGGATGTCACTTGATCATCAGCAGGCACGCCTGCGATCTAACTAAGAAATTGCGCGAGAATCAAGCCTGCGCTTTTCGCACTTACGAGACGGCTTCTAGTGGGGTTTTGTCTTTACCCTGACGACGTTGGAATTGGGGCTTGTGCCGTTCCCGTTGTAAGCGCGTAGGCGGTAATAATAGGTCGTATTAGCGGTCAGCCCGGTAACGCTTCGACTAGTTGTATTGCCGACGTCCAAATTTTTGTATCCGGGTACGTAAGTGACAAAGGAAGCGCTCGTGGACACATCCAACTGGTAACCCGTCGCACCGCTTACGCTCTTCCAGTTCGCGGTAAAGCTGATAGCAGTCACATTGGTTGCTTTTCCAGCCGTTGGAGCAGTCGGCGTGGGTGCTGGCGTTGGTGTCGGTGTAGAAGTCGCGGTCGCTGTCGCTGTTGGTGTTGGTGTTGGTGTAGGGCTGGGTGGGACCGTCGCGGTTGGCGTAGGTGATGGGGATGGTGTGGTCGTTGGCGCCGGAGTCGGTGTAAAAGTCGCGGTTGCCGTAGCAGTAGCTGTTGCTGTCGCAGTGGAAATAGGAGTAGATGTGGGTGTTGAAGTAGGAGTCCTGGTCGCTGTCGCTGTAGGTGTAGGCGTTGCTGACGATAGCCTGAAGGCATAGATCTTGTTATTGGCGCCGAAATAAATGCGGCCACGAGCAACCATGCCGGTGTTCCATTGTTGCGTGCCGCTCATTAATTCGTTAGCTCCGCCGCCGGCATAAATAACGGCGCCCGTATCGCCATCGTAAGCATGCAAGCGCTGGTCGCCGCTGCTCGTCGTGGCCGCGTACCAGACGATCATGTTATTCGTCCCATCAGTTGTTGTCACCCAGGGTGAGCCGCGACCGCTCTGGCTTTGGCTCCAAGCGAACACGATCGTTGGTGGATTTGTTGCAGTGACTCTGTAGGCCCTGACGGTACCGGCATCGTTGTGAAAGCCAATATACGTACCCTGACCGGTGCGGTAAGTGACAGCCGATGTCCCTCTGTTGATTCCTCCCACGTTCGCCGCGGCCACAGCTGAAGTGATACCACCGAGATTGTTGCGGTTCAGCAGAAAAGCATTGCTATCTTTACCCAGCGCAAGCACAAGCTGGGAAGGCGTAGCCCCAGGCACGTCAACCACCGTGGCGCTGACGCCACCCAGATCGGTGTCGCTGTTGTCGAGACTGAACCAATTCGTAGGCACCCAGTAGTCGGTGGGCTGACCGGTCCAGGTCGGTCCGGCTTGCAAGCGAATGATCGCTTCGCCGCCCATCCAGTTACCCCCTGTGTTAAAGGTGTTTCCTGTAACCACGAACACGTTCGTCCCGTCGCTGGCAACACCACCGTGTCCCCAGATGCCGCCGCCGACGGCGGTTGTGGCCCAGGCATGCACATTGGAAGGGTTATTGATATCCACGCCCACAACCCATCCATGGTAATTCTGGCAGTCGCCCACGTACCCAGAGTAGGAGACGTACACGATCCCATTTACAAGTGCCAGTGCCCCGCGTTCTTCTTGAATTAGTGAAACAAAACTCATCCCGTTGTAATTCGCAGTGGCGTTTACATCAACTGGCCAGCCGGCATTCGTGACGCCGGTATCCACGTTCAACGAATAGATGAAATGCTTTATGGTTGGGCCATTGATCAAGGCGTCCAAGAAAAGCGATCGGGAAGCGAGATCGACCACAGGCGTGCCGGTGATCCCAATCGGATCGATGTTGCCACAGAAAAGCTGACTAATCGATACGGAGGTCCCGAGATTGCGCTGCCAAATCACCGTGCCAGTGGTGGCGTTGAGCGCATAGACGTTGTTCGATTCGGTCACGGCAATGATCATTGGACCGTTCGGTCCGCCCTCGATGTAAAGCGGCTGGGCGTAAACGTTGCCTACAATTGTGCCGTCAAAATTCAGATCACGCGCCAAGTTAGCGGCCGCCGAAGGAGTAAAGCCCGCATCGATGTAAAGGCCGTCGCGGGAAGGATTGTTGTGCTCCTGCATGACGTTGACCTGCGCGCTTACCGGAAAAGTCGCCCCATATAGGCCTGCGGCGACAAGTACGAAAATACGAATCGGAGATTTCATAAACCCGCGAGAATAAACGTGCGCCCCTTTTTTACCACAATGCGCTGCACTCTTGTCAAGCAGTGTGCCAAAGCGGTAGTGTCCTAATTTGAAGATAGGGATTCGACTTAGAACACTACCGCCAAACCAAACTCAGACCTGTTCGTCTTATCACTCTTGTAATGGAACGTCGCTAGTTTGATGCTTTCAAAATTTCCCGTTTACGAATTGACTTTCGAGCGTTTCAATTAGCCCGTGACCGAGCAGAAGAAGATATTTGGCACAGACGGTGTGCGTGGTGTTGCGAACGTGGAGCCGGTAACGGCGGAGACGGCACTGAAGCTTGGCCGCGCTGCGGCGTACGTGTTCGCGCAAATGAATCCACGCAAGACGCCTGACGGCGCGCGTCCAAAAATCGTTCTGGGCAAAGACACGCGTCTTTCCGGTTACATGCTCGAAAACGCGCTGGTGGCCGGAATCACTTCCCTCGGAGTAGATGTTCTCGTCATCGGGCCGTTGCCAACACCCGGCGTTGCTTACATCACGCGCTCGCTGCGCGCGGACGCCGGCATCGTCCTTTCGGCTTCGCATAATCCTTATCAGGACAACGGCATCAAATTTTTTCGACACGACGGTTACAAGCTGGATGACCAGATCGAGGAGAAAATCGAGCAGCTTATTTTCACCGGAGAGATCGATTCCATCCGACCGACCGCAAACAAGATCGGACGCGCCACGCGTATTGATGACGCTCTGGGTCGTTACGTTGAATTTGCAAAGGCGAGTTTTCCGCGGGGAATGTCGCTCGAGGAAATGCGCGTGGCGGTGGATGTGGCAAACGGCGCCGCTTACAAATCGACTCCATGCGTGTTGCGCGAGCTGGGAGCTGATGTTGCCGTGGCGCACAACCAGCCTAACGGCATGAACATCAACGACGGTTGCGGCAGCATGCATCCGGATGAGATCCAGCGTGTGGTGCAGATTAGCGGGGCCGATGTTGGCATTGCGCATGATGGAGATGCCGATCGCGTTCTCCTTTGCGATGAGAACGGCGAGATCGTCGATGGCGATGAGATGCTCGCCATTGCCGCTCTCGATCTTTTGGAGAGTGGGCGGCTTGAGCGGAACACAGTTGTCGCCACTGTCATGAGTAATTTTGGCCTCGATGAGACGCTCGCGGCACACAGTGGAAAAGTTGTGCGCACGAAAGTTGGCGACCGCTACGTGATTGAGGAGATGGTGCAACAAAAACTGAACCTCGGCGGCGAGCAGAGCGGTCACGTGATCTTCCGCGATTTCACGACCACTGGCGATGGCATCATTACGGCCTTGCAAGTTTTGCGCATCATGCACAAGACCGGTCAGCCCTTAAGCAAATTGAAGAGCTGCTTGCAAAAATATCCGCAGGCGCAACGCAATCTGCCGGTAAAAGAAAAACGCCCGCTGGCCGAGCTGCCTGCTGTGATGAAACTGATCGCCGAGGCTGAGAAAGAGCTTTCTGGCAAAGGCCGCGTGCTCCTGCGTTATTCAGGGACGGAGCCCAAAATTCGCCTGCTCATCGAGGGACGCGAGCTTGAGATGATCGATAAACAAGCAGACCGCATCGCGGAGGCGATTCAAAGCGCGATTGGCGTTAACTAAAATTCGATGTGTAAACGCGTCGTCATCCCGAAGGAAGTGAGGGACCTCACAAATGGCGATGGATCACGCGAATGAACTTTGTGTGCCCAAGACTTCGAGTGGGAGGTCCTTCGCTTCGCTCAGGATGACACGCTTAATTTGCTTATGACACTGACGAAAATTATCGAAGCGCTTCTTTTCAGCGCGCAGAAACCGCTCTCTATTCGTGAAATCACTGCAGCGATCCGAGGCGCGGAGGATGATGAATTTGGGTCTAGCGAGTTCACCCGTGTCAAAGAGGCCGAGGTTGCCGCTGCGCTCGAGCAACTGAAGATCGAGTACATCGAGCAGGGACGCGCCTTTCAATTGACTGAAAAAGCGGAAGGCTGGCAGTTGGCCACTGATCCTTCGTTTGCGAAATGGGTGCGGCAGCTTTTTCCCGCGCCGAAGCCTGCGCGGTTGAGTGCTCCTGCGCTGGAAACACTGGCCATCATTGCGTATCGTCAGCCCATCACACGCGCTGATGTGGAAGCGGTCCGCGGCGTGAACATAGACGGCGTGCTGCAAACATTAATGGAACGCGGTTTGGTTAAAATCGCTGGCCGCGCCGAAATCCCGGGACGTCCGCTTCTGTATGAAACAACGCAGTTTTTTCTCGATCACTTTGGCCTGCGAAATCTTGATGAACTGCCAAATGTCGAAGAATTGCGAAAACGCAATTTGCCGGTGGCGAGAGTTGTAGCACCGCCCGAATCTCCCGAATCTACGCAGGCGGGAACGACAGGTTCTGGGTAGCGCACGCCTCTGGCGTGTTGGTTTCGGCGTCGCGCCGAAACAATGTTTCCTCAAAGCAACATCGTGTGAGTAGTCCGGCACCAAAGGAAAGTTCGCGACCGCGAGGACGCGCTCGCCAGCATGCGGAACGCATGCGCTACCCAGTCTCTTTCGCGCTCGCATTTGTTTTAACATCGGGATCGTTATTTGCAGCGATCCAACCCTCTGATTGTGCGCGCGCGGCAAAATACTCAGAGAGCAAACGCGGAGTCTCCATGCTCGTGATGCAAAATCGCCGGACGGTTTTTGAGTATTACACGAATGGAGGCTCAGCGAGCGGAAGATGGCCGATCTTCAGCGGGACAAAGAGTTTTTGGGGAGTCGCCGCGCTGGCAGCGGTGCACGACGGATTATTTAGACTCGATGATGTCGTCTCAGACACGATTACCGAATGGAAGAACGATCCACGCAAATCGAGAATCACGATTCGGCAGTTGCTCAGCCAAACCGACGGCATCGAAAGTGCATCGTATCTTCAGCGTGCATCTATTCGAGACCGGAACGCCCTGGCAATTCAATTGCCGACGCTTGCTGAACCTGGCGCGGCTTTCATTTACGGGCCGAGTCATATCCAGGTTTTTTCTGAGCTCCTGCGCCGGAAATTAAAAGGTCGTAGCACAATCGCATACTTCGAAGGACACGTGTCGAATCGACTTGGGCTGCGTCACCTTAAGTACAAGACGGACGGGCGAGGCAATCCATTGCCCGCGACAGGATTTGAACTGACCGCGCGCGAATGGGCGCGGTTTGGCGAGCTGCTTCTCGGAAATGGCCATTATCACGGGCAGCAAATTGTTCCGGCAGCTTTGTTGCGCGAGGCCTTAACCGGCTCGCAGGCAAATCCCTCATATGGCCTCACATTTTGGTTAAACTCACAGGCGCCGAACGGCCGCGAGGCAGATATGGAACGCATGCTCGATTTACCGTGGCAGAACGCGCAATGGACAAATGTTTGCATCTGCAAAGATGCGCCGTCCGATATGGTGGTCGCATTGGGTTCGCACTATCAGCGCTTGTATGTCATTCCCTCGCTCAAGGTCGTTGTTGTACGCCAAGGATCGGAGGCAAAATTTTCCGATGCGCATTTCCTTAGGCTGCTGCTCGGCCACCTTTAATGATTTACGCGAGGGTTTGACTTGCTCGCCGGTCTGACAAACGATCAGGCACTATGAACCACAATTCTGAGGACGAGCAGGCGCTCAGGAGAATCCAGCACGATTGGGCAGACGCCCGGCTCAAACGCGACAGCTCATTCCCAAGACAAATCGAAGCGGACGACTTCACTGTGGTCTGGTTCGACGGAAGAATCGTCAACAAAGAAGAGGACGTGAGAAGCTACGAATCGGACGACGTTACATTTACTGAATTCAATATTGGGGATCTGCAAGTGCGTTTCTATGGAGATACGGCAATCGTTGTGGCCCAGGGTTCCCTTAAAGCACACGCGAAAAATCAGGACCTCAGCGGAAAATACGTGTGGACGGATACGTTTGTGAAACAGGACGGCGAATGGAAGGCCGTCGCATCGCAGGTAACTCCCGTCTTAAAAAAATAATCGGTCAGCATTATCCATATTCTTTATGAACAAATTCGC
>Ga0209689_1002682_pt1 | contig 13192 bp, 13 predicted proteins | sample GraSoiAngelo_149_FD_187119 | JGI IMG/M metagenome (GOLD analysis project Ga0209689, IMG submission 187119) | Grasslands soil microbial communities from the Angelo Coastal Reserve, California, USA - 14_1009_09_30cm (SPAdes) (version 2) | ecosystem: Environmental > Terrestrial > Soil > Grasslands ...
CATCTCGCCGAGGATGTGCAGGCGGCCCTCGCGCGCCTGGTTCAGCGCGCTGGTGAGGATCTGCCTGTCCACCCCGGTGATCTTGATGTCCATCTGGATCGAGGTGATGCCCTTCGCCGTGCCGCACACCTTGAAGTCCATGTCCCCCAGGTGGTCTTCGTCACCGAGGATGTCGGAGAGGATGGCGATCCGGTCCTGCTCCTTGATCAGGCCCATGGCGATGCCCGCCACCGGCGCGCTGATCGGCACCCCCGCGTCCATCAGCGCCAGCGCGCCGCCGCAGACGGTGGCCATCGACGACGAGCCGTTCGACTCCAGGATGTCGCTGACCACCCGGATGGTGTAGGGGAACTTGTCGTCGGGCGGCAGCACCGCGCGCAGCGCGCGCTCCGCCAGCACGCCGTGCCCGATCTCGCGCCGCCCCGCGCCGCGCAGCGGCTTCACTTCGCCGACCGAGTAGGGAGGGAAGTTGTAGTGCAGCATGAACTTGCGGAACGACTGGCCCTTGAGGCTCTCCATCCGCTGCTCGTCCTCGGACGTCCCCAGGGTGGTGGTGACGAGGCTCTGCGTCTCGCCGCGGGTGAAGAGCGCCGACCCGTGCGCGCGGGGGAGAATGCCCACCTCGCAGGAGATCTTACGGACCGTCTTGGTGTCGCGGCCGCCGATGCGCTGGCCCTCGTGCGTGATCATCCGGCGCATGTGCTCGTACTTGAGGTCCTCGAGCGCGGTCTTGACGTCCTTGTCCTTGCCCTCGAACGGCGCGCCCGGGGCAGTCAGCTCCGCCACCACGTCTTTCTTGATCTGCGAGAGCTGGCCGTAGCGCTCGTGCTTCTCGTGCTGGGTGTACGCCGAGCGCACCTTCTCCAGCGCCGTCTCGCGGACGCGGTCCGCGACGCCCTCGGCCAGCGGCACCTTCTCGAACCCGCGCTTCTCGCGCTTCACCGACTTCGCCAGTTGCTCCTGCGCCTCCAGCAGCGGGGCTATGGCGCGCTGCCCGAAGAGCAGCGCCTCGATCATGTCGTTCTCGCTCACTTCCTTGCCGCCGCCCTCGACCATGAAGATCGAGTCGCGGTTCGCCGCCATGATCACGTCGATGTCGCTCTGGTCGCGCTCCGTCTCGCTCGGGTTGGCGACGAACTGGCCGTTCACCCGGCCGACGCGGACGCCGGCGAACTGGAAGGGAAACGGCACGTCGCTCGCCGCCATCGAGAAAGAGGCCCCGGTCAACGCCAGCACGTCGGTGTCGTAAGCGGGGTCGGCGGAGAACACCGTCGCGATCACCTGCGTCTCGTTCTGGTAGCCCTCCGGGAACAGCGGGCGCAGCGAGCGGTCGATGAGGCGAGAGATCAGCGTCTCCCGCTCGGTGAGCCGGCCCTCGCGCCGGAAGAAGCTGCCGGGGATGCGGCCGGCGGCGGAGAGGCGCTCCTGGTAATCGACCGTGAGGGGAAAGAAATCGAGGCCCAGCTTCGGCTCCTTGGCGGACACGGCAGTGACCAGCACCATGCTGTCTCCGCTGCGCACCACCACCGAGCCGTCGGCCTGCTTCGCCAGTTTGCCCGCTTCGAGCGAAATGCTCTGGTTTCCGACTTTCGCGGAGACCGAAATCGTTTCTGCCATGTGCAACGTCCTTTCGCGCGGACCCGTTGCCCGCGCCGAGTTCTCGTCGTCTGTCAGGGTTGGATCCGGGGACCGTTGGATCCTGATCGCAGGAGCGAAATCGCTTTCGCTGCTCCGATGAGGGTCCGGGGGCTCCCGGGTTCAACCCGCCTTTGCAAAACAGCCGAGGGGCACCTCTCGATGCCCCTCGCGAAAATCATGCCCTACTTCCGAATCCCCAGACCGTCGATCAGCTTGCGGTACCGGGTCGTGTCCTTCGATTTGAGGTAGTCGAGCAGCCGCCGGCGCTGGCCGACGAGCTTGAGCAGTCCGCGCCGCGAGTGGTGGTCCTTCTTGTGCGTCTTGAAGTGCTCGGTCAGATAATGGATGCGCTCGGTGAGCAGCGCGACTTGCACTTCCGGCGAACCGGTGTCGCGCTCGTGCGTGCGGAACTTCTCCACTACGGATGGTTTGCGACTTTCGTAATGCAACGGGCCTTGCGACATCTTTTCGCTTCCCTCGGTTTTCCCCCCACCTTCCGCCGGCCGGGGCGGGAAGGCGAGCAGGCGCTTCATTCCGGACGGAATTGTCCGGAGGGCGCGGGAACGTACAAGCTGAAGCCCTGCCGGTCAAGGGAAACACCCCGCATCTGTAGAGGCGGACTGACGAACGGCACGCGAGGCTCTCGACCTCAGGCGCTGCGCAGCGCGGAGGGCTGCCCTTGCCGCTGCCGCGGTTCCGCGGGCAACGCCTCGTCGAGCTCGAACCAGAACAGCGCGCCCCCGTTCGCGCCCGCGCGGACCCCGAGGGTCCCGCCGTGCGACTCGACGAGACGCTTCACGGTCGCAAGTCCGAGCCCGATCCCGGGGGCACCCGTGTTCGGGCCGCGGAAATACGGCTCGAAGATGCGCTGGCCGAGCGCGGGGGGAATCCCGGGGCCGGTGTCCTCCACTTCGAAGAGCACGCGGCCGCGCCGCGGCCGCACGCGGAGCGAGACCTCGCGCACTTCGGCGTTCCCCAGGTACTTGAGGCCGTTTCGCAGGAGGTTGCCCAGCAGGCTGAGGAGGACGCCGGAGCTGCAGGCTACGGCGCGGTCGGGCATGTCGTCGAAGCGCAACGCCGCGTGGCGCTGGGCGGCGAACGGGCCGAGCTCGTCCAGGAGCCCGGCGGCGACGGCCCGGACGTCGGCGCGCGCACCGACCTCCGGACGGGCGCCGGCGCGCGCGAACTCGAGCAGCCCGTCGACGATGCGCCGCACGCGGGAAAGGCTGGATTGGGCCCGCTGCAGCGCCTCGCCCGACTGCGCCGGGCTCTTCTCGACCACTCCCAACGCCATGCTCACCGCGGAGAGGGGGCTGAGGATGTCGTGCGCGACGCGGCCGGCGAACTGCTCCAGCTCGGCGGCCTTTCGCTGCGTCAGATCATGGTTCGCCTGCTGGACTCGATGCATCTGCCGCACCGCGCGGACGGTGGCGAAGGCAGCGATCGTCGCGAGCAGCGCGCAGAGCGCGTCGAGCTGCCAGGCAGTCCGGTTGCCGCGCTGCCTCGCCGATTCGATGCGCTGGGCCGCGCTCTCGGCGGCCCTCACGTCGTACAGGACGAGATCGTTCGCCGCAGTCCCGGCGGTGTCCGCGAGCCGCCAGACGTCGTTCCTCATGGTCCGGACGGCCTCTTCCCGATGTCCGCCCCGCGCCTGCTCCAGCGCGCGCTCGGTTGCCTCGTCGAATGCGCGCACCGCGCTGTGGAGCTTGCCAAGCAGCAACGCCTCAGGGGCGTCCGTAGGAAGCGCGACCGCCTGCTCGAGCAGATGATCGAGCCGGCGGCGCGAGTCCGCAACATCGGCGCTGGGCGCCCCGCTCTCGATGACGCGGAGAAGGCGGGCCTGCATCTCGCGGACTTCCACGCGCAGATCGCTGATCACCTGGATGCCGGGCGCGGCGTCGCGCGAGATCAGCAGCGCGTCCGCGTCGATGACCCGCGACTCGCGCTGGACCAGGATGGTGGACCCGACGAATGCGGCGACCACTGCCACGAAAGCGACGGCGAGGATGCGCGTGGAGGTGCCCATACCTACCTGCCAGCAACGCTTTCCGTAACCGACTTCATCCCGTGCGTCCAGAGACCAGAAGAGCAGGTACCTGCGCGTACGGCGGAAGTGCGGGAAACCACGCGCTCAGGGCGCGAGCAGATGTCCACGGGCGTGCTTGCGCTCGTTGCCTTCGAGCTGCAAACCATGCGCTGTGCCCTCCCAGGTCGTCATCGACGCCCATGTGCACCTGCATCCGGACCGGCTCGCCGAGGCGATCCGGCGGTGGTTCGATACGCATGCCTGGCACATCAAGTACCGGGCGGGCGTGGACGACGCCGTGCGGATCCTGCGCGAGGGCGGCATCTCGCGGATGGTGGCGCTCCCGTACGTTCACAAGCCAGGCCTCGCGCGCGCCCTGAACGATTTCACGCTCGACGTCGCCCGGCGGAACCCCGAGGTGGTCCCCTGCTGCACCGTCTTCCCTGGCGAGGAAGGCGAGGAAGAGATCCTCGAAGAAGCGCTGTCCGGTCCCTTCCGCGGGGTGAAGATCCACTCGCACGTGATGAAGATCGCTCCCGACGATCCCCGCCTCGATCCGGTGTGGCGCGCTTCCGGGCGATGGCGCAAGCCGGTGGTGATCCATTGCGGGCCGGAGCCGGCGAACCCGGGCTATGGCCTGGACACGCGGACCGTCTCGGGCGCCGATCGCCTGCGGCGCGCGCTCGATCGGCATCCGGAGGCGGTGGTCATCGTGCCGCACCTCGGGTTCGATCAGACGCCGCAGTTCGAGGCGATGCTCGCGCAATACCCCGATCTGTACCTGGACACGACCATGGTGGTGGGTCGGTATTTCGAACGGCAGCCGGACGTCGACATCCTGCGGCGTCATCCGGGCCGGATCCTCTACGGGACCGATTTTCCCAACATCCCCTACGAATGGGACCACGAGCTGAAGGCGCTGCGAGCGCTGAGGCTGCCGGCCGCGGACGAGGAGCGGATCCTCTCGGGCAACGCGCTGCGCCTGTTCGGTCCGTAGATCAGTAGCGCGGCACGGAGGGGTCGATCACGCGGGACCATAGGTCGATCCCGCCCGCGAGCGAGACCGCGTTGTCGAATCCCGCCTGCCGGAGGATGGCCGCGGCGCTGAGCGAGCGCACGCCGTGATGGCAATAGCAGACCACCTGAGCGGTGCGTTCCGCTCGCACCTCGTCGAGCCGGGCCGGAAGCTCGTGGAGCGGAATCAGCGCCTGGTCCGGCAGCCGCGCGAGCTGGTGCTCCCAGTCGTTGCGTACGTCCAGCAGGTAGACCCGTTCGCCGCGCCGGAGTGCGTCGGCGAGTTGCTGTGGCTCGATCTCCAGCATGTCAGGGGAGATCATAGGTCAGTCTGCCGCGGACAGCGCGGGCACAGGCGGTGAGCCGATGCGGCCGCGCACGGTCGCCAACCAGTTCGTCGACCCGACGCTTCTTCTCCACGACGAGGTAGTCGGCGATCAGGCTGCGGTGGCAGCGCCAGGGGACCGCTTCGGCGCACATCACGGCGGTCTGCGCGCGGCGGGCGGCTGCGAGCAGCTTGCGGATGCCTTCGCGAAACTGCGCGGTGCGCATGTGGTCCGCATAGTTGCGGAAGCCGGGGTTGCGCCAGCACGGGCGTGCAGAGGGATGGGCGCTCTTGCCGCGCCGTCCGGCGAGCTCGGGGATGGCCGGCCTCGTCAGTGGCCCCGCAGCCGCTTCTGCATGGTGCGGCGCACGGTGTCGTAGCCGAGGTCCTTGAACAGGTCGCGCGCCCGCCGGTTGTTGCCCGCGACCTCGAGCGCGATCACCTCGATCCCGCGCTCCTTCGCTTCCTGCTCCGCTTTCTGCATCAAGAGCCGGCCATAGCTCTGCCCGCGCGCCTCGCGCGCCACGCCCAGCGTGGTCACCTGAAGCGTCCGGGTCCCGTGGCGGGCGTCGTCGCGCTCCGTCAGCCAGAGATGCCCGAGGTAGCGGCCGTCGTCCCCTTCCAGGATCCAGAGCTGCGCGCCGGGGCGGCGGAATCCATTCCTGCTGAACCCCATCTTCACGTCGAGAAGGGCGGCGAAGCGCTCCTTGAAGATGGCGCGCTCCTGCTCCGTCGAGTCGCCCAGCCCATCGAGCTGCGTCTCCAGCTCCAGCGCGGTGAACGGCTGCCAATCCTTCGGGGCGTACGGACGCAGACGCGGCATGGGGCGCGTGTTAGCGAAATGTGGGCCGGGGTTCAAGCTGGGCCTTGCATCCGACCTCAGTTTCCGCTTGAAGAGGCCTTCCGGTTTCCGAAGGAGATGGCGTGGCACGCAAGAAGGGCAGGGGAGCAGGTCCAGGCGCAGGCCCGCAGCCGCAGAAGCCCGGAGCGGGCGCGGCGGCCGGGGGCGGCTGGGCGCCGCTCCGCGATTCGATCCGCCGCGACGTCGAGCAGGCGATCTCCGCGCTCGCCTTCGCGGAGCGCTTGCACCAGAAGATGGACACCCAGCGCCGGGCCTTCCTCGACTTTCCCCGCATCATGGAGCAGCTCCGGTCGGGCGCGGTGGAACGCCTCACCGCCTCGCTCTCGCGCCTCTACGAAGGAGGCCAGGGGTTCGACCTGCAGCGGTTCCTGCGCGATCTGCCGCTCGCCCTCGGCCAGCTCGCGGCCGCCGACAAGACCAAGTCCCAGCCTCCGCCGCCGGCCGTCCAGCCCGCACCGCCCGGCGTCCAGCCTGCACCGCCCGGCGTCCAGCCTGCACCGCCCGGCGTCCAGCCTGCACCGCCCGGCGTCCAACCACAAACACCGAGTCCGGTTCCCGAGCCGGTCCCCACTCCCGCTCCCGAACCCGCCCCCGTACCCGAGCCGGAGCCGGCTCCGGCCGCGCCCGTCAGCCCCCGCCTCGAGCTTCGCTCGAAGCTGCTCGCGGCCGCTCCGAATCTGGCGAAAGCTGCGCAGAGCTACCGCCGCAACGTGGCGACGCTGCGGCGCGCCGCGCTCCCGCGCCGTTCGCCGGGACCCTGGCGCGCCGACCGCGAAGTCCTCGAGGAAGCCCGGCGCGCGGTCGAGTTCGCGCAGAAGCTCTACGACGCCTACGCCGACGGCTGGGCGGACCAGCCGCTGACGAAGGACCTCGGCGACCAGACCGCCGCGGAGCTGGATCGGTTCCTCGCCTGGACGCAGCTGGATCGCTACGTCGAGCTGGCCGTCCTCGCCTCGACGAACGTGCCGCGGCCGTCCAAGCCCGGGCAGCACGTGATCGGCGCGGCGAAAGAGGTGGTATCGCAGCCGCCGGTCACCGAGGCCTCGCCCGGCGCGGTGGTGGCGGATTCGGAGCCCGGACCCGCGGGGGAGCCGGAGGAAGAGCCGGCGTCGCTGGAGCAACCCGTCTTGGAGCCGGAGCTGGGACGCGACTGATGCGCGCGCTTGCCGCCGCGTCGGCGGCGGCGCTCGCCGCCTCTGCGTCGTTCGCGGAGGAGAAGTCGCCGTTCTACTTCCAGGCCACGGTCGCAGGGCAGGCGCACCCTGCTTTCCACGCCCCTTATACCGGCAAGAACAGCCTGCGGCCCGACGCGGAGTCGGCGCTCTCGGTCGTCATGGACCTCGGCGCGCGGATCCATCCCTGGAGCGGAGCGGAGCTCGTCGTGCAGCCAGAGCTCGCGGGAGGGAAGGGGCTGAGCTCGACCCTGGGAGTCGCGGCCTATCCGAGCGGCGAGGTCTACCGCATCGGCAATCCGGAGCCGACGCTGATCCTGGCGCGCGCGTCGCTGCGGCAAGTGGCCGGTCCGGTGACGATCATGCTCGGCAAGTTCAGCACGCCGGATGTCTTCGACAACAACCCGGTGTCCAACGATCCCCACACCCGGTTCATGAGCTGGGGGCTCTGGGCGTCCGCCGCCTACGACTATCCGGCGGACGTGCGCGGCTATACCTGGGGCGGCGCGGTGGACTACACGCACGCGTGGTGGTCGGCGCGAGTCGGGATGTTCCTCGAGCCGCTGGTGGCCAACGGGAGCGCGCTCGAGCGCGACATCACCAAGGCGCGCGGGCTCGTCGCGGAGGTGGAAGCGCGTTCCGAGCGCGGGGCGGTCCGGGCGCTCGCCTTCCTCAATACCGCCCACATGGGGAGCTACGCGCAGGCAGTCGCACGCCGCGTGGATGTTTCCCAGACCCGTGCGGATGGCCGGACGAAGGCCGGCACCGCCGCGAGCGCAAATTACGATTTCGGCGGCGGGCTCGGGTGCTTCGCGCGCGCGAGCTTCAACGACGGACAGAACGAGAGCTGGGCCTTCACCGAGATCGATCGCTCGCTCGCCGTGGGAGCGGTCCAGTCGGGCGCGCGCTGGGGACGAGAACGCGACGAGGCGGGCGCCGCGCTGGTCGTGTCGGGCCTCTCCGCGGCGCACCGATCCTACCTGGCTTCGGGCGGGTACGGCTTCCTCATCGGCGACGGCGCGCTCAACTCCGAAGCCGAGGTGCTCGGCGAGCTCTTCTACCGCGCCGCCCTCGACGAGCAGATCTCGGTGGGCGTGAATTACCAACCGCTCTTCAATCCCGCCTACAACCGCGACCGGGGTCCAGTGCACATCTTCACCGCCCGGGCGCACGTGGCGTTCTGAGGTCGCTTGGGCTAGAAAAACGCGCGCAAGGAGACCAGCTCGTGAGCACCAGCCTGCGGCCCGTCCGCTCGCCCCCCGCTTCGGAGCTCTCGCCGGACCTGCTCCTGAAGCTGCATTCGCTGATGGTGAAGGCGCGCGTGCTCGAAGAGCGCCTGATCCAGATGTACAGGCAGGGCGACGGTTTTTTCTGGATCGGCGGACCCGGCGAAGAGGCCTTCAACGTGCCGCTCGGGCTGCTGATCCACAAAGGCAGGGGTCCGCAGTACGACTACTGCCACTTCCACTACCGCCAGTCGGGCACGCTTCTCGCCATGGGCGCGGACCCGATCAATGCGCTGCGGCAGATGAAGAACACCGCCACCGACCCGTATTCCGGGGGTCGCAACTTCGTCGGCCACTACTCGATCCGGGAGTGGAACGTGATTCCCGTGTCCAGCCCCATCGAGGTGCAATACTCGATCGCTCCGGGGACCGCGATCGCCAACAAGCGCGCCGGCGGCCGCGGGATCACCATCGTGACCGGGGGCGACGCCGGCACCGCGGAAGGCGATTTCTCCACCTGCCTGGTGTGGTCGTCACGGCCCGCCAACCCGCTGCCGGTGCTGATGATCGTCACCAACAACAAGTGGGGGATCTCCACGCACTTCCAGGGGCAGCACGGCGAGAAGCGGATCAGCGACCGCGGCAAGGCGTTCGGGATCGAGAGCAAGACGATCGACGGCAACGATCCGGAGGTGAGCTACCGCGAGCTCTCCGCGGCCATGGAGTACGTGCGCACCGAGCGCAGGCCGTTCCTGCTAGAGGCCATGGTCAGCCGCCTCTACGGCCACAGCTCCGCTTCCGGCGCGAACCGGACCAACGACGAGGCGGATTGCATCGCCGGATTCGAGCGCCGGCTGGAGGAGCGCGGGCTGCTCACGCGGCAGCAGATGGACGAGTTGCGCGCGCAGTTCGCCGCCGAGCTGCTCGCAGCGCACAAGCAGGTCAAGGAGGAGCCCCAGCCCGATCCGAAGAGCATGTACGAGCACGTGTTCGCCGATCGGGACCTGGTGCGGGGCGACGGATGAGCAACATGGTCCAGGCGATCCGGATGGCGCTGCACGTCGGCGAGGAGCGCCACGGCGTCACCGACATCTTCGGCGAGGACGTCGGACCGCCTCTCGGCGGCGCCTTCACCGCGACGCAGGGCTTGAAGACGGCGTGGAACACGCCCCTGGACGAGCGCGGCGTGGTCGGCACCAGCATCGGCCTCGGGCTGGCGGGCTGCCGCAACGTGGCGGAGATCCAGTTCTGCGACTACGCCTTCAACACCATCGATCTGCTCAAGCTCGCCGGCATGCAGCACTGGATGTCGAACGGCGAGTGGAACTGCCCGATCACCATCATGACGCCGGTCGGGTCGGGCATCCGCGGCAGCATCTACCACTCGCATTCCTTCGATGCGACGACGACGCACATTCCCGGGTTCAAGATCGCCTTGCCCTCGACGCCGCGCGACGCCTACGGGCTCCTCCTCTCCTGCATCGTCGACCCGAATCCGTGCTTCTTCCTGGTCCCCAAGGCACTGATGCGCGTGCGCTCGTTCCCGGGGGAGGAGATCCCGGGCGAGCCGGGCGACGACCGCGCGCTGGCGAAGATGATCGACGCGCCGCTCGGCGACCGGTCCTCCTGGAAGCCGCAGTGGCCCGAGACTCCCGATCACTTCGTGCCCTTCGGCGAGGCGCGCACCGTGCGGGCGGGACGCGACCTGACCGTGGTCAGCTACGGTCGGACGCTGCCCCTGTGCGTCAAGGCGGCGGAGGCGCTCGTCGAGGAAGGGATCGATGCGGAGGTGATCGATCTGCGATCGCTCCATCCCTACGACTGGTCGCAAATCTCGGAGTCCGTCCGGCGCACCGGCCGCGTGCTCTACGTGAACGAGGACAGCGAGATCACCAACTTCGGCGAACACCTCGTCCGCCGCACCGTCGAGGAGCTGTTCTACGAGCTGGTCGCGCCGCCGAGGCTGCTCGCGGGCGCGCACGTGCCGGGCATCGGGCTTGCGGACAGCCTGGAGATGGTTTCCGTGCCGCAGCTGCCGTCGATCACCGACGCGATCCGCTCGCTGGCGAGGAGCGAGCCGTGACGTTCCTCACCGATCTGCTCCGGATATCGTCCTGGGCAGCGGTTTCAACCGGTTGAACTGGACTTACCGTTCCTGGTCCGGATGCCAAGCCCCTGCGTCCTCGACGAATGACGCACCGCGTCCCGTCCCGGGACAAGTTGAGAACTGCACACTCACAGCAGGCCATCGACGCGGATCGGCGCCGCGCTGGATGGTCATTTGCTGAGTTGTTCCGGTCGCTTCCGCTCGGGCATCGCGCACGCTCGCATTCCCAGCGCCGCCGAGACGCGGTGCCGGTGCCGGGCAAACCTGTCATAGCCCCAGCTCGCGAGGCGCCGGACGCCCGGCGCTCGCAGCAGCGCGCCGATCGCGGACCACCCCCGGAACTCGCGCAGGATGCGCGCCACTGCCTCCGCGCGCACGAGCTTCCGCCCGCGGTCCAGCACGATCACCGTGTGCTCCGTCTCCTCGCGCGATACTCCGGGCGGGAGGTCGGCTGCGTCGTTGCCGACGAACTGGAAGATGCCCCGGCGGTCGCGCTTCCTCACCCAGGCGACGGACGCCTGGCACACGCCGCAATCCGCGTCGTAGACCACGATCATCGGCCCCAGCATAAACCGGACATCCATCCGCCGCCTGGCGTCCACCCCGCATCTGCGGATACCGTCCCCGGTCGGTGCACGCGCTGCTGGCAGCGTTGCTCTCGCTCGGACCCCACGCCGCGGACGCGCTCGCGCATGCCCAGGATGCGCCGGCAGCGTGGGTCTCCATGCCAACGCCCAGGCGGCCGGCGTCCGCGGCCGTCGTCGCATTGCCAAAGCGCGTCCATGGATATCTGCCCTATTGGGAGAGCATCGATCTGAACGCATTTCGCTGGGACCTGATCACCGACATCATCGCCTTCTCGGTCGAGGTGGGCGCGGACGGCACCGTCTCCAATCCACACGCGCTCCCGGGCGGCGCGCTGGTCTCGGCCGCCCATGCGAACGGCGTCCGCGTGCACCTGTGCGCGACGCTGTTCAACACCTCGGGCGGAAACGAGATCGCGACGTTCCTCGGCAGCACGTCCGCGCGCGCGGCCGCTGTGCAGCAGCTCACGGCGGTGGCGCCGGACGGCATCAATCTCGATTACGAATTCGTGCCGAGCGCCTCTCGCGACGCCTTCACCTCCTTCGTGCAGCAGCTGCGTGAGGCGCTCCCCCAGCCCCTCGAGCTGACCTTGGCGATGCCCGCGACGGCATCGTACGGCGGCTATGACGTTCCCAGGCTGGCTACACTGTCGAGTCAGCTGCTGCTGATGGAGTACGACTACCACTGGCGCACGGGCCCCTCGGCCGGTGCCGTTTCGCCGCTCGCGAGCGTCGAGAATGCGGTGGACGGGTACCTGGCACTCGTTCCGGCCGGCGCGATCGCCATGGGCGTCCCCTATTACGGGTACGAGTGGCCCACCGCGTCGCTGACCGTGGGCGCCGCCACGACCGGCACGGGGACCAGCGTGCTGTTCGACTCCGCCTTCACCAAGTTCGCGGCCTATGGCCGGGTCTGGGACACGGCCTCCCAGACGCCCTGGTACACCTATTCCTCGGGGCAGCCGCGGCAGGGCTGGGTCGAGGACGGCGAATCGCTCGCGCTCAAGTACCGGTTCGCGCGCACGCGCGATCTGGCCGGCGTGATGATCTGGGCCCTCGGGTACGACGGCACGCGCACCGAGGCCTGGGACGCGCTGCAGTCCGCTTACTTCCCGGAGGTGCCCATCCAGCCGCCGCCGGCGCGCGGGTGCTCTCAGGCCGGCACGACGCCCGCCGCACTCGTGCTGCTCGCGCTCTTCTGCCTGCGCCGCCGTTTCACGCTGCGGCCGGTTTGGGGACCCTACCCCGGAGCGCATGCTAGAAAGTGAACCATGGTTCCCGAGAAGTACCGCCTCGCCGCCGTGGGGCGCTTCCTCCTCGAGCAATTCGAGCTGCGCCGGCCCGGCATCCGGGACTGGTCGCCTCGCGCCGAGGCGCTGCTGCGCCAGGAGGCCGAGAGCGAGCTGCAGCTGATGGAGAAGCAGCTGCGGGAGATCGGGATCGAGGACGCCCGCTACTGGCAGCGGATCCGGCGCGCGCTCGACGAGATCCTCCTCCCCCGGTATGCCGCGCTGGCGAGGGCGGAGATCGATCTGGCCAAGCGTGACTACGGCATCTGGCGCGGCGGCGACCTGGTGGCGCGCGCGACATTCGCCCTGGCCGGCTTCATCCTCGGGATCATCTGCGTCGAGGTGCCGTACATCCCCATCCAGGCGAAATGGTTCCCGGCGCTCCTGCTGGTGCTCGGGCCGCTGTTTCCGGACGTGGTGATGTGGCTGCACCGCCGGCGCTGGCGCAAGCAGCTCGAGGCGCTGGTCGGCGACCTGCACCACGCCAGCGAGACGCTAGAGACCTACCGGCCGCTGTCCGAGCTCACGAACGCCCTCGGGCTGCCGTCCGAGCTCGCGGAGGCGCCGCCCACCGCGGCGCGAGAGAGAGGATGAAGTGGCTCTGAACCTGAACGTGCCGCGCGTGAGCGTTCCGCAAGGCGGGAAGATGCGCCTCCTCTGGATCGCGGGGGCGTCCCTGCTCGTCCTGCTGGTCGGCTACAACTCTTGCACCACCTACGTGAAGCCCGGGGAGGCGGGCGTCAAGCAGATCAAGTTCGGCATCGGCAAGGGCATCGATCCGGTCGTCTACGGCACCGGCCTGCACTACGTCGGCGTGGGCGAGACCATGCACCGCTTTCCCTTGCGGCTCCAGGTCCTCGAGCTGAGCAACTCGCGCAGCGAGGCCATCGGAGATCTCGAGGGGCAGCGGGTAGCGCCCGGCGTCAACATCCAGACCAGCGAAGGGTAC
>Ga0209689_1002684_pt1 | contig 13186 bp, 10 predicted proteins | sample GraSoiAngelo_149_FD_187119 | JGI IMG/M metagenome (GOLD analysis project Ga0209689, IMG submission 187119) | Grasslands soil microbial communities from the Angelo Coastal Reserve, California, USA - 14_1009_09_30cm (SPAdes) (version 2) | ecosystem: Environmental > Terrestrial > Soil > Grasslands ...
TCGATCAGCTCGCGCGGTGGCATGTCCATTGGGATACGACCGAATCGTTCGCGGTCGGGATAACCGGGATGCGCGCCGATCGCGACTTGGTTTTTCATCGCGAGCTCGACGGTGGTGCGCATGGTGTTCTCGTTGCCGGCGTGCCCACCACACGCGATGTTCGCACTACTGATCAGAGGCATGAGCACGGCGTCCGTCCCGGCGCCCTCGCCCAGATCACTGTTGAAGTCGATCGAGCCGACCACTGACTCAGCACAGTAACGAGCGGACATTACGGTCGGTGTCGCCCGCCAGCGCTGGAACTGAGCGGAGCGCGGGTGGCACCGGCGAGAGGGTTGTGCGCGAGCCGCGGGTGCCCCGGGCACCGGCCACGCGGAGTGAGCGGAGCGAACGACGCGCAAAGCCGGGAGGGTGCGGCGAGCGCACGGCCCCGAGCCGGGGACAGGCCCCGCGCTCGGGTGCGACCTAGACGAAAAGCGGAGCGAGAACGAGCGTGATGGTCGCGAGGAGCTTGATGAGAACGTGCAGGCTCGGGCCGGCCGTGTCTTTGAAGGGATCTCCGACGGTGTCGCCGACGACGGCCGCGGCGTGCGCCGGTGTGCCCTTGCCAAGGACCTTGCCCTTCTCGTCCTTGAGCATCCCGGACTCGATGTACTTCTTCGCGTTGTCCCACGCGCCGCCGCCGTTGTTGAGGACGGTCGCGAGGATGACACCGGCCATCGTGCCGACCATCAAGAGCGCTGCCTCGGCCTCAGCCTTGAGGAGAACGCCGACAACGATCGGCGCGCCGACCGCGAGGAGTCCGGGGGCGATCATGTTGCGGAGCGCCGAGGCGGTGGTGATGTCCACGACGCGCGCGTAGTTCGGTTCCTCGGTGCCGGCCATGATCCCGGGGTGCTCGCGGAACTGCATCCGGACTTCTTGGATGATCGCGGCGCCCGCGCGACCGACCGCCCGGATCGCAAGCGATGAGAAGAGGTAGACGAGCATCGCCCCGAGAAACCCACCGAGGAACACGTCGACCTTCGCGAGGTCGACGGAATTGAACGGCTTGCCGGTCAGCTGCGCGACCTTGTCGAGGTACGCCGAGAAGAGCAGGAACGCCGCGAGCGCGGCCGAACCGACGGCGTAGCCCTTGGTGAGCGCCTTCGTCGTGTTACCCACGGCGTCGAGCCGGTCGGTCCGCTCGCGGGTCTCCTCGGAGGCGCGCGCCATCGACGCGACCCCGCCGGCGTTGTCCGTGATCGGACCGAAGGTGTCCTCGGCAAGGATGAACGCCGCGCTCATCAGCATGCCCATCGTCGCGACAGCGGTGCCGTAGATGCCGCCATGCGGGAGGCCGGTCGCGGCACCCCACTGGTCGCCGAACCAGTGGCTCAAAAAGAGGGCGATGGAGATGGTGATCGCCGACGCGGCCGTGGTCTCGAAGCCGACCGCGACGCCCGAGATGATCGTCGTGGCCGGACCAGTCTTGGCGGCCTCGGCGATCTCCTTCACCGGCCGCCAGTCGCCGGCCGTGTAGTACTGCGTGATGTAGACGAACGCGAGGCTCGTGAGGATCCCGACGACTCCGGCGTAGAAGAACCAGTACCCGGCGCCCTTCTCGTTCAGCATCTGGTTGGTGACGAGGTACATCCCGGCGATCGAGAGCGCGACGGTGATGTAGTAGCCGAGGTTCAGCGACGACATCGGGCTCTTGGTGTCGCTTCCGCGTACCGTGAAGATGCCGATCATGCTCGCGACAAGCCCGAAGCCACGCACCACCAGCGGGAAGACGATCCATGCGACGTTATGCGTGACCAGGTAGATCGTTACGCCGAGGATCATCGCGCCGATGTTCTCGGCGGCGGTCGACTCGAAGAGATCTGCGCCGCGGCCGGCGCAGTCGCCGACATTGTCGCCGACCAGGTCCGCGATGACGGCCGCGTTGCGCGGGTCGTCCTCGGGAATGCCGGCCTCGACCTTTCCCACCAAGTCGGCGCCGAGGTCCGCGGCCTTCGTGTAGATCCCGCCGCCGAGCTGCGCGAAGAGCGCGACGAACGAAGCTCCGAATCCGAAGCCGACGATCGTGAACGGAGCTTGCTCGGGGTGATCGAATCCGCCGTACGCGATGAACATGACGAACACGCCGATCAGCGACAGACCAACGACGAGGATCCCGGAAACCGCACCGCCGCGCAGTGAGATGCGGAGGGCATCGGCGACGCTGTGCTGCGCGGCCGCGGCGGTTCGGAGGTTGGACTTCACCGCGACGAACATGCCGACGATCCCGGAGGCCATCGAGCACGCCGCACCAACGATGAACGCGATCGAGGTCTTGATCGCGAGCTCACCCGCGGAAACCCCGGGGGCCGACTCGAAGAAGTAGATGACGAGACCGATGACGACCATGCCGCCGAGGGCGAGGAACGCGATGGTCCGGTACTGCCGCTGGATGAAGGCGACCGCTGCGACGTAGATGGCCCCCGCGACCTTCTGCATCGCGGGCGTCCCGGTCGGCGAACGCAGGACGTCGTACGCGAAGTAGGCGGCGACCGCGATGGCGAGAACTCCAGACAGGGGCACGACCCACAAAAGAGGCGATGCGTCCACGAGACCCCCAAAGCGAAAAGGCCAAGAAAAAGGCGCCCGCCCCGACGGAGGGGGCCGCAGCGCTTCGATGCCATTTTAGGCCAGCCTGCCGACTGGCGCAAACCGGTTAGAGTTCGAGTTGTGCCACCGCAAAAAGCATCGAAGTCCCAGCCGAAGGCTGACGCGTCAGAAAAGACGAAGAGCAAGGATCGCGACTGGCTGACGACAGCCGAGCTGGCGACGAAGATCGGCTGGCGGGAGCACGCTCTGCGCGACGCGATGCGCGGCAAGGATCTGCCCGGGGTGCGGCGGACGTCCTTCGGCTACCACATCGAATCCGCATCCGTCGACGAAATCTCTAAGACGCTCGGCGCACCGCCCCCCAAGCCGAATTCTCCGAAGAGGAAGCCGGCTCGGGCCTAGCATCGGTCGCCGCGGCCGACGGCCTCGCGTGCTCGCGGGTCCCTTCGCCTGCGCACTTGCGGGTTCTGCTCACTCGGCGGACGGCGACTCCCGCTGCGCGCGCGAGACCGTCGTCCCCGGCGCTGATGCGGGCCTAGCGCTTTCTCAGCCGGGCCGGAAGGATTTGGAGCTCCTCACGGTACTTCGCGACAGTTCTTCGCGCGAGCCGGATTCCATGTTCTTCTCGGAGCTTTTCGACGATCTCCTGGTCGGAGTACGGGCGCGAGTGGTCCTCGGCTTCGATGATGTTCTTGATGACGTCTTTCACACCGAGTGATGCCGTGAAGAAGGTGGAGAATGGGATCACCTCACCAGCCGGCAGAAGCACGAACTTCCCGGCGGTCGCGCGGCTCACGGTCGACTCGTGCATGCCGATGCGCTCACCCACCTCGGCGCGCGTGAGCGGGCGGAGCGACTGGACACCCTTCTCGAGGAAATCCTTCTGGCAATCGACGATGACATCGGTGATGCGTCCGATCGTCTGCCGCCGCTGGTTGATGTTGTCGATGAAGAACTTCGCGCGCGTGACGTATTGGCGGATGTGCTGACGCTCGTCGTCGGTCATCGCTGGTGCGGCGGCGCCGGCGCTCCGCGCGGCCTGAAGCTGTCCGACGAGTTGACGATAGACCGGATTCACGCGGAGCGAGAATCGCCGCGACTCGATGACCTCGACCTCGAAGTCGCCCTTCTCGTTCCTGAAGATGATCACATCGGGCCTGAGTGCGACCTGCCGGCCGCCGATGCTCGTGCCGTCGGGGCCCGCAGCGAAGGCGTGAGCCGGATAAGGGTTGAGGCTTTGCTTCACCCAATCCCAGTTCTGTTGGACGTCCTCGCGGCTGATGCGCAGGGCCTGGGCGATGTCGCCGAATTTGTGCTCGCCGAGCTCGCGAAGGTGGTCGGCGACGATCGCACGCACGTGTGCAGGGACCTCCTCGCCAATCTCGGAGAGGTGGTCGATCTGGATCAGCAGGCACTCGCGGGTGTCGCGAGCGCCGATGCCCCACGGCTCGATGCCTTGGATCGTCGTTAGCACCTCGGTCGCGTCGGCGAGCGAGACCTTCATCGTCTTCGCGACGTCCTCGAGCGCCATCTCGAGATAGCCGGAGTCGTTGAGATTTCCGATGATGTATTCGGCGACCGGATGCAACCGTTTCGGCAGCAGCACGCGTGTGTTCCAGGAGAGATACTCCGCGAGGGTCTGCTCAGCTTCCGCGCGGACGATCGGATCGAGCTCGTCCTCTTCTTCGTCGCGCTGCATCAAGCTCGTACCTTCGAGCGGCTCGGTCTCGAGATCATCGCTCCCTTTGTACGGTCCTTTGCCGGTACCAAAGCAGTTGAGACACACACGGCCGGCGAGCGGCTGGCCGCACAACGGGCATGCCTGGACTTCCTCGAGGTCGAGCGCGGGATTCTCCTGAAGCTCTTGGTTGATGACGTCCTGCAGCTCGAGCGAGCTGAGTTGAAGGATGTAGTTCGCCGCGATCTGCTTGGGCGTGACTTTGAGCTGCTGCTGCGGGAGGAGTCTTAGATCCACCTCGGCTACCTTACCTCGGGGTGATAGTGCGAGCGGAAATCACGCTGTTCGCGGCCGCGATCACTCTGTCGCTGGTCGCGCTGCTCGTCGCCCCGCGACGCATCGCCCAGGCATGGCGCGTGCCGAGCGCCCTCTTGGTCGCCACTTTAGGCGCCATATCGCCCCTTCTTCTCTATCAGTTCAGCGATCCAGCACTGGCCGCGGGTCGCGCGCTGTGGGAATGGTCGGCCGCCGGGGGACCGACCATCCAAGCTTCCTATCGCCTCGATGGCCTCGCGACGATCGCCATCGCCGCGGGGTCCGCGTATGTCGCCGCTGCGCTCCTCGCCAACGCGCGTTCGGCAGCCTCGCCCCGCTTACTCCCTTCTCTTGCGCTCGGCATCGGATTCGTCTTCATCGCCGTCGTGGTGACGGTCGACCTGGTCGCGGCGGCGGTGGCGATCGCGGTCCTCGCGGCGGTGACCGCGTTCGCGACGCTCCTCGTCGCACCGGCACCCTCGGCGATGCGCATCGCGGCGTACTTCGCGGTCGGTATACAGGGCTTCGTGGTCGCCGCCTTGCTCATCGCGCGTCAGGGCGGCGCGTCGCTGGCCTTCGACATGATCTCGCCATCGGCCATCAGTCCCGGCGCGGTGCTTGCCGCGACCGCGGGCGCCGCGCTCTTCGCGGGCTTGTACCCATTCGTGCCATGGCGCTATCAACCGGCCCAGGCACTCGCCGCGGCGGAACGCGAACCACTCCGCGGGCTGCTCGCGATGCCGGCGGGCGTCGCCGCATCGATTCTGCTGCTCCGCGTCCTCGGCGCGACGAATATCGACCTGTCGAATCTGGGCCTCCCATTGATTGGGCTCATGCCTCGACTGGTCACGCTCGGCTTCGTGCTCGTCGCATTCGCGCTCCGCGCCCGCGCTCGCGGGCGCGCGTCGCGCAGCGGGATCATCACGACCATCCTCGCGGCCGCCGTCCTAGCGGGATGGGACGAGCTCCATTGGAGCTACATCGTCCTCGCCGCGGCCGGCCTCACCGTCCTCTACGCGGCGGCGGTCTCGCTTGCCCTGCCCGAGCAGTGGGAGGTCGCGCGGCACGATGTGACGCTGGCGACCCTCTGGATCGCATTCGCGGTCGGTACGCCGATCGCACTCGCCTCAGGGCTTTTCATCCTCGTGAGCGCGGCGTTCGCGGCTCTCCTCGAGAGCGTGTGGATGCCGCCGCATCGCGCGTACATCGCGATCATGGCGACAAGCGTGTGGACCGTGACCGGTGTCATCGGTCTGGCGACGGGCGCGGCGGCTGCCGCTGATCCAGCGACCGCCGTTGCGGCGGTCCTCGTGATCATGGTCGTCCTCTTCCTCGAGCTCGCGCACGCCGGTCGCCGTCTTGCTCAAGGTGAAGCTCCGCCCGATCTGGACATGGCTGCCGCGGTCGCGGCACTTTTCAGCACCGCGCTCGTCGCGAGCCTGCTGTCACTCCCGATCCCCGACGCGCTGGCGGTCCTTCACCGGCCGCTCGATCCGATCGATCCGGTCATTGCGATAGGGACGGTCGTCGTCGCGACGATCCTCGTCATCGCGGCTCGCATGGTGCGACCGCTTTTGCCCGACCTGGACGCCCTCGCTACGCGGCTCCAGCGATTCGTCTGGGCCGCCGACCCGGTGCCCGCCGGCGCCGCGACGTTTCGCGCGCTCGAGCGGGCCGTGACCGTCGCGTCGGCCGGATTTGCGGTGTTCGAGCAGCGCGCCGGCGTGTGGCTCGCCGCCGTGCTCATCGTCGCCTTGCTCGTCTGGTCGACGCGTTAGGTGATCGCCCTCGGCGTCGTCGCGCTCGCGACGCTCGCCGCCAATGGTTCGCGGCAACTGCGCTACTCGGCGGTCGCCCTGCTCGGTGTGTCGCTCGCCGCGAATGTCCTGACGGCGGGGCAGCTCACAGTCACCCAGCTCGCGGTGGAGGGCTGCGGAGCGCTCGTTGCCTGCGGCATCCTCTACGTCGCCGCGCGCGACCGGACATACGGCGAAGATCCCGGGTGGCGCCTCTGGCTCGCGACGATCGTGGCGGCGGCCGCGACCGCGGCGTGCTTCGCCACGCTGCGTACCGCCTCGAGCGAGACCGTGATCGTTCCTCCACTCATCGGCGAGGATCCGAGCGGAGTCACCGCGCAGGTCGCCGCCTTCTGGCTCATCTCCTCGGGCGTGGCGATCCTCGTCACCGCCCAAACCCCGGTCCGCGGATCGCTTGGGGCGATCCTCATGATCACGGGGGTCGAGCTCCTCGTGCGTCTTCTCACCGTGCCGCAGCTCGGGCTCTCACTGTTGCTTGGCTGGGTCGAGGTCGTCATCGCGCTCGCGGGCGGATTCCTGATCGTGAACGAGCGTGTGGTGCGCGAGAATTGACCATCGCGGCGGCGCCCCTCGTCCTCGCGATAGCCGCCTGCGGTGCCTTCGTGCTCCGGAAACGTCTGAATATCGTCGGTCCGTTCGCGCTCGTCGCGATCGCGGCGGCATTCGCGCTCGTCATCCTCAGTCCGCCGGACGCAACGGGGACGATCCTCGATCTCGATCTGCGTGAGAGCGGCCTCGGCCGTCTCGCATCGGGCGTGATCCTCGCGACGCTCTTCCTTCTGGTCCTCGATGTGTGGCTCGATGAGCCCGCGTACAACTTTTTTCCCACCGCCCTCGCCGTCGGCGCGACATCGGTCGGTGTACTCGTCCTGACGGCGCCCCTTGCCATCTTCGGCCTTCTCGTGCTCGGCCTTCTCGTGCCGGTCGGTTCATTCACGTTCCAGGTGCATCGCAATCGCTCCGTCGAAGCCGCGACCCGTCACTTCGGGTTCGTCGCGCTGGGGGGCTGTCTGGGCATCGCGGCGCTCGCGCTCGCGGCGAGTCTCCCCCACGACCAGCCGGCGAACACCTTCGTGTTGCTCGTGGTGGTGCTCGTCGTCGCCTTCGCGCTGCTCCTCGCCGCGATCCCGTTCCACACGCATGCGGCGCTCCTCGCTGGTGAGGTACCGCCGGCTGCGCTGGCCTTGTATTTCGGCGTGCTCGTCCCGACGACATTCATCGCGTTCGTCGAGATCCTCACGCTCTCGGGCCTGCTGCCCGCGATCGTCCAGGTCGTGAAGGTCCAGGACCTTCTGCACGGGATCGGACTGACCTCGGCCGTCGGCGGCGCCTTCCTCGCGAGCGGCGCGCCGGATCAGCGCCGGCTCGTCGTCTACTCCGTGATCTCGAACCTCGGCGCAGCGCTCGTCGGGATCGCGACGCTCTCTGGTCCCGGCATCATCGGCGCACTCGCGAGCGTCATCGTGACCGGGGCTTCCGCGTCGGGTCAGCTCCTCGCGGCGGGGACGCTCGAGCGACGAAGCGCGCCGGAGCGCCCGACCGCGCGGAAGGCGCCGCTCGCCGCCCTTGCGTTCGTGGTCGGCGGCTTCGCGATGATCGGCGCGCCGCCGCTCCTTGGATTCCCCGGGCGGTTCTTCATGGAGCTCATCGCTTACCAGTTCGCTCCGGTGACCGGGGCCGCGCTCGTGTTCGCCACGCTGCTCCTCATCGTCGGTCAGCTCCGCTCAGTGCTCGCGCTCTTCGGCACCGGAGTCGACCGTTGGACGCTCGAGCCGCGACCGGTCGCCGGAATCATCGGCGCCGTGATCTTCGTCGCGCTGCTGATCGGTGGAATACAACCTGATGGATTCCTGCGTCCGATCGCCGCGTTCGCCGATGAGTTTCTGAGAGCGCTGCGTCCGCTATAGGGATCATCGCGCCGCGGGTCCTGTCCCCGGCTCGGGGCCGTGCGCTCGCCGCACCCTCCCCGCCTTCCGCGTCGTTCGCTCCGCTCACTCCGCGTGGCGGGTCCCCTGGGCACCCGCGGCTCGCGCACAACCCGCTCGCCGGTGCCACCCGCGGCGCGACGCCCACTAGCTCGGCGCCTTGTCCTCAGTCATCCAGCGATCGATGTCTCGGGTGTATTCCACGATCCCCTCGGGGAACCAAAGCTTGATTTCCGCTGTTGCTGTCTCCGGCGCATCGCTCGCGTGAACGAGATTCCGGAGACCAACGAGCGCGTAATCGCCGCGTATCGAGCCTTCGCTGGCCTCATGGGGACGCGTGGACCCGACCATTGCCCTGACTACCGCGATCGCGTTTGGGCCTTCAAGCACCGCTGCGACGACAGGCGACGCCGTGATCACGCCGACGAGGTCGTCGTAGAAGAACTTCCCCTTGTGCACGGCGTAGTGCTTCTCGGCCATCGCGCGGTCCACCTTCAGAAGGCGCAGCGCGGCGAAGCGCAGCCCGCGCTTCTCGAAACGCGAGAGGAGCTCGAAGGCGATGCCTCGCTGGAGCGCATCGGGTTTGAGGACGACGAGCGTGCGCTCGGCACTCACGATGCCATCACTACTGAGACATCGTCGGCGACCGGCGGGGAGATCGCGGCGAGCGACGCACGCGGTCCGATCGCGGCGAGGTAGGCGAGCTCCGGACGCAGATACTCGCGCGCAACCCGTTGAATGTCGGCAGGGGTGACGCCGTCGATGATTGCACTGACCTCTTCGACCGACCGAACCCGTCCGAGGAAGAGCTCCTGCCCGGCGAGCCATCCGGACACCCCGCGCGTGTCCTCGAGCCGCAGCTCGAGGCGCCCCTTGGCGAAGTCGCGCACGCGTTCGATCTCTACGTCGGGCACGATCTCATCACGAAGTCGGGCGACCTCTCGCATGATCGCCTTCAGGACTTCGGCGCCGTTCTGCGGCGCGAAGCCCGCGTAAATGACGAGATGCCCCGCATCGGCGTAGTTCGCGTCGTAGCTGTGAACGTCGTATGCGAGGCCGCGCTTCTCGCGGAGCTCGAGGAACAGCCGGCTCGACATCCCTTCCCCGAGGACCGCGTTCATCATGTCGATGCTGAACTTGTCGGCATGCGTGGTGTGGACGGACCGCCAGCCGACGCAGAGATTCGTCTGCTCGGCGCGCTTACCCAGCAGCTTCGCGTGCGCTTTTCCGGCGCGCGGAGCCGCCTTCGACCGGACGACCTCGCGCGGGGCGAGACTGCCAAGGGCCTCGTCGACCGCGGCGATCGCTTCATCCGCGCGGATGGGACCTGCGAGCGCGACGACCGTGCGCGACGGCGCGTAGCCGCGCTGCATGAACTCCCGGAGGCGTTCGGCCGTCATACCCAGCACGACCTCCTCGCGTCCGGCTACTTCCCAACCGAGCGGGTGACGCGGGTAGAGGAGCTCGTCGACCAGGGTGTGCACGCGATCCTGCGGCTGGTCGCGGTACATGCGGAGCTCCTCGACGATGACGTTGCGTTCCGATTCGACGTCGGTCGCTCGGAGCATGGGTGCGCGGATCAGGTCGGCGATGACGTCCAATGCGACGAGGTAGTGGCGCGCCGGCACGCGCGACCAGAAGACGGTGACTTCCTTGTCGGTCGAAGCGTTCACCACGCCACCCTTGCTCTCGATCACCTGACTGATATCGGCGGCGGTCGGGCGCTTGGCACTGCCCTTGAAGACCATGTGTTCGAGGAAGTGGCTCGTGCCGGCGTCATCCTTCGTCTCGATGCGCGAGCCGACCCCGACGTAGACCGCGAGCGAGACCGAACGCGTTTCCGGCATCTCGCTGACGAGGACCCGCAGACCGTTCGGCAGCGTGACCTTGCGGTGTTCCATCGAGTGCGAACGCTACCAGAGAGCGTCGTTCTGCTAGCGGCAGAACACCATCGTCATGTACATCGCGTCCGCGCCGATCACCGCGCCGATGCCGACACGCCGGAAGGCGGGATCCATGATGTTCGTGCGGTGATTGATGGGAGCCCAGGGCTCATTCATGAATTCGCTATGGAGCGCGTCGACGTTGTCGTTCCAGATCTTTCCCGTGTTCTCGCCGTACCAGCCGGTGGCGCAGGCCGGCACGTCCCGCGAATGCGCGGTGCCGTCCGGACCGTCGTGATACACGTATCGGGCCTGCGCCTCCGCGGCGCTGTGGGCTCGTGCGGTGTCTGCGACACCGATGTCCGTTGCAAGGGGGGCGAGACCGCTCTGCGCCCGCGACGCATTGATCAGCTCGAGCATGTGCCGCTCCGCCCAGAGCGTCGTCGGATTCGTGAAGGCGCCGACCGATCGTTGCGGCGGCGGCGTGGGCTCGGCGGTCGGCTCGGGCGTCGGATCGGGGATGGCCTCGGGCTCCGGATCTCCAGTCGCCTCGGCCGAAGGCCCGCCTGAGGCTACGACGGCCGCAGTGTCGGCCGGGGCAGGCGACGGAGTTGGGTCGGGATCGTCGAAATCGCGGAGCCCGCGAATCACGCCACGCGACAAAGGCCTGATCCGCGCCTCGGTCGCACCATCGTCGGTCGGCGTGACGCTTTGCGGCGCGCGACGCTCTCCCGTCACGGTGAAGCTGGCCAGGACGAGCCCGGCGAGCATCGCGTATAGACCGAGGCGCGCGGGAAGGCTCAGCGGCCGGTCCTGCTCACGATTCGACGACGCTCGAGGCACCTGATGAGATAACGAGGCTGGCGCCCGCACGTCGCGCCGCGGCGAGATGTTCGCGCTCCGCGGCCGCCGGATCGAGAGGTCCCTCGGTGGTAGCCACGAACGGCGCGTGCTCGTCGGCCGTGAAATACGAAATGAGCGGCCGGTCCGCGAAGGCCGCGAGCCGCGCGACGATGTCGAGCCCTGGCGCGCCCGGCTTGACGATGATCGCGTCCGCCCCATCGGCGATATCGCGGCGCGCGCGGGCCACCGCAGCCGCGGCGTCGTCGGCTGGGACCAGCGGCACCGCACGCTCCGCGATCGGGATCGCGTTCACCGCGGACCGGTGCGTCACGTAGAGCGAGCTCTCGAGCTTCACCATCGCGGCGATCGGAGTATCGGAACGTCGTTGACCGAGTGCTTCGCGGATCGCGCGCACCGCGCCTTCGAGCATGCCTGACGGGATGAGCAGGTCGGCGCCGGCGTCGGCGTGCACCTCCGCGATCGCGGCAAGGCGCTCCAGCGTCGCCGCGATGTCAGCGCCACGCTGGCCGAAGAGCACGCACTGACCGTGTGCGGTGTACGCGCAAACGCAGACGTCGGTCGAGACGCCGAGCTCGGGTACGGCCTCCTTCACCGCGCGGATCGCGCGGGGCACGACATGGTCCGGTTCGCTCGCGAGCATCGCGTGCTCGTCCTTGCGGTCGCTGATGCCGAAGAGCAGGAGACCGGCGAGCCCCGCCGACGCCGCGGACCGCGCCTCGCGCACGACCTCCGTGAGTGACAGCCGCTCCAGCCAAGGCGCGCCCTCGACTTTCTCGCGGTCTTCGATCGCGCTGCCCACGATCACCGGGAGGATCACCCGCCCGGCCAGGTCGGGATTCGCGAGCGCTCGCGACCAGACGGGATGCTCTGCGAGCCTGCCTCGCGCGAGCGTCGCTTGTCGCATGACCGGATGGTACCCACCAGGGCCGAGCAAGCGGTGACCGAGGGCTACCATTTCTCCGATGAGGAGACGTGGAGCGGTGCTTCTCACGCTCGGCACGGGGCTGCTGCTCGCTCTAAGCGGGGCCGCGTTCGCAACCGTTCCGTCCTTCTCGAGTCCGGCCAAAAATGTCGCCGCGCCCGTGGTGGATGACGGCCCGCAGATCACCTTGACCACGCCGGCGGTCGAGCCCGTGGCGGCGGTGGTACCTGCGCCCGAGCCGAAGGCCGCCCCTGCGGCGGCCGCGTTCGATGAAATGAAGCATGTCTGGCAATCGCTCAACAACTGCGGACCGGCTTCTGTGGTCATGGCACTGTCCACGTTCGGGATCGACGTCTCGCAGGAGTCCGCGCGAGTCCCACTCCGCGGGACCAACATTCTTTCGGGCATGGGTCCGCAGAAGGTCGATGGCTGGGTGAACGCGAACTTCGGCCTGCGGTCGGTCTGGCGGAACAACGGGACAAACGAGCTTGTTCGCCGCCTGGTCGCGAATGGGTTCGCGCCGATGGTCACACAGTGGATGCAGGATCCGTCGATCTCGCGCATCGCGCACTGGCGGGTCGTGCGCGGGTACGACGATGCGGTGAGCACCTTCTATGTGAACGATCCGATGCTGGGGAACATGGTCCCGCTCTCGTACCAGTGGTTCCAGAACAACTGGCAGTCCTTCAGCTATCGCTACATGGTCATCTACGACCCGAAGGACGAGGCGCTCCTCAAGACGATCATCGGGGACGACTGGAACGACGCGCACATGAGAAAGAACTTCTACGAGCGCACGAAGGCCGACGCCTACGCCCAGGAGACCTCCGCGGCGTGGCTCGCGTACGGCGAGGCCGCGTATGGATACGGGCTCTTCAGCGAAGCGGTGAGCGCGTTCGAGCGCGGGATGGCGCTCGGATCGGTGCAGGGAGTCTTCACGCTTCGCTCGAGCTACCCGCAGGCGTTGCGCGCGCTCGGTCGCCAGACGGATGCCGACGCGATGCAGAAGCGTCTTTCGACCTCTGCGAGCTCGCCGACCGTCTCGTCTCCACCTGATCCCTTCGCCCTCTATCTCGCGTTCATGCGAGAACACGACAGCGACTCCGCGAGAGTCACGGAATAGCCAAACCTTCCGGGGGTCCGGCGTAGTGGCGCTGTGATCTTTCGCCCTCTCCTCGCCGGCGCGCTCC
>Ga0209689_1002686_pt1 | contig 13178 bp, 15 predicted proteins | sample GraSoiAngelo_149_FD_187119 | JGI IMG/M metagenome (GOLD analysis project Ga0209689, IMG submission 187119) | Grasslands soil microbial communities from the Angelo Coastal Reserve, California, USA - 14_1009_09_30cm (SPAdes) (version 2) | ecosystem: Environmental > Terrestrial > Soil > Grasslands ...
GTGGCTAGCGGGACTTGAACCCGCGACACCCAGATCCACAATCTGGTGCTCTGCCTACTGAGCTATAGCCACCACGGCGCGGCAGGAACGGCTGCCTGGGAGAGATGACGATTCTACCGCCCGGCTTGTTGGAGAATGAATTGGTGGCCACCTCAGCGGAGTTCGACCAGATGATCAAGTCCGGCGAGCTCATCGAGTCGACCAACGAGATGACCCCCGAGTACCTCCGTGAGCTCAAGCACACGCTGATCGTGTCCGGCGACACCGAGCTCATCTCCGCCCCCGCCTACTACCTCGCGGCCAAGCGGGCACCGAGCATCAACGCCTTCATGACCGGCATCGCGATCATCCAGGACGAGCTCGCCCACGCCCACATCGCGTACCACATCCTCGAAGACCTCGGCGAGGACCAGGAGAAGCTCATCTTCAGCCGCGACCCGAAGAGCTTCCGCTATCCCTACGCCTTCGACGTCCCCCTCGACAGCTGGACAGAGCTCGTTGTGGCCAACGGTTTTTACGACCAGGCAGGTTTCTGCCTCCTCGGCGATATCCACGACAAGTGCTCCTACGGACCGTGGAAGCGCGGCCTGAACAAGGTGATGCTCGAGGAGAACTTCCACCTCCGCAACGGCCGCACCTGGATGAAGCGGATCAGCGCCTCGGGCGGCGCGGCCAAGGACGAGCTGCAGCGAGCGGTGGACTGGATGTTCCCGCTCAGCGTGGAGTGGTTTGGACTCCCCGACGACAAGAAGATGCACTCGACGCAGCTCGAGTACCGCCTCAAGGGACTGACGAACGACCAGCTGCGCCAGTGGTGGCTTTCGACCGTCGTGCCTTACTGCGAACAGATCGGCGTCAACGTCCCGGCGCACAAAGAGACCCGCGAGGGGAAGGATGTCTGGGAGTTGGATTACCCGTTCCCTTGCGAGTTCGACGCAGAGGCGAAACGCTGGGACTTCAAGCAGCCGAGCACGTGGGACGACGTCCTGGCCCGCTGGCGCGCACGTGGCCCGCGCAACGCCGAGATGGTCGCGATGTTCCAGGAAGAGTTTCACAACTTCCGCAAGACCCATCAAAAAGAGTCATGACGGAGCGGTTCTGGGTCGCGCTGGCCGAAGTCGACGATCCGGAGATGCCGGTGAACCTGGTCGACCTCGGTGTCATCTATGGGATCCGGGAGAACGCCGGCGTGGTCGACGTCGACCTCACTTTCACCGCCATGGGCTGCCCCGCTTCCGAGTTCATCCTCGACGACGTACGTGAACGTCTTCTGCGCGAAGAGGGCGTGAACGAAGTGAGGATCAACGTGGTCTGGGACCCGCCGTGGACGGCAGCCCGCATGACGCAGGCCGGCCGCGACGTGCTCGAGGCGTGGGGCCTCGCCGTTTGAGCGGTTACAAACGCGTGAGCGGGGACGCAATCGAATACGAGGTGTTCGCGCGCAAGACCCGGGTCGAGCCGCTGCACCAGGTGGGTAGCGTTGTCGCGCCTGACGCCGACCTCGCGATGGCCTACGCCCGCGCGACCTACGACGAGGAGCGCTGGTGCGAGATGGCCATCGTGCGCAAAGAAGACGTCATCCACTTGTGGTCGCCTGGACAGGCGTGAGCCTGCCGGACCTCGTCCTCAGCCTCGCCGACAACAAGCAGATGCTCGGCCTGCGATACGCGGAGTGGGCCACCCGCGCCCCCTCGCTCGAGGCGGACATCGCGGCCGCCGCGATGGGCCTCGACGACCTCGGCCACAGCCGCGTCCTCTATGGATGTCTCGAACCGCTCGGGGCCGACCCTCGCGGGACTGAACGCGAGTCCGATGCCGCCAGCCTGCGCAATCTCCCCTACTTCGACGAGCCGTGGACCGAGTGGAGTCAGTTCGTCGCCGCCAACGCCATCCTCGACACCGCATTCACGGTGATGATCGAGGCATGCGTCACCGGGTCGGTCGAGGTGCTGCAGCACCGCCTGCGCAAGATGCTGATGGAAGAGCGTTACCACTTCCTCCACGGACGATCCTGGCTGCGCTCGGGTATCGAGACGGGCCCCCTGAATCGGGCTTGGCAGGAAGCCATCGAGTGGTTCGGGCCGCCGGATGGCGATACTGCGCGCCTACATCGCGAAGGCAAGCTCAGCATGGGCCCGGCCGAGCTGAGAGGACGTCTCGAAGAGCAGATGGAAACGAAGGCACCGCAAACCGAAGTCGACTGGAAGCAATGGGACGCAGTGCGCAGGCGCGGCCGCAAAGGCGCGATCGACGCCCACACTTTCGGCATGCTGCGTGGCCTGGAGGAGAAGAAGTACGCGCCGCCCACCGCCGCGAAACAAGCCGCGACCTGACCCCCGCTGCCCGCACTGCACGGCGAGGGACGCTGAGGTGATCTCCCTGTTCGGGACGCAGGCGATGACGCTTCAGTACCGCTGCCGCAAGTGCGGCACCGTCTTCGAAGCCATCAAGTACGACTAAGAGTCAGCATGGCCAGGCTCATTTACTCGGCGATCACGTCTCTGGACGGCTACGTGGCGGACAGGGACGGCCGCTTCGATTGGGCGGCGCCCGACGAAGAGGTGCACACCTTCGTCAACGAGCTCGAGCGCCCCGTCGGCACGCACCTGTTGGGCCGCCGTATGTACGAGGTGATGGTGGCCTGGGAGACGATGCAAGTGGCTGACGAACCTCCCGTTATTCGCGACTACCAGGAGATCTGGAAGGCGTCGGACAAGATCGTCTATTCGCGGACGCTCGAGAAGGCATCCAGCGCCAGGACGCGCATCGAGCGAGACTTCGACCCCGAAGCGGTCCGCCGGCTGAAAGCGGCGGCGGAACGCGATATCTCGGTGGGCGGGCCCGACCTCGCCACCCAGGCGATCAAGGCCGGCCTGGTCGACGAGTACCACCTGCTCATCGCCCCAGTCGTGGTCGGAGGCGGCACCGCCTCCCTCCCGACCAACGTCCACCTGAAGCTCGAGTTGCTCGACGAGCGCCGCTTCAAGAGCGGCGTGGTTCATCTCCACTACCGCAGCGTCTAGGAGCGTTCCTCGCCGTCGTCTTCCGTGCCCTCTGCCGACCTCCGACGGCGCATCAATGCCAGGGGCAGTCCCGCAAGCACCACGACCACGATCAGGACCGCGACGATGATCGGGAGGGCCTGCCCGCCACCGATGGTCACCACTCCCCCCGGCGGCGGCGTGGTCGACGACGCGTAGCCCGCGGCAAAGTAGCCGAGCTTGTCGGTTGACGAGTAGATCGTGTACGGCTGACCTTGCGACGTGCGCTCCAGCAGAGTCCACGGGCCATTCGGATCGTCGGTGCGATAGATGTCGTCGGGGTGCGGCTTGAGGTTGGAGTAGAGCAGCGTGATGTTCGCCTTCTTCTTCAGCGGCGCGTCCGAGGTGATGCGATAGACGTTGGTCACGAACCGGACGTCCTTCGGCTCAGGGCAAGTGTCGAGCGGCGTGATGTCGACTGAGACGGTGCTCTTGCCGGCGACGTCGAACGAGTCCGGCAGAAACCCGATCACTATCTGTCCGTCGCTCGTGTAGACAGACCACGCTTCGGTCTTCCCATTGGTCACCTTGATATCGGCGTGCCCTGAGCTCGGCTTGGTGTTGGCTCCGGCCTGGGGCGGGGGGCACGTCCACCGGTACGGCTCCGTCGGGCCGAAACCGTCATAAAAGCCCGGCGCCACCATCCAGGCGGCAAGCACGTAAGCGATCGCGGCGGCGGCGAGCAGCGTGAGGCGCTTCACAGCGCGAGGTCGGCGATCACGTGGCCGATGAGGGGCGCCACGAGGTCCTTGCAGGCCCACCGCCACAACCCGAGCAGAAGACCCGCGGCGGCAACCGCGACCAGGAACTCCGGTGGATGGGAGAGGGCGTGGGCCAGGGTCCACAGCAGAGTGCTGCCGCCGATCGCGAGCGGTGCGCCGCCTAGCTCATCGAGCGCCGCGTATAGAGCTCCGCGGAAGGCAAGCTCCTCGCCGATCGACACCGCGATGGCCGCCGCCGCGAGCCCGGCGGGAAGCAGCGGAGCTGCGGCGCCTCGGGCGGCCGCCGGCAGAAGCAGCACCCCACCCAGGGCGAGGCCGCCGACGACCCGCAGCGCGAAACGCGATGTGCCTAGGCCGAGACGCTCCGCCGGCCAGCCGAGCGCCGCCAGTCCCAGCGCGGCCCCGCCGAGCAAGAGTGCGGCCACGACGAATCGTGAGTTCTGCGCCAGAAGCGCACGCGTCCACTCCACTGCCAGCACGTAAACAGCGACAGCGCCGGCGCGAAGCACCGGACGGCTTCTGACGATCGACGTCAATGCGCCAGCCGATTCGGTGCGGCGTAGACGTTGAAGCGCTCGCCACGTAGAAAACCGATCAACGTCTGGTTGAACTCTCGCGACAGCGCCACCGCCAGGCTGGAAGGAGCTCCGACCGCCGCGAGCACCGGAATCCCCGCGGTGATCGACTTCTGAACGATCTCGTAGCCGGCCCGTCCGCTCACGACCAGGATCGCGTCGCGCACCGGCAGGCGACCGTCGAGCAGCATCCGCCCGACCACCTTGTCGACCGCATTGTGCCGGCCGATATCCTCCCGCATGCAGATCAGCTCACCCGCGGGGTCGAAGAGGCCCGCGGCGTGCAGCCCACCGGTGCGCTCGAACACGCCCTGGCCGGATCGCATGCGCTCCACGAGCCCGGTCAGCAGGGCGGGATCGACGACGGGCCCCGCGGGCAGCTCCGCCAGGTCGCGCCGCAGATCTTCGATCAACACAGCGCCGCACACGCCGCACGCGGAGCTCGCAAGCATCGACCGTTCCGGTTTGCGTCGTGGCGCGCGTGCGAGGTGGATGTCGACCTGGTTGGAGTCGACGATGGATGCGTCGATCGTGATCTCTGGTGCCGTCTCGCCCGACTCCGCGCTGATTCGCATGAGTCGAACATCATCGAGAGCGCGGGCGATGCCTTCCGCGAACATCAAGCCCAGGGCCAGCTCGATGTCCTCGCCCGGCGTGCGCATCACGACCGAGAGTGGCCGGCCGTCGAGCAACAGCTGCAGCGGCTCTTCGGTGACGACCGCGTCGGGCACGTCGCTCCATTCGCCCGACGACCATTTGCTGATCCGGATGCCGGGCGCCGGGGGTTTGGCCAATCAGCCCTCGGCGACCCGCAGGTGGCGCGCCCCTCGCGGCACCGCGGTCGTCGTCGCAAAGCCCCGCCATGAGGTGACTCGTTCAGGCTTGAGCTCGACGACCGGCGGGACCTCCGATGCTTCTATGCCGTAACGCTCGGCGATCGCGTCGCTCTCGCTCGAGGACGCGAAGGTGCCGCGAACACAGGCGCCAACCATCATCGAAGGCCGAAAGCGATGGTGCGATTCGACGACCAGCGCTCCCGGCGCGCCAGAGCGCGGGCGTCCGCTCGTCGGCGCGACGCTCACCTCGCCACGGTCGACCTCCCAGAACGCGGGACGGATGACGGGCTGCCCTCCCTCGATCCAGCAGGCATAGGCGCGCGACACGCCGGCCAGCCGTCGGCTGACCTCAGCCGGGACAGCCGGTACGCGGGCGGCCTGAGCCGGTGGAAACGGGGCGTCTTCGATGAGGTCCGCGTCGCTCAACTTCAGGCGCATCACGACTCGGTTGTACGGCATCCACTCACGCGGCAACCGCGCCAGGTCGAGGGCGTAGCCTGCGATGAAGGGGGCGTTTCGCAGCGCGTAACCAGCCATACCGAGGAAGTAGCCGGGACCTTCCAGCATCGCCCGAATCTGGCTCGACACCTGGAGTGGGTCGAACACCTCGAGTGCGCCCCGGAGCAAGACCGCCTTCGTACCTCCGTCGACGAGGAAGGCGGCCCTCGGATCGCGCTTGGCGATGATCGTCTTGGCCGCATAGCGAGAGGTGGTCATCCACAGCGAGCCGCTCGCGAAGCTGAACACCGCGGGGTTCACCAGGGGCAGCCGGCGGGCGCGCAAAGCCAGCATGCCGATCGAGCTGCGCCCGACGATCGCGCTCGCCTCGCGGGTCAGCTTCATGGGAGCAACTTTAGAGGCTCGGTCGAGAACCCTCGGCGAGAGATTCGGCGATCCAGGTGGCCGAGATCCGGGTGAAGCGACGAGCAGCGCAGCGAGCGCATGGGACATGCTTGAGCGAGCAGCGCAGGAGCTGAACCCGGAGATCGGCCGCATGGGCGCCGAAGATCCGTCGAGGGCTTCTTCGACCGAGCCTCAAGTTTCCAGGCGTTTGCGAATTCGATCTAGCGCCTGCTCCAGGCGTCGTCGGACCAGGAAATCCAGGCGCCTCGCGATCGCCGCCCCGAGCACCGAAGCTGGCGGCTGGTATGCGATCCGGAGCTCGATCCGCACACCCTGGGGCACCTCCTCGAAGGTGAAACCACCCTCTTGCTTGATCAGTCCGGACTCTGAGACCCAGCCGATCTCACGAGGTCGCCTCCAGCGGTTCAGCCGCAGCACGTTCTGCAGCGGCAGCCCGAGGGCGCGCATCTCAACCCGGAAGCGGGCGCCGGCGCCCTGGGTTTTGGTTCCGATCGGCTCCCAGCGGCTGACTCCCTCGAGCACTTCGGCCACGTGCCTGTGGTCGGCGAAATAGTCGAACGCGCGCTCGAGCGTCGTCTTGACGGTGACCTCCGCCGAGAACTCAAGCTTTGCCACGCACACACGAAGATATGCGGTGTGGTGACCTGGGACGCCGGGCGAGTGTCGACGCGGGCTTCCGTTGCCGTGTCCGGTCCCCTGACGGGAGCCGCCCTTCGCGACGCCTACGTCGACGCGGTCCGCGTGTTGACCTTCGGGCTCGTCAGGGTGCGCCACAACTCGTTGGTCGCCGGTCCGGTCGAGCTCTTGCGTTTCGGGGCACCCAGGGTGACCCGCAACGCGGTCGAATGGCCGATCGAGGGCGGCCTGCTCGCGGGGCGGCCTGGCGGACAGCTGCGTATGCAAGCCTCGGGCGGGCAGGTAGAGGCGACGGTTGCCGGTTACACGCCGAGCCTGCCCCGGCCCATCTACGACTTCACGCATCTCCAGGTGCACCAGCTGTTCACCAGGCTCTACCTCCTGCGGCTCCGCGGCCGGGAACCGGCCCCCGGGCCGCGCGCTTCATCGGAGGATCGGTTTCGCGCCGCGTCCGTGGACGTCGCGTTCTGCCTGACGCTCGCCCGCGTCACCGGGCGCCCTCGCTGGGGCAGAACGCTGGCCATCGCGATCGCCTATCACGTCGCGTGCTGGAGCACCTCCGGCCGCACGCTCGGCGGTGTCGTGATGCGGCAGCGAGTGGTCTCGGTCGACGGCTCGCGGCTGACCCCAACGCAATCGCTGCTGAGGCTCGCGCTGCTACCCGCTTCATGGCTCTTGCGCCGTCCGCTGCACGACGACCTCGCGTCTACTGAAGTAATAGCCGACTGAAAAAGAAAGGGGCGGCGCTGGGCCGCCCCTTAAGCGATTGACGGTTAGATTGTTACGCGCGGGCTCCTGAGGACATTCCGCCCTGCATCCAGAGCGCCGGCTTGTTCGGGTAAAGCACGAGGACGAGCACCGCGACGAGGATGCCGATGATAAAGGCGACGATGTCGAAGCGACCGATCGTGATCTGCGTGAAGACCTGGTACACGATGTCCAGGATCGCGTAGAGAATCAGAGCGCGAACCCAGCTGATGTTGGCGATCGGGTCAAATCCGGCGATCATGATGCCCGCGCCGAATGCGATGCCGGCCACGGGTGCCGTCACGCCTGCCCCGCTGTCGAATGGGAACACGGCCACGCCGACGAAGCTCGCCGCTGAGCCAACTACGAGCAGGACTCCCATGACCCACATGAGAATCTTGAGCGCCAAGGGATTCCACTTTGCCACTACTTGCCTTCCTCCATTTTTCGACCGCGGTTGAATGCGTAATTGCTGAGCGGGCGGCCGTTCAGGTGCAACTTATAGGCTGATTGCACGCAATAAGCAACCTCTTACGAGGCAAAAACTTGCGCCCCCCGCAGCCAGACAACTCGCGGGCTGAGCCCATAGGCCCAGGCGAACGCCCCTTCGTGCTCGGCCTCCCAGAGCACGAGGTCGGCCAGTTTGTGGGGCGCCACGACGCCGCGATCTGATCTCGAAAGCGAGTACGCGCCGCCGAGCGTCGCGGCCAGGACGGCCCGCTCGACCGACATTTTGAACACCGCGACCGCGAGGGCGATCACGGCGCTCATGCTGGTCAGGCCGCTGGTGCCCGGGTTGTGATCCGTGCCCAGCGCGATCACAGCCCCGGCGCCGATGAGCTCCCGGACTGGCGGAAGCCGGCCGATGGATAGAGCGGTGGCGGGAGCCAGCGTCGCCACCACGCCCGCCCGGGCGAGCGCGATCGCGTCGCCGCGGTTGGCGCGCAGAAGGTGATCGGCCGAGGCCGCGTGCAGCTCGGCGGCGAGTCGCGCGCCGCCGGTTCGATCGAGCTCGTCGGCGTGGATGCGTGGAATCAACTTCGCCTTCAGGCCGGCCTTCAGGATCGCGCGCGACTGAGGCACGCTGAAGTAGCCGCGGTCGCAAAACACGTCGCAGAAGCGCGCGCCCGCCACGTACGCGTCGTCGCACCAGTCGGCGACCTGCCTTGCGTAAGCGCCCATGCGCGCCGAACGATCTGGCGGCAGCGCGTGCGCGGCCAGGAACGTAACCTCGATGCGCGGCAGGTCCTTGCGCTCACCCAGGCGCGCCAGCAACCGCGTCGACTCCAGCTCTCCCACGCGCTGGAGGTGGTATCCGGTCTTGGCTTCAACCGTGGTCGCGCCGCCTTCGAGCCATGACCACAGCCTGCGTGCAGTCGCCTGCTCGAGCGCGCTGATCGGTTCCTCGCGCGTCGCCTTCACGGTCGCCTTGATGCCGCCGCCCGCCTTCGCGACCTCTTCGTACGAAGCTCCCGCAGACCGCATCGCAACCTCTCGCATGCGATCGCCCGCGTAGACGGGATGCGTATGCGCGTCGATGAGGCCTGCCGTGACCAGGCCGTTGGCGCAGTCGTCCTCCTCATTCACCGACTCCAGCAGCTCCCGCGGTTCATCGCCGTGCTTGCCGCACCACGCGATCTGCTCTCCATCGCAGATCACGGCCGCGTCTTCGATCACACCAGCCGGCGTGCCGGTGAACAGCCGGCCGATGTTGCGAAGGCGCCTCATTTGCTGACGACGGTCTCGCCGCCGACCACGACGTTGGTGACGTCGCGGCCGGAAAAGCCATAAACGAGGTACGAAGGGCTCATCTCGCGCCACAGCCCGCGTGGCTGTTCGAGGGTGACGAAGTCAGCGAGCATCCCGGGCGTGAGCTCGCCGCCATCCCAACCGAGAGCGATCATTCCATCACGGGTCGCTGCCTTCAGCAGCTCTTCTGGCTGGTGAAGGACGCGGCGACCTGTGGCGCGGCGCTGGTCCAGCTCGAGACCGCGGGCCTCTTCGAGCATGTCGATGACAGCGTTGGAGTCGCTTCCGAGGGATAGGTGACATCCGTGGTCGGCAAGGGCGCGCATCTGACCCACACGGTCCCCAAGGTCTCGTTCGGTCGTCGAGCAGGCGCAGACCTGCACGTTGTAAGCGCCCAAAAGATCGATGTCGTGCTCGCTCAGGTGAATCGCGTGCACGGCGGTGAGGTCAGGGTCGAGAACGCCTTCTCGGTCCAGCAGCTCCGTCGGAGTGCAGCCCTCGGCTGCCACGCACTCCTCAACCTCTGCCGGCTGCTCTCCGAGATGGATGTGCAGCGGCATGCCGCGCTCCTTCGCGTACGTGAAGACGATGCGCATTGACTCCGGGTCCACGGCCCGCACGCTGTGGATGGCGGCGCCGATGCGCACGCCGTCTGCCTCTTTCAGTTCGTCGACCCGCCGAACCCACCGGTCGGCATCGCCGTCGGAGAACGTCTTTTGAACGTCATCGAGCGGCCGGCCGTCCAGCCCGCCGCGCAAGTAGCACGCGTCGATGAGCGTGATCCGAATTCCTTCCTCGCGCGCCGCATCGATGAGAGCCACCCCGAGCTCGTTCCCGTGACTGTGCAGGTAATGGAACTCGCCGACCGCGGTGATACCGGCCTCCAGCATCTCCCGGAACACGAGCCGCGCGTGGTTGAAGTAGTCGGCCGGCTCCCAGTCCGCATAGCGGTACATGCGCTCTCGCCATTCCCAGAAATCGCCGCCACCAGACTCGACCTCACCCCGCAGCAAGCGCTGGAACGCGTGGCTGTGCACGTTGGCGAAACCCGGAACTGTCCAACCCTTGAGCGCCACCGCGTCGTGCGGAACACGCGTCACGCCCTCGGTGATCGTTGTGATGCGACCGGATGCGACTTCGAGCAGAACGTTTTCCGCGCGGTGGCCGAGCCACGCCTGCTCGGCGTGCCAGCGACCCGTCCCGTTCACTAGGAATCGCGCATCGGGATGCGGACGCCGCGATCGCGCGCCACGTCGATCGCGCGCTCGTAACCCGCGTCGGCGTGGCGGATCACGCCCATGCCCGGGTCGTTGGTGAGCACGCGCTCCAGTTTCTTCGCCGCGAGGTCCGTCCCATCCGCAAGCGCGACCATTCCGGCGTGGATCGAGCGGCCGATTCCGACGCCGCCTCCGTGATGCACGCTGACCCACGCCGCGCCGCTCGACGTGCTGGTCAGCGCGTTCAGGATCGGCCAGTCGGCGATGGCGTCGGAGCCGTCGAGCATCGACTCGGTCTCCCGATACGGCGAGGCGACCGAGCCCGAGTCGAGATGGTCGCGTCCGATCACGATCGGACCCTTCACCTTTCCACTGCGGACGAGGTCGTTGAACAGCCGGCCCGCGCGGGCGCGCTCGCCATAGCCGAGCCAGCAGATGCGGGCGGGAAGGCCCTGAAAGTGCACGCGCTCGCCGGCGGCTTTGATCCAGCGGACCAGGCCCTCGTTTTCCTCGAACTCCTTGACGATGGCGCGGTCGGTTGCCGCGATGTCCGCCGGGTCGCCCGAGAGCGCCACCCAACGAAATGGTCCGTTGCCTTCGCAGAAAAGCGGCCTGATGTAGGCGGGGACGAAGCCTGGATAATCGAATGCGCGAGTGCTGCCGCCGAGCCGGGCTTCCGCGCGCAGGCTGTTGCCGTAGTCGAAGACCTCGGCCCCGCGGTCGAGAAACTCAACCATCGCGTCGACGTGGCGGGCCATGCTCTCTCGCGCGCGTTTGACGTACGTGTCGGGTTCGTCGAGGCGCAGCTCGGCCGCGTCTTCGGGCGACAGCCCCGCGGGGACGTAGCTCAGCGGGTCGTGCGCCGAGGTCTGGTCGGTGACGATGTCGATCTCGAAACCACGTCGGGCCACGTCGGGAAAGACATCGGCCGCATTGCCCAGCACGCCGATCGAAATGGCACGCTTCGCCTTCTTGGCGTCGAGGGCGAGCTGCAGGGCGCGGTCGAGGCTGTCCGCGCGCGTATCGAGGTAGCGGTGCTCGATGCGTCGCTCGATCCGTTCGGGGTCGACGTCGACGCAGATCGCGACGCCGCCGTTGAGGGTCACCGCCAGCGGCTGCGCGCCGCCCATCCCGCCGAGACCCGCGGTGAGCGTGATCGTGCCGGCGAGCGAATCGTGGAAGCGTTTGCGAGCGATCGCGGCGAACGTCTCGTACGTCCCTTGCAGGATGCCCTGGGTCCCGATGTAGATCCACGATCCTGCCGTCATCTGGCCGTACATCGTCAGGCCGAGCGCTTCGAGGCGCCGGAACTCCTCCCACGTGGCCCACTGGGGCACGAGCATCGAGTTGGAGATGAGGACGCGCGGCGCCCACTCGTGTGTGTCGAACACGCCGACCGGCTTGCCCGACTGCACCAGCAACGTCTGGTCGCCCTTCAGGCCGCGGAGCTCGCGGACGATCGCATCGAACGCCTCCCATGAGCGCGCGGCGCGGCCGGTTCCGCCGTAGACGACCAGGTCTTCGGGCCGCTCGGCGACCTCGGGGTCGAGGTTGTTCATCAGCATGCGCATGGCCGCTTCCTGCGGCCAGCCCAGGCAGGAGATCTCCGACCCGCGCGGGGCGCGAATGGTCCGGCTCACTGCAGCCTCCCGGTCACCGACTCCGCGGCCTCGATGACCGCGCCGCTCAGGATGAGGGTTCGGGCCGCGGCGAGCTCGGGCGCGACGAACCGGTCAGGGCCGGCGCCGCCGACGTGCTTGCGCAGCAAGGCGCGCACCGCCGCCGTGGCGGGCGAAGGCTCGAGCGGACGGCGAAGCTCTTGCGCGCGGGCGGCCGCGCACAGCTCCACGGCCAGGATGTGCGCGACGTTGTCGAGCACAGTGCGGAGCTTGAGCGCCGCGCCCCAACCCATCGACACGTGGTCCTCCTGCATGCCGGAGGTCGGTATCGAATCCACGCTGGCGGGGGCGGCGAGGCGGCGGTTTTCGGCGACCAGCGCGGCGGCGGTGTACTGGGCGACCATCAGGCCAGAGTTCACGCCGGGCTCCTCGGCGAGGAACGGCGGCAGGCCCTGCGAGCGATGCGGGTCGAGCAGGCGGTCCACCCGGCGTTCCGCGATCGATCCGACCTCGGCCGCAGCGATCGCCAGGAAGTCGGCGGCGAATGCCAGGGGTTCACCGTGGAAGTTGCCGTTGGACTCCACGTCGCCGTTCTCGAGCACGATTGGATTGTCGATCGTCGACGACAGCTCGATCTCAGCGACGCGGCGCGCGAAATCGAGCGTGTCTCGGGCGGCGCCGGCGACCTGCGGGCTGCACCGCACGGAGTAGGAGTCCTGCACCGCGTGCTGCGAATGGCGGTGCGACGCCACGATCTGCGAATCCTTCATCAGCAGTGAGAGGTTGGCCGCGCTCGCGGCCTGTCCGGGATGCGGTCGCACCTCATGCAGCCGCGCCTGGAACGTGCGGTCGGTGCCGAGCAGCGCTTCGGCGGACATCGCGGCCGTCACGTCGGCGGTGCGAAACAGGCGCTCGGCGTCGGAGCACGCGAGAAGCAGCATGCCGAGCATGCCGTCGGTGCCGTTGATCAACGCCAGGCCTTCTTTGGTCTCGAGCTTGACGGCCTTGAGCTTGGCCGTCTTGAGCGCCAGCGCCGCGGGTCGCGTCGCGTCCTGCCCGTCGAGAACCTCGCCCTCGCCGACCAGCGCGAGGCCGATGTGGGCGAGCGGCGCAAGGTCTCCGCTGCAGCCGACCGAGCCGTAGCGCGGCACGACCGGCGTGATGCCCTCGTT
>Ga0209689_1002687_pt1 | contig 13178 bp, 10 predicted proteins | sample GraSoiAngelo_149_FD_187119 | JGI IMG/M metagenome (GOLD analysis project Ga0209689, IMG submission 187119) | Grasslands soil microbial communities from the Angelo Coastal Reserve, California, USA - 14_1009_09_30cm (SPAdes) (version 2) | ecosystem: Environmental > Terrestrial > Soil > Grasslands ...
TCGCAGCCGCCGGCGACCACCGGGAGATCGGGTGTTCCCCCGGTGACTGCCCTGAGTGTGGAATTTGTCGCCAAGCCCCAGGAAGCTCACCGAGTGCAAGGGGCGATTCCGGCCGCCATTGCCGGGGCGCTGAAGGATGTAACCGGATTCGCCGGATGCCTGGTAATGATTGCAGATCAGGAAGCCCGGCTGGTCACCGTGGTCACGCTCTGGTGCGGGGATGATCGGGTGCAACGATGCGGCGAAAACATCGGCTGGGTGCACGCGCTGTTGGCGCCGTATCTCGATCGCTGCCTGCGGGTGCAAACCATGGTCGCGCACGTGCCGCTGTTGCCAGTGATTCGTCCGGAAACAATTGCAGCCCGTGAGTGCTCTGTGATGCAGGACCTTCTTTGCAAAGATGAAATCGTTTGTGTCGCATAGCGCATCTTATGATTAAAGAAAGATTCGGAGAAGAATGAGATCGAGCGTGGAGTTAAATCAACGGGCCGGGGTGGAATGGATACGATGCTTGGGAAACGAAACTGCCGGGTGGGTTCTTGTGGTGGCTCCGCGATTACTGCATTGGATCACCAGGCTCTTTGCCTGAACCACTTCCTGCTGTGTTGTTATGAAAGGCTTGAGGGCCTTGATCCGCGGGGCCGCCAGTTCAGCGCTGAACGCGTCGACATGGTCTCCATGCGCGCTTTCGTTGAGGAATGCTCGCGAAAGGCGCTCGACGTCAGCCTGCAATCTAAGAACTTGAACAATCTTGAGCGCGGACGTTTGCTGGATATTTTGCTCTGGGCAGGTGAACTGTTCCTCTTGTTGCGAGCCCCATGCCTAACACTCGCCCAATCGCTAGCTTCCTCTAACAGGCAGCTTGCGGTCCGCGCGGCTTCTCAGAGTTTCTGAGTTTCGCAATTCTCCGATTTCCATTTACCTTTTTCTCGGCAGTGTGCCGTCCGAACGGCAAAGGGTGCGCCATTAATCGTTGTCGGACGGGCGCACGGAGCTGCGGGCGCGGCCAAGCAGTCGAGCTGCCCATTCAGCCCAAGGCGCGGCTTCGAACTCTGCCAGGTAGGAATACGCCACCGGTACCACCAACAAGGTGAGCAGCAAACAAAGTGTCTGTCCGCCGATAATCGTTACCGCGATCGAGGCGCGCTGCTCCGAACCTGCCCCGATGCCGATGGCCACCGGAATCAGCCCCGCGATGATGGAAAGCGTAGTCATCAGGATGGGCCGCAGGCGCACGCGATTCGCCTCCATGATCGCCTCGCGCACCGGCATCCCTTGGGTCCGCAGTCGATTGGTGTAATCCACTTGTAAGATGCCGTTCTTTTTCACGATACCGAGCAGCAGGAACATTCCCAAGGCGCTCCACAGGCTCAGGGCGCGTCCGGTGATCCACAACGAGAAGAGCGCGAACGGCACGCTCAGCGGAAGCGTCAGCATGATGATGAAGGGATAGGTGAAACTCTCGAACTGTGCCGCCAGCACCATGTACATGAAGATAGAGGCCAGCAACATCGCTAGCAGGAGATTCCAGGTGGTCTCCTCCAGGACTTTCACCTGTCCGGAAAATAAGTAGGAGTACCCGGCGGGCAAACCGACTTCCTTGATGGACTGCACGGTGTGCGCGGCAGCCAGGTCCAGCGGATAGCCGGTAGCTACGTTAGCGTAGACGCTGACTTGAAATTCGCGATTGTAACGCTGGAGGGACGCAGGGCCGGCGCCGCGCCCGATGGTGGCGACATTTTCCAGACGCACCTGCCCAAGTTTCGTTGAGGGAACCATCATGCGAGCGAGAACATCGGGATTGTCCCGCTGCTCGGGCAACAATTGCATGGTGACCGGATACTGTTCCGAGCCCTCTTTAAACCGGGTAATCTCGTCCTCGCCGGAATAGAACAGTCTAACGGCATCGCTGACGTCGGTCATGCGCACGCCGATATCCGCAGCGCGCTGCCGATCCACCTTCACCTGCAACTCCGGAGTATTCAGGTTGAGGCTGGGGTTGACGTCCACCAGGTCGGGATACTTCATCATCCGGCTGGCGGCTTGCTTGCTGAGCTCCGCCAGTTGCACGAGCTCCGGACCGCGAATTACCGCGGCAATGGGAAAATAAATTTCACCGCCCAGAACGGAAGGCAGGCGTACGTTGTAGGTCATGTTTCGGTAGCTCGAAAGAATTCCACGAACGGCGGTGGCCATCTGCGCGTGCGTGCGGTTTCGCTCGCTGCGCGGCACCAGCACGATGAAAAAGTGGGCGTGATTGGTCGGCCCGTGCGTAAACGATTGGACCAGGGCCACCTCCGGCAGGGCAATGATGCGCTCGGCCATGTCCTCGGCGAGCTTGGTGGTTTTGTCGAGCGAGGTGCCTTCGGGAAGCGTGTAGGAACTGATCAATTCGGATTGGTCGTCGGCGGGAATCCAGTCGCGTCCCACCAGATGATAGAAACCGAATGTGGAAAAAAAAGTCGCCACACAAATCAGGATAATCACGCGCCGGTGCGACAGGGACCAATCTAACATCCTCAGATAACGCACTTCGACCGAGTGCAGGAAACCCTGAGTGTGCGCTTTCTTTTCTGCGCCCCCCAACTTGAGGAAACGCGAACTCAACATCGGCGTCAGCGTGAAGGCCACCAACAGTGAGACGAGAATGGCCATGGCCATGGTCCATCCGAAAGAATTGACGTACTTGCGGGCGTATCCGGTCATGAACGCGATGGGCAGGAAGATGATCACCAAGGAGAGTGTGGTGGCCATCACCGCCAGCCCAATTTCCTTGGTGGCCTCGACCGCGGCAAGAACGCGGTCTCTTCCCTTTTCGTCCATGAATCTAAAAATGTTTTCGAGGACAATGATGGCATCGTCGATGACGATTCCTACAGCGAGGGTCAGCGCCAGGAGCGTTATATTGTTGAGAGAGAAGTCCATGCCCCGCATCAAAGTGAAAGTAGCAATGATGGAAGCGGGGATGGCCACCGCAGCGATCAGCACCGCACGCCAGTTGCGAATGAAGAGCCAAACGACCATGCTCGCGAGAACGCTGCCCAGAATCAGGTGCTCGATCAGCGAATGCACGGAAGCTTTGATGAAATCGGAAATGTCGTGGACTACTTGGAGTTGAATGCCAGGAGGCATCTGCGCGCGCAAATCATCAAGCTTGCTCCTCACGTCGTCCGCAACGCGTACGGTGTTGGCGCCGGATTGGCGGAGAACCTGAATGGCCACGACGTCTTGTGCCGCCGTGCCCTTCCGAAAGAGTGCCGACCAAGTGCGCAGTTCCTGGGCGCCATCCTCGACTCGCGCCACATCGCGGATGCGCACGGGCGTGCCTCCGCGCGTCCCGAGCACGATCTCGCCGAATTGCTCCGCGGAAGTCACCCGCCCCAGAGTGCGCAGCCCCAGTTCCTGAGGGCCGGTGATCATGCGCCCGCCCGGCGCTTCAATGTTTTCGCGCTGCAGCGCCTCGCGCACGTCCAGGACCGTGAAGTTGTGAGCGGTGAGCTTTTGCGCGTCCAGGAGGACGCGAATTTGCCGCTCTTGCCCTCCGTTAAGCTCGACACTGCCGACTCCGTCCACCGTTTGAACGACGCGGCGCACTTGCTTGTCGGCGATCTCCGTCAGCTCGCGGCGGCTCATGGGGCCGCTCACGAGGAGTGTCATGATGGGATCAGACTGCGGGTCCTGCTTTGTGATGATTGGCGGAAGAGTGTCGCGTGGCAGCCGATCAATGGCTCCCGCAACTTTTTCTCGGATGTCCTGAGCGGCACCTTCGATGTCGCGCTCGAGCACAAATGTACAGGTGATATAGGCAAAACCTTCGAAGGAATAAACGCTGATCTCATCGATGCCACTGACCGAGGAGATGGCATCCTCGAGTGGCAAGACGACTCCGGTGACAACTTCTTCGGGAGTTGCCCCGGGCAGCCGTACTTCCACGTTTACCGTGGCGGGGTCCGCTTTGGGAAAAAGGTCGACGGCCAGCCCGCGGTAGGAAAACACACCCAGCGTCACGAGAAACGCAATCAGCATCACCGTGAAGACGGGATACTTTACGCAGGTTTCGGCGAGCTTCATCGCTTTATCGCTTCAACCACGGACGCGCGTGAGCTTCACACCCGGATTACTTCGCTGCCGGCGTGGTCCCTTCAGCCTGTTCTCGCACGACGGAGCCCTCGTGCAAATCGCCGGAAATGGCCACGGCAACCCGGTCACCCGGCTTCAACCCCTCGGCCACTTCAAAACGCCGCCCCCGCTCATCTTCCGTCTGGCCGGCGGGGCGAATCTGCCGCTCCGAGACGCGATTACCGTTCAGCAGAAAGACTTTGTAGACGCCGTAGCGATAGTTTACGGCTCTCTCCGGCACAAAGATGGTTTTCTCTTCTTTCTCACTGGGGATAGAGGCTTCGAGAAAGAAGCCGGGTTTCAGCCGCCCATCGAGATTCACAAGGAGTGCTTCCGCTTCAAAGGTACGCGAATCCTGTGCCACCACCGGATTGATGCGGGAGATTTTTCCTTGAAAGGTTTCGCCGGGAAAAGCCTCCACGTGCAAATCGACCGTGGCTCCGTCTTTCACCCATCCGGCCCAGCGCTCCGGCACCGCCAGTCGCGCGCGCAAGCGGTCCGTGCGAACCAGCACCATTACCGGACTTTGGACGCGCAGGTATTCGCCGGGATGCACGTTTCGCGTCTTGATGGCGCCCGGAAATGGCGCGCGAATGGCCGCGTCAGCGAGTTTTTTTTCGGCCAGGTTCTCGCTGGCTTCGCTGGAAATCAGCAGCGCCTTCAGTCGATCCACTTCCTGCAGCGCAACATTGTAAGTCGCCTTCGTGCTCTGGAAGCGGCTTGCCGCTTCGTCGAGTTGCTGCTGCGAAATCAGGTTGTCCTTGAACATTTGCTGCGCGCGGCCGTACTTGTGATCCGCGTCAAAGAGATCGGCTTCCGCGCGCTGCACGGAGGCAAGTCTTTTTGGATCGGACGGCGGCGGATCGTTCGGTCCGATCCCCAGCTGCGCACGCACCTGCGTCACCAGGCCGCGCTGGCGGTCCACTTCGAATTGCAGCTCCTGCGGATCGATGGTGATGAGCGCCTGACCTTCTTTGACATTGTCGCCGACGTCGGCAAGCACTTCGGCCACTCGGCCATCCACCTGTGAACTCAAAATGCTTTCTTCAAACGCATAGAGGGAGCCCACCGTCTGGATGCGCCGCCGGGCGGTTTCCTCGGCAACGGTGTAGAAGTGCACCGGCGTGGGGTGAGCCGCGTCTCCCAACACGCTGGTCGTTTGCGTCTTGGAACACCCTGCGCCGAACACCGTGGCCAGCAGAACGAACGGGACGAGGCAGTCGTGCCCTCGCCGAAAATCCCGTTTTCGGTATATTTTCTGACGCACAGTGACTGCCGATCCCCCGTCCTTTTGTTTTGACGCACGACTATAGCCAAGCGTTTCGACTTATGCGCAACCCTAAAGATTGTACCAGCGCTCGGCAAGAATTTAGGTCACAAACTGGCCATCGCCTTCTTATTTCGCGGCATGCTGTGGCGGCGCACCACTCGACCCAATCAAGCAATACGTTGCGACACTCTATAGCTGTGGCTTACCCCGGCCCGAAGCCCTGGCTTGCGCCACTCGCGGGGTCATCCTGACCCTAACGGCCGGTCTTTCGCGGGCTCGCTCCTAGCGCATTCAAAGTGGTATAACTTCTCAGAATTTGAGGTTGAAGAATTCCGGAGCCGGCGTTGAGCACGGTCAGAGAAGTTACCTACGAAGTTCTGCGCAATTTAGGGATGACGGTGATCTTCGGGAATCCCGGCTCGACGGAACTGCCCTTTCTCCGCGACATGCCCTCTGATTTTCGATATGTCCTGGGACTCCACGAGCGATCTGCGGCCGGCATGGCGGTTGGATACGCCTTGGCGCGGGGAAAAGCCGCTTTCGCCAACCTGCACTCCGTCGCCAGTGCGGGCAATGGGCTCTCTGCCATCATCGATTCTGCCTACAGCCACGCACCGCTAGTGGTAACCACGGGGCAGCAGGATCGCCGCCAGGTATTGGCGGAACCGTTTCTTGTGAGCCGGGCCGTGGATGTCGTCAAGCCTTACGTGAAATGGGCCTGCGAACCGCTGCGGGCGGAAGACGTACCTGCCGCCATTGTGCGTGGACATCACCTCGCCATGCAGCCGCCCAGGGGGCCGGTATTTATTTCCATTCCCATGGACGACTGGACGCACGAATGCCGGTCCATGGATCCCCGCCAAGTGCACGGAACTGTCTTGGCCGATCCTGCGGCGCTCGATGCCGTTGTTCGCGCGCTCGATTCCAGCAGCAATCCCGCCATCGTCGCCGGCTCGCAGATTGAAGAAGACCAGGGTTGGAAGGAAGTTATCGAGCTCGCGGAACATCTCAACGCGGATGTTTATCAGGAACCGATTGCGCCGAGGGTGACGTTCCCGCGGAGGCATCCGCTCTTTCGGGGAAATCTCTTGCCCGCGCAGCAGCCGCTGGCAGATCAGCTGGCCACTTATGACACGATTGTGGTTCTGGGTGCGCCCATTTTTCTTTATTACGCCTACGTGCCCGGAAATCCGATTCAGCCGGGAACGAAACTTTTCCAGATCACCAATTCCCCGCTCGACGCTTCTGCCGCACTCGCCGGAACCAGCATGGTCGGCAATCTGGCTTGCGCGATGAAGTACATTCGCAGTCGTACCAAGAAAAGAAAAAGTAATCCGATTTCGCCCCAGTCTCCGCCGCCCGAACCCCCACCCGAATATCCCATTACTCCTGGCTTTCTTTTCAGCGTCCTGAACCGCGTCATGCCGAGCGATGCGGTCATCTGTGAAGAATGTCCGTCGTCGAAAGGGGATCTCGACCGGTATGTTCGCCTGGATCAGCCGGGCTCGTTCTACTCTGTGCGCACAGGAATTCTCGGCTTCGGTGTGCCTGCCTCCGTTGGTCTGCAACTTGCGCATCCGGAGAGGAGAGTGGTTTGCCCGGTCGGTGACGGCTCCATCCAGTACTCGATTCAAGCGCTTTGGAGCGCCGTGCAATACAACGCCGGGGTGATTTTTGTCGTGCTCCGTAATGCCGACTATTCCGCCTTGAAAGGGTTCTGCGATTTCACAAATGTCGGACGAAATGTTCCTGGCATGGACTTGCCTGGCATCAACATGGTGAAGCTCGCTCAGGGTTACGGCATGACGGCGCAGGAAGTCGACCGACCGGAAGACCTCGAGATCGCTCTGAGAGAGGCGTTCGAGTCGCCCGGACCGCGATTGATCAGCGTCAATGTTGCAAGAGGCGGACAGACTTGCATGGGGATGGATCAGTCCGTAAATCCGCCAAACTACGCCTGAGGGCGGGCCAGCCATTTCAGCCCGTTAGGCAGTCTGCCGTAAGACGGAACATTCATGGATGATCTCGTAAATCTGAACCGCCGGGAACTCCTCAAAACTACTACCGGGCTGCTGACCGGCTTGGTTGTCGCGGGAAGCCCCTTGGCCTTGGTCGCGCGGGGGCGTGCCTGGGCCGTCGATCTGACGGCCCTGACGAGCACCGAGGGCACCAAACTTATGGCCGTGGCACGCACGATTGTGCCGCACGACAAGCTGGATGATGCGGCCTATGCGATGGTTATCAAGGCCATCGACAGCGATGCAGGGAAAGACGAGAGCAATCGCAAGATGCTCAAAGAGGGTCTCGCTGCACTCGGCCCGGAATTCGCAGCCAGCTCGGAGAGCGACCGCGTTGCGGCTCTGAAGAAAATGGAATTCTCCGCATTTTTTCAAGCGATGCGGCTGAAGACGGTGCAGGTTCTCTATGCCACGCCCATGGCCTATGTCTACTTTGGTTACGAGGGCGAGGCATTCTCCAAAGGCGGGTATCTCCAGCGCGGATTCAACGATCTGCGCTGGTTGCCGGAAGTGCCTGTCGAGGACGGCGGGCCGCTGCCGGTCAGCTCATAGGTAGTGGAGAACTCCGACATGAGTCACATCGATCTTCATGACTCCGGCGCTGTGGTCATCATCGGCTCCGGTGCTGGAGGCGGCACGCTGGCGCATGAACTGACCCGCCGCGGCATCAAAGTCGTTTTACTGGAGGCCGGCAGGCGGCAATCTACGGAGACGTTTTCACAGGTGCCCGGAGAAGCCTTTGCTCAATTGACCTGGCTCGATCGACGCACGCAGAGCGGCAATTGGGGCGTCGCGCGGGACTTCCCGGCTCTGCCAGTGTGGCACTGCAAGACCGTGGGCGGCACCACGGTTCACTGGACCGCGTCTGCGCCGCGGCTTCAGCCCTGGGAACTTCGTGCAAGAACGACTTATGGAAATATTGGCGGCGCTTCGCTGATCGACTGGCCGATCTCCTACGAAGAACTCGAGAGGTATTATGAAATCGCGGAAAACCGTCTCGGCGTGACACGCCGCAATGGCGTTCCCGGCCTGCCTGCCTCGAACAATTTCAAGGTCATGTACGCGGGAGCGAAGAAGCTCGGCTACCAGCAAGTGCACACCGGCCACATGGCCATCAATTCGCGCGCCTTCGACGGGCGGGGCTACTGCATCCAACAAGGTTTTTGCGTGCAGGGCTGCAAGATGGGCGCGAAGTGGAGCACGCTTTACACGGAAATCCCGCGAGCCGAAGCGACCGGGAATCTAGACCTGCGGATCGAATCCATGGCCACAAAAATTGAACATGGCGCCGACGGCCGCGTCAACGCCGTCGTGTACCGGGATAATCATGGCAAAGAACAGCGACAACAGGCCCGCCTGGTCTGCGTGGCGGGCAACGCCATCGAGACGGCTCGTCTGCTGCTGCTTTCTGCTTCTTCGAAATTTCCGCAAGGTCTCGGCAACACTTCCGGCCAGGTGGGCCGCAACTATTGTCACCATATCACTGGCTTTGTCTGGGGGATCTTTGACAAGCCCGTCTATTCTTGGCGTGGAGCCACGCTGGCAGGAGTGGTCGAAGACGAAGTGCGCAACGATCCGCGCCGCGGTTTTGTCGGCGGATACCGCCTTGAACTCCTCACCCTGGATCTTCCGACGTTTCCCCTGGTGGGCTTGCCCTACGGATGGGGCCGGGATTTCGCCTCCATCATGGAAAGCTACAGGAATCTGGCCGGCATGTTCATCAATGGCGAGGATCTGCCCCGCTCCGACAACCGCGTCACGTTGAATTTCGCAGTGAAGGACGACCATGGTTTGCCGGTGGCCAATGTCCATGTCGACGAGCATGTGAACGACCAGGCCATGCGCAAACATGCGCAAGGACAAATGAGTAAGCTGTACGATGCCGTCGGGGCCAAGCGCATCGTCCTCGGCCCGACTCCTCCTGCCACCCATAATCTCTGCACCGCGCGCATGAGCGTCGCGCCGCGCGACGGCGTCACGAACGCCTGGGGCCAGACACACGATATCAAGAATCTGTTTATTTCCGACGGTAGTGTCTTAAGCAGTCCTGGCGCAGCGAATCCCACCTTAACCATTGTGGCGCTGGCGCTGCGACAGGCGGAGTACATCAGGCAGCAGATGAGAGCGCACCGCGTCTGATACTCAACCAACGATCTTCAAGTAAACGGGCAGGAATTGGTAATGCAATTCCCAGACCGTGTTTTGCCTTCTCAAGGCGCGCCCCCCTTGATCTGCGGACAAACGCACAGTAATTTGAGAGAAATTTGCACCACCATCATGGCCGCGAAAGAAGCAAAAAGAGAAACGGCCGAAGATTTCGCATCCCGAGCGAACGACGAGCCCCAAAGATCCTTATATTTTTCTGTTCGTGGGCATCCCTTATACCATGGGCTGGAAACGGCCTGCGGAAGAGCGGGCGTTCCTGTACCCAGTCTGCTGGTCCGAGCGCATGACGCATTCATTTTGCGGTCTGCCGGAAGTAACAAGCGCTTTCTCGGAGGGCAATGATGAAAATTGGGATGGTTGCAATTCTCACTTTCGCAACGACGATGGGCATGCAGGCCAAAGATGCGCCGGCATACGAAAAAGGCGTGCTGCTTCAGATGGATTCTTCATCTTGTGGTTACGCCGAAAAAGATGGCAAGACCATTGCCGGCGAAATCTTTGGAACCGACGGCCAGCACAAGAACACCAAGGTAGTCATGTGCCAGGAATACATATTGCAGGCGGAGCGGGTCAGCTATCGGATCAGGCCGAAAGACGACAAACATCCGGTGCTTCTGCCGGTGGGCGAAACCGCTCAATTCCGGATTCACAAGGACAAGCTAGTGCTTCGAGTTCCCGAAGCCGACGGCAAGGAACGCGAATATTTTGTTCTTTCGATGACTCCTCGATCGGATGTCGCCGTGGCACGGAAACCGTCGCAGCGGGGAGAAGTTCGCTAGCCGCCGAAGGCCAAGCGCGAATCGCCCATAGCTGGAGTCGCCGATGTACTAGCCGAGTTCGGCACAAGTGCGGGATTGCAAGGATTCCCCATCCCCAACTCCCTTGAATCCCCCCACTTGGCTTGGGCTCTGGCATTCAGATTTGCCTTGTTTGCCCAATCCCGGGGACCTCCGCACTCCACCACCCCTTCCCCCGAAGTTGACGGTGCACTTGAGGGTTTTACCCTTGGTGCGCGAGCGATCACGTTTGACTTGTTCCGCCCCATGATCCTGCCGCAACATGAATCGCGGGGGATGGGCCAAAGCAGGCCCGGCGCATGGCATCCGTTCTTGAAATACAGGATCTTCAGGTCTCATATCGGTCACGCGAGGGTGTCTTGTCGTCGGCGTTAGCCGGCGTCAGTTTTGGTCTCATGCCCGGCGAGATCATCGGCGTCCTCGGCGAATCCGGATCAGGCAAGAGCACGCTCGCCGTATCGCTGGTGCGGCTGCTTCCCCGGAATGGGGAGATCATTCGCGGGGCTGTCCACTTTGAAGGGCAAGATCTTCTCCGGGCCACACCGGATGAACTGCAGCAAATCCGTGGCCGGTGCATTTCGCTGATTTTCCAGGAGCCCTCTCTGGCGCTCCATCCAACCCTGCGCGCGGGTGAACAGGTTCGTCAGGTGCTGGCGGCGCACAGCGCTCCGGGAAAAAGCGCGCTGAACGAGCGGACGCGTCAAGTTTTCGCACAACTCTTTCCTGAAGACGCGGACCGTATTTCGCGCTCCTATCCACACCAGCTGAGCGGAGGACAACGGCAACGCGTGCTCATCGCGCAAGCGATTGCCTGCGGTCCATCCGTTGTGATTGCTGATGAACCTACCGCATCGCTCGACTCCGCGACACAAATGGAACTCCTCGCCGTGTTTCGAACGCTCCGGGAAAGAATGGGTCTGGCAATGATCTTCATCACTCATAACCCAGCCCTGCTCTCCGGCTTTGCCGACCGTGTGCTGGTCCTCTATGGCGGCCAGGTTGTCGAATGTGGACCGGCTGCAACCGTGCTCGCGTCGCCCCGGCATCCCTACACCAAGGCTTTGTTCCAGTCCATTCCGGCGATATTCGAGGAGCGTGGGAGCGGTCGTAAGACGAAACTGCCGGTAATCCTTGGCGATTCAGCGCGCTCGTCCCTGCCCCGCGGTGGTTGTCCCTTCGAACCGAGGTGCACGGAAAGAATGAGCGTGTGCAGAGAGCGTGAGCCCTCATTGGTGAACTTGAGCGCGTCTCATGAGGTTTCGTGTTTCAAGTATGAAAGTTGAAGCATCAGCTGGCAGCCAAAACATGCCGCCACTCTTGAAGGTCGAAAATCTCGTGAAGTGCTATGCCCGGCGGAGTCTCGTTGGCAGGGGGGAAGAGTTGCTGGCTTTGAATGGAGTATCGTTCACGGTTTTCCCGGGAACCACGCTGGCGGTCGTCGGAGAATCGGGATCCGGCAAGAGTACGCTGGCGTCGTGCCTCGCCTGTCTGGAATCTCCTACGGCGGGAAACATTTGGTTTGAAGGAAAAGACATCGTCAAGGTCGAGGAACGCGTGCGTCGGCAACTTCGCCCGCAAATCCAGCTCATATTTCAAGATCCCGCAAGCTCCTTGAATCCCAGATGGAGCGTGCTCGAGATCCTCCTTGAGCCGCTGATTTTGCGGCGCAAATTCACTCGCGAAGAAATGAAGCAGTGCGCCAGTTCTCTGCTCGAACGAGTTGGTCTTTCGCCAGACTTTGTGGAGCGGCCTCCAACCGAGTTGAGCGGCGGTCAACGCCAAAGACTGGCCATTGCTCGAGCATTGGCACTCCAGCCGAAGCTCTTGATTCTGGATGAAGCGCTTTCGGCTCTCGATTGTTCGGTGCAGGCGCAAATCGCCAATCTCCTGAGGGAGCTGCAAAGCTCTCTGGGGATGACGTATTTGTTCGTCACGCATGACCTGGCCATGGCTGTCTATCTTGCCGACGAGATCGCCGTGATGAGTCGCGGCCGAATCGTGGAGTTGGGCTCGGCAGAGCAAATATTGGACCAGCCCCAGCATGAAACTACTCGCCAGCTGCTCAGGGCTTTGCCCCGAATGACGCGCGCGCTGCCAGCGCCGGAGCAATGATGCGCTACCTGCTGCGCCGGCTAAGTCACGCTTTGTTTTTACTGGCCGGAGTGTCCATTCTCGCCTTCCTCTTCACGGCGTTGGCCCCGGGAACGTACTTCGACGAAATGCGCTTGAATCCGCAGATTGCGCCGGAGACGGTAACGGCGCTGCGTGCCCAATACGGTTTCGACAAGCCGCTGCCGGTCCAGTTCCTCCGTTACGTCGGCGATCTGTCGCACGGCGACCTCGGCGCCTCCTTGACCACCGGCCAGCCGGTCGCGACCGAGATCAGGACGCGTCTGCCGGCCTCGGCGGAGCTCACGCTGCTCGGGCTGATCCTGGCCATGGCGGTCGCCGTGCCGCTCGGCATCCTGGCCGCGATGCGCCCGGGCTCGCTCGTCGACCACGCCTGCCGCATCTTCGCCACCGCCGGGGTCTCGCTGCCGGTCTTCTTCACCGGTCTCATCCTGGTCTATGTTTTCTATTATCTGCTGGGCTGGGCGCCGGCTCCGCTCGTCATCCGTCTCCAGGCGGTGTCGAGCGCGGCGCCGATCGCTGGGTCGAGCGCCGCGCGAGTGAGAGCCAGCCGGATCGAGAGCGCCAGCCGCCGACCCTCGAGCCCCTGGGCCTCGGCGACCCGTTGCGCGGCGTCGGCGACATCCCCGAGCGCGACCTGCCGCCGATAGGCGCCGGCGGTCAGGCAGACGCCATCGG
>Ga0209689_1002689_pt1 | contig 13172 bp, 12 predicted proteins | sample GraSoiAngelo_149_FD_187119 | JGI IMG/M metagenome (GOLD analysis project Ga0209689, IMG submission 187119) | Grasslands soil microbial communities from the Angelo Coastal Reserve, California, USA - 14_1009_09_30cm (SPAdes) (version 2) | ecosystem: Environmental > Terrestrial > Soil > Grasslands ...
GACCCGAAGGAGTGGCTGGGGAGGCCCGACGGTCCGAAAGCCAAGCTCGCCAACGAGAAGCCTCCGGGCAAGACGATCGATTACGACGAGCTGGTCAAGAGATGGCAGTCCAGAGGGTGAGCCGCTGAGACGATCGACCAGGCGGCGGTGGCCAGCGCCGCCGCCCTCGATCGCCCGATCCCGCCGATGACCCTCGCACTCAAAGACGTCGAGCTGCGCGTGGGAGCCGAGACGCACGTACACGCGACGCGCATCGAGCTCGCCGCAAGGGGTTTCAACATCCTGCTCGGGCCGACGCTCGCTGGAAAGACGAGCCTGATGCGGCTGATGGCGGGTCTGCTGCGGCCGACGGCCGGCGAGATCCAGTTCGGTGGCCACGACGTCACCGCAGTGCCGGTGCAGAAGCGTCGCGTGGCGATGGTGTACCAGCAGTTCATCAACTACCCGCACCTTTCCGTCTTCGAGAACATCGCCTCGCCGCTGCGGGTCGAGCGGGTACCCACGCCGCAAGTGAAATCGCGCGTCGGTCGCATCGCCGAGTTGCTGCGGCTCAACGCGCTCCTGGACCGGCGCCCGGGCGAGCTGTCCGGCGGCCAGCAGCAGCGCACCGCTCTCGCCCGTGCGCTAGTGAAGGACGCCGACCTCATCCTCCTCGACGAGCCGCTGGCAAACCTCGACTACAAGCTGCGCGAGGGCCTGCGCGACGAGCTGCCCCGGCTTTTCGCCGACCGCGACTGCACGGTGGTCTACGCCACCACCGAGCCGGCCGAAGCGCTGTTGCTCGGTGGCCATACGGCGACCGTGCACGAAGGACGGATCACGCAATTCGGCGAGACGTCGTCCGTCTACCACCAACCGGTCGACCTCACCACGGCGCGCGCGTTCTCCGATCCTCCGATCAACACCGCGAACGTGATCAAGCGCGGCGACCTCATCGAGCTGGGCAAGGTGGTGAGCTGGAAGGCGGAGGGTGCGCTGGTGAAACTGGCGGACGGGCCGTACACGTTCGGCCTGCGGCCGTACCATGTGCAGCCGGTTGCCGTGGCGGGGGCCTCCCCGCAGGCGGCGGCGGTCACGGGCCGCGTTTCCATCACGGAGATCAGCGGGTCCGACAGCGTGGTCCACTTCGATCTGGACGGCAGCACCTGGGTTTCTCAAGCGCACGGAATCCATCGCTTCGACGTCGGGGAGACCACGGGGTTCCGTCTCGACGTCGCGCGCGGGCTCTACTTCGCGCTCGATGGCCGGTGCGTGAGCAGCGGCAGCGCTTAGCGGGGGCGGGCACGGCATGGCGCGCATCAGGCTGGCGAACATGCGGCACACGTACCAGGACCAGCCGCGCAACGACGCGGACTGGGCCCTCAAGCGCCTCGATCTCGAATGGGAGGCCGGTAGCGCCAACGCCTTGCTCGGACCTTCCGGCTGCGGCAAGACCACCTTGCTGAACATCATCTCCGGGCTGTTGCGACCGACCGAGGGGACGGTGCGCTTCGCCGACCGCGACGTCACCGCGCTGCCGCCGGACGAGCGCAACATCGCGCAGGTCTTCCAGTTCCCCGTCGTCTACGACACCATGACCGTGTACGACAACCTCGCCTTCCCGCTGCGCAATCGCGGCATCGCGCAGGCTGCGGTGGATACGCGCGTCCGCGAGGTGGCGGCGATGTTGGACCTCGAGGCGACGTTGAGCCAGCGCGCCGCCGGCCTGACCGCGGACGGCAAGCAGAAGATCTCGCTCGGCCGGGGCCTCGTGCGCGAGGACGTTGCCGCGATCCTGTTCGATGAGCCGCTGACGGTGATCGACCCGCATCTCAAATGGCGGTTACGCAGCAAGCTCAAGGAGCTGCACCAGCGGTTGCGCACCACGATGATCTACGTCACGCACGACCAGACCGAGGCCCTCACGTTCGCCGACCAGGTCGTCGTCATGAACGAGGGGACCGTCGTGCAAGCCGGCACGCCGGTGGATCTCTTCGAACGGCCGCGCCACACGTTCGTCGGGTACTTCATCGGCTCGCCAGGCATGAACGTGTTGCCCGCCACGTTCGAGGGCGGCCTCGCGCGGTTCGGGGGGCATGTCATCGAGATGGCCGGCCCGCCGAAGACGCCACCGGCGGGCGCCAAGCTCGAGATCGGGGTACGCCCGGAGTTCGTGCGCTTCTCTTCGAGCGGGATCCCGGTGAGGATCACCAAGAGCAGCGAGACGGGTCGTCATCGCATCGTCGAGACGCAGCACGACGACGCGACCATCAAGCTGCTGGTGACACAGGGTCACCACGTGTCCGGCGAGCGCGCGTTCGTCTCCTTCGACCCAGCGCATACGCAGCTCTACGCGGACGGCTGGATCGTGGAAGGGGAGCAGCGGTGAGCACCAAGACTCCCAACCAGAAAGCGTGGTGGCTGGTGGTCCCGGTCGTCTTGCTGGTGGCCTTCAACGCCATCGTCCCGCTGATGACGGTGATCAACTATTCGGTCCAGGAGACGTTCGGCGAGAACGTCTTCTTCTTCGAAGGCGTCAAGTGGTTCGAGGCCGTGCTGCATTCGGAGCGCTTCCACAATTCGCTCCTGCGGCAGATGATGTTCACCGGGATCATCCTCGCCATCGAGGTTCCGCTAGGCGTGGCCATCGCCTTGGCGATGCCGCGGCGCGGGCCCTGGGTCTCGGTCTGCCTTGTGCTGATGGCGATGCCGCTCCTCATTCCCTGGAACGTGGTCGGCGCGATGTGGAACCTTCTCGCGCTGCCCGACATCGGGCTGCTCGGCCGATCCCTCAACGCCGCCGGCATCGAGTACAACTACACGAGGCAGCCCGTGGCTGCCTGGACCACGCTGATCGCGATGGACGTGTGGCATTGGACCTCGCTCGTGGTCCTGCTCGCATACGCCGGACTGAGCGCGATCCCGGACGCGTACTACCAGGCGGCAAAGATCGACGGCGCCTCCAGCGGCGCGGTGTTCCGGTACATCCAGCTCCCGAAGATGAAGCGGGTGCTCACCATCGCGGTGCTGCTGCGGTTCATGGACAGCTTCATGATCTACACCGAGCCTATCGTGTTGACGGGCGGGGGACCCGGCAACGCGACCACGCTGCTGTCGATCGATCTGGTGAAGGTCGCCCTCGGGCAGTTCGACCTGGGGCCGGCTGCCGCGATGTCCCTCATCTACTTCCTCATCATCCTCCTGCTCTCCTGGATCTTCTACACGGTGATGACCAAGGGCGAGGCCGAGTGAAATGAAACGTTTCGTCTGGCTGCTGCCGGCGCTCTACATCCTCTTCCTGATGCTGCCGATCTACTGGCTCTTGAACATGTCCTTCAAGAACACGAACGAGATCCTCGGCTCGTTCACGCTCTGGCCGCGCGTCTTCACGCTGGAGAACTACCGCAAGATCTTCACCGATCCGACCTGGTACGGCGGCTACCTGAACTCGCTCGGGTACGTGCTGATGAACACGGTCACCTCGGTGGTGGTGGCGCTGCCGGCAGCCTACGCCTTCTCCCGCTACCGCTTCCTCGGCGACAAGCATCTGTTCTTCTGGCTGCTCACCAATCGGATGGCGCCGCCGGCAGTCTTCGCGCTGCCCTTCTTCCAGCTGTATTCGGCGATCGGACTGTTCGACACGCGCGTCGCGGTGGCGCTCGCGCACTGCCTGTTCAACATCCCGCTCGCGGTGTGGATCCTCGAGGGGTTCATGTCGGGCGTGCCGAAGGAGCTCGACGAGACGGCCTTCGTCGACGGGTATCCGTTCTGGCGGTTCTTCATCCGCATCTTCATTCCGACCATCGCCGCCGGCGTGGGTGTCGCGGCATTCTTCTGCTTCATGTTCTCCTGGGTCGAGCTGCTCCTGGCCAAGACGCTGACGGCGGTGGATGCCAAGCCGATCGCCGCCACCATGACGCGCACCGCGAGCACGTCGGGCTACGAGCTGGGCCTGCTCGCGGCCGCTGGCGCGCTCACCATCATCCCAGGCGCCTTCGTCATCTATTTCGTGCGCAACTACATCGCCAAGGGCTTCGCGCTCGGCCGCGTCTGAGGGGGAGCATGGCAGGAACGACGAGCGGACTGGGATGGATGGCGTGGACGTGGCAGACCGCCGTCTTCTGCATCTTCATCGGGGTGCTCCTCGCCGGGATGGTGATCTGGGAAATTCGGTCTCCAGGAGGAGCGCCGCGCCGAGGCATCCTGCGCATCGTGACCACGCGCGGCGACCGGCTGTTCATCTCCCTGTTGTCCGCCGCCTACATCCACCTCGGATGGCTCGCGGTCCTCGGCACGCCGCTGTGGGGCGCGACGTTGGTGTCCGCAGCGGTCGCCGTCCTCGTTTTCCGTTACGTCTGAACGCTACTTCAGCGCCGCGGACCACCACCGCCAGGTGCAGGTGTGCGTGAACATGATCGGATCCGTCGTTTCCAGCGCGTCGGGCAGCAGCTGCATCACGGTCCCGTCGGCTCCCACGGAGAGCTGGTGTGTATCGCAATTGCCGGCGGCGATGGGGTAGTCCCGCGCGCCGCAAGAGCTGCCGTCCGGCGCCACGACCTCGATGCGCTGCGCGCAGGCCACGCCCTTGGCGCCGTACGGAAGGACCGCGTAGGCGCGCCCGCCGCGGACGATCTGCAGCCTCGTGTCCGGTCGGGCGACCATCCAGGCGGGCGCGGGCTGCACCGATGGCTGACCGCTCGCCACCAGGACCAATGCCTGGGCGTGGTAGGTGCCGATCTGGGAGTACGTGTAGTCCATCCTTCGGACTGCGAGGCCGGACCCGATCAGAGGCGATGTCTCGAACCATGTCGACTCTCCGGCGCTGAAGCCGGACAGAAGCAAGAACTCACCCGTCACCGACCTGCCGTCGCGCTCGAACCATTGCGCCGAGATGGTTCCCTTGCCGAAGGTCGGGCGGCCGTCGGTGATCACCAGTGTCCGGCCGACGAGATCGACGCCCGCGCCGAACACCGTTCCGCTGGAGGCGAGAGCGTTCGGTCCCCAGCGCAGGACGGGGGCCGTGCCGCCGCCCGAATACATCGCCGCGGAGTGGCTCAGGGCGGCGGATGCCGCGGTGGAGATGGAGAGATCGCCGGCGAGGAGAACACCACCCCCGGGGTCTGCGGCGCCAGAGAAATTCTGCGCGCGCAGCGCCGCGTCGCCCGCGCTATTGCCGGACATGCCCCAACTGCGGATCAAGACCGCGTCCTGGACGGGGTACAGGTGTCCCCGGTCTCCGTACAGGACGAGACCGTTGGGCTGCTGCTGCGGGCGCGGGCCTTCGGAAGATCCGTATTCGTCGCTCAGGCGGACGTTGGCCGTGGTGACGAACTCGAACATCGAACCGTGAGAGTTCGGGTCGTTGAACACCCTGGGAAACGCCAGTGTGCCGTACGCGTCGCCGAGCCCGGGATGGCACGTGTAGTAGCTGCGATCCTGCGCGTGCACGAACTTCTGCATGGACACCTCGTCCGGCGGAGCGATTCCGGAGCAGCTCTGGGGTGGTGGCGCGTTCAGGTCGAAGTTCACCCAGGTGGTCTGATCCCCGTTCGCGGTGAAGCTGCAACCTCCGCCGCCGCTGCAGGCACCACCCCAGCCCACGAACCTGGAGCTCGCGTCGGGCACTACCGTCAGCGAGATGCCGGTGCCCGCCGCCACGGACATGGTACACACCGCCGGGCAGTCGATCCCCGCCGGCGTCGAAGTGACGCGCCCGGACCCCTTGCCGATCGGTACGACCTCGATGCGGGCCGTGCCGGGCGGCGGCGGCAGGGTCGAGAAATTCGCCGTGACGTCGCGATCCACATCCATGGTGAGCGCGCACCCGGCCGTCCCGGAGCAGTCGCCTTGCCATCCAACGAAGGTGGAGCCGCTGGCGGGCACGGCCGTGAGCCGCACGTTCGCGCTCGCCGCGAGGTTCTGTACGCACTGCGCGTTGCATTCGAATGCCGGATCGGCGGAACGCACGGTTCCCGAGCCGTTGCCGCCGGAATGGATGGTCAATGCATGCGTCTGCGGGGGCCCGCCCGAGGCCCCGCCGTTCTGATCGGCCGGCGCACAGGCCCAGAAAACGAACGCACCCGCGCACGCCAGATCGATGGCCCGCATACCCCCTCCACGCCCGCCCTCTGGCAAGTTCGATCCCGGGCGTCCGGTACGCAACGTCGCGGCCGTAGGGCCGCCTGCCTGGGCAGTGACCGAGCGGCCGGCAGGCGCTGTAAAGCTCTCGCTGGTCATCCCGACGTACAACGAGTCTCGCAACCTGGCCGAGCTGGTCGGCCGGCTCTCCGCGGTCCTGGACACCTGCCTGTCCGGCGCGTACGAGTTGCTGGTCGTCGATGACGACAGTCCCGACGACACCTGGGCGCTCGCGCTGCAGCTGGCAGATCGGTTTCCCGCGCTCCGGGTGATGCGCCGCCGGGGAGAGAAGGGCCTTTCCACCGCCGTGATCCGCGGGTGGCAGGCGGCGCGCGGCGAGGTGCTCGCCGTCATCGATGCCGACCTGCAGCATCCGGCCGAAGTGGTGGAGAGGCTGTGGAGGGAGATCGTCAGAGGAGCCGATCTGGAACGATCTGTGGACGTTCGGCGACCTGGCGGAAAAACAGGGCTACGGGATGGCGCGGCTGCGCCGGTTCGCGAAGTTCAACGGGATCTGCGCCGCAGGGCTCGTTCTCAGCGTCGGTCTGCTCGAAATGCAGGTCGGCATCTTCCGGATCAACACGTACGTCGCGAACGCCGTGGCCATCGCCGTCACCACCGGATGGAACTTCTGGATGAACAAGGTCTTCAGCTGGTCTGCGCCGCAGCCGCTCCCGACCGCGGTCCCCGCTCAACGGCGCGCTGCGGGAGCGTAGAGCGACCAGCGCCGGAGCGCCGGGACCGTCCCGAGACGCCAGCGCCTGCAGCGTCCACGCGCCGAGCAGCAGCAGCGCAGGCAAGTACGGCGCGAGCGCCCTGGCCATCCTCCGCCGCGGCTCTGCGGAGGTGAGGGCAAGCACGGCGCTGGCTCCGAGCGTGAACGCGAGAGCGCTGGGATGCAGCCAGAGGAGTGCAGCCCCGCCGAGGCCCATCACCGCCGCCCGCCGGACTGCGGGACCACGCAGCTCGCGCTCCGTGAGTGCAAGGAGGGCGAGCGCGAGCGGGATCGACTCGATGAAGTTGAAGAAGCCGAGGTAGAGCGGCGTGGTGTGGAACACCGCCGGCGCGAAGACGGCAAGTCGCCGGTCACGGCCGAACGCGCCGAGGAGCATCCAGAACGCGGCCGATGTCGCCACCGCGATCAGCGAGAGCATGATCCGGACTGCGGCGTCCGGTCCGGTCGCCCTCGCGATCGCGGCCGCGGGCAGGTAGAAGCCGAGATACTGCAGCCGTCCGAGATCCAGCTCGAACCACCGGTCGAACGCGAATCCGGGCGAGTGATAGTCCGCCAGCACGCGAACGGCCGCGATGTGCTGGGCGCGTCCTGGTAGGGGAGGAGCTCGCTCGCCCAGAACGGCGCGATCGCTGCCGCCGTCGCAAGCGCGACGAGCAGCGGCCAGACTAGATCCTGCGCGACCGCCACCGGCCGCGGGACCGGCAACGCAATCGCCTCGGCGGGCCGGACCTCCATCACTTCCGCCCGTATCGATCCTCGAGGCGCACCACGTCTTCGAGCTCCGGCGTGCTCGCCTCCAGGACGTCGCAATCGCTGAGCGCGACCATGCGGTGCACCATCCCCGGCCGGATGCGGACCGACTCGCCCGCGCGCAGCTCCACCTCGCGCCGCCCTTCACCGCGGTCGTACTCGAATCGCATCGACCCCGAGAGCAGATGGATGGTTTCGTCCTTCTGCCGGTGGTACTGGAGGCTGAGAGCGTGTCCCGCGGCAATGTGGAGAATCTTTCCTACGTATCGCTCCGCATGCGCCCAGATGAGCTCGTAGCCCCACGGCTTCTCCACCCGCCGCGGGGCGTGACGCACGTCACCGGAAATGACCTCGGATGCTTCCGCCATGCCCCCACGGTTCGCACGGGGCGCAGGCCCGACAAGGAGGCGAAAATCCTACCCGTGGGCCGCCGGCATGAGGCGCTCCAGGCCTCCCATGTACGGGCGGATCGCTTCCGGCAGGATCACGCTGCCGTCGCCCTGCTGCCCGTTTTCCAGGATCGCCACCACCGTGCGTCCGACCGCGAGCCCGCTGCCGTTGAGCGTCGCCACCAGCCGCGGCTTGTCGCCTTGCGCTGGGCGGAACCGGATCTGCGCCCGCCGCGCCTGGAAGTCGCCGAACGTCGAGCACGAGCTGATCTCGCGGTAGGCGTCCTGCCCGGGCAACCACACCTCGAGGTCGTACGTCTTCTCGGAACCGAACCCCAGGTCCGCCGTGCAGAGGGTCACGACGCGATGGTGCAGTCCGAGCCGCTGCAGCGGCGCCTGCGCGTCGCGAACCAACTCTTCCAGGGCCGCGTGCGCGTTCTCCGGACGCTCGAACCGGACCAGCTCGACCTTGTGGAACTGGTGCTGCCGGATGATCCCCTTCGTGTCCTTGCCGTAGCTGCCCGCCTCGCTGCGGAAGCACGGCGAGAAGGCGGTGTACTTCAACGGGAGCCGGGCGCCCTCGAGGATCTCGTCGCGATGATAGTTCGTCACCGGCACTTCTGCGGTGGGGATGAGGTAGTAACCGGCGGTCGTCTTGAAGAGGTCCTCCTCGAACTTCGGCAACTGCCCGGTGCCGCGCATCGAGTCCGCGTTCACCAGGTAGGGGGGCAGCAGCTCGAGGTACCCGCGCTCCCGCGCGGAATCGAGGAAGAACTGCACGACCGCGAGCTCGAGCCGTGCCAGGGCGCCGCGGTAGAAGACGAAGCGGGTCCCCGACACCTTCGCGGCGCGTTCGAAGTCGAGCAGGCCGAGTTTCTCGCCGATCTCTGTGTGCTCGCGCGGAGAATCGACGGCCGGCTTGTCTCCCCAGGTGCGCACGACCTGGTTGTCGCGCTCGGAAGTGCCCACCGGCACGGTCTCGTGCGGCAGGTTGGGTACGTTCAGCAGCGCGCGCTCGATCTGCTCCTCGACCTCCTTCAGCCGCGCTTCCTTCTCCTTTGCTTCGTCCGAGAGCGTCTTGAGCCGGGCGCGAAGGCGGGCCTGCTCTTCGCCCTTGAGAGCGCGCATCTGCTCGGACGCCTTCCGCTGCTCCGCGCGCTGTGTCTCGCTCGCCTGGATCAGCTGCCGGCGCTCCGCCGCGAGCGCCTCGATCGGCGCCAGCGCTTCCGCCGCGCCCCCGCCGCGCGTCGCGAGCCGACGGCGCGCCTCGTCCAGATTCGCCACCACCCACTTCAAGTCGAGCATGCGCGCGGGAATAGAGTGCATTTCACACCGGCCTGCAAGGTCGTTTGCGCCTTCGTGCTAAGGGTGGGCGCCTCGGATGGGCGACCTGAGCGACGCCGAGCTTCTCGCCGCGTTCCGCGACGGCGACTCGAGGGCGTTCGAGGCGCTCGTGCGGCGCTACCAGCGTCCCATCCTCGCCATCGCGCGCCGTTTCGCGCGGGACGAGGACGACGCCGAGGACCTCGCGCAGCGGGCCTTCATCAACGCCAGCGAGCGCGTCACGGGATGGCGCGGCGGCTCATTCAAGTCGTGGCTCTTCCGCATCGTGGTCAACCTGGCGAAGAACCACCTGCGCGACATCGCCCGCTTCGACCGATCGGTGCAGGCGCAGGAGCGCGAGGCCGAGCCGACCATCGAGGACCCCGAGGAGCGCATCGCACGGACCCAGCAGCAGAAAACCCTGCGCGAGGCCGTGGCCAGGCTGCCGCGCAGGCAGCGGGAAGTCCTCCTGCTGCGCATCGACGGCGACCTGCCGTTCGCGGAGATTGCGCAGGCGCTCGGGATCACGGAGGTGAACGCGAAGGTCAACTTCCATCATGCGGTGCAGAAGCTGAAGCAGCTCGTTCAAGGCTGAACGAGCGCAACCAGATCCGACGCCGAAAAGGTGTATGCGGCGTTGCAGAAATCGCAGGTCAGGCGGGCGCCGCCGTCTTTCTCCGCCATCTCGCGCAACTGCCGCGCGCCCAGCGAGCGCAGTGCGCGCACCACGCGCTCGCGCGAGCAGCGGCAGGCGAACCGCGGCTCCGAGGTAGCGACGGTGCGCAAGGGACCGAGATCGAAAGCGCGCGCCAGCGCATCGGCGATCTGCCCCGCCTCAGCACCCGAGGCGAGCGCGGCCGCGAGCCCGCCCTGGCGCAACGGTTTGCCCAGCATCCGCGCCTTTTCGGCGTCCTCCGCCCGGAGCGGCGAGACCAGGACCCCGGCAGCCGCTACCAGGGGATCGCGGACGGACGAAAGCACTTCCAGCGCCATCTCGCCGCCCTCTTCGCGATCGCTCCGCAGAAACAGCGTGAGCGCGGCGCCGAGATCCGCGCCTGCGAACGGAAACGCCGCTCGATGCGCGCTCAGCCCGCCCGCCGGCGCACACATCACGGAAAGAGCGCCGGCCCGCTCGTCGTGCCGCGAGGCGAAGAGCGGGCGCCCGTCGAACCTCGTCGGATCCTCCGAGCGCCGTCCGCCTTCCAGGTCCTTGGCGCGAACCAGCCCCCGCACCGCCCCGCTCTCGTCCGCGTCCACCAGGAGCCCGCGCAGCGGACCGTTGCATTCGAGCTGCACGTCCACCCGGGTGCGCTGGTGGCCCGCGAGCAGCAGCGCTGCCGTGAGCCCCTGCGCCAGCGCGGCCGCGCTGCCGGCGGCCAGCCCGTGCCGCGCGCTCGCGGACCGCGCGACCCCGGCTGCGCAGCAAAGCGCGAGCCGCAGCCCGGCGGCCGGAGCTTCCACCGTGAGCAGGGAATCGGACACCCGCCGAATGTAGCTGCTACTCTGGCGCCGTGCGCAAGATCGCGGTCCCGTTCACCTGCGCGCTGCTGCTCGCCGGCCCGTTCTGCTTCGCGCCGGTGAGCGACAGCGACTCGGGGTGGCATGTGGCGGTCGGCCGCTTGATCCTCCACCGCGGGATCCCGCGCACGAACGCGCTGTCCTGGAGATGGGGCGACCATCCCTGGTACCCGACCTCCTGGCTCTACGACGCTCTCTGCGCGACGCTCGGCAGCGCGCTCGGGCTGCAGCTGCTCACGTTCGCGTTGCTGGCGCTCGCGCTGCTGGCGCTGGCGTTCGCCTGCGAATCAGCCTGGATCGTACCGGCGGTCGCGCTCCTCCTCGTTCCGCGACTCGTTCCCCGACCTCACGTCGCCAGCTGGGCGCTGCTCGCCGCCGTGCTGGCGCTGGCGCCGAAGGGAACGCGCGCACGCGCCGTCTGCGTGGTCCTGGTCGCGCTGGGTGGAAACCTGCATGCGGGCGCGGCATTCGCCGCCTTCGTGCTCGGCCTCGAATGCCTGCAGGCGTGGTGGCGCACGCGGCGGCCGGCGGAGCTCTGGCTTGCGCTGGGCGCCGGTGTCGCGCTGCTCGCGAATCCCGGGGTGCTGTTCGACGCGAAGTACCTGCTGCATCATCTCCTCGAAGTCGACGAGGTGGTCCAGCTGCGCGAGTTCGAGCCGCCGTCGTTGGCGGCCCGCCCAGCGTTCTTCCTCCTGCTGCCGGTGACGCTGCTGCTCGCCGTGCATCGCCGCCGCGAACGTCCGGCGTTGCTCGTCGCTACCGTGGTCTTCGCGGCCCTCGGCCTTCGCGCGCTGCGGATGGTCTCCGAAGCCCAGATCGTCTGGGCGCCGACGCTCGCGTGGGGACTCGCCCGCTTGCCCCAGCCCCGCATGTTCGCCCTCGCGGGCATCGCGGCCGCGGTCCTCGCCGGCCTCTCCCTGCGCCTGGATCGCTCGGTGCTTGCGCTGCGTCCGTCCACCTCGTGGGACGCATCTGCGTTGCCGGTCCGCGCCGCGAAATTCCTCGACGAGAACCACGTCGAAGGACCGGGATTCAACGCGCTCCGGGACGGCGGATATCTGGAGATGGTGCGCCCCGGGGTGCCGGCATTCATCGACGGGCGCGTGCAGGCGATCCCGGCGGAGGCCTGGCGGGAGCTGCAGGAAGCGGAGAAATCGCCGGCGAAGTTCCAGGCGCTGCTCGAGGGCCTCGGCTGCGAATGGGCGGCCGCTACGCGCGTGCGCGAGCGCTTGGGGGGCTACCGCCTGCTGAACGGCCCGCGGTGGGCGCTCGTGTACTGGGACGATACGACGGAGGTGTTCGTCCGGCGCGACGTCGCTCGGTTCGCACCGCTGCGCGACGCGCTCGAGTACCGGTACTTCCGCCCGTACGGCTCCATCGTCGGGGCGGTAGAGAAGCTCGACCGCGCATCCCTGCGAGCGCTCTTGGGCGAGATCGATCGCTTCGAGCAGACCTCGCCGCGGGATCCATTCGCTTTGCTCGACCGCTGCGCGGCGCTGACGCGCCTCGAATCTCTCGAGCGGCAGCGCGCCTGTGACGAGGCCGCGGCGCGGGCGCCCCCTCCCGTTGCACCCCTCGTGCAGAAGGCGCGCGCCCTTCAGGCCGCGCCCTGGGACCCGGTGGCGCCCTGAGACCCGTGTGGCACAAGCTGGATGCGCGGCGGCACCTCGCCGAGCACGCTGCGGATGGTCTCGCGCAGCGTGTACGCAGGACGGAATGCGAGCTCGCGTTCCGCGCGCGTTCCGTCCACGGTGCAGAGGAATTGCAGATGGTCGAGCTCCGCGGAGGGAAAGCCGGCGAGGCGGTACTGGAAGAGCTTGTCGAGCAACGGCCGCGCGATCAAATGCGGGACCGGCAGCGGCGCCCGCCCAAGCTCGCGCAGCACCGCCGAGAGCGGCAGCTCTCCAGGCCCGCAGACGTTGAAGACGCCCCGCACCCCGGGCCGCAGCGCCAGCGAGACCGCGCGGGCGACGTCCTCCTCGTGGATGAGCTGCACCATCGGGTCGAATCCCGCGAGCGTCCAGGGACGCGGCAGCCGCAGGTACGTGGAGGGCGCGTTCCTCACCGTGGGGCCCACGACGTGGACTGGCCTGAGGATGACGGTGTCCACCTCCGGGTGCTTCCACATGTACTGCTGCGCGTACATGTCCACTTCGACCAGGTCCCGGATGCCCGGGAACCGCTCCGACCCGAGCAGGGGGGACTCCTCGGTGAGGAAGTTGTCGTTGCCGGGCTGCGGCCCGTACACCGTCGCCGAGCTGAGCACCACCACCTTGCGCACGCCGTACTTCGCCGCGAACGAGAGCACCGCCTTGGTGCCGAGCACGTTGAAGCTGTGG
>Ga0209689_1002700_pt1 | contig 13148 bp, 10 predicted proteins | sample GraSoiAngelo_149_FD_187119 | JGI IMG/M metagenome (GOLD analysis project Ga0209689, IMG submission 187119) | Grasslands soil microbial communities from the Angelo Coastal Reserve, California, USA - 14_1009_09_30cm (SPAdes) (version 2) | ecosystem: Environmental > Terrestrial > Soil > Grasslands ...
AGATTCCGCGCCAGGCGGGGCTGCCGCTGATCTCGCGTATCAAGATCATGTCGTCGCTCGACATCGCCGACCGGCTGCGGCCGCAGGACGGCCGCGCACGCGTGGCGGTAAACGGCCAGCCGATCGACCTGCGCGTGTCGACGCTGCCGGCGGCGCTGGGCGAGAAGGTCGTGATCCGTATTCTCGATTCGCGCGCCACGGTCAAGTCGCTCGACTCCCTGGGGCTGAATACCAACGAGACGGAGGGCATCAAGCGGCTGCTCGAGAACCACGAGGGCATCATCCTCGTCACCGGCCCGACCGGCTCGGGCAAGACCACGACCCTGTACTCGTGCATCAACCAGATCAAGAGCGAGGGCGTCAACATCGTCACGGTCGAAGATCCGGTGGAGTACCGGATGCAGGGGATCGTGCAGGTGCAGGTGCAGGAGAAGGCCGGGCTCACGTTCGCCTCGGCGCTGCGCTCGATTCTGCGCCAGGACCCGAACGTCGTGCTGATCGGCGAGATCCGCGATCGCGAAACGGCCCAGATCGCCGTGCAGGCGTCGCTCACCGGACACCTGGTGCTCTCCACGCTGCACACCAACGACGCGTCGAACGCGGTCACCCGGCTCGTGGACATCGGCGTGGAGGCCTACAAGATCGCCGCGGCCCTGCGGGGCGTGTTGGCCCAGCGGCTGATGCGCAAGCTGTGCCCCACCTGCAAAGAAGTGTGGATGGAGGCTCCGCCCGACCGTCTCGGGAAGTGGGTTCCGAAGGGAACCCCACTGTACCGCGCCGCCGGCTGTCCCGACTGTGCCATGACCGGATACCGCGGCCGCTTCTCGATCGTCGAGGTGCTGACGGTCACGGCCGAGGTGGAGCGGCGCATCGCGGCGGGCGAGACCGCGGAGCACATCGCGGGCGCCGCGCGCCGCGGCGGAATGAAGGGCCTGTTTGAGTCCGGGCTGGAGCACGTGCTGCGGGGTGAATCGACGCTCGACGAGCTGACGCGCGTCGTCGACATCCCGCAGGAGGAGGAGCGGCCATCGGGGCCGGCGGCAGCACCCCGGCGCCCGGGCGGCGGCGTGCCGCAGCACGCGCCGCACGCCGGCGCCGCGCTCGCCCCCGAGCCGACCGCCGACTCGCTGGTGGAGGATTTCGAGCTGCTGGAGGAGCCCCTGCCCGCACGGCGCTCCGGCCCCCACGGCCTCCCCGCCGTCAAGGTCCTGCTCGTCGACGACGAGGACAGCCTGCGCAAGGTGATGCGCGATCTGCTTGAGCGCGACGGCTACGACGTGGCGGAGGCGCGCGACGGCGTACAGGCGCTGGACCAGATCGACCGCGTCGGACCCGACATCATCGTGTTGGACCTGAATCTCCCCGGGCTCGACGGGTACGGCGTGCTGTCGCACCTGCGCTCGCGCCCGGCGACGGCGTCGATCCCCGTCATCGTGCTCACCGCGAAGGGCGACGAAGACAACGAGGTGCGCGTGTTCGAGCTCGGGGCGGACGACTTCCTCACGAAGCCGTTCCGCGCGCGGGCCCTGTCCGCGCGGTTGGAGGCGGTGCTGGGCCGGCGACGCTGAGGCGAACCTCTCCTTTCTCCCCTCTCCCCTCTTGTGACATCAGTCCACGTCGCGTTCGTCGACGCCTACGTGCTCCGGGTCGGAGCAGCGGGCTTCGAGGTGCTCGTGCTGCGGCGCGCACCGGGCGGCCGCTCTCCGGGCTCGTGGGAGACGGTGCACGGGCACATCGAGGCGGGCGAGACGCCGGTCCAGGCGGCGCTGCGCGAAGTGCGTGAAGAGACGGGACTCGACCCCGCCCGGCTGTACAATCTGTCGCGCGTCGAGGCGTTCTACCGCCACCGGACCGACGAGATCGCGCTGATACCCGTGTTCGCGGCCGTCGTGGCCGGCGCCGCCCCGCTGCGCGCGTCGACCGAGCACGACCGGTTGGAGTGGCTGGCCCCGGCGGCCGCCGCCGCGCGCTTCGCCTGGCCGCGGGAGCGCAGAGCACTGGACGACGTTTTGTCAATCCTCGGGTCCGGAGACGCGGGCTTGCTGGAAGACGTGCTGCGGATAAGCTAAGGAGGGGATCGGACGGACCGACTGGAGACCTGGACAAGCGCCGACCGCATGTGAATCCGTTCTATCACCGCATCTACCGAGTGGTTCGCCACATCCCCAAAGGCCGCGTCGCGACGTACGGCCTCGTGGCGCGGCTCGCCGGTCGGCCCGGGGCTGCGCGCACGGTCGGCTGGGCCCTCTCGGCGCTTCCCGAAGATGCCGACGTCCCCTGGTGGCGCGTGCTCAACGCGGCGGGCCGGATCTCGCTCTCGGGCGCAGACCACGGGTCCGTCGTACAGCGGGCCCTCTTGCTCCGTGAGGGGGTGAAGTTCGCGCCGGGCGGGGCGGTGAACCTCGCCGTGTTCGGGTGGCCCGCTGAGGCCTACGACAGCGCGCCCGCGGCCCACATGCGCGCCGCCTCGTCCCGCAGATCGCGCAGGTTGAAAGGCTTGCGGACGTAGCGCAGGCCGAGCCGCACGAGCGCGTCGTCCGATCCCGGCCGCACGTCTCCCGTCGCCACCAGCACCCGGTCCTTGAGGGCCGGGTGCGCTTCCACGAGCCGCGTCACGAACAGATGATCGCGCGCCCGCGCCTGCGCGTCCGCGAGGATCAGATCGTACACGCGGGCGCCGGCGAGGTCGAGCCCGTGCTGGGCGTTGCGCGCCACGTCGACCGTGTGGCCTTCCCGGCCGAACAGCGCCTTCACCATGCGGCGCACCGCCGGATCGTCGTCGACGAGCAGGATCGCCCGCTTCGCGGCCGGCGGCGCTGGCGCCGGCGCGGGCACGGGCGTCGCGTGCAGCGCCACGCCGGCCGGCGCCGCGGGCAGGTCCACCAGGAACGCCGCCCCGCCTTCCGGCGGCCGCTCGACCCCGATGCGTCCGCCGTGGGCTTCCACGATCGAATATGTGATCGAGAGCCCCAGCCCCGTCCCTTGACCCGGCTCCTTGGTGGTGAAGAACGGCGTGAAGAGCTGCGGCAGGACGTCGTCTGGGATGCCGGCACCGGAGTCCGTGACCCTCATCCGCACGCGGTCGTCGAACCACGTGACGAGCCGGATCACGCGCGGCCGCTCCGGCGGATTCTCGGCGACGGCCTGCGCCGCGTTGTTCAGGAGGTTCAGGAGCACCTGCTGCAGCGCGTGGCGGTCGCCCAGCACCGGCGGCAGCGTCCCCAGATCCTTCTCGACCGCGATGTCTTTGAGCGTCAAGTCGTAGCTCATGAGCAGCAAGGTCCGCTGGATCACGTCGTTCAGGTCCACGGGCGCCTGCTCGCCTGGGCCCTTGCGCGCGAACGTGAGCAGGTTGCGCACAATGCGCCCGGCGCGGTCGGCCTGCTCGTGAATCACCCGCAGGTGGCCACGGTCTTTCGCGCCGAGCTCCTTCTGCTCGAGCAGGAACTCGGACAGGCCGGCAATCGAGGTGAGCGGATTGTTGAGCTCGTGCGCGACCCCGGAAACCAGCTGTCCGACGGCGGCGAGCTTCTCGCTCTGGATCAGGTGGGATTCCATCGCCTGCTGGTCCGTCACGTCCTCGACCAGCACCACCAGGCTCTGATCGTGCGCCCCCCCCGGTGCCGGGATGCGGGCGGCGGTCACGCGGATGGCACGCCCCAAAGTGGTCGAGCGGAGCACGATCGGCTGCACCCGGTCGCCCGCGCGCGCGGCCGCCAGCAGGTCGACTAGCGGAGGCGAAGCGCCCACCAGGGCCGCGACCAGTTCCCGCCCGATGACGCCCGGGATCGGGGCGCCGAGCAGGGCGGCGAAGGAGCGGTTGGCCCGGCGCACCCGTCCCGCGTCGTCCACCACGGCGATGCCCTCGCTGAGCGAATCGAACGCCGTCTCCCACTGCTCCTTCGCGTGCCGCACCATCTCGAAGAAGCGCGCGTTGGCGATCACGATGGCCGCGTGCGTGGCCACGGTGGAGAGCAGGCGAATGTCCTCCGACGCGAACGCACCGCCACGCGGGTTCGCGATCACCAGGGTTCCCACCACCACGCCATGGGCGCGCAGCGGGACCGCCGCCGCGGACTCGGCCTGTACGCCCTCGACCAGTCGCGTCGGCTCCCCGCCCGAATTGCGCACCAGCTCGAGCCGCTCCCGGCCCAGCGACCGGACGACGAGACCGGGATCGTCAGCGCCGATGGAGCGACCCGCGAGCGCCGCCAGCGTGCCGTCGGCGGCGGTGACCCGCAGCAGGGGGCGGTCCTCCCGTCCTTCTCCCGCTTCCGCCGCTGCCGCCTCGCCGTCCGGCGCCAGGGCGACGAGGGCCCCCTGGGCGTCGAGAAACCGCATCGCGTAGCGGACCACCTGCTCGACGATCCGGTCGAGCTGCAGCGACCCCGACAGGATGAACGACAGCTCCTGGAGGGAGAACAGCTCCGACAGGCGGCGGTTGAGCTCGTCCGCCGCCCGCCTGCGGTCGCGCTCGCTGTGCCGCAGCCGGCGCCCGAGCCGCAGCGACCAGCCCACGGCGGCCACGGCGGCGACGGCGAGTAGTGCGATCAGGAAGCGCATGAGGGACAACAATAACGTTGCGCGACGAGCGTAATCCCGACTAATGCATTCGGCTATCGGCTATTGCACGCGGCCGAGGAGCTGGTCGATGCTCTCCCGCAGCTCCTCGATCCCCTCGTTCTTCCGTGCGCTCGTCACGATCACCTGATCGTCATCGAGCTCGAGCACGCCTTGCAGCTCTCGTTCGCGGCGCGCGCGTGCGGCCCGGGCCAGCACGTCGCTCTTCGTGAACGCCGCCAGCACCGGGGTCTCGCGCGCGGCAAACAGTTCCTGCATCGCGCGGTCGTCGTCGGAGGGGTCGCGGCGGATGTCGAGCAGCCAGAGGACGCCCGCGAGCCGGGGGCGATCGAGCGTATGGGTGATGAGCCCGCGGAAGGCGGCCCGGTCGCCCCGCGACGCGCGGGAGTAGCCGTAGCCGGGGAGGTCCAGGACGTAGTAGACACGCATCTCGAACACATTCATCGCCCGGGTCTTCCCCGGCGTTCCGGAGGTCTTGGCGATGCGGCGTCCGGCCAGCGCATTCAACAGGCTCGATTTTCCGACGTTCGATCGACCGATCAGGGCGACTTCGGGAAGGGCAGGAGCGAGTGGGACGTCGGCCCGCGGGAATGAGCCGATGAAGCGGGGTTCCGGAGCGGTCAGGCTTCTTTCTTCTGGCGCACGCGCTCGGTGACGAGCAGCGGGGGCCGACCTTCGGTGACGCACTCCGAGGTGATGGCGACCTCGCGCACGTCGTCGCGGCTCGGCAGGTCGAACATGATGTCGGTCATCATCTCTTCGAGGATAGCGCGCAGGCCCCGGGCACCGGTGCCGCGCTTGATCGCCTTCTGCGCGATGGCCTTGAGCGCGTCCTTCTCGATGGTGAGCCGCACGTCCTCGAGCTCGAACAGCTTCTGGTACTGCTTGGAGAGCGCGTTTTTCGGCTCGATGAGGATGCGGATCAGCGCGTCTTCGTCGAGCGAGTCGAGCGGCACCGCCACCGGGAGCCTCCCCACCAACTCGGGGATCAGGCCGTAGCGCAGCAGGTCGTCCGGCTCGACGTCGATGAAGGGGTTCTTCTTGATCTTCTCGGGCGCGCCTTTGGCGACCTCTTCCTTGGTGAAGCCGATCTGGCGCCGCCCGGTGCGCGACTCGATGATCTTCTCGAGCCCGTCGAACGCGCCCCCGCAGATGAACAGGATGTCCTTCGTGTTGACCTGGATGTACTCCTGCTGCGGGTGCTTGCGGCCGCCCTGGGGCGGGACGCTCGCCACCGTTCCCTCCAGGATCTTCAACAGGGCCTGTTGCACGCCCTCGCCCGACACGTCGCGCGTGATGCTCGGGTTCTCGGACTTGCGGGCGATCTTGTCGATCTCGTCGATGTAGACGATGCCGCGCTCGGCCTCGGACACGTTGAAGTCCGCGGCCTGGAGCAGCCGCACCAGGATGTTCTCGACGTCCTCGCCGACGTAGCCCGCTTCCGTGAGCGTAGTCGCGTCGGCGATGGTGAAGGGCACGTCCAGGATGCGCGCTAGCGTCTGCGCCAAGAGCGTCTTGCCCACGCCGGTGGGACCGATGAGGAGGATGTTGCTCTTATCGAGCTCGACCTCCGCTTCGCGCCCCTGGTGCGAGTTGATCCGCTTGTAGTGATTGTAGACCGCCACGGCGAGCGTCTTTTTCGCCTTCTCCTGGCCGATCACGTACTGGTCCAGCACGTCTTTGATCTCGGAGGGGATGGGGACCTGGGTGATCGCCTCGGAGACCTCGCGCTCTTCGTCCTCCGCCAGGATCTCATTGCAGAGCGCGATGCACTCATTGCAAATGTAGACCGACGGCCCGGAGATGAACTTTCGGACCGAGTCCTTCGACTTGCCGCAGAAGGAGCAGCGGAGGTGCTTATCGTGGGACATCTTGCCCTAGTATGGGAAGGTCGGCCTGCCGGCGCAAGCGGTCACTTCTTCTTCCCGTCGTCGATCTGCTGGAAGTTGGCGATTACGTGGTCAATTAGCCCGTACTCCTTGGCCTCTTCGGCCGACATGAAGCGATCCCGGTCCATGTCCTTCTCGATCTGGTCCAGCGGCTTGCCGGTGTGCTTGGAGTACAGCTCGTTGAGCTTGCCCCGCAAGTACAGGATCTCCCGGGCCTGGATCTCGATGTCGGCCGCAGTGCCCTGGGTCCCGCCCGACGGTTGGTGCATCATGATGCGGGCGTGGGGCAGGGCGGAGCGCTTCCCCTTGCGCCCGGCGGCGAGCAGAAACGAGCCCATCGAGGCCGCCATCCCCATGCAGATGGTGTTCACGGGGGCCCGCAGGAACTGCATCGTGTCGTAGATCGCCATGCCCGACGACACGAGCCCGCCGGGCGAATTGACGTACAGGTAGATGTCCCGCTCCGGATTGTCGGCGTCGAGAAACAAGAGCTGCGCGATGATGATGTTCGACACCTCGTCGTTGATCTGCGTGCCCAGGAACACGATGCGGTCCAGGAGCAGCCGGCTGAAGATGTCGTAGGTGCGCTCGCCGCGGCTGGAGCGCTCGATGATGTAGGGCGGGTAAATCTGGTTCCTCGTCACGCTGACTCCACGGTGGATTGCGACAGAAGAAACGTAAACACCTTCTCCTCGGTGAGGCCGCGCTCCAGGTCGCGCAGCCGCTTCGCCTTCTCGAGCGACGCCCGCAGCTCCGCCGCCGGCTTGCCGCTCCGCGCGGCGATCTCCTGCAACCGGCCGGCCAGCTCCGCCTCGGTGGCGCGGAGGCCGTGGTGCTCCACCACCCAGTCGAGGATCAGGTCGCGCCGCACCTGCGCCTCGGCCACGGGCCGGAATTCCTGCGCGAATTCGGGCAACCGGTCTTCCGGGATCCCGTACGCCTGGGCGTAGACGTACACCGCCCGCTCGACCAGCGGCCGCGGCGCCGCTACACGATTGGCTTGCACGATCTGCTCGATCAGGTCGCGTCGCACTTGCGCATCGGCCTCGCGCTGAGCTTCCTTCTCGAGATCCGCGCGCACCGCCTGGCGCAGCGCGTCGAGCGACTCGAAGTCCCCCACCTCGCGCGCGAACGCGTCGTCCAGCTCCGGCAGATGCTGGCGCTTCACCTCCTGCAGCGTGAGGCGGATAGCACGCGTCTGGCCGCGCTTCGCCTCCTCGGGGAAGTCGGGCGGGAAGCGCACGGTGGCGTCCACCGTCTCCCCGGGGAGCATGCTCATGATGCGCTCCTCCACTTCGGGGATCGCCCCTCCTTCCCCCAGCACGATCTGATAGGGCTTCGGGTCCTTTACCTCGTCGCCCTCGCGCGTCGCAAGCGTTCCATGCACCAGGTCCTTGAGCGCCGGCTTCTCCCCCGCGACCGGCACCCACGGCGCCTTCTGCTCGCGCAGCGCGGTGAGCTGGGCCAGCACCTGCTCCTCCGTCACCTTGGGCACGGTGCGCTTGAGGTGGAATTTGCCGATGCGCTCGAGCGTGAGCTCGGGCTTCACCTCGACGTGGAACTCGAACGTCACCGGGCCCCCCGCGCCGACGTCCCACTTGAGGTTGTGCACGTGCGGGTCGGCGACCGGCTTCAGCGCCTCCTGCGCGAGCGCCGCCTTCCAGCTCTCGCGAATCAGGTCCTCGAGCGTCTGCTGTCGGATGTCGTCGGCGAACTGCTTCTTCACGAGTGCGGCCGGCGCCTTGCCCTTGCGGAACCCCGGGAGCCGCACGCGCCGCTGGTAAGCGGTGGTGGCGCGCGCCTCGGCCGCCTGCACCTGCTCCAGTGGCACGGTCACGGCCAGGGATGCGGCTCCCGGCTCTTCCGCCGTCTTGCGGACCTGAATGGCAGTCATGTCGGAGTAAATCTAATAGGGCTGGGGGACTGAGGCAGGAACTGCAACGACTGCTCCTATCTCCTGTCTACTGATTCCTGCGTATTGCCCTGATGCGGTGATGCGGTCTGTCGCCCGGCTTGATGTCGTCGTATCGCACCACGCTGATCGCGCCGTCGGGCTCGAGCACAGCGAGCATCACGTCTGCGGCGTCGGCCACCCCGTGCTCACGGAGCGCCTGGCGCAGCTCGTCGCGCGTGATCCCGGCGCGCGCGAGGTGCTCCGGGAGCAGCTTGCCGCTATGGATCAGCATGATACCTTCGCCGGCGAGCAGCTTCGCGAGCCCCCGGCTCCGCACCCGCCACCACTGGATGACGCGGTGCCAGGCGATCAGCACGCCCGCCGCGACCAGCCCACCAGCCAGGCTCGTGTCGGGTCCGACCATCGCGTTCTGCACCGCGTTCGAAATGATCAGGAGCAGCACGAGGTCGAACGTGGACATCTGGCCGAGCTGGCGGGGGCCGGTGAGGCGCAGCCCCACCAGCAAGGCCAAGTACACGATCGACGTGCGGAGCGCGACGTCGAGCAGCGTGTGCCAGGAGGCGAGCACGGGCCTAAAGTACGAGGCTTGATCGCACGTGCCTAGTGACCGGCGGCGTGGGTCAGCCGACGGCCACAACCGGGGTGCGGCAGGTCACGCCGCGCGCCGTGCCACCTGGTCCATAGTGGTGCGGAGCCGAGAGACAAAGCCGGTTCGAGCAAGCCCCGTGGCGCCCGCGAGGTGGGCCGACGGGGCTTGGTGTTTCTCGGGGTCCGGGAACCTACTCGAGGGAGGACTCGTGAGTCTCAAATTTCACCTGGCGGCTGCCGTGGCGGCCGCGCTGACCGCGACCACTGCGGCGGCCGCCCAGAAGGCCACGACGGGCAATGGCGCACCCAGCGGATCGCATTTCAATCTCAACATCATCGGCGTCTCGCACGACAAGAGTCCCAACATGGCCAAGGCGAGCGGTGACGTCATCTTTGTGGGCCTCGGCACGAGCACCGGCGCCGTGACGACGAAGATTCTGCTCAGCCAGTCGGCCGACGGTGTCTTCGAAGTGCTCGACAAGAATGGGACGGACGGCGAGGCCTCCTTCGCGCTCCCCGTGCCGGGTACGTACACGGTCTGGGCCCGCGCGCTCGGCACGCCGGGCGGGCAGGCCAAGATGGCGACCTGCGCGACGTTCATCGATCCTGCCACCGGCGTGGCGACGATGCTGTGCTCGACCGACAACGAGGTCTTCGTGCGCGGCACGGGAAAGAGCAGCTTCCGTAACGTGACCACCGCGCTCACGACCATTACGCTCGTACCGGGGAGCCCGGCCGAGCTGGCGTGCGCCACGCCGACGGTGAGCCTGTTCGCTACGTGCCTGCAGGACTTCCTCTGGCAGTACGACAACAACGGGCTGAAGCTGCTGCAGGTGCGCTTCTACCCCAACTAACTCTGCACTAACTCGGAGCAGTCGGTCGGCGCCCCGTCGTATGGGGCGCCGACCGACTCGTCATGGGCAGTGGAGCGGCGCGGTCATCGCCCGTCGTACAGCGTGATCGGTTTCCCCTGCAGATATTTGTCGAACCAGTTCACGATGTGTTGCAGTCGCTCCACGCGGTGCACCGGCTTGCCGGAGCGCGACAGCTCGTGCGACTCTCCCGGAAAGCGCACCATCACCGTCGTCTTGCGCAGGTACTTGAGCGCGCGGAACATCGCCTCGCCGCCCTGATTGGGCGGCGCCCGCAGATCCTCCTCGCCCAGGATGAACATGATCGGCGTGGTGACGCTGTCCGCGTAGCGCACCGGCGAGCGGACGAGGAACTCCTGAGGATCGCGGAACGGCGTGGAGCGGAACCACGACGGCTGGAAGAGGGTGAAGTCCGCCGTGTACCAGAACCCCAGCCAGTCGGCCACGTCGCGCTGCGACACGGCGGCGGCGAAGCGGTGGGTGTGCCCCACCGCCCAGTCGGTGAGCAGTCCGCCGCCCGATCCGCCGGTGACGCCCAGCTTGGTCGAGTCCACATACCCGCGTCGGATCAGGGAATCCACCGCGACCATCAAGTCGCGGTAGTCGTCGCCGGGATACTTGTACTGGATGATGTTGCCGAACTCCTGTCCGTACGTGGTGCTGCCCCGCGGGTTGGGATAGAGCACCACGTACCCCTTGGCGGCCATCCACTGCATCTCGTGAAAGAAGATGTATCCGTAGGCCGTGTGCGGACCGCCGTGGATGTTGAGGATCAGCGGGTACTTCTTGCCGGGCGTGAAGCCCACCGGCTTCATGATCCACGTCTCGACCTTCCTGCCGTCGAAGCTCGTGTACCAGAAGTCCTCCGGCGTGACGAGCCGGAGCTGCGAGAACAGCGAGTCGTTGACGTGGGTGAGCTGGCGCATCCCCTTCGTCGCCACCTCGAGCACGTAGAGGTCGGGGAGATGCGTCGGGTCGCCGATGGTGAGCGCCAGGCTCTTCGCGTCGGCGGACGCCGTGTACGCCAGCACGGCATGGTCGCCCGTGGTGAGGAGCTCGCGCGCCCCCGTCTGTGCGTCGAACCGCACCAGGTTGGAGCGCCCGTGCTCGGTGGTCGCCACGATCACGCCGCGCCCGTCCGCGGTCCAGATGTTGGGGCTCGACCCCTCGCCGCCGCGGGGCGGCGCCTGGTCGCCCAGCACGGCGCCGCCCATGTCGAAGTCGTACTCGGCGGTGAGGTTCTTGATCTGATGGTCGCGCGACACGAACAGGTCGGATTGATTGTACGAGCGCGTCGCCGGCGGATTGATCCAGCCACGGAACGCGATCGCCCGTCCGTCAGGCGCGAGGGCCGGGCCGAAGGCGGGACCATTGATGTCCACCACCGTGTCGAGGGCGCCGCCCGCGGCTGCGACCGAATAGACATTGTTGTCGGGCGGGTAGTAATACGACTCGATCACGCGGTCCGAGCCGAAATAGATGCGCGTCCCGTCGCGGCTCCACTGCGGTGCGTTCTCGTCGAACGCGCCGGACGTCACCTGGCGCGCCTTCGCCGGCTGGTCGCCGGGCAGGACGGCCGGCACCGTCCAGATGTGCCCGTGCTCGCCGGGGTCGACATACCCTTCGTCGTCGGCGCGGAACTCGGCCTGCGTGATGACCCGGACATCGCTCTTCGGCTCGTCCTTCTTGTCCGGCTTCTCCTGCTTGGCGAGGTCTTCCGGCGTGGTCGTGCTCGTGAACGCGATCGTCTTCCCGTCGGGCGACCAGCCGGCCGGCCCGGCACCCTTCGGCAAGTCGGTGAGCTGCTGCGCCTCGCCGCCGGCCAGCGACAGGAGGTAGAGCTGCGTGTGGCCGTCTTTAGGACGCAGGAAGGCGAGCGTCGAGCCGTCGGGCGACCAGCGCGGAGCGGCGTCGTGCGGGCCGCTGGTGATCCGGCGGGGCGCGGACAGGCCGTCGGTCGCGACGAGCCACAGGCTCGTCTCGTACGCGTCGTGCTTGGCGTTCACCGTGACGAGCACGTAGGCGGCCCGACGCCCGTCGGGCGCGATCTGCGGGCTCGCCACCCAGCGGAACGCGAACAGGTCGCTGTCCGAGATGGCGCGCTGCTGCGCCGCGAGCCCGGGCACGCACAGCAGCCCGGCGACGCAGGCCGTGAGAGCGGGCCGCATCAGTTGCCGCCCGGCTCGGGTACCGTCGGGAGGGGGTACGCGCTCCGCAGCGCCATGAGGTACTCGTCGTATAGCGCCTTGAGGCCCTCGAACTCCCGTTGCACCGTCGTGCGATACGGCGTGTCGCTGGCGAAGTGGTACAGCACCGCGGCCATCGCCTGGGCGTCGAGCACGAAGCCATGATGGCCCACGGGACCGAGGGCGTCGGCTTCCATCTCGAACGTGTGGTAGCCGCCGTTCGAGCTGTGGGCCGTCACGCCGACGCCCGGGAGCTGGGTCGCGACGGTGCCGGTCTCCTCGTAGGGGAGCGGGCGTCCCGGCTCGTCCTCGACCTTGCTCGCGCCGAGCTTCTTCAGGTACGTGAAGGCCACGTCGTTCAGGGCCGCCACCGAGATGCCGTCGCGCGATTCGGAGTCGGACTCGATGCGGACCTTGGTCCCGGTGGCGAGGGCGGCGGCCCGGGCCGCGTCGTTCACGCGCTCGAGCACCTGCGCGAGGTACACCTGATCCGGGTAGCGCAGCCAGAACTCCGCGACCGCGCGGTCGGGCACCACGTTCGGCGCCTTGCCGCCTTCGGTGATGATGCCCTGAATCCGCGTCTCCGGTCGCAGCGTCCTCCGGATGGCGTCGATGTCGTTGAACAGCTCGATGACGCCGGTGAGCGCATCCCGTCCGTCCCACGCCTGCAGCTGATGCGCCGGTGCGCCGGAGAAGATGTAGCGCACCACGTCGATGTTCATGCAGCAGCTGCCGAAGCCCGGACCGGGCGCCTGGGTTCCTGTGGACGAGTGCGAGCGGACGAGCACGTCGGCGCCCTTGAACACACCGGCGTTGTACATGACCGTCTTCGCGGCCGGGGAGGCGAGCTCCTCGGCCGGCGTGCCGTAGACCGTGACGGTCCCGGGCGTCTTGGAGCTCGTGAGGAACTCCGCGACCGCGAGCGCCGCGGCCATGCCGACGGGACCCTGCGCGCTGTGTTGGTCGCCGTGAAAGTCGCGCGTCGTGCCGCGCAGCGCGTCGTACTCGAGGATGACGCCGAGATTCGGGCCCGGCGTCCCCTTCTTGTAGCGCGCCACGAAGGCGGTCTTCAAGCCCGCCACCCCGGTCGTCACGTCGAAGTCGTGGGCTTGGAGAT
>Ga0209689_1002706_pt1 | contig 13136 bp, 11 predicted proteins | sample GraSoiAngelo_149_FD_187119 | JGI IMG/M metagenome (GOLD analysis project Ga0209689, IMG submission 187119) | Grasslands soil microbial communities from the Angelo Coastal Reserve, California, USA - 14_1009_09_30cm (SPAdes) (version 2) | ecosystem: Environmental > Terrestrial > Soil > Grasslands ...
TCTCTTCCTCGTCATCCACCTGATGATCGCGGGCCGGCTGCACTGGAAGCCCGCGGGCGCCAAGGTGCCGGGCAAGGTCGGCCTGGCGGCCTTCGACTTCTCCACGGGCACGCTCACGCTGACCGAGGCGGGGACGAAGAAGCGCGCGGCCATTCATCTGGTCCAGGGCGAGGCGGCGCTCCGAGCGCTGGCGCCCGAGGGGCTCGAGGTGCTCGACAGCGACGCTACGGCCTTTCGCGCGGCGCTCGAGAGGGAGAACCACACGATCAAGCGCGCGCTGACCGATCCCTACATCCTCGCGGGCATCGGCAACGCGTACTCCGACGAGATCCTCCACCGCGCGCGGCTCTCGCCCGTGAAGCAGACACGGAGCATGAGCGACGAGGAGCACGCGCGGCTCTTCGAGGCGACCCGCGCGACACTGCTCGAGTGGATCGAGCGGCTCAGGCAAGAAGCCGGCGGGGAATTTCCCGAGGGCGTGACGGCCTTCCGGCCCCAGATGGCCGTCCACGGCCGCTACGGCAAGCCCTGCCCCGTATGCGGCGCGCCCGTGCAGCGCATCCGCCACGCCGACAACGAGACCAACTACTGCGCCCGCTGCCAGACGGGCGGCAAGCTGCTGGCCGATCGCGCGCTCTCGCGGCTCTTGCGGGCGGACTGGCCGAGGACGCTCGAGGAGATGGAAGAGCGCCGCGGCCGCGCGCCCCAGAGTAAGATAGGCGGGCCCACCCGGAGGGGGCGCTCATGATCACAGCCGCCGAACTGGTCCAGGTCGGCCTCAAGCAGCTCCACACGAGCATGGACAAGCAGCTCGACGGCATCACCCCCGAGCAGCTCCACGCCGTCCCCGGCAACAATCCCAAGGCCAACACGATCATGTGGGGCATCTGGCATTACGTGCGCACCGAGGACAACGTGGTGCGCTACATCCTGCAGAACAAGAAGCTGCCCCAGTGGATCGAGGGTGGCTACGCGGAAAAGCTGGGCCTGCCCCCCAATGCCCAGGGCACGGGCATGTCGACGGCGGAGGCGCAGGCGCTCCGGATCAAGGACATCCCCCTCTTCAAGGAGTACATGCAGAAGGTGTGGGCGGACACCGATGCGCTCCTGGCCAAGAACGATCCCGCCCTGCTCGACCGCAACGTGACCATCAGGCCGCTCGGCGAGATGCACGCCATGCGCGCGCTGGGCCAGGTCTGCCTGACCCACGGCATGACCCACTTCGGCGAGATCGAGCTGGCGCGCACGCTGGTGGGCGCCGGAGCCGTCAACACCGTCTAGCGTTACCGCAATCATGCGCCTTCCCGCGCGACGTCTCCGCACCGGTCTTGCCCTCGCTGCTGCACTCCTCGCGCCCGCGACGGCGCTCGCGGAGATCCAGCTGCCGCCCGGCTTCACCGTCAAGGTGTACGTGACGGGCGAGGGATTCGAGACGACAGGCGGGGCGGGGGGACGCGGCATTCCCACCACGCCTACCCTGGCCGTGGATCCCACGGGCGCGCTCTACCTCGCGCGGGGCGGACGGCGGTACAGCGCCGGCGAGTTCGACTACCTCCAACGCATGTACCGCATCCCGCCCGGCGGGGCGCGCCTCACGCCCGCCACCGAGGAGCGCTACTTCCACGGCCCTCCGCTGATCAACGCGCAGGTGATGGGCGCGCGGGGCGGGCGCGAGCTCCTCGTCAGCACGTTCGACCGCGATCGCCGCGTCGGCGTGCTCTACCGGCTGGCCAGCGGGCGCATCCAGCTCTTCGCGGGGGGCACGCCGGAGCGTGGGCTGCCGCCGGCGCTCGTTCAGCCGGAGGGCGCGGCCGTCGACGCCGCCGGCCACGTGTATGTCGCCGACCGCGAGCGCGGGGTGGTGGTGCGCCTCGACGCCGGCGGTAACCTGCTCGACGCGGGTTACGTGCGCGTCACGCGGCCGCGCGCGCTCGTCGTGGACGAGACCGATCACCTGTGGATCGGCAGCGATGGCACCGCGGAGGCGCCCTGGCAGCCCGGTCCCGGCGAGCTCTGGCGGGTAAGCCCCGGCGGCGAGCGCCGGCTCGTGCTCGAAGGACCCATGGCCCAGGGGCTCGCGCCCGGCCCGGGCGGCGTCGTCTTCGTGGCCGACCGTCAGAAGGGCGAGATCTTCGCGGTGAGCCCTGACGGAAACCGGATGAGCCTCGCGCGCTTCACCGATGGCGACGCGCCTCGCGGGCTCACCTTCGTGCCGATCACCGCGGAGACGCGGGCCGGCGGGCTGGCGGGCGATCTCCTCGTCGCCGTCACGCGCAGCGGCAGCTTCCAGCTGAACGACATCGTGCGCATCTCCGGGCCGTTCGCGGATCTGATCCAAAGCCGCCTGGGCGCCACGGGCCGATGAAGCCGTTTCGCTTCGGGATCAACGCGCGCGACGCCAGGTCGCGGGCGGAGTGGCAGGACAAGGCGCGCAAGATCGAGGCGCTCGGCTACTCGACCCTGATGGTGCCCGACCATCTATGGCCCGTTCTCGCGCCCATACCGGCCCTGGTCAGCGCCGCTGCCGCCACGACCACGCTCAGGGTGGGCACGAACGTCATCAACAATGACCTCCGGCATCCGGTGGTCCTCGCGCGTGAGGCGGCGACGGTGGATCTCCTGACCGATGGCCGGCTCGAGCTCGGACTGGGAGCCGGATACGTGCGGTCAGAATACGATCAGGCGGGGCTCCGCTTCGACCGCGGAAGCGTCCGGGTCGAGCGGCTCGCCGAATCGCTCACGATCGTCAAGGAGTTGCTGCGTGGAGCGGAAGTCAACTTCGCCGGCCAGCACTATCGAGTTACCGGCCACAAGATCCACCCTCTACCGATCCAGCGGCCCCATCCGCCCATCATGATCGGTGGCAACGGCCCACGCCTCCTCACGCTGGCTGCGAAGGAGGCCGATACCGTGAACTTCACGGGCATCACGTTCGCGCGCGGCGGCACGGAGCATGACATGTCCGCGTGGAAGGTGCCCGCCATCGATGAGCGCATGCGGCTCGTGCGCGAGGCTGTGGGGGAGCGCTTCGATAGTCTCGAGCTGAGCGCGCAGATCCAGCGGGTCATCGCGACGGACAACCGGCGACAGACCGCCGAGGAGCTGGTCAAGACCTGGCCGCAGCTCACCGCTGAGGAGATCCTCGAGAGCCCCTACGTGTTGATCGGGACCCTGGACGAGATGGTCGAAGCGCTCCACGCCCGCCGAGAGCGCTGGGGCCTCTCCTACTTCGTCACCTTTGATCCTTTGCTGGAAGCGCTTGCCCCCATCGTCGCCCGTCTCGCCGGAAAGTAGCGCGCGCAGTCGGATGAAGCCGTTCCGCTTCGGGATCAATGCTCGGGACGCGGGATCGCGAGCCGAGTGGCAAGACAAGGCCCGCAGAGTCGAGGGCCTTGGCTATTCCGCGCTCATGGTTCCCGACCACCTCGCCGCCATGCTGGCGCCCATTCCGGCGGCGGTCAGCCCCGCCGCCGCGACGAAGAGCCTCAGAGTGGGCACGAACGTGCTCAACAACGATTTCCGTCATCCCGTACTCGTGGCGCGTGAGGCTGCGACGGCGGACCTGCTGAGCGACGGCCGGTTCGAGCTTGGGCTCGACGCCGGGCACATGCGCTCGGAGAACGACCAGGCGGGGCTGCCCTTCGAGCGTGGAGGGGTCAGGCTCGAGCGGCTCGCCGAGGCGGTGGCGATCATCAAGGGCCTGCTCGGGGGGGCGGAGGTCACGTTCGTCGGTCAGTACTATCGCGTCACGGGGCATACCATTCATCCCGGTCCGGTCCAGCGGCCATATCCGCCCATCATTATCGGGGGCAATGGCCCGCGTCTCCTCACGCTCGCCGCGAAGGAGGCCGACATCGTCGGCTTCTCGGGCATCACCTTCGCGCGGGGCGGCACGGAGCCGGACTTTTCCGCGTGGAGGGTGGGGGCCGCGGACGAGCGCGTGCGGCTCGTGCGAGAAGCCGCCGGTGCGAGAATCGAAAAGCTCGAGCTGAGCGCGCTGATCCAGCGAGTCGTCGTGACGGAGGACCGCCGTCAGGCCGCAGGGGAGCTGGCGCGCGCGTGGAAGCAGCTCAGCGTCGAAGAGATCCTCGAGGCGCCTTTCGTGCTGCTCGGCACCGTGGACGAGATGGTGGAGGCCCTTCAGGCGCGCCGCGATCGCTGGGGCATCTCCTTCTTCGTCACCTTCGAGCAATACCTGGAGACCCTCGCCCCCGTGGTCGCGCGGCTCGCGGGCAAGTAGAATCACCCCCTCACCCTGCCTTCTCCCCCGATGGGGAGAGGAATCTATCTTGGATCCCTCTCCCTCTGGAGGAGGGAGAGGGCAGGGTGAGGGTGGGCGCCGTTCGCGACTCGCGCAATCACTTCCGCTTCCACAAGCCCTGGGAGGGGATGCGGAGCGCGCGGTTGAACTTGCTGGAAGCGTTCTCCCAGGCGATGACCTCGGTCAGCTCGACCACCGCGTCGTCGTCGTAGAAGCGGCGGACCCGCGCGAACAGATCGTCGCCCACGTCACGATCGCTGAGCGTGATGGCGTCCGCGTACTCCAGGGCCACGCGCTCGGCCTCCGTGTAGAGCGGGCTGGTCGCGTAGTCGCCAAGGGTCAGGATCTTCTCGTCCGAGACACCGAGCTGGCTGCCCACGGCAGCATTGATGTCCTGTCAGAACTCGCAGCCGTTCAGCGAGGCGACGCGGCGATTGAGCAGGGCTTGGAGCTTGGCGTCGATCAGCCGCGAGCCCTCGATCCCCGTCCACATGCCGCGCGCGCCTCGGAAGATGGTGGGCCGCCGCGCGTAGATGAGGTGGTTCAGTAGCGGCCCACCCCACGTCTTGGTCTGCGCCGCGAGCACATTCTTGACGTAGTCATCCTGAATCTCGTCCGGCTGAACGCCGTCGATGCGGGCCATGCTCCCTCCTTCGGTGAGAAGCCCAACGGGTCACCAGGCTGACGGTCGTTGACGTTTCGGTACGGTGGGCTGACAGCCCCGATGGCCCGATCGTCGCTGCTTCTCGTACAGCAATTGGTCGCCATCGGGAATCCCGCCCAGGCCCAGTGCCGGGGAATTTCACACATTTTCGTCTCCAGATCTATCGGGGCCGGCGTCCGTGCGTGGTACGGATCGTGCTCCTCAACGCGTGGTCATTTCAACCATGGGGGGAAATCACCATGCGAAAGATTCTGCTCGCAAGCGCGCTCGCGATGGCGCTGGCCGCCGGGGCACCCGCCATCAGCTCCGCCAGCGTGATCTTCAACGTCAATCAGACGATAGGCGCCGGAGGCGTGACGGGGACGATCACGACGGACGGGACGCTCGGGGCGCTCGCCTCCGCCAATCTCGTGGACTGGGCGCTCACGCTGAACGACGGCGCGACCACGTTTCTCCTGACCTCGGCGAACTCCGAAGTCGGATTCATCCTGGGGAAGGCCCTCAGCGAGACGGCGTCCCAGCTCCTCTTCGACACCGCGAACGGTGGCATCGTCCTCTTCCAGAATCCGACCCTCGGATCGGGCCAGAACTTCTGGTGCCTCGACAATCCGTTCGGTGACTGCGCCTCGCGCCCCGGCACGGAGAGCCTCCGGATCAACGGCGCCACGCAGAGCGCGGCCTGGCAGGGCATCGTCGTCATCGGCGCCACCGACGCGGTTCCGCCCTCGGCCATTCGGCTGCCTGCCACCCTGATCCTGCTCGGCCTCGGCTTCGGCGCCCTCATGGTCTACTCGGCCCGCCAGGCCGAGAAGGAGAGCGACGACCCCCTCCCGGTCGAGGTGATGGAGAAGGCCGCCTAGCAGCCGAGCTGATTCGCCAGGTCGACGAAGTCGCGGGCGATCACGCTCCACTCGCGCTCGGGCTTGATGTCCTTCGCCTGGCCGGTGCCGTGCTCGGCAGGGCGCGGCACGAAGATGGTCTTGAAACCAACCTTGGAGGCCGCGCCGAGGTCGCCATTGTGTGCGGCGACCAGCGCGCATTCCTCCGGCTTGAGGCCCAGCATGTCCGCCGTGCCCAGATAGCACTCGGGCTGCGGCTTGTAGTGGCGCGTCACCTCCGCGCCCAGGATGGTGTCCCAGGGCAGCCCGGCGCGTCGGGCCATGTTGACCATGAGCGCGACGTTGCCGTTGGAGAGCGTGGCGAGGATGTACTTCTTCCGGAGCCGCGTGAGCCCGGGCACGGCATCGGGCCAGGGGTCGAGGCGGTGCCAGGCGCGATTCAGATGCTCGAGCTCGGCCTCTGACACGCCCTTGAAGCCGAACTCGGCGGCGAGCTTGTCGAGGCTCTCACGATGCAGGACGTCGAGCTTGACCCACGGGCGCCGTCCGCTCCGCACCTCGTCCATGGCCGGCTGATACATGCCGCGCCAGCGATCGGCGAAGTTCACCCAGTCCACGTTGTTGAAACCATGCGCCTTGCCGAAGTCCTGCCCTTCCCGCGTGATGCTCGAGCGCCAGTCCACCACGGTGCCGAAGACATCGAAGGTCAACGCCTTGATAGAAGCCGGATCGAAGTGAGCCATGGTCATGTCTCCGTCAGTCGAGCTCGGGGCGTTTCTTCTGCCACGGCCGCGCCTTCTCGAAGGCGGCCGCGGCCTGGAGCACGGTGAGATCGGCGAAGCGGCGCCCCACGATCTGTAGCCCCACGGGCAGACCCGCCTTGGTGTGGCCCGCCGGAATGGAGCACGCGGGCTGGCCGGTGAAGTTGAAGGGATAGGAAAAGGACGCCCAGTCGAGCCAGTCCCACGGATGCTGCGGCCAGCCCTCCGGATTGATGCGCCCGAGCGGCAGCGCGGGGACGGACACCGACGGCGTCAGCAGGAGGTCGTACTTCTCGAAGAGGGGGCGCACCGAATCCCAGTGGGTGAGCTTCTTGCCGCGCGCGTCGATGTAATCCACCACGCTCACCTTCATGCCGTCCTCGATGCAGGCCACGAAGGCCGGGTCCATCTTCTCGCGCCACTTGGGCAGGTACGGACCCCAGGCGCCGGCATAGTGCGCGCACCACATGACGCGGATCATGTCGTGCGTGTCGGCGAAGCCGGGCGTCACCTCCTCGACCTTGGCGCCCGTCTCCTTGAAGGCGCCGACGGCGCGCTTCACCACCTCGGCCACCTCTGGCTCAACACGGAGCCCGTCCAGCTTCGGGCTCCACGCCACGCGCAGGCCCTTGATGCCGCGGTTCAGCTTGCCCTGATAGTCCGCCGGCGCGGCATCCAGGCTCGTGCGGTCCCAGTCGTCGGGCCCCGCCATGATGCTCATCATGAGCGCGGAGTCGCCCACCGTCCACGTCATCGGGCCGTTGTGGGTCGTGTAGTCGTTGTTGGACACGGGCCACTGCGGGATGCGGCCATAGGAGGGCTTGTGGCCGAAGACGCCACAAAAGGACGCGGGCACGCGGATGGAGCCCGCGCCGTCGGAGCCCTGGTGGAGCGGGCCCAGGCCCGCCGCGGCCGCCGCGCCCGCGCCCGCGCTGGAGCCGCCGGTATTGAACCCGAGCTTCCAGGGATTGTGCGTGTCGCCCGTGAGGGGGCAGCCGCTCAGCGCCTTCCAGCCGAACTCGGGCGTGGTGGTCTTGCCGATCAGGATCCCGCCCGCCTTCTTGAGCCGCCGCACGAAGGGCGCGTCGTGCTCGGGCACGCGGTCGGCGAAGATGTGCGAGCCGCCCATGGTCTTCACACCGGCCGTGAAGCTCAGGTCTTTGGCCGAGAACGGAATGCCGTGGATGGGCCCGAGCTTGCGCTTCTTCATCACCGCCTGCTCGGCCTCCCGCGCCCCCTTCATCGCGGAATCGGCCGTCACGGTGCAGAAGGCGTTGAGGCGCGGGTTGAGCCGCTCGATGCGCTCGAGCACGGTGCGCGTCAGCTCGACGGGAGAGAGCTTCTTCGCGCGGATGAGCGCGGCCAGCTTGGTCGCCGGGGTATAGCTGAGGTCGGCTTCGGTCATGGAGGCCCTCCGGAAGAGATTACTGGCTGGTGGGACGCGTCTGTGCGGTCACGGGAACCACGATGGGGCCATCGCGCATCCGCTCGACGCGGAAGCGCACCACGGTGAGGCGCGAGGGGCAGCAGCGCGCATCGCTGTCCACGTAGCGCGTGTACTGCACGGACAGCTCGTTTGCTGAGACGACGCGGATCATGCTCTCGGCGCCGTCCTCGCGCGAATCCATGGGCACGGGAGAGAGCGTGCCCGCGAAGCGGCCCTTCACGAAGACGAAGGCCTGGTAGGAAAGCGGCCGGCACATGCCGTCCACCGAGGTGGCGGCGAGGACGATGGTGGTGGCGCCACTGGTCGTGGCCGGGCCGAGAAGCGTCCAGCCACGCGAGGCCACCGCGCGATCCGTGGAGCTACCCGGTACCCGGACCTGCTCCTTGCACCGCGGAGTATCGGCGGGATCGCCCTGAGGCGGCGGCGCCTCCGGCACGGGAGTGCGCATCTTGTTCCAGTTGGCCGGCGGATCTTGATCGAGCCAGCTCGCGGCGACGACGTCCACGGGGGCGACGGCCACGAGCGCGAAGGCGAGGATCAGGGCGCGCACGAAGCAGAGCATACCGGGCGGCACGACCGAGCACAACGCGCTATGCTCGAAGGCCATGAGCGAGGTCGAGCGCGTCCATCCGGGCGCGGACATGGAGCGCTTCGTCAGGGAGCAGATGGCCTTCGTCGGCCTGGACGCCGAGGACATCGCCCTGATTCGCCAAACCGCCCCGCTCGTGCTCAAGCACGAGGCGGCGCTCACGTCGGCGCTGTACGAGCACTTCCTGAAGTTCCCCGCGACGGCGCAGTTCTTCCTGGGGCCTGACGGGGCACCCGATCGCGAGCGCATCGAGCGGCGCAAGCACAGCCTGGGGCGCTGGCTCAAGGAGACGGCCGAGGTCGCCATCAACGAAGGCTTCGTCTACTACCTCCTCGGCGTGGCGCTCTCCCACAGCCATCGCGAGTACGGCCCCGGCGGCAAGATCCCGCCGCAATTCATGGTCGGCGCGATGAGCCTGACCCAGTCCGCGCTGGCCGGCGTATTCCAGGCCGAGCTGAGCGATGCGCGCGAGGCGCTCGAGGCGGCCACCGCGTGGAACAAGATCCTCCTCGTCCAGCTCAACGTGCTGCTGCTGGGCTACATGCTGCCCCCATCGAGCGGCGGGCATTGACAGCACGGCACACCGGCAGCATGATTGCCCCGTGACTTCGGCCCGACCGTCCAGCCTCGGAGAGCTCCGTCAGAGCGGTTACATCCCCCGGTCCGTCAAGCAGGAGCTGCGCGACAATCTGATCGGACGGCTACGCAGCGGGAAGCCGCTCTTCCCCACCATCGTCGGCTACGAGGAGACGGTGATCCCGCAGATCGAGAACGCCATCCTCTCCGGCCAGGACATCGTGTTCCTCGGCGAGCGCGGCCAGGCCAAGACGCGGATGGCGCGGCTGCTCGTCGATCTCCTGGACGAAGTCGTCCCTGCCCTCGTGGGCTCGGAGATCCACGACGATCCGCTCGCGCCCATCTCCGCCGCGGGCCGCGCCCTTGTGGCCGAGCAGGGCGACAAGGCGCCCATCACGTGGATCCCGCGCGACCGCCGCTACGGCGAGAAGCTGGCCACGCCGGACATCACCATCGCCGACCTGATCGGCGAGGTGGATCCGATCAAAGTGGCCGAAGGCCGCTATCTCGCGGACGAGCTGACCATCCACTACGGGCTCCTCCCCCGCACGCACCGCGGCATCTTCGCCATCAACGAGCTGCCCGACCTGGCCGAGCGCATCCAGGTGGGCCTGCTCAATATCATGGAAGAGCGCGACGTGCAGATCCGCGGCTACAAGGTGCGGCTGCCTCTCGATCTCTTCGTGGTCGCCTCCGCCAATCCCGAGGACTACACGAACCGCGGCCGCATCATCACGCCGCTCAAGGACCGCTTCGGGTCGCAGATCCGCACGCACTACCCGCGCCGGGTGGCCGACGAGATGGCCATCATGGAGGCCGAGCGCACGCGCTTCGGCGCCGACGGCATCGAGACCCGCGCGGCCGAGTACATGAAGCTCGTGGTGGCGGAGCTCACGCACCTGGCGCGACGCGCGCCCGAGATCAGCCAGCGCTCCGGCGTCTCCGTGCGTGTGAGCATCTGCAACTACGAGAATCTCCTGTCGAGCGCCCTCAAGCGGGCCATCCGTCTGAAGGAAGCCTCGGCGGCCCCGCGTGTGACCGACCTCGAGGCCATCGCCGCCTCCACCACCGGCAAGATCGAGATGGAGACGGCGGGTGACGCCGCGGAGGACAAGATCCTCGGCAAGCTCGCCCAGAAGGCCGTGCTCAACGTCTTCAACCGCTCCTTCACGGGAAGCGAGCTCGACGAGGTGGTCCTGGCCTTCCAGGGCGGCCTCACCGTCGAGGTCTCCGACGATATGCCCTCGGCCGACTACGTGCGCCAGATCGGCGAGCTGCGGCCCATCCTCGCGGCGCTGAAGAAGCTGGGCGCCCAGGACGCGGCCTCGACGGCCGCGGCGCTCGAGTTCGTGCTGGAGGGTCTTCACCTTTCACGCAAGCTCAACAAGGACGTGAAGGCCGGCCAGACCCGTTACCGCTCCTAGCGACCACGCACCGCAGCTCGCAGGAACGTCCCGCCTCTTGCTCCCGAAGGTGTCCTCCCCTAGACTGTCGTCGGCCGCTTCTCGGCCGTAACGCCACTGTGAGACCGAAAAAAGGACGGATGCGCCCGAGGGCAAAGCCCGCGAAGGCGAAAGCCAAAGCGGCGCGGCCTGTCGTCCGCAAGCCGCAGAAGACCGAAGCCACCAGGACACGCGAGCTCGAGAAGCTCTTGGCGGAGGCCCTCGAGCAGAAGGCGGCGACGAGCGAAATTCTGGGCGTCATCAGTAGGTCACCGACCGACATCCAACCGGTATTTGACGCGATCGTCGCGAGCGCGGCGCGACTCTGCAAGGCGGACTTCAGCGCGGCGGCTCGCTTCGAGCAGGGGCTACTCCATCTCGCGGCAATCAGCAACATGTCGCCGGCCGAGACGGCGGCGTATCAGAGCCTGTTCCCGCGACTGCCCCTCCGAAACTTCATCATGGGTCGCGCCTTTCTCGATGGCCGGCCAGTGCACGCCGAGGACGTTCTTACCGATCCTGACTATGACCCGCGAACGCTAGAAGTGCTGCAGCGCGCGGGGACATATCGGACGTACGTGGGAATTCCCATCGTTTCGAACGGAATAGCGATCGGAGTGATCGGATGCGCGCGACACGAGATGAAGCCCTTCTCCGAAATGGAGATCGAGCTTCTCAAGACCTTCGCCGCCCAGGCGGTGATCGCCATCGAGAACGTCCGTCTCTTCAAGGAGCTGGAGGCGCGCAACACCGACCTCACGGAGGCGCTCGAGCAGCAGACGGCGACCGCGGAGATCCTGCGCGTGATCAGCAGGTCGCCGACGGATCTCCAGCCGGTCCTGGACGCGGTGGTCAAGAGCGCCGCTCGCTTCTGCGGAGCCGACGACGCGTCCATCTTCCGGGTCGACGGAGATCATCTGCGTGCGGGCGCACACCATGGCCCGGTCCCCCAGCCCATAGACCTCCGGCTTCCGATCGTGAGAGGCACCCTGGGCGGGCGTACCGTCCTCGAGCAGAGGCCCATTCAGGTCGCCAACCTCCAGGCTGAGACGGACGAGTTTCCCGAAGCGAGCGCCTTCGCCACTCAGATAGGATTTCGCGCAGCGCTGAGCGTTCCCCTCGTGCGCGAGGGCGCGGCCATCGGCGTCATTCAGCTCCGACGCGCCGAGGTAAACCCGTTTACCGACAAGCAGACCAGCCTCCTCCAGACTTTTGCGGACCAGGCGGTCATTGCCATCGAGAACGTGCGGCTGTTCACGGAGTTGCAAGAGAAGAATCATGCGCTGACAGAGGCGCATGAACAGGTTACCGAAGCGCTGGAGAAGCAGACGGCGACGAGCGAGATCCTGAGAACCATCGCGCGAGCGCCGACAGACGCGCAACCAGTGTTCGAAACGATCGTACGGAGCGCCGCCCGACTCTGCAGGGCGTCCAATGCGGCCGTCTTCCTCGCCGAAAACGGGATGCTGTACGAACCGGCAAACTACGGGAGCTCCCCCGAGTCGCTTGCGGCGGCGCGCGCGCGGTACCCCCGGCCCGTGGGCATGGATACCACGCCGGGAATGGCAATCCTCACGGGGTCGGTGGTCCACGTGCCGGACACGGAGGAACCCTCGGCGATCGATCACGTGCGGCAGGGCGGACGGATGCTCGGATTCCGGGGAATGGTCACGGTGCCGATGCTGCATGAGGGCGAGCCCGTAGGCGCCATTATCGTCACCCGCCGCGAGCCCGGTCTATTCTCGGACCCCGAGGTGGAGTTGCTGAAGACCTTCGCCGACCAGGCCGTCATCGCCGTCGAGAACGTCCGCCTGTTCAAGGAGCTCGAGGCGCGCAACCGCGATCTGACGGAGTCGCTGGAGCAGCAGACGGCGACCGCAGAGATCCTGCGCGTGATCAGCAGCTCCCCGACGGACCTCCAGCCCGTGCTGGACGCCGTCGCCGAGAGCGCCGCTCGCCTCTGTGAGGCTGAGGACGTTTCGATCCTTGAGGCGGAGGGAGGCGTCTTTCGCGTGGCGGCCTTCCGCGGGGCGAGCCGGTTGAGGGACTTCGGGGGCACACCCGTAAGCCGCGCCTCGGTGGCTGGCCGAGCCATGCTGGACGGACACCTCATCCACGTTCATGACATCACAGCAGAATCGGGCGCTGAGTTCCCCGTCAGCCAGGCCACCGCGCCACATATGGGTCACCGGACCATGCTTGCCACGCCACTGCTGCGCGAGGGGTCTCCGATTGGGGCAATTTTCCTTCGCCGCACGGAGGTGCGCCCATTCTCAGAGCGGCAGATCGCCCTCCTCCAGACCTTCGCCGACCAGGCCGTCATTGCCGTCGAGAACGTCCGCCTCTTCAACGAGCTCCAGGCGCGCAACAGCGACCTCACCGAAGCCCTGGAGCAGCAGACGGCGACGAGTGAGATCCTCCACGTCATCAGCCGGTCGCAGACCGACGCGCAGCCGGTCTTCGACACGATCGTCAGGAGCGCGGTCACGTTGTGTGCGGGGCTATATGGCGCCCTCTACCGGTTCGACGGCGAGCTGATCCACAGCGTCGCCCGCCA
>Ga0209689_1002711_pt1 | contig 13127 bp, 6 predicted proteins | sample GraSoiAngelo_149_FD_187119 | JGI IMG/M metagenome (GOLD analysis project Ga0209689, IMG submission 187119) | Grasslands soil microbial communities from the Angelo Coastal Reserve, California, USA - 14_1009_09_30cm (SPAdes) (version 2) | ecosystem: Environmental > Terrestrial > Soil > Grasslands ...
CGGCGCGTGGGGTTCCACGGACGGCGGGACGAGCTGGAGTTTTATGGAAGGTTCTCAAGGTGGCTCACTCAGGAATTGCGCCGGCGGCCAGGGCGATTATCCGCAGAACTGGTATGACCAGGGCGTGGCGGTTGATCCAAATAATCCGGACCGCGTCTTTTTCGATACCTTCGAAGTGTGGTTCGCAACGCGAACAGGCACTGTCTGGAACGATACGACGTGCGGTTATTCCTACAGCGGCGGCGCAGGGCCGGTGCACGTTGACCAGCACGCACTCGCGTTCCTGTCGGGCTCGTCCAGCGTATTGGTCATCGGGAACGATGGCGGTGTCCACGGAACGACTAATGCCGATATTGTGAATCAGACCACGGACCCAACCTGGTTTAACATGGACACAGGTATTAACACGATTGAGTTTTATTCCGGAGATATCAGCGGCAACTTCGCCAACTCCGCGTCGCCGCAGGCAAGTGGCGGCGCGCAGGACAACGGTTCCAGCTCGGTCACGTTTGCCGGTGCCCCGAGCGGGCCCGTGCAATGGCAGTTAAATGTAGGCGGTGACGGCTTCTACTCACGGATTGACCCTGTTGGCACAGGGTCGAGTCTGCGCTTTTTCCAGGGCAACAACAGCGGCGGACTTTACCGTTGCATCAGTAACTGCACCAATCCCGGTTCCGGTTGGAGCAGCGTGCGTGGTGCCTGGACCGGTGACACGCAGTCATTCGTTCTTCCTTACGATCTGTTTCATGGCGGCGTTCCGGGAGGCGACGATTGTGAACCCCCGGGTGCTACGACTGGCTGTGGCCATTTGATCGCGGGTACGACCAGAGTTTGGGAGACCATCACCGGCGCGGCGGGGTCAGTCTCTTGGTACGTGACGAACAACCCGACGACACAAAACATGACCCAGCAAAGATTGGGAAATCGTTCGTTCATCAACCAGGTTAAGTATTCGCCGAAGTACGCGAGCGTCGCGATGGTTGGCACGAATGACTCCAATGTCTGGATCGGGTTTAACCTTGGCACCGGCATTCAGTCAGAGGCAAACTGGGTGAATGTAACAGGGAGTAACACCGTCATGCCTTTGCGCCCCGTGTTAGGCATTGCACTCGATCCCACCGTATCAGCAGCAAATTTACCCGTCGGGTACGCGGCAGTAGGCGGCTTTAACGCTAATACGCCGACCACCCAGGGTCATGTTTTCCAGGTAACCTGCGCTGCTAACTGCGGCTCCTTCAATTGGGTAAATAAGACAGGTAATCTCCCGGATATTCCTGTTGATTCGATCATCGTCAATCCTAACATGCCGCAACAGGTTTTTGCCGGCACAGACTGGGGAGTTTACTACACCGACGATATAACGGTAGGATCTCCAAGCTGGCAGCGTTTCGAGAACGGTATCCCGCACGCGATGGTGTGGGACATGCAAGTAGATCGTGGCTCGACTACGCTCTCTGTGTGGACACGAAGTCGGGGGGCGTACGTTTACCCGCTAACGAGCGCTGCGAGTCCAACCCCGACCCCGACGGCTACTCCGACCGCTACGGCGACGCCAACAGCTACTGCAACAGCAACTCCTACTCCGACACCTACACCCACCGCCACGTCTACACCCGCTCCAAGGCCGATTCCGACTCCACGACCGCGGCCTAGCCCACGGCTCCGCCCATAACATCTGATACGGGGGTGACCTGTGATTGATCAGGAGTTTCGGACCGCGGTGGAGCCGAGGACGACGAAGTCAGGCGCTGCAGGCGGCCAGGCTGCAACGCACTTCCAAAAGCTATCGCGAAGCACAGAACGACGTTTCCCCTTAATTAAACCGCTCTAGCCAACGTGTCGAGCGACCTACGGTCGCCGTGGCGAGATCTACGGCGTGCCAGGGAGGAACGCCTTCCAAACTTCGGCGCCTTTAACTGACTCGGAGCGATGGGCTCGCAGAGATCGCCCCTCCATTGGCTGGCATGATCCGTGGAGGGCGGAGCTCTGCGACGCCAAAGCGAAGGTCGCTTGGGTGAGCTCGGAGCGAAAGGGCTCGCAGGAGCTCGCCCCTCCATTGACCCCGCGCTTACACGTCGTAAGAATGCGAACGAACATGACGCCACACGATCATGATGATGATCATGATGATGACGGAGGGCGGAGCTCCGCGACGCCAAGCCATTGCGCGCGTAGGAAAAGGCCTGCGCATTTTCCGACCATCACAGTTGGATTTCGGTCGACAATTATCTTTCTCACCGTATGCACGCGCTGTCGAAAGCCGCTGTTGGCCAACGATGAGGCGGCGCGATTGATTGCCGACTCATGGCGTGCGGCGAACTTCTGGCGCGTGGGCCGGTATGTGATCATGCCGGATCACATTCATTTATTCTGCGCGCCAAACACATTTCCGGCTCAGCCTTTGAAGAAGTGGATTGGGTTTTGGAGAAATCGGGTCACACGCGCGTGGCCGTGTCGTAGTCCAGGTTCCGATTTGGCAACGCGAGTACTGGGATCGGCAGTTGCGCCGCTCGGAGTCTTATGCGGAAAAATGGCAGTACGTGAGGAATAATCCCATCCGGCATGGTTATGTGCGTCGCGCAGAAGATTGGCCCTATCAAGGCGAGCTTAATTCATTGGAATGGCACGACCGGTGAGGATTTGCGAAGGGCTCGCGGAGCTCGCCCCTCCATTGGCTGGCATGATCCGTGGAGGGCGGAGCTCTGCGACGCTGAACGCGAATGTGCTCCCGGAGGTTCGCCCATCCACCGGTTATAACAAAAGCTTCGGTGCTCAACGACCGCAACCTCTCCAGGAGCTTGCCGAAAAAAAGTCGGCGGGAACTCGCGATTGATGTCGCGAGTTCCCGCCTCAAGCGGTTGCAATTAGTGCTTACCGGCTAGGGGCGCGGCGGCGGTGATGTTGGTCGCGGCCGCGGCGTTGGCGACGGTCTCACCACGATTGGCGTCGGTGTAGGCGTCGGTGTGAACGTCGCCGTCGCTGTCGCTGTAGCCGCTGCTGTCGCTGTTGGCGTGGCCGTAGGCGTGCGCGTTGCCGTAGGCGTTGCTGTAGGCGTTGGTGAAGCCCCGCAAGGGCTGACCGGACAATTGAAGATCTCCATGTCAGCGGCCGGTGCAGAGGGTTCGTATCCGGCAGCTAACCAGATGCGGTTGGTACCGTCCGTATCAGTGGGGAAGTTGCGCCTTGCATTGACGAATGGCGTGCCTAGTGACCAGGTATTGCTAACCGGATTGTAGATGTCCACTTCGTTGGAGGGGTTAGGCGCGGTTCTGCCGCCACCCAAGACATACATCTTGTTGCAGAAGTTAAGCGCTCGCGTCTCTCCTGTCGGCCGCGGTATGGTGGCAATCGTGCCGATCGTATTCGCCGCCGGGTTATAAACAAAGGAGTTGGTCGTATCGGTAAGAGCGCCAGCCGTAATATCGGTGCCGCCACCCGTGTAGATGAGGGTGCCGATGGTCGTGGTGGGTATGTAGCCCAGCGGAACAGGCAGAACAGTGGGCTTCTGTACCCAGGCCGCCGGCGACGGAGTAAACTCCCAGATCTGGTTGGTCCCTTGCCCTCCGTTCGTGGCGGTGTCGAATCCGCCGAGAATGTACAGCTTGTTGCTCAACACGGTGAAGCCGCCTGGAAGAACGGTTGTCCCAGCAGCCGGCCACGGAGCGGCCACTGGACTGATCGTATCCGTCACAGGATTATAGCGGAAGACGCGACCGGTCGTGACCGTGGGGGTGACGACGAACGAGCCGCCCGCACAATAGATGTACGGCGTCCCGGCGTCGGTGAGCACGCCGCAAGCCATGTTGTTCACCAGGTTGTCGGGATAGGTGGCTGCCTTGGTAACCCAGCTGTTGCTGGCCGGGGTGTATTCAAACGGGTGAGTGAACTCGTTGCCTGCTAGATCGGACGAGCGTCCGCCCATGGCGTAAAACTTTCCGTTGGCCGGGAAATAAACGCCAACCTCACGGACGCCAACGCTAGGCATGGCCGCTCCTGCTCCCCAGGTGCACATCGCCGGTGTCGCTGTGGGCGTCGGGCTTGCGCCGCCGACGAAATTGAACTTTCCGATCCGAGTGTGCCAGCTGGTGCCAGTTGTGGCCAAGTATTCGTTCACATGCCAAAAGTCGGTGCCATTGGCCGTATCGACAGTGGTCATGCTATAGTCGCCCCAGCGGCTGCCGGTTTGGCTGGCGGTGCCGTTGAACATTGTACCTTCCCCCTGGCTGAGGTTATTTGGCGGATCGGTTACAAGACGTCCGGCATAACGAATGCCCGGGAACGCCGAAGCATTCGAGGTTGAATAACCTATCACGGTGTTTCCATTTGGATCGACAGCGATGCTGGAGTTCCAGCGCCATAGACCGTCGTTGCCATTGGTCCAATCTTGCTGTTGTGTAGCTATCGGAGGGAAAACGCCGCCGGTAACATTGAACTGATACCAGCGAACAGCGACCGGTCCGTTCGGGTAATTCAGGAGATTCTCATGAGTAGCCCATAACGATTCCACACCAGCGCGGTTCTGGTAAACAACCGGCACCTTCATTCTATCACCGACCGTGTCCAGCTTTACCGTTGTACCCTGCTGTGGCACAATGTTTGTGTTGAACCCCGGACTGACGGCAGCGTTAACAAAGGTGTTGACCGTGATCTCGGCGTTCGGCTGGTGGGTCGGGCCGACGCCAAACACTGAATTCGCCGGTGTGACAAAATCCACATGAAAGAACCGGGCGTGGACCAGGATCTCGGGGTCGCCGGCATTTAAGGAGCTATTGATAGCTAGCACCATTTCGTTTCTTCCCGCAGGCGGCGAATCGGTGCGTTGGTTAGCAGCGAGGAAGCTATAGGAAAGGAGAACATCCGCCGCGCTGAGGGTAAAGCCGATCGCATTGGCGGGCCCGCCAGCGAGCATGCTGGCGCGGTTAAGCGCATAAACGCGGACACCGTTGAAGGTGGTGTTGCTGCTAAACAAGTTCATGGTCAGGAAATAGGCATTTTGAGCTGGGCTCCCGCCAGCGTTCCACATCGCGAATTTCGGATAATCGCCAAGGAATGTTGGATTTGCCGGGTCCACTTGTAGCGCATAGAGAAACCACCCGCCAGCGACGGGATCGGGAGTCTGCGATATACCGATACACTGATAGAACGAAGTGCCTGGAAACGAAGGAAAAGCGAAGTCGCTTATAAGCCAGCGATTAGCGACCGGATCATAAAGAACAAATGGGTCTCCATCATTAGCGTTCGCGCAAGGAGTCCCGGTCAAGCCGGCAAAGAATGAATTGTAACTGGTCGGGCCCGACAAAGTGTTGCCGTTCTTATCAAAGATCTTGATCGATTCGTTGACCGCTTCGACGTAATGGTTCGGGCCGACATCGCCATCGCTGTCGGGCGGGAAGCAACCACAGGTGTTGTTATGTCCCTCGAACGTCAGTAGCGGTCCTGGCATCGTGGGCTGCGGTTGCCAAATGTTTTTCAACAGCGACTGAACGTGTGCCAGGCCGGAGGTTCCGTATCCTGACGAAGTTTGTGGCGGCTGTGTGGGGCGCGGATGTCGATACAGGGGTTGCTCTTCGTGCTCGGGTTTTGGTGCGACCCAGGGAAGGTCTCGCAAATCCTTATCTAAACGAACAGGTCCGACCATGCGTACCACGTCGGGTGTCTGCGTGCCGGGAGCATCCTGGTTGCTGTTTGCCCCTCTTCTCTGGGCGAAGACGCTGGAGAACCCGCCCATTCCAAGCATCGCGACGAAGATGCCGGTGAGGCAAAGAACAGAACCAATTAGAACACGGAGATTGAAGAAGGCGGATTGTGAAGTGGATTTCTTTTTCATAAATGGAGTGAAGTTTTCCCTTTGATTTTCCCTCTGGGGTGAACCCGAGACGGTAGCCGAAATGCTAGGTGAGATGCTGCAACGGTGTCAACTTCTTTTTTTGAGTTTTCGTCGGCGCACCGATCACAGCGATGAAAGAGATGGCTCGGCATCGCCTTTCAATCCCTGAACCATTACGCTGCGCATGCTCGACCGATTAAGACAGTAACTTCCTCGCTGGCGGGCCGTCGTAACCGTGATTGACTGGATCAATGCGTCGCATTGGTTTCTCGCGCGTTTGTTCTTCGATTACATGTGCCACCAGCCCCGGCGTGCGTGCGATCATGAAAATGCCATTGAACGCTGCGGGGTTTATTCTCAAGTCGGCAAGGATCGCGCCGATGGCTCCATCCACATTGATCGGGAGCGATTTCTTGGCATTGGCGAATGCTTTTTCGACGGCGCTCGCTGCCTGCATGTGCACGCCGTTCACGCCGGCTTCGCGCGCGAGTTCGAACAAGCGCGCAGTGCGTGGGTCTTTCGTGTGAAGACGGTGACCGAAGCCGGGCATTCGTTCGCCAGCTTCCCGCATCGTTGCGAGCGTGCGCGCAGCGGTTTCATCGATTGAAATGGACTCGCGCGCGGCGCGATCGGCGATTGCTTTAAGTTGTCGCGCACAATCTTCAATCGCACCGCCATGATGGCGATTGATCGACATGATCCCGGCGGCAACCGATGCGCTCAACGTCGCTCCGGTTGATGCGACGCCTCGTGCAGCTAACGCGCTGGGAGGTGTCGCCCCGTGATCAATCGACGATACCAGAATCGCGTCCATCAAACGCGCGACTGCCTGCGACGGCAATTCCCCCGTCACAATCAAATAAACCGCCGCACCAAAAGAAACGCGTCCCATGAGGTCGGCGATATCATAGCCGCGCACCGCTACTTTGTTGGGCTCCACGCGTGTGATGGCGGTATTCCATACTGCCTTTTTGTCGGCTTCACTCATGAGACTTTCTCCTTTCATTTTTCCAAGAATCTCCACGACCGCATTTGGCAATTCACCAAAGGCATCGACTACCGTGCCGCCGGCTTCGCGCAAAGCTTTTACTTTCCCGGCATGCGTGCCGCGGCCGCCCTCGATGATGGCGCCGGCATGGCTGAAACGAGTGCCTTCGCGCGCAGCCTTGCCGCCAATGTAAGCGATCACCGGCTTGGTGATTTTTCCAGCGGCAATCAGTTGGGCCAGTTCCTCCTCCTGTGACGAACCAATTTCGCCAAAGATTACGATTGCTTCCGTGAGCGGATCCGCTTCAAACATCAGCGCCGCGTCCGACAGACGAATTCCAATGACGGCGTCGCCACCGATGTGCACGATCGTTGAAATGCGCACGCCTGCCTGCCCGAGATAATAACCAGTGCTCGAAGCCATGCCGCCTGAGCGACTGATCACGCCCACGCCTTTGGGCACGCCCGGCTTGAACCATTGCCTCGCGCTTTCCGCCCGGCCACCAATCATACCGACTACGCCTTTCCCTGGACTCAATGCACCGAGCGTATTCGGTCCAAGAAACATCGCGCCATTCGCTTTGGCTGCCGCCGCGATTTCCATGGCATCCCACACCGGCACGCGATCGGGCACGAGCACGGCCAGTTTGATTCCTGCATCAATGGCAGAAATGGCTGCTTCTTTTACGCCTGCTGCTGGAACAAAAACCACGGAGACGTCAATTTCGCCCAGGGAATTCACCGCTTCTCCCGGCGTGTTAAACACTGGAACACCGAGTACGCTCTGGCCGCCTTTGCCCGGTGTTACGCCGGCGACGACGTTCGTCCCGTACTCGCGCATTAACCGCGTGCGCGCCCGGCCTTCGCGTCCGGTAATGCCTTGCACCAGCACTCGCTTTCTTTCGTCAATTAAAATCGCCATCTAAAGTCCGCCTCCAATCAGTTCATCCACTCCCGGAACATCGAGCTCGAGGTAGAAACCTTCGATTCCTGCGAGACGGCATTCGACGTCACAGGCGAGCAACTCGGAGTCTTTGGTTGCGAATTCTTCGGTGGACAACGCTGCCGCGGGAGCGCCATCGCGATCGAGGATCAATCCGCCGGAGTTCGCTTCGATCACCGGGCGAATCTGCTGCCATTGCAAAGTGTCGATCCACACACGACCGGTTTTTACCGGGAGCATTGTGGCCGGTGAACTTTTCACAAATTTTGGCACTCGCGGCGCGCGAGGTTTCCATTTGGCCCCTTTTGCATCAGCAACGAGTTCGGCGAACCGCGCGGCGATGAACGCCGGTGTATCACTCTTGCGATAACCTTCGACCGGCGCGCGTAGCAGCTTGGACATCCGCTGCAAAATATCTACGGCGCGGTCTTCGGTGTTGCCGCCCAGCCGGATCACGGCGGGAATATCAAGATCGAGTTCCCAAAATGCTTTGGCCAAACCGTAGGCAGACCAATATTGTTCCTGGCTCGCAACGCCTGAGCCGGAACCGAAATAGCCAACGAGATCGGGCTGGGCCAGAATGATTCGCGCTGCACGATAAACTTTCGACGCCGATGGATTGCCGCTGGTGTCGGTGAAATTTGCGATCGTGAATCCCGCATTCACGATCGCGTCCATCGACATCATCGAGCCGCCACCGCCGGCGCCGTGAAAACCAACGAGGCCTTTGGATTCTTTGGGCGCTGTGGTCGCTAATTGTGCGAAGTAAAATGTGCCGCGATGATCATTTTGTTCTACGGCGTAAGCGATGCGCTCGAGGGTTGTCGGCGGATGATCAAACTCGCGTGCAATCTCGATCCCGAGTTCTGGATGTCGCGCGACAGCGTAATCATCGATCGTGATCCGGCAATCGGCTGCGACGAACTCGCCGCTTTTCGTCAGCAGCAGGGGATTGATTTCCAACGATCGCGCCTCAACACTCCGCGCCGCGGCAAACAATTTTCGAATTGATTCGGCTAATTGCTTCGCGTGCGCCTGCGAGAGGCCGCACGCGTCAACGGCTTCACTCACGGCTGAATCCAAAGGTCCGCTGTCTACATTACAGGGGATGCGCCGTGTTGAAGCGACGCGCTCTTCGATTCCCGTGCCGCCGCCCACAGCGAAAATAATCATCGGTGCGCGCGCAGCGTCATCAATGGCAAACGAAAGAAAAAACTCCCGGTCGATATCGATCTTTTCCTCAACGAGGACGGCTTCGACTGGAAACTGCCCGACTTTCATCGCCAGCATCCGCGTCGCATGCGCGCGAACTTCATTCGGTTTCTTTGCGAACGTCACGCCTCCAATGCCGGCTCGCCCGGTGGTCCAAGCCTGGATCTTGACCACAACTTCGCCGCCTAATTTTTCCGCCGCCGCGGCCGCTGCGTCCGCAGTCGACGCCGCGCGCCCGCGCGGGATCTTGAATCCGTTAGCGGCGAGAAGGGCTTTACCTTGATATTCGTGAAGGCGCGCCATGGCTGTGTGCTATTTCGGATGATGCCAATCAAGTTTCAAACGCGTTTTATAATAGCGGCAGCATAGAATATCATGAAGGTAATGGGCTTTTATTGATGAAGAGATGAAGTGAGATGCAAGGGTTGCTTCCTCCAAATAGATCGTGACGCGCATGACAAAAGAACCGCCAGTCACGTTTCAGGTCAGCGTCATCGTTCCCATTCTCGAGCCACTGGGCTTCGAGTATAATTGGTTCAAGCATTTCGAACCTTCGCTCGATTCGGCGATCAGCGAACTGACCCTGCTTACAACCAGCGATCTACATTTAACGGAGTATAAGGCAGAGAAGTTAGGTCTGAGAGTTCGTAAAGGTTCGAAAAGCAGAAAGCGCCGCACAGTCACGATTGGAGGGCATAAATTACCAAGGCGGCGGTGTGTTGAGTTGGAATGGTCGGTTGAACTTACGCTGACTGACTTTCGTGTTGAACGAAACGACGGAAAGCCCATTCCACTTTCTGAGCGAGTCGCACTCTGTGCCCAGGTTGCATCCGAAGGTTTTGCCCATGCAGTAACTTCCATCCTTGTGGCATCCCAAATTGCTAAGCCGGGAGTATTGCGAACATATGAGCTTGAAATCTGGCTGGGGAAGCGGTTCTTAAAAACGACGGAGGGCGTTTTTGGATCCTTCGGCGAGATTGTTGAGTTCGCAGGAGAAAAGGCGTGGCCAAATATTGAGTCCCTCTCAATAAAGCAAGTATGGCAGTGGATGTGTTTCTTTGATCCGCTCTCTGGCAATTTGGGTCAATCTGAAATTGGTCGCGCGTTGAACGCGCTGACACATCTGTTATCCGAAAAACCGATCGAGGGGCGCGAGCTTGTGGATTTAATGTGGGCGATGATTGGACTTGAGGCACTCTACGGGCGGGGAACAACCGACTTGACCTACCAACTTGTCGAAAAGGCTCGTGTGCTGTTAGGCCAATCAGCAGGCTTCGAAAAATCAGTTAAAGAGATGTATCGCTTCCGTTCATTATTCATTCATGGGAAAGCACCATTCCCAGGCGCATTCTTTGCGTCTGACGCGATGCCAGAATATGAACGACACATCAATGAAGCCAGCGATGCATCCTTTCTCGCCGCAGCTGTGCTAGTTGCTTCGCTTCAACAAATCGCCAAGCGAAATTGGAAAAGCCTTAGCTTCTCGTTGGTCGTAGATGAACCGCGGCGTGAGTCCTGACTTGTTAGCTGCGATGGGATATGCCTAAAACCAGAGTTGTGCCTAGCGGTGTTATGCGCACTGCTTGTGCTTAGCCGCCAACCGCCTGGTAATGCCCGAGGCCGCGTCTCCACATGAAGCGGGCCCACATCCACGCGACAAACAGCCAGCCGGCTTGGATCGCCAGCGCCTGCATAAGCTCAGCCCCCTTGAGCCGGCCTAAAAAGATCGCGACCGGACAAAACAGTTCGTAGTAAAACGGCAACCATTTCATCACGGCTTGGACAGCGGACGGCATGATGTCGATGGGGAACATCTGGCCGCCCAGGAAATATTCGAACGAATATACGATGAATACGATGGTGGTGATTTCCAAAATCCAAAACGCAAACATCGCCAGGCTGTAAGTGATGAAGAATTGAATAAACGCCGCCATTAATATCGAAACCGTCGTAAGGACGTAAATCAGCGGATCGGTCGGGAGTACGATGTAATCGCGAAAATAGACAAATATCACGGCAATCGGCGGAAGAGTGACAAAGCTGTAAACGAGACGGCCACTCAAAAAAATGCTGAGCCGATATGCGAGATAGCTCATCGGCTTGGTGAGCAGCGCGTTGATCTGACCTTCGCGAATATCAGCAGCGATTTGCCATTCGTCCTCGGTTGGCACGACCAGGTTGCTGACCAGGATCGTGAGCAAATAATAATAAATCATTGAGCTGTAGTCGTAGCCGTGGAGACCGCCGCCGCGTTCTTTGAAGACTGCGCTCCAAAGAAACACCGTGCCAGCCAGCGGGATCAGACCGAAAAGCGCGCGCAGGAAATAATTCCAGCGATATACGAACGTGTTTTGCAGTCCGATGTTAAAAACCGAGAGGTACTTTTGCAGACTCATACTCCCGCTCATACGCTCCTGTCATTTGCCAATGACGAAATCCGAACGACAAATGACGAAACAATGACGAAATCCGAATTTCTAAACAGACATCGACCCCGCTTCGTCATTTGAACACTCGGATTTCCTTCGACATTCGGCATTCGTGCTTCGTCATTTTTCTAATGTCAGCTCCGCGGCGAGATTGATCGCAGCAATCATGCTGTCAGGTCGGGCGATTCCTTTACCAGCGATTTCAAATGCAGTGCCGTGATCGGGGCTGGTGCGAGGGAAGGGGAGACCCAGCGTCACGTTCACACCTGCGTGAAAGGCATGCAGCTTCAGCGGGATCAATCCCTGATCGTGATACATGCAAAGGACCGCGTCGAATTCACCTTCAATCGTGCGATGAAAAACGGTGTCCGGAGAGTGGGGGCCGGTAAAGATTGTGGATTGCGAATTGCGGATTGCGGATAGCTCAGAAATAGCCGGTGCGATAATCTCAATTTCTTCCCGGCCGAGTCTGCCCGATTCGCCGGCATGCGGATTTAATCCTGCGACGGCAATACGCGCTGCGCTCTTGCTTCTGGACCGAAGGAAATCAGCGAGCAACAGGCCGACACGAACTATCTCCGATTGCTTTAGTGCGCGCGGAACTTTGCGCAACGGAATGTGCGTGGTAACCAGCGCGACCGTGATTTTTTCCGCGGTCAAGCACATGGCGAAATTTTTGATGCCGCAGCGCTGAGCAAAAAATTCGGTTTGCCCTGGGAACTTGAAACCGATGTCGTACATCCGCGCTTTGTGAACCGGACCGGTCACGATCGCATCGAGCTCGCCGCGCCGGGCGAGTGTGACCGCTTCTTTCAAAGCAGCGCCGGCAGTGCGCGCAGTTTCAATCGTCGGCTCGCCCGGATGGCAATTTGGCTGCCGGCCAATGACGACGTATTCGGCCGAATCAGGGACGCGTCCCGATTTCAAAGCGAGATCGACGATCTCTGGCCCGATGCCGGCGCAATCTCCGAGTGTAATTCCGATGCGCGATTTAGTCGTGCTCATGTTCCTGCTCGTGATCGTAATCGAATCTGCTCAATCGCGCACCATCCCGCGCACTGCTCCGGCTTGGAAGCGAGCAGCAAGAGACTCAGAGTAAGCGGAAAGGGATGAGGGGAATTCGCTTAGAAAGTCTTGATGTAAGCCTTTGCGCGAAGGCTGGCGATCCAGCGTTCCTGTATCCCCTGTGCTTCCACTTGGAGTAGTTTCTTCTCGATGTCCGATCTCGCTTCGGAAAGTGATCGCGTGGTGCCGCCGCGTTTATCTTCGACTTTGAGAATGTAATAATTGCCGGCATACTCGATGATGTTGCTGATTCTCCCGACCGGCATATTGAAGGCGAACTTTTCAAGTGGGGCAGCCAGGGTGTTGCGCTCTATCCAGCCCCAATCTCCGCCATTGTCGCGGGTGCTGTCCTCCGAATAAACCTGCGCGGTGCGATCGAACTCTGCGCCGCTGGCAAGTCTACCGAGCACTTCTTCAGCCAGGGCCTTTTGCGCCGGCGCGCTCGCCGTATCTTTTTGGCCAGAAATCATGATCATTCGCAATTTGATCTGCTCCTTGGTCGTAAATTCCTCGTGATGCTTCCTGTAGTAGTCCTCTATTTTTGTGGGCGAAACGATCGAGTTCGTCTTGACGTTATGGCTGCGCATTGCTGCTACGATCATGCGTTCCATCTCTTTTTCTTTAAACTCGCCCAATGTGTAATTCTGCGCCTCCAGCGTCTTGA
>Ga0209689_1002714_pt1 | contig 13123 bp, 10 predicted proteins | sample GraSoiAngelo_149_FD_187119 | JGI IMG/M metagenome (GOLD analysis project Ga0209689, IMG submission 187119) | Grasslands soil microbial communities from the Angelo Coastal Reserve, California, USA - 14_1009_09_30cm (SPAdes) (version 2) | ecosystem: Environmental > Terrestrial > Soil > Grasslands ...
GCCACTCTCAACGACTCACCTTCAGCCACCATCTGGCAAACCAGACCAACCTGCTGTGCCTTCGTCGCATTGAAGCTTCGGCCCGTGAGCAATAAATCCCGCACAATCGCGTTGCCCAGATCACGTTTTAAACGTGGAATCCCGCCGAATCCCGGAATCAATCCCAAACGGAGTTCCGGAAAACAAAAACGCGCCATTTTGTCCGCAATAATAAGGTCGCAAACCAGTGCGAGCTCAAACCCGCCACCAAACGTCACTCCGTGCACAGCCGCAATGGTCGTCAGCGGCGAAGCATCAATCGCGTTCATCACCCGGTGAATGCGTTCCAGGTAATCGCGGACCCCCTTAAGTGCCTCAGCACGATTCATCTCCTGGGAAATCTGAAACAATTCCTTCAAGTCCGCCCCGGCCGAGAATCCGCAGTTCAAGGAGCTATAGATAATAAGAGCATGCGCTTCGCTTTTTAGCTTCTCCAGGGCGGCAACGAATCTTTCCAGTTCGTCCAGTGTAAGCAAGCCGATCTCATTGCAAGGCTCACGATGCAGCGCCAATTCCACAACGCCGTCGGCCAATCCCCAGGAAACAGCCTGCCCTTCAACTTTTTTCATATTCACCGCCGAGATCCGTTAAGCTCGACCGTAGCGCCGGCGTCCCGCCGGCAACCCGACTAGATCAACACTCACGAAGCCTGCTTAACCCCATACATCTCTTCAATCTCCGCCTGCAGCCGTGACGAAATCAGATCTCGCTTAAGCTTCCCATTCGCCGTCAATAACCCGTTGTCGATCGAAAATGGTTCCGGATGAATATGAAACGCCCGCACCTGCTTGTAGTGCGGCAATTGTGAATTCGCCGCATCCAGCGCTCCCTGCACTTCTTCGCGCGACACATCTCCAGTCACGATCGCCGAAAGGTATCCCCGTCCATTGCCGGTAAGAACAACCTGCTGCGCCCCTGCCAGATGTCGCAGCAGTTCATCTTCAATCGGTTCCGGCGCAATATTGTGCCCCGAACCCAAAACAATCAAATTCTTGATGCGCCCCACGATACTCCAATTCCCTGCCTCGTTAACTTCTCCCTGGTCGCCGGTGTGAAACCAACCGTCTCGCAGAGTCTTGGCGGTCTCTTCTGGACGCTTCCAATAACCGGGAAAAATATTTGGACCCCGAACGATAATCTCCTCGCTCTCGCCCAGCTTCATTTCAATTCCGCTGATCGCCGGCCCAACCCGTCCAAGTTCGATATGGCGTGGGTCATCCATCGTGCAAATGGCAGTTGTCTCGGTCAAGCCATAAACCTGCAACACCGGTATTCCGAGCATCATGAAATAAAGCTGCGTCTCCACATTCAGCGGAGCCGAGCCGCAAATCAGCGCTTTCAAATTCGAGCCGATCATCTTCTTGCGAATGGTAGGAAAGATCAGGGCCCGCGCCACACTTAGCCAAATCGAGCCGCCATATCCTGCCTGTTTGCGAAGCCAAGCCCTCTGTGCATGACTATAAATTGTCAGCGCCAACCCACCGGTGTTCGCAAGTTGCTCGTCCACTGCCTTGCGCATACGCTCCAATAGCGCAGGTACATTCAGGAAATAATCCGGAGCCGCAGCGCGCATGTCTTTGGCGAGCCTGCTTAAGTCCGTATTCAGAGTCAGCAGGCTACGACGAAGCAAACATGTCAGCAACATGATCCAGGAGCCCGCAAAACAGAATGGAAGATAGTGAAACACACGATCCTGCCCGGCTTTGTTCTTGTTTTCCATCAGAAGATCGAGCCGAGCGGAGGTGCAACCCAACATGTGTGAGATGTTGCCCGCATTGAGCACCACTCCCTTGGCTTCACCGGACGTCCCCGAGGTGTAGATAATTGTGACAGCATCAGAATCATCCAGTTTCACTGTTGCGGCAGAGCTGCCAGGTCGATCAAAAATCTGATCGAAAACAAATTGAGGAGGAGCTTCATCCCAGTTTTCAACAATACCATCACGAAGTTCCGTGTCGCCACAGCAGATTAGGGCTGGCGCACAGTCTTTCATCATGACCACGAGCTCTTCCGGAGCCTGGCGCCCGTACAGCGGAACCACAATCAATCCCTCCGCCATGACGGCCAGATCCATTGCCACCCAACGAATGCTGTTGTGAGCCAGCAAGGCACACCGGTCTCCCTTTTTCAGACGTTGAGCCGCAAGAAATGACTGAGCCTTGCGAACCAGTTCCATCAGTTCGCTTCCGGTGACCGAAACAATTCGGCCATCCCGGAGTTCTTGTAGGAAGGTTGTATCTGGTGCTGCCTCAAGCTGGGTGAAGATCTCTTGCAGAAAGTTCATCGTCGGCACATCTCTGCTATGCGGCGTAGGTCTCGACCAGTTGGTGGAGATGTTCGCTCATGGGCGGCAAATAATCCTCCCAACTCCGTTCCCCTTTTCGCATCGGAAAATCCGGATATCGCCGCTGCACTTCTTCTTCGAAGTACACACCCATTCTCGCCATCACTTTAAGATTGCGCACTACCGTACGCCCGATTCCGGCAGCGATCGTCTCTCGCTCCTTGCACAAGGTGTCCATTGCGACCAGCAACTTCGCTTCTAGATCCGGATCGTCAACGTTCGTCAGAAGATTCTCGTGACCGCGCTCCTTCATCAAATTGCGGATACGCTCGTCCATGGTGATCCCCGCCGACGGCACCAGCCCCGGCATCGAAGTCACGATTCCGTGATAGCGTGAGGAAACCATCGTGTGACAGGCGCGCAGAATACTCACCAACTCATAAATGTTGTAATCATCCGAGGTGAGCACGGGCACACCTCCCAGCTTCTCCGAAATGCGTTTCCCGGGACGCGCATCCAGACGCTCCGTGGCCACGAGAATTACAAAGACATTCCGCCGTTTCCGAAATGCGTCCACCGCATTCGCGATAGCCGTCAAATATTTCTGGTAAGCACGCTCCGCAGCCGGCCCTGAATTATGAAAATACACTGACCGATAATGACTGTCTTTGTACGCCCCCGTAAGCCCGTGCAGCGCGAACTTCGCGACCGACGCCTTCACCGGCCATTCAAACGGATTAATCGGACACACCACCAGCACCGGCTTGCTGCCGTCCCATCCCACCTCGCGCAGGGCTTTCTTCCCGTATTCGGCAGGATGCGGCTCGAACGTCCAAGCCGTGTCTGTGCCTAACTCGGTCGGCACTCCCAGTTCCCGCAACACAGTTCGCGACTCTTCATTCCGGGTAATGACCAGCGAGTTCCGGCAATAGCTGGCACACATTTTGGCGACCAGCGGATCCATCGCCCCCGCCTCCGCGCCATATCCAACAGAGAGCTTGTTCTGTGCCGCTGCAATCCCTAATGAGCCGATCATCATCGTGGTCAGCGCGTTGGCGAATTTGCTCTTGAACATCGAACCTTCACAGGCCACGACGCCATGATGTTTGGGGACTTCATCAAAAAGAAATGGAGGAAAAATATCCGGCAGGTGTACCTGTTTACTGCCCTCAAAATATTCCTGAGAAAACTTGAGGTTCTGCGACATCACCGTGCAAGCTACATTCTCCGCCCCCAGAATGTGCCGGATCTGCCGCAACATTTCTTCGACTCGCGTGTCAGAACCCATGTTGCGGGTGCCATTGTAGCCAGCAAACAGCAACTTCAGCTTTTCTCCCGGCTGCCAGGCCGCTCCCTTTCCCAGCATCCACCCCACTTTCGAGATTTCAATCAGGCTGCTGACCCATGCCTCGAGGACGAAGTCCATCATGCGGCAGATCCCCCAGCCTTCACCGGCCAATCCTGATACCTATAATTGAAATTTGTTTCGCGGCTGAACTTCAAAAGAGGATAGCTGTATCTCGAGAACGGTATCGGCTTGCGGCCCAATTCTGCAGTGACTCGGGTATTGTCGAATACGGTATTCCAGACCAGATAGGGGAGAAACACTTTCATTAACGACGCGCCATGCGCCAGTGAACCTCTCCAATTCGCCGACGCATTCACCGCCGCCGTAAACGGCCGCTCCAGAAGCGGCATAAACACGGGCCCTCGCTTGTTCTGCTCAGCGGCCAGGGCATTCGTAACTTCGCGGAACGTCTGCGAATCCCGGCCAGATGAAAGATGATAGGTATCATATTGCGAATTTTCTTTCTGATGCAGCGTAGCAATCGCGTCGGCGACAAAGTCCACATTCACGATGTCGATTTTGTCGGACGGACGAAATGGAAGCACCGGCAATCCCGCCAAAAACACAAATGCCTTCACCATCTCGAACTGCGTGGTTTCCGCGTACCGGCTGTCACCGAGTACGATGCTGGGACGAAAAATCGTGAGTGGAACTTCCGGCAGAAGCTGCCGGATCATGTGCTCGCAAAACTTCTTGGTTCGCGCATAGGGATCGTAATCGGAACGATCCCAATCAATGGCCTCATCTTCCATGAGGATCTCATCATGGCGCTTCCCCGCCACCGCCACCGTACTGACATGACTGAAGCGCCGCAATCCGTGGTAATGATTCGAGCGCATGGCAAGCTGCACAACCTCCAGGGTGCCCCGAAGATTCACATTCAGACAGCTTTTTTCTGACTTCCGGTTCAACGACGCCGCACAATGCAACACTGAATCCGTGGTGTGGATCAATCGATCGTAATCATCATCCGCCAAACCGAACCGCGGTTCAGTAATGTCACCGCAAAAAATCCGCACCCGCGCCTGCAGATGTTCGTAAAACTGCGGAAAATTGAGGTGTAGTTGCAGTGCCTGCCACAAGCGTAGTTCGGCTTCATGCGGATCGCGCGCGCGCACTAGTAGGTTGAGTGAAGCGCTGTGCTCTTGCAGCAGGTTGGCGGCGACGTGTGCGCCGATGTATCCGGTGGACCCGGTCAGGAATATCGCCACGTTGCTCCGTTTGTCCCTGTCCTTACAGTTTCGCCGTTCGTGGGGAAGGCTGGTGTCAATTGGAAGTTGCGCGGCGGACGCGCCTCCAATGGACGCCCCTCAATCAAAGGATAAGTCCATTTTCGCAACGCGGGAATATGCACGTAGATCCAATACTCCCACCAGTCAATCGAGCGCGTGTCATAACCGAACTCGTTTTTCTCCTCCGCCACCAAAGCGTAGGACAACTTTTCCACGTTGTCGGCAACGAAATCATGCTCGTTATGAAGAATAAATGGTTGGAAGAGCCCAATCAGCTTTTCCACTTTTTCCAGGCTGCGCTCAGCCCGAGCCAGCGGCTTTCGCAGTTGCAGAGGAGCCATGATCCGCTGGATTGACTGAATGATTGCCTTCTGCGCCGGCGCCGACATGCGGTCATAACGCTCCTTGGACACCGGAATCGCGTCGAACCGCAGACGCAACCAGTACTCCAACCCTTCCTGTGCCCGATAATACTTGCGGTGCGCCAAAGAAGTAAGCTCGATCGATCGCCGCATATCGCAAGGATTCGTAACCGAAGTCGCCAGCTGATACACCCGCCGATTTCGGCGTTCCACGATGGCCGCGGCAATTAGGGTCATGCCGCAGCACACCGAGTCCACCGGAATGATATCCAAGCGCTTGCGCTCATTGGTTGGCAGTTGCCGGAAATAAGTTCCCAGCAGATACGACAGCGAGGCCGACGTATTGATACCCTCGTTCCATCCCAGAAACGGCTTCTTCACCGACGTTTCCACGATGCTCGGCCGCACCACGGCAATGGGCAGGCCGTCTCCGTTTTTGCAAATCAATGACTCGGCCAGGCTCTTAGTAAAGGTATAGGTATTCGGCCATCCCAATTCATTGGCCCGTTTGGTTCCAGCCTCGGTCAAATAGTTGCGTAACCAGCGAATCCGATTTTTGCGTATCTGATTGTCCAGCGCCACACCACTTAGATCTTTGGCGGCGTGTTCTTTCTGCAAGGCCTGCTGGCAGAGTTCTTTTGTCACTTCCGGGCTCACTGCAAGCCGCTCCGCGTGCTGCACGAATGCCTGGAGTGATTCGCATTCTTTCTCGGCGTCAAAATTTGGCACTCCTGCCGGAGTGTAATTGGGACGCAACGTCTCGCTCACTCTGCCATCGCGCGCCCCAGCTACGTAACAAGTGGAAAGGTGAAGAAGTCCCGCATGATCCGACTGGCGAACAAAATCCAGAATGTTCGAAACCGCGCCTACGTTGGTCGTCAACGCGTCTCGCAGATCGGGATTGAAATCGGTAAGGCCGGAGCTATTTATGATCAGGTCCAATTTCTTTCGCAAGAACTCGGACTCTTCCGGAGCCAACCCCAGCCCGGGTTCAGTCACGTCACCTTCAATTATTTCCACGCGCTCGCCCAGAAATCGGGGCAGATCAGTACCGTAACGCTTAAACAGCGGATCGAAGACAGGTGAGGTCTCCACCAGCTTCTCAAATCTTTGTGCTGCGGGATTCGATTTCTGCCGCCTGATCAAGAGATAGATTCGTCCGACCTCCGGCAGTTCCGACAATGTGTTCGCCAGCCACACTTTGCCGATGAAACCAGTCACTCCGATTAACATCACACGCTTGCCGGAAAGGACGGAACGAACCGACAGCGGACTGGTCGCCCCATCGCCATCGAAATGAACAATGGGGACAAACCGTTTCGGTGCCTCACGCTCAGCAGGACTTAACGCCGATTCCAAGCTTTCCAGGCAGCGTAAATCCAGATCGCGCGTCAGTTGTTCCGCCAAACGTTTTCCATCCGGACCGGCTCCCGTAATCCGTGCAAACAATCCTCGCGGACGGATAATCGGCTCAAGTAAACGCCCTGTGGCTATGCCGTCTCGAAATTCCAAACGGTTCACGACCAGCCACCTTGCCCCTAAATGCCGCGCCAGAGGCCGCATCACGTGATCCAGGCCCTGGCTCACCAAGACCACTTCAGCCCCTGAATTTATTAATGTTTCAAGCTGCCGAACTCCGTCGGGCTTTAGATTTGGCTGCAACTTGTACTTGAAGTATTCCTCACCCAACAAATCCAGCCGATCACGACTCACCCCACGCAGCACCGTGTGCACCACCCGCGTGGCAAACACCCGGTTCGCGGCGTACAGGAAAGGACGCAGCGCCGCCATCAGAAAGACCAATCCCCGCCGCACCCAGCGCTCCAGAAATGTTTGCGCGTTCCAGGTGAAGAAGGCCACCGGCCGGACGGTGGTGAGGTCTAGCAGACTTCCTTCCACGCGCCAATACACCAATGCAGTGGTGGGGCTAGATTTGCGGTGTGGCATTTCCAAATTGTTTTGTCCCGAGACCTAGGGCCTGATGGCTCACCCACATTGGAGGGCGGACCTCTATTGTAAACAATTGGAGCCAAAGGGCGAAGTCACCAAAGTCGAAACCGTGTGGCGCGGGCGCCCTCGCCTGCGAACCTCGAAAGCATACCTACTTCGCCCGGCGAACATGTCAAGGCAGAGTAACCCCGTGAGCTTTCCTGAAATCATCGGGGCTTTAGCCCCAACCAGCGCCGAATCTCCTCCACTGTCTCTGCCGGACTTTGATCCACATCCACCGCGATTCCCTCCTCCGGTTCCTCCAGAATTGCAAATTGACTCGCCAGAAGCTTTTCGGATGCAAAATGTCCGTGTCGCAAACCTAGCCGCCGGTGGATGACGTCATATGTCCCCTTAAGATAAACGACCTTCAGATCGGCGCCGCCATCAAGCTCTTCACGGTAGACTTTCTTTAACGCCGAACAGGCCAAAACCACATCTTGGTGTTTCGCGATCCACTGGTCCACAGCCTGGCGAATGGCTTTGAGCCACGGTGCCCGGTCAGCATCATCGAGTGGGATTCCAAGCCTGATTTTTTCTACGTTGGCAGGCGAATGGAAGCTGTCGGCATCCACAAATTCCCAACCGAGTTGCTTGGCTAGCAAGCTGCCTACAGTTGTCTTGCCCGCGCCAACCACACCCATAATGAGGACAATCACGTAAGCAGTATATTGCGTGCAAAAAAGAAAAGCCCCGGCGATAAACCCGGGGCTTCTGTATGAACCGTGATGAAAGGCTATCTCTGACCAGCGGCCTGGATTCCCAGACTGAGTTCCTGCAGCGCCTGGTTTACGTCATCCAGAGCTTTTTCGCGATGTCCGCCGAAATGATGAGCAGCCTGCTGCAAAGCATTTCGAGCCTGTACCAAAGCCCGCTGCGCATCCGTTATCATTGGGCTTGTGCTATTTGCGCTGGATGCCATTGGCTGCACATAACTTTGCTGGCTTGCTCTACTATCTGGGCTAGTGATTCCCTGTTGAGCCGCAAACTGGATAGCCGAATTTACCTCTTGGATCGCCTGGTCCACAAGATTGATAACGTTCTGTCGGTGGCCGGCCAACTGAGGAGGAGCTTGCTGCAAATCAGCGCGAGCCTGCTGCAAAGCCTGCAGCGCCTCTCGCATCCTGGGATGGTCCACTGCTCCGGCTCCCACTTGCTGTCCGGATCCTACTTGCTGTCCGGAACCTTGCCCTTCGGATCTGACCATCTGAGGATGCTGTTGCCGAATCGCTGCCTCTCCATTATTAGGCGTGCGGAAACTGAAAATATCGCTCTCTACTTCTGAGCCCGCAGCCTGTCCAGTCTCTGCCTGGAAATAGTAAGTCGTACCGGGCTGCAAATTCTTCAATTCCACCCGATGCGTAAGTCCGCCGGCTCCCCATGGCGCTTCGGCCAACTTGCTCATATTCCCCATATCCGTGCCATACGTAACTCGCGTGCTTCCCTGGATGTTGGTAGTCCAGGCGATGCGCGCGTGATTGCCATCCGCTTCTTCAATGATCGGGCCATTCGTAATTCTTACTTTGCCGTTTTCCTGCATGCCCGCGGCTGCCTCAGTCGCCGCTACTACTGGCTTTTGATTGTGCACAGTTTGCGCTCCGGATGACAAAGTCCGGAAGCTGAGTACGCCTTCGCTCTCACCTTGACCCCGATTTCCCCGCGATTGCGCCGATTCCACTTGAAAATAATAAGTCGTATCCGGTCGCAGATTATCGATCCGCACCCGGTGCGTGTTGGATCCGTTCTCCGGCGCTTCCGCAACATGGGTCAGATTGTTCTTGTCCGTCGCATACCAAACACGTGAACTTGAGGGCACGTCAGTGGACCAAGCGATCACCACCGCGTTCCCGTTTACCTCTGCGAGGATGGGACCATTTGTAATCCTGATATCTTGTCCTGCTTGCGGTGCTGGTGCTGCAACTGCATAAGCCACAACCAGCGTCATCGCAATCGCTAAGAGAAACAGTTTTTTTGTGGATTGCATGTAAGGCCTCCTGGACAGACTGGACAGAAAGCAGCGCATGCTCATTGGACTGCAAGTCACTGTCTGTGACTATAAGGTCGGAGTAGTAGTAAATACGGGGATTTCCTGTAGCATTAAATGCTTTTAGTTCGGCATCTTACCCACTAAACGGACTCAAAAAACCATTCAGCGACTTAAAAAGCACAGCCGTCTCGATAGGTTGACTTGAAAGGGCAAGGCTTCAGCCGTGCCGATCGGCCACCCCACCGTCGCCGCTTTAGCCGCTGGGGCGCGGCTTAAGCCGCCTTCCGCCCTTCCTTCTTCACCCGTGCCTGCTCCGCCGACTTTCGCGATGCCGCTACGCCAACTCTTCTCATGCTCATCAACAGAAACACCAAGGCGCCCAAAATCAACCCTGCCAAAATAAGGTCCGACACGACGTTACGCTTCTGAGGAACCTGCTGTGGCCGCGTCGGCGCCCTTGACGCTTCCGGAAATTCCACCGGCACACGGTTCAGAACATCCACATTTACGCCAAACTTCTCCTTCGTCGGCTGAATACCGGGAAGCGCTGCTACCGTCGCTGGTGCCGCTTGCGTCGCCACTACTCGCGGCTGCACTGGCTTTGTCCGTTTGTGTTTCTTCGACGCAACCTTCGGGGGTTTCTTCGGAACCGGTTTGGCCTTTGGTGGCACCGGCTTGGGCGCCACCCTCGCCAGATCAACAGTCCTCGGCTGCATCTCCGGATACACAAATTCCACGCCGTGTTGACCCTGGATAAAACCAGGTGCGAATAGCCTTCGGTCCACCTGTGCCTTTCGCCGAAAACGTCATCACCGTTTTCTCGCTCTGTCGCGAACGGTATTTCGGTATCGCCATGATCGTGCCGTACGAGTGCTTTTCATCTTCGCTGAGAATTTGAATGATGTTGGGATTGGCCGCCGGATCCAAAACTTTGAAAACATACTTACCGGCGGGCAAAACCTGCCCTCCTCCCGGAATCTCTACCCGGTGATTGAAAGAGACAATAGTTTTCTTATTCTCCTCGTCCGACCTTGCTCCGCTTAGCATCCCCAGGACGAGAAAAATCATTACCGCGACTACTTTGACTCGCCTCATTTTTGCCAGAGAAGAGGTTTTATTCGACGGTCCGTGCCGCGCTTTTGATCATAGTGGTCACACTTCACCGTCAGTTCAATCGCCCGTAGATGTCCGCCCTTTGGATGGAGAAACCGAACAGCAAGGTAGCCCATGCTTTGGGCCGTATTGAAATAAACCTCTGTCATCCCGAGCAAATTCAAGGGACCTTGTGTCCCCGTTTGCTTTGAAGCTAGAAAAGGCCGCTGAACTACATGGAAAGGCACGCCTTACAGCCGTGCCGAGAGTCCGCCCCAGGAGATCGTGGCTTAAGTCGCTAGTTTTCGGGCAAAACAAAAGCCGCCGAATCCGGCGGCTTCTTGATACTTTTGAAACCAGAAACTAGAAACCAGCTACTAGCATTAATCCCCTAGCACCGGCTCCCCGACCTCGGCCTTAACAGTCTCCTGACCCTTCCCGTTCGCGGGCGTAAGCGCCCCCAGCGGGATGAATCCGTTCTCGGCGACCACCGGCTTCTCCTTCAGAACAACTTCACGATACAGAGCCGCCATGCGCGCATTGTAAGCCGGATCATTTTTCTGCTTCAGATCACGCGCTCGAATCTTTTCTTCACGCGCGTTTTTCGCAATGCCCAGCTTGTCCAGATCATGCTGTTCTTCCAAAGTGACGATCCCATCCTTCAGCACCAGCGAATGCTCCGTGGATTCCATCTTCACATTCTTGCCGCCGGCAAAGATCTCGTGACGTCCATGCTCCTCGTACCATTTGGTTAGAGTAGCCGTCATATGCATCTTCTCGATGATATTCCGCCATCCCACGCCCGTGTTATAAGCGCAGAAGGAAATCTCGCCTTCCTGGGTGGCATAAGGAATGATGCACTGCTCTGTCCGCCGGAAATCGTAATTAAACAGATCCTGAAACCACATCCCGGCAATAAACAGGAAGTTCCAACGGTCCTTGCGGCGCAACTCCACGTCTTCAATCGTTCGATCTGGGCCGACCTTACCGTAGTTCTTGCCTGTCGCATTAAAGTTTTTATCAAACTTCTTCAACAAGTCGGTTAACTTGAAATGCGTAGGAGACTGGAACGAATCGTAATTCTTCATTAGGCACAGCGCCATTCCCACAATCGTAAGAAACTTCCCGCGAGCCGCATCATTAACTTTGGCAATGTCTTTCGCGAGCTGATCCCCCTTCAAGAATGCGGTCACCGGCACCGCCTCCTTAGTCTCTTTGTCGATCATCACCGCCATCCCAGTTCCACAATTAGGATGACATCCGCAGGAGAGTTGGCCCCAGTCGTTGTTTTTATCCTCTACGTGCATCAGGTCGGCCCAATCGCTGAAAGTGCCCATGAAGCTGATGGGGAACCAGTCGCGAGAGGGTTCGCCTAAGCCGGTTTGCGATTTTACGTCGTGGGCCAGGTGAGAGAGAGTGTAGCGCTGGGCAGTGCGGCGGTCGTCGGTTACGGCCTCGTCGCGGCCGGTGAAACTCACTGGTTGGAAGGAGAGGAATCCGATCTTTTTCGGATTGTCGAGGGCGAATTTGATGATGCGGCCAACTTGTTCGTTATTGATGCCGTTGACGATCGTCACTACCGGGACGATTTCGACGCCGGCTTTGTGCAGGTTGTCGATCGCTTTCAACTTTACGTCGAAAAGATTGCCGACCTTGCGATGGGCGTTGGCGGCGTTGCCGATGCCGTCGAATTGCAGATAAGCGTAGCGCATTCCAGCTTCGGCGGCCTGCTGCGCGAATTCCAGGCTCTTGGCAAATTCAATTCCGTTGGTGGCTGCCTGCACGCTGTTGTATCCCACTTTGCGGGCGTAGCGGACAGCGTCCAGGAAATATGGCGAGAGCGTGGGCTCACCGCCAGAGAACTGCACTGACATCTGACGCCGCGGCTTGATGGTGATGGCGTTGTCGAGCATGGTCTTGATGTCCTGCCAGCTCAACTCGTGCACGAAGCCGACCTGGTTCGCGTCCATGAAACAAGGGTCGCACATCATGTTGCAGCGATTGGTCAGATCGATAGTGAGCACCGAGCCGCGTCCGTATTTGACGGTCGAAGTACCGTGGTTGTGGAGCTTCTCGTCGTTGTGCGCACGAATGTCGCGCCCGGGAAAGACTTCTTCCAGGTGGCGTGAGAACTCAGGGTCGATCGACATCACATCTTCAAAATGACCGTGCTTGGGGCAGTCCTTGACCATGAGGATTTTGCCGTCGCGCTCGATGATCTGTGCCTTGATCTCGCCGACTTTTTCATTGAGCAGGATCTCGTAGGGCAATTTGCCATCGAGAATCTGCTGACGGATCTCAGGGATACACCTGGGACAAAGCGAGTCGGTGCTGCGCGGCCAGCCTAGCGGCGGCTTAGTCTTTTCATAAGACTTGAGCAAAGGCTTATCGGACCACTTGGGTTTGGGAGAAGGATTGGGCTTCACGCGGTTGAGGCGCTCGAATACCGCCCAAGCTCCCGTGGCAGCAACGGTGACTGCTTTCTCCACATATTTGACTGGTTTATGCATTTGTTCTCGCTTTCCACTGCTGGGATTTCCGGCAATTCACCGAGAATTGCCAGTGCTTCCCTGGCTTTCCAATCCTGAACGTCAGTCTTGCTCTTGCCACCCTACCCTCGGAAGCCGCCGGGTAGGGCTTTCCACACTGGTGGATGTCACTATGTTATTGAGGGAGTAGAGGGAAGGCACGTACTTGGCAATGAAAGGCGGAAAATCATGGCTCAGATGCGATTTGCGGCATTGGATGGAAGGCTAAATCGTTGAAACGGAAGGAGAGAAGCGAGAACTC
>Ga0209689_1002718_pt1 | contig 13111 bp, 17 predicted proteins | sample GraSoiAngelo_149_FD_187119 | JGI IMG/M metagenome (GOLD analysis project Ga0209689, IMG submission 187119) | Grasslands soil microbial communities from the Angelo Coastal Reserve, California, USA - 14_1009_09_30cm (SPAdes) (version 2) | ecosystem: Environmental > Terrestrial > Soil > Grasslands ...
GCCGCATGAGGTGATGTTATGACCATTCCCGAGCAGACGGGCACCCGGAAGAACGAGACGCCTGTCCCCACATCGCTTCCCGTCATTCGGCCCCGCGTGGCCGGTCTGGACGTGGGCAGCGCCCAGCATTGGGTGTGCGGCCCGGCGACGAGAGCGGACGGCAAGCCGAGCGTTCGGCTCTTCGGGACGACGACCGACCAGCTCACTGAGCTCGCCGACTGGCTGGCCCCCCACGGTGTGGAGTCGGTGGCCATGGAGAGTACGTCCGTCTACGGGATCCCCATCTACGAGCTGCTCGAGGCGCGGGGCATCGAGGTCCTGCTCGTCAACGCCCGCCAGCTTCACAATGGGCCGCTTTTGTGGAGATGAGTTCCAGGCGATCGCTGACGCGATCGTCGACGCCTTGAAGCCATATCGCGAGGGACTCCAAGGTGTCGTCGTCTACATCAAGCGGTAGAACAGGCTGATGAGGCTGGCTCGCATCTGGGTAGCGCGCCCGCACCGAACCTGAGACCAGTTCATGTCCGTCCACGGCACTGGATCGTTGACAGACAGACGGGCGCCCTAGCCGACGAGCGCAAGTCCCTGGAATTCCGGCCTCCACAACCGAGGGGAACCCGCCGGGGTCACCAGCGCTATTGAACGGTTATCCGTAGCCAGCAACTGCGACAATCTCCCCCCGCCATAGTGATCGCGATAGGGCCCGAGTGCGGTATCACCGCCTACAGACTGTATCGAACGATACGGTGACTGACCCGCGACGACGTTTAGGCTCATCAGCGGCGTCTCCCGGGATACGGAGTAACGTTGGCGCGGTCTCAGTTGCTCGAGCGATTGCGCCCCCTGTCCAGGGGCGGGGATGGGACAGGGCCGGAGTGGCCAATCCTTTTTGTCCGACAGGCTCCTAGCGCGGCTTGGGGGTGTGGTCGGGCAGAGATCCGTCCGGCGAAAGCACCATCTTACCCTGGCCAGGTCATGGGTATTGGTCGGTCATAAGGCACAGGAGCATCAAAGCGGCGTTGGATAGCCTCGCACCCGCTGACGAAGTTGGGTGGCTGCGCGCTGGAAGCCAGGACCACGATGGTCTCGCGCACTTCCTCGCATTGGGCCCGGTCCAAGCCTACGACGCGGACTTCGTGCGAGCCGATGTAGAGGTAGAACACGACGGCCGCCATCATGCCAGCATCCACACCCAAATGTTTGTTGCATACGCCTTGCCACCATGCAAGCGGCACCACCTCAAGCGCTGTCGAGCCTGGGGCGTGCCAAATCAGCACGCGATTGCCGCAAAGTTGTAATTGTTGCCGGGCGACCGCTTCGCTTGGTCACACGGCGGGCGTTCCGCTCTGCCCACGCGGGCGATCGCCGCCTGCGCGCTCTCTTGTCGAGCAGGAAGCGTCAGTAGAGATCTGCCGCCTCGGCAGCCGTGTGAATCTGCCACGCTGGCGTCGATGCCCTCGAGCCAGGAGTTCCCGCTGTCAGGCGCCTGCTCGTGGGACACCGATGCGACGCGACATGGCTCACGGTAACGCGTAGCCCCCACACGGAATCCGAGGCCACTCGACCGATGTCTAAGGGGTGGAGGCACAGCATGAGAGCAAAGACCCCCGGGATCGACTTCGCCGATTGCATCGTCCTTCTGTCCGCGCTATCGGTGGACCAACCTCGTGCGATCGACTGGTACATCAACTACTTCGGGGACGCGCCCGGACACGAGCGGCGGATGTCTCGGACCGCGTAGCCTCCCGCCGCCGTCGCACTTCAGTTGTGACCCCGAGCGGACTGGCGGGGCGGTCCGTGTACGCTCCTCACTCGGCGCACCCGGGCAGTCTTTGGCCGGTTGACAGGCCGTTGGTGAGAGTATTCTGTCTCAGGCCGAATCGCGGGGACGAAGGTGGACACCGTGAATGTATCGACAGGTTCGCTGAGCCGCTGGACGATCTCGACGACGAGCGTCTGCCGGACACGCAGCGCACCGGTCAGCGCCTAGGCGCGGAGACACGTGGCGACAGGACCACCACGTATCGCGAGATGGACATAGGATTTTGCCCGGAGCAGGTGGAGGCGGAGATCCGCGTCCGGTGTGACGCGAGGCATTGTGCGTCGGTGTCCGGACTCCCCGGTGCTTCACGTTCCATCCGGTAACGCGGCGGTGATATCATGCACCGTTCAGAGAATGGGGTAGAGGAATGTGTCCACGCGAGCCGCAGTGGTCGCTTGAGCCAAGCTACGAAGCAGAACTTCGAAACACGTGTCACTGCGGGCATCTTCTCGGGTCGCATATTGAATCGGAGCGTTCGATGCTGGCGGGCTTCGACTGGCAGCTGATCGATCTGCGCTGTACCGCCCTCGGTTGTGAGTGCAGTAGCTTCACGACGAAGAAGTCATGAGTCTCCCCCGGTCCTAACGATTCCTCCCGCGGCTGGCGGCACAAGCGTATAAAGCTTTGTCACGCAGCACGGCCACAGAGTCCCTGATCGCGCCGGGTCTGTTGCCTGAGGTGCCCGCCCGTGGCGCCGAGTGCGCCGCGGCGCTGGAGATGCTGGACCACCTGGGGCTGGCGGGCCGGATCAGACCCGGATCGACCAAGGGCGATGACGGCGGCGACTTCGTCCTGGCCCTCCGGCGGCTCCAGGTCACGCCGCACGTGGCCGAGAACAGGCCGAGGGGTTCGAGTGCGGTCGATCAGCGCGCCGCGCGCCACACCGACGACGTGGTGGGCCGATGGAAACGCAGACGCGCGGACGAGAACCTTGGGATGGCTCAAGACCGTCGGTCTGTTGCACAGGGACGCGCCCCCGCGGCTCGGGCCGGCTGAGCTGGATGTTCGTCTTCGGCTCGGCGGTCTACAACCTGGTCCGCTGCCGCCAATGGACGCGGCGACGGGATAAGCCGGCAGGCTGTGCGGGAACGTCCGCGACGCCATTCGAGGCGGCACGCCAAGCCGCGCCGATTCGAGTCCGACGTCCTTCGAAACATGTACGACGTCACGCTTGTGTCTTTCACCCGATTCCTTCGCATCCGGCTCGAGCGTGGGACGCCGCGCGCCCGCCGACTTCAGAGTCAGCCGCTACCAGTGCCAGATCTGGTCGTACCCCCCGAAGAGCTTCGGGAGCTCCGCGCTTCCGACCGATTTAAGGCCGCGAATCAGGTCGGACGTCTGGATACCGCGCCGGTCGAGGTCGTCCGTCACGACATACACGCTCACGCCCTTTTCGATCAGCCTCGCGAGATCATCCGCAATCCGTGGTGGCTGCGTCTGCTTCCGGCCCCCGAACTCGAGCCCGGATGCGTCCTGGGCCGTCACGGGGTAGTTCGCGGCATTCCCGCGCAGCAGCACGTCCGTGTGGAGCCCGGCACCTCTCATCGCGTGCGTGAGCCAGACTACGGTGTCATCCTGCTCTTCGAGGGTGCCCCGGTACGCCGTCTCGATCACCTGCAGGACCTTCTTGGCCATCGGCGCGTCCTCCTCGTCACTTGGTCGGGATGACGAGCGTGTTGTCCGATACTTCCGCGAACTTCACAAGGTCGGCGGGGCTGCCACGACGGAGCCCAGGGATCGACTCGGCCGCTCCGCGCTCGTCCACGCAGAGGCCGCACTGCACCCAGTCCACTGTCCCACCCTGGCGCTTTGCTTCAGCGATAATCGCCTCCACCCAATCCTTGGGGTTGGGATGATCCTCCTGAGCCAGGTCGCGGCCGTGCACCGCATTCGGGTGAGGAGCTTGTTTCGAGAAGGGGACGTAGACCGCGCCCTCGTACGCGAAGACGTTCAGGTTGTACCCGCGGCGAGCGGCGATGTCGAGCAACCGGAGCGCTGTCGTGGTCCGCGCATTCTCGTACGGTGGGTCCATCAGCACGAACGTCAGTGTGGGCGTGGGAGCCATCGCGTCCTCCTAGTGCCACAGGGCCTTGCGGCCTTCGGCTAGCTGGTCAATGACGACGTCTAGGGGCGCCGGCTTGACGCCCGAGACGAGGCGGTCCGACGTGATTCCTCGCTCGCGGAGCGAGAACTCGTCGGCGAGGACCTCGACCCCGGTCTTTGCCGCTCGCCCTATGGGCTCCGACATGGCGCTCCGGCGCGCGGGGAACACACCGTTCTGGACGAGAAAGAGGGTCACGGCGTGACCCTCACCGGCCAAGGCTGCGGCTAGATCATAGAAGTACCCAATGTCGTTCGTCTCGGAAGGATCGCGTGACTCAACGAGAAGGTATTTCGGCATCCCATGGCCCTCCCAGCCGGAGCTCGGCGGCCGCCACCGCCGCTGAAGACGGCCTTCCAAGTAGGTCCAGCCAACCCGCACGTCGCCCTTCGCCAGTCCAGTCCGGTCTACACCACAGGCTTCCGAGACACCGTCGAGGCCCCCGACCGAGCAACTTATACGAGCGCAGGACAACGTGTGGACAGGAGAATCTCCAGAACGTTCTGTCTTGTCAAGCGGCTGAGTTCGCCGCCGGCAAGGCCTTGGGCGGTTCCCGCCCCGCTCGCTGGGCAGAGCGCCTCACCTGAAGATGAGGGGGCCTGGAACGAGGAATGCCGGCGCTACCATCACCTGGCCGTCCAGGACCTTTCTGGCGAGCTCGCCGCGTCGCCGCCGGCGCGCGGTCGAGCCAGTCCTCGCTGCCCCGTCAGATGATCGCCGCCGGCGGCGCCCCGCAAGTTTCCGACACTGCCCCTGTCAAGAAGAGCCGATCACTCGCTCGGAACCACCACGAATCGAGGGGATTGCTCCTGGCCCTGATCTTGCCGCCACCGCTGGTCGAAGGAGATGCATCTCGTGCGCAGAGCTTCAGCAGTGGCGTGCGCTGCCATCATCGGAATCGGCGGTCTGCTAGCCAATCAGGCTCTCGTACAAATGGTCAGGCACGTCGAAGGCAGGTCTCGAGGCATTTCCCCCCGCCGGCGTACCGAGACCAGGCCCAGCAGCCTTCCCTGCTGGAGCCGACTGTCGAGGGAACAATGGCTGCCCTGTTGTCAGAGCCAGGCCCTGCCGCTCAGCAGGCCACGGTAGAGGACCAAGCCGAGCGTGTGGCCGGGCGCAGGATCCAGGAGGCTAGGCAGCGCCAGTGCAACGCGGAGTGGGAACACTACCATGAGGCCAAGGCCGAGTTCTGCAAGCTGCCGGTCCCCCGCATCGGCGAGGCTCGATGCTCGCTTGACATCCTGGGTTACGAGCCCTCGGCTCTCTGTAAGTAAACGCGCCTCAGGCGAGCCGGGCGAAAATGACCACGTGCACCGGTAGACTCTGCTGCGATCGACTTTCCCGTTCTACCCGCGGTCGCCAGATAGTCCGTGCACGTCGAGGAGAGCCCGGGCCCCCCGTACGGCGGTGGGGATCGGAGCGATGGGCATTGGAGCGTTCATGAGTCGGTGTCAGCCGCCAGCCCAGCGGGCAGTAATCCTGCCAACTCCCCCGGGGACGGCCCCGAGGGATATAGGGCCAGTCGATAGGTGGGACGCCGCCGGTGAGACCTGGGTCTGACTAGTCCCGCGAGCGTCGAGAGAAGAGTCGGCGCTCGCGAGAGGTCCTTGGCCTGCCCGATTACTTCTTCCGGTTCCGGCGGTGCCGTCTCCAACCCGCTCCAGCGAGCCCGACAAGGCCCGATCCGAGGAGCAGGAGTGTTCCGGGTTCAGGAACGGAAACGCGATCGCATGTCTCTCCTGGGGCGCATTCCACCAGCGCACTGACAGGTCCGACCGGTCCCAGGAGGATTCCTACGAGAAGCAGCTGTGTGAGCCAGAGTGTCCCCTTCATCGCGCCCCCCTCTTCGGGTTGTGGGCAGTTCCCCAAGCACGGAGCCGAAACCTACAACTCACCGGCCTGGGCAAGTGCACGCTGCTTGCCAAAATGAGCAATGTAGCAAAATCAGATGGATGCGGGACCGGGAACGCGCCGAACGCGCAAAAGTTTTCACAAAGCCTGAAACGCGACAGGTGTCGAGGAAAAGGCATTGCGCACCTGCCTTGGAGGCACGAATCGCAATAGGGAACTGTGCGCCACCTCGCCCCCTTTGCAAGTCCGCTCTTGACCCCGTCCCTTGAGCTGGTGCGGGGCGACGAACCGCTCCGAGTTGCCCAGAGCCGTCGGATGCGGCGGCTGGGGTAGGGCGTGTTTGCTCTGGCCGAGGGCAAGATCGGCGTCGGTTAGCTCGGGACTCGCTGGCTTCCCCTCGGCCGGGGACCTCGTCCAACTCGGTCTCGGCGCATCGATCTCGGTCTCCAAGTTATAGGCGCTGCCAGGAGGCCACGCCCCGCCGGCGCCGTCGAGTTCTGTAGTGGACGCCCGCCAGACTGACTCCGGGATTCTCCTGGGTTGGAATCGAGGATTCACTGGATTCTCCGCTCTCTAAGGGTTTCGCACCATGCGAACGGGAGGGCTTCACCTAACTCGCCCCCTAGGGCTTACCCGACGCGGGAGGGAGAGGACGCGACGTCGCCAACGAGGCGATTCGGTCCGCCCCGCATTGCGACAGCGCGAGTGCGCCGTGAGACATCTCATGGGATGTCAAATCCGAATCGTCGCTGAGGCGACGAGGAGCCGTGAGGGGTTGTAGGGCTGGGATGCATGAGATGGGACAGACCGCGGGCAGCTGCTTCATGGCCCCGACGATGAAGGCGCTTGACCGGCTGGCCCTGCGAGCGGTGAAGCCGGCGTCGGTGGAGGCGATGGGAACGCGCCGGCTGGCCGCTTCGCCGTCGCGATCGAGGAGCGCGACCCTGTGGTCCGAAACGCCACGTCGGTGCCGGCGGACCGGCGAGGCTGGGCACCTCCTCCCTCACACGAGGGGGCACAGCCCGGAAGAGCCAGACCAGTGCCACACACGGCCAGCGCCCGATCGCCTGGACGATCATAAGGGTTGGAGGGGCACCTCCTCCCAGCATCCCAGTGAATACTCTCGACCCGGCGGCCGGGGCGCGACGCTCTCCAGCCACGGGCGCTCCCGTCCGAGTTCCGAGGGTCGGACGGATCAGTCGTACCTCCGCACGGCCCATACCCTCGTCCGTGTGATGAGGGGAATTACCGCGAGTTCTACGAGTCTTCCCCACTCGTAGACTCGTGCCAGGCGCCCAGATGGAACGTGTTCTCGTCGTCGGAGGGAGCCCCGAGACCCGGCTAGAGGCGGATCGGACGAAGGAGGCTAGCCGGGTTTCAGGACGCCAGCTCCATGACTCGTTCTCGCCAAGCGGGCTCGTTGGGCAGAGCAGGGGGATGTTGAAGCTGCTCGACGACATCCGAAAGGCGGCCTCGGCGGACGCCAACGTGCTGATCCTCGGCGAAAGCGGGGCCGGGAAGGAGCGAGTTTCCAGGACGATTCAGGGGAGTAGCAGTCGTAGGACTGGACCATTCCTCCCGATCAATTGCGCCGCAATTCCCGAGAGTCTGCTGGAGGCCGAGCTCTTCGGCTATGACCGGGGTGCCTTCACCGGAGCCCAGGTTGCGAAGGAGGGTCTCCTCGAGGCCGCTGACGGCGGCACGCTCTTCCTCGACGAGGTGTGCGAGCTGAACCCCGGTCTTCAGGCGAAGCTCCTTCGGGCCGTGGAAGAGGGCTCCATACGCCGGGTCGGCGGGATAAAGCCGATCTCCATAGACGTCCGCTTCATGGCCTCGACGAATCGCGACATCTACGACGAAATGAGACGAGGCCGGTTCCGGGAGGACCTCTTCTTTCGGCTCGACGTCATCGAGATCCGGGTTCCTCCCCTCCGGGAGCGGCGGGAGGACGTTCCCCTTCTGGTGGCTCACTTTCTCGAGGCATGCGTCCGCCGCTACGGCAAGAAGATCGACGGGTGTGCCAACACGACCCTCGAGGTATTGACGAAGTACGACTGGCCGGGGAACGTGCGGGAGCTGAGAAGCGCGGTCGAGCGAGCGGTCGCATATGCCCAGGGGCCGCTCATCGCACCCGAAGACCTGCCCGAGGCGGTCCTGACCGGTGCTGAGCGTCAAGACGGGTATTGCTTCCACGCGTGGAGGAAGAAGACCCTCGCACGGCTTGAAAAGGAGTTTCTCAGGAAGGCCCTTGAGGAGCATGGCGGATGCGTCAGCGGTGCCGCCAAGGCCCTCGGGATTCACCGTTCCACGCTCCAGCGCCTTATGAGGAGACATAACCTCCCAGCCTGGGCTGAGGCATGACCTCCGGATCTGAGGCCTCACCCCACCCGCTGCAGAGCCCCGCTCGGGTGTCGCATCGCTGCGGCAGCAGCCAACCATGCGGAAAGAAAAGTCCGAGCCTATCTCTCCCCCGCGACTGGTGCCGCGGCCTCGCGGCAGCTCTCAAAGAGGAGCGTCGGGCCCTCCAGTTCATCCTTCAATCCCGACACACCTTTAGGAGTGTATTGCGGCCGTTGGAAGGCTGGCAGGAGGTTTGCTGGAAGAGCCTGCAGTGGTTATCGCCGGCGTCGAGGGCCTTCTTGGAGACGACAGCGTCCGGGCCGAGGGGGGTCCTTCAGATCGCCACGTAGAAGTCAGTCAGGGGCAGCGAGGGAAGGAAGGGCACGGGGGACCCGGAAGAGGGAATGCGAAGAAAAGGGTAAGCGCTTGGTTTGGGGGGGAGTGATTCCCTCCGCGGGGCACCTCCGGCGGGGTGCGGGACCTGAGGAGTCCGCCGTTCCTGGCGACTTGGCGCGGAGATCGGCGACCCAAGGCGGTTTCAGGACGCAACGAGGCGGCACTCTCGTAGCGGTTGAGTTGCGGAGGAGGCGGGTTCGCCGACTGGATCGAAGAGGCTGGGGACGTAGTGCCAACTGGCAAAAATTAGGGCGGAGGACAAAACATGAGGCGGCTACAAGTTCTATTCTTTTCTGTACTCATCCTTGGAGCGGCTGCACCGGTGGCCGCATGGACTACCACGAGCGGCGGGAGCTCGTCACTGAACGACTCTCAGGAGCCGGGGAGCGTCCTGGTGTTCCACCGGTTCCAGACTGGGACCGTTACCACCGCAGACCAGGGAGTTCAACCAAGGACCCAGTTCGAGCTCAGCGTGGTTTGCCCCAAGGGCGGCACCTGCCCGAACATGACACCCGTCACGCTCAAGGCCCACTGGGTCTGCAAGGGAGTCGAAGAAGGAAATAATAAAGGGTTCTGCGCGGAGACCGACTTTGAGCTCCACACGACGGTCAACGGGACGCTCGTCTTCAACCCCGCGGGTGTCCAACCGACCAACGTCTTGACCCCCACGGTTAAGGGTTCCCCCGCCGTTCCCGTACCCCCGGTTGATTGCGAGGAGGGCTATCTGATCGTCTGGGTGACCGACACGTCCGGCAACCCGATTGCGTTCGACGCGCTGATCGGTCACGCCGTGGTCCGAGAATTCGCTAATGAGGTCCACGCGTATAACGCCATCCCCATCCAGGCGGCCGGGGGCTTGGGAGAGGGCCCGGGAATCGATGCCGGCGCCCAGATCGGCGTCGCCGGCGGCCCCCTCCTCTTTGACGGGACCATGTACCAGGCGATCACCGGGAAGATCTTTGGAACCGTCCGCTATTCGGGTACGAACTCGACGGTCAGAACGGATCTCATTTTCCTCACCCTGGATCTGAACTCCAACCGCGTGAACGACCTCACCTCCGTAGACCTCAAGTTCTTCAACGAGAATGAGGTCCCGCATTCGACGTCCATCAGCTTCTACTGCTGGAAGGAGTTCGACCCGCGAGAACTCGACCCCAGCCTGACCTCCGACAACCCCAGCTGGGGCCTGAGGGGCCTCGTCAAGTCCAACGCGGCGGTGCAGGGCGGCAATCCTTCCACGCTGCTCGGAATGGTCGAGACCCGAGAGGGACCGTTCATCGAATCCGTTGAGATACCTGACGTGCCGGTAACAATTTGCCAGTACCTGCCCGTACTCGGCTTCACGTGCCTGACGGAAGTCGAAACCGTCACGGCTCAGTTTCCTCTCGTTCGGCAGTACTCGTACCTGCTCTACAACGACAGCGAGCCGGTCGCGACGACCTTCTATCCGAACGACTAGCTCGCCCGACAAGGCGTCCCTCACACGGGGGCGAGGCGAAGGCCTCGCCCCCGCGTCATTTGTTTCCCCAGACGCCGTCAGGCTTCTTGTCTTGTCAATTCCCGGGTCCCTTCGCGTACGCGAAACGGGCGAGCGTCGCCGGCCCCTTCATGGTATATACCCCAGGGCTTTGTGAGAGGGGAGGGCCATGGGCCATGCTGCCCTTCGATAGAAGATCATTTCTCCGATGGATGGCCATCGGGCTCGTTGCGAGCTCCCCTGGCCTCGTACAGTCCGCGTCGCCGCTTCCTACCTACGCGAGGGCCCTTACGCTCGGGCCGAACAAGGAATGGCGCTTTAACCCCCTCCTCATCGACGTGAATGGGGATGGGCATCTCGATCTCGTGGCCACGGCACGGCTTGCAAACCCCGCCCTCCACATGTGGCTCGGTGATGGGAAGGGGAGCTTCTCTCCGATCGCGCCGACGTGGAGCGATATCGGCTACGCCGCCCTCGCCACGGGTGATATCAACGGCGACGGATTCCCCGATATCGTGGGGGCCAGCCACTTTGGCGCCGTGCAGACCCTTCTGAGCGACGGGAAGGGAGGGTTTACCGATAAGATTCTTCGGAGAGAGGACGGGTATGTGGCTGCCCAGCTCGCCGATCTCAACGGGGATGGCCATCTGGACCTGATCCTGGTCGGATATGAAAAGGCCGGCATCGAGATCTATTTCGGCGACGGGAAGGGGAACTGGCAGCTTCACAATACGCTTCCCGAGGTTCGACCCGGCCACACCATGCCGGGCCGGGCCCTCGTCATCGGGGATCTCAATCACGACGGTCACTTGGACCTGGTCGCGGCGTTTCAGCGCTGGGGGATCTATATTTATTACGGCGATGGTCGGGGAGGCTTCACCGGGGGCTCCGTGGATTTTTCCTCCCCGTCGCGGGAGTTTCAATCGCTCGCCCTCGGTGACGTCAACAAGGACGGCAATTCCGACATCGTCATCAATGGTACCGTCTTCGGCCGAAATCAGCCCAACGGACCGGACGTCTATCTGGGGGACGGTCGGGGGGGCTGGACCGCCTCGTCCGCCGGCTTGAAGGTCCTGAAATTTGGCTCGGCTGGGGTCGTGCTCGGAGATCTCGATGGCGACGGGAACCTCGATATCGTCGCTGCAGGAAGCACTACGGGGAACACCGAGGGCGGGAGTGGTCTCTTTTGGTTTCGGGGGGATGGGAAGGGGGGCTGGTCCCTTGTTCGGGAGAGCGGGTTCCCGAGCAAAGGCCTATCGGTGATTCATTCCATCACACTGGCAGATGTGGATCACGATGGACTTCCTGAGATCATCGCCCTTCACGGCAGAGAAGCTGGCAGCATCACGATTTGGAAGCGGCGATAGGGCGGGTGACCCAGGGAGGCCCTGGAATCACGCCGCAATGACCAGCATACATCTCGCGACGCGTTCCGTCGTGCCGCCGATCGCTTCCCCGGCCGATGAGTGCTCGGCCCATGTCAAGTCGCAGACGATCACCCGACGGCGTATGCGCTGAGACCGAGCGGGAGCGTGGGGAACACTCCCACAGTAGGATGACTGGGGGGTCGAGACGGACGACGGCGCAGAGCGCGCGGGTGACCGCCGCGCCATAGGCCAGGCTCCGGCCCCCCCCGTTGAGCCGGGCCGTCTATCTTTGTTGCGGTGTTCGATACGCTCCCGCGAGCGCCCCTTCGCTCGGCCACTACGCCCCAGCCCCTTCAGCACCATTCTCCAGTGGAACGATCTGAGATTAGTCGGTCGGCGGCGCCTGAACTGGCTCCGGGTGTGATCGGGGAACGTCGTCGGGGGGCTTCGCGGAAGAGATGTTGTCCGGCAATATCGGCGGCCCGGCCGGTTGTGCGCTGGACTGGCTGGCCGGTCGCGATGCGGGTTCCGTTGCTGATGTCGACTGGGTCGACCTCGGGCCTGGCGTCAGGACCGTTGAGGTTGTCGGCGCCACCCGGGCCGGGGGCTTTGTCAAATAGTGATACCAGCCGAGGGCTCCCAATACGACGACGGCGACGACCGCCCAGCCCCCTAACCGACGTCCCCAGTTCGCCTCCTGGAACTTGATTGGCTCGTACTGGATCCTCTGAGGATTGCGATAAGTGTGCCGCCCGCGGGGAGTCGGGGCCGTCGCTCCGCTACTCGGCGGACTTGGCTGCGCGGGACGCCTGGGTGAGCTCATCGCCAATTCCGAATGGCAGTGTCTCTAGTATCAGACTAGTGTCTTGTCGGAGATCTTGTCAAGACGCGTACGCGTGTCGTGCGCGTACGCGCCTGTGTGTATTCGCCGAGCGACTTGATAGAAGGAGGATGTGTTAGGGAGAGAGATCAGGCGGCGACCCTCGCGCCCGTCCCTTCACGCGCACCCTGTCGACCTGAGAGTCGTCACGCGCCGTTGGCTCAACACGGTCCACCCGCTCGGCGACAATCGCGGAGTTGGCCAAACCCGTTCCAACAGCCAACCGACGCGTTGACCGCCACGCGGATGTTGCTGACGGAGAGAAGTTCCGAGCGTCGGCGAAGCGTGTGAATCCGCGCCCTCGCCCGACTCCGGTTGGAACCTGATCGAACGCGAGCCGTACCCGCGGAGACTGACAGTCCGTTATTATTTCGCCAGCTTGCCGATCTGACAGGCAGCCTGGGGAGTCTGGGACCTCGCGAGAAATCAAGGCTTAAGACGAAATGTCATTCTGACGGACCCTCGTAGGAAGGCGGCATCGTTTGTGCACTGTCACGACGCGATGAAGAGCGCCGGGGCAGTCGCGGTACCGATTTCGCGTCTCAGCAGGACGGCAGAGCTCCCCCCCTCGACGTTCGCCGGCACCCACGGGAGCTGCCGGGGCTATGCCCTGTCGGAACTGGTCGTGGTGGTCGCGATCATCGGGATCATGGCGTCCGCCGCCGTTCCCTGGCTCTTGAGCGCCCTTCCCGGGGCGACCGTCACGTGGGGGGCGCGGGAGATCCAGGGTTCGCTGATGCGGGCGAAGATGATCGCGATGAGCACGCGCCAGACGATGTGCGTGAAGGTCGTGTCCGGGGGGTATCAGTTCGTGCAGGGCGGGTGCGCGGGCACGGTGTGGACGGGCCCGGGCACGGACTCCACGGGAACCTTCCGC